>Ga0105044_10015539_pt1 | contig 10286 bp, 7 predicted proteins | sample MAT01_FD_78092 | JGI IMG/M metagenome (GOLD analysis project Ga0105044, IMG submission 78092) | Freshwater microbial communities from Lake Fryxell liftoff mats and glacier meltwater in Antarctica - MAT-01 | ecosystem: Environmental > Aquatic > Freshwater > Ice > Liftoff microbial mat | place...
CTCGACGCGCGTGGCCAGCGCCAGCAGCGTGGCCACGTCCTCGTCGGCGGCTTCGCGCAGGCCCAGCTCGGCCGACTCCTTGCGCGCGTAGACCAGCCCCGCATCGGGCTTGTCGGGCACCGGCGCCAGCGTCACCGTCTTGCCCGGTGGCGCGGGAATCAGCTTGGCGATGCTGTCCACATGGCCGTAGCCCATGCCCAGCACACGCCCCACATCGCGCAGCGCCGCCTTGGCCGCCATGGTGCCGAAGGTGACGATCTGGCTCACCGCTTCGCGGCCGTACTTGGCCTTCACGTAGTCGATCACGCGCTCGCGGTTGGCCTGGCAGAAGTCGATGTCGAAGTCGGGCATCGACACGCGCTCGGGGTTCAGGAAGCGCTCGAACAGCAGCTTGTAGTGCAGCGGGTCGAGGTCGGTGATCAACAGCGCATAAGCCACCAGCGAACCCGCGCCAGAACCGCGCCCCGGCCCGACCGGGCAGCCGTGCGCCTTGGCCCAGACGATGAAGTCGCTGACGATCAGGAAGTAGCCCGGAAAGCCCATCTTCAGGATCGTCGTGATCTCGAACTCGAGCCGATCGACATAGCGCGCGCGCTCGGCTTCGCGCAGCGCCGCGTCGGGGTACAGCTGCACCAGCCGCCGCTCCAGGCCGTCGAACGACGCGCGGCGGAAGTAGGCCTCGATCGGCGTGCCGTCGGGTGTCGGGAAGTCAGGCAGCTGCGGCTTGCCCAGCACCAGTTGAAGGCTGCAGCGGCGCGCGATCTGCACCGTGTTGGCCAGCGCCGCGGGCAGATCGGCAAAGCGCTCGGCCATCGCCTGGCTGTCCTGGAAACACTGCTCACGCGTGAAGCGGCGCAAGCGCTTGGGGTTGTCCAGCAGTTCGCCTTCGGCCACGCAGACACGCGCTTCGTGGGCATCGAAGTCGTCGGGCTGCAGGAACTGCATCGGGTGCGTGGCCACCACTGGCAGACCCAGGCTGGCGGCCAGCGGCACCGCGGCCTGCACATGCGCCTCATTGGTCGGCAGGCCGGCGCGCTGCAACTCGATGTAGAAGCGGCCGGGGAACATCTCTGCCAGGGCAGTCGCCAAAGCCATCGCGCGTGCCGCATCGCGCGCCAGCAGCGCCTGCCCGACGACGCCGCCGTCGGCACCCGAGAGCACGATCAGCCCGTCGCCAAACCCGCGCAGCCAGTCCCACTTCAGCCAGGCCTGGTTACGCTGCACGTTGCTGGTCCAGCCGCGCGAGATCAGCTGGCACAGGTTCAACCAGCCGCGGTTGTTTTGCGCCAGCAGCAGCAGCCGGCTGGAGCCGCGGTCGCCGCCGGACTCGGTCCACGGCGCCATCCAGACATCGACACCGAGGACCGGCTGAACGCCTTCGCCGCGGCAGGCGTTGTAGAACTTGACCGCGCCGAAAAGGTTCGCCAGGTCGGTGATAGCCAGCGCCGGCTGGCCTGCCGCGCGCGCCGCAGCGGCCAGCTCGGTTTTGTTCAGTGTGCCGTCGACCACCGAGAATTCGGTGTGCGTGCGCAGGTGGACAAAGCTCATCGAAGTCATTGTAGGGAGCGCCTGTGTGTCGTCCGGCTGGGTCGTCTGGCTGGGTCGTCTGGCCGCAACTGCCGGCTCTTAGAATCCTCGCCCGATGAAGGCACTTGCGCTCAAGCTGGTCGGCATCCTGCTGATCTTCAGTGCCATCGCGCTGGCGCTGTCACGCGCGCCTGACCTGCCGGTGGAAGCGCTGGTGCCGCGCTGGGCACCTGCGCCGTCGGACTTCGTCGACGTGAAGGGCCAGCTGGTGCACCTGCGTGATGTCGGCCCGCGCGAAGACCCGCTGCCACTGGTGCTGCTGCACGGCACCTCGGCCAGCCTGCACACCTGGGAGGGCTGGGTCGCGGCGCTGCAGCCGCGGCGCCGCGTCATCACACTGGACCTGCCGGGCTTCGGCCTGACGGGGCCCTTCACCGGCGCCTATGCGAACGTCGGCTACAGCCCTGACGCGCAGGCGAAGTTCGTGCTCGACCTGCTCGACCAGCTGGGGGTGCAGCGCTTCGTCGCCGGTGGCAACTCGCTCGGCGGTGGCGTGGCCTGGCGTATCGCCACGCAGGCCCCGGCGCGGGTCGAGCGGCTGATCCTGGTCGATGCCGAGGGCCTGGCCTTCATGCCCGAAGAACTGCCGCTGGGCTGGATGCTGGCGCCTGTGCCGGTGTTCAACCGCCTGCTCAAGCACCTGCTGCCACGCGAGCTGGTGGCGCAAGGCCTGGCCACCAGTTACGGCGACCCGCAGCGCATCACGCCAGAACTGGTCGACCGCTACTTCGAGCTCACACTGCGCGCCGGCAACCGCGCCGCGCTGCTCGAATGGCTGCAGACGGTCGAGTTGGGCAAGGACGCCGCGCGGGTGCAGACGCTGACGCTGCCGACGTTGATCCTGTGGGGCGGGCGCGACCGCGTGATTCCGCTGGCGGCCGGGCAAGAGTTCCAGCGGCGCATCGCCGGCAGCCGGCTGGTGGTGTTCGATGAACTGGGCCATGTGCCGCAGGAAGAAGACGCAGCGCGCAGCGTGCAGCCGGTGCTCGGGTTCCTGGGCTTGGCGCCATGAAAGAGCCCGACGTACTGGTCATCGGCGGCGGTGTGATGGGCGCCGCCACCGCCTGCTTCCTGGCACGCGACCACGGCGCCGCGGTGATCGTGCTGGAGCGTGACCCGAGCTATGCGCGCGCCTCCAGCGCGCTGTCCGCCAGCTCGATCCGCCAGCAGTTCTCGACGCCGTTGAACATCGCGCTGTCGCAGTGGAGCCTGGCTTTCATGAAGCGCGTGGAGAGTGAACTGGCAGTCGACGGCGAAGCCCCGACGCTGGGTCTGGTCGAGCCCGGCTACCTCTACCTCGCGGGCCCTGGCGGCGCGGCGGAGCTGCGTGCCAACCAGGCCGTGCAGCAGGCGGCAGGGGCGCAGGTGGCGCTGCTCGAGCCGGCCGCGTTGCAAACGCGCTTCCCTTGGCTGCAGGTGGACGACCTGGCGCTGGGCTCGCTCGGGCTGGCCGGCGAGGGTTGGTTCGACGGCCCCGCGCTGCACACCGCCTTTCGCCGCCGCGCGATCGCAGCCGGGGTGCGCTTCGTCGCCGCCGAGGCCACGCGCATCGAGTCGCGCGGCGATCGGGTCCACGCCCTGCACGCCACCGACGGGCAACGTTTCGCCGCCGACATCTTCGTGCTCGCCGCCGGTGCCTGGAGTTCAGCGCTGGCAGCGCATCTGGGGCTGGCGCTGCCGGTCAGCCCGAAGAAGCGCGATGTCTTCGTGCTCGACAGCCCGGCAGTGCTGCCCGGCTGCCCGCTGGTGATCGACCCGTCGGGCGTCTGGTTTCGCCCGGAAGGCCGTGGCTTCCTGGCCGGCGCACCGCCGCGCACGCTGACCGACGGTGGCCCGGGCGACCCCGACGAGCCGCCGCTGGAGGCGGTCGATCACCTGCTCTTCGAAGAACACATCTGGCCGCTGCTGGCCGCCCGCGTGCCGGCCTTCGAGGCGCTGCGCGTGCGTTCGGCCTGGGCCGGCTACTACGAGATGAACGCCTTCGACCACAACGGCGTGGCCGGTGCGGTGCCCGGCTGGCGCAACGTGCACATCGCCTGCGGCTTCTCGGGCCACGGCATGCAGCACGCGCCTGCGGTGGGCAGCGCATTGGCCGCCGCCATCGCCGGTGGGCACAGCGACGCGCCTGCGCTGGACGCGCTGTCGCCGCGTCGGCTGCTCGAAGGCCGCCGCCTGCTGGAGAGCAACGTCATCTAACGGCTTTGGCTTGACCTGGCGCAAGCGGGCCAGACAGCACCAGCCAGGGCCAGACAGCGCCACGTTGCAGGCCGCCGGCTTGTGCGCTACACCAAGCACATGGACGAACCCGGCTCCGACCCCGCGGCAGCACGGCCCGCCGCCACCGTCATCACGCTGAACCCGCTGCGCCGGTCGGACCCGCTGCGCTGGCTGGCGCTGGGCTGGCGCGACCTGCGCCGCGCGCCGCTGATCGGCCTGTTCTACGGCAGCTGCTTCATGCTCATGGGCTGGGCGCTGCTGGGGGTCTTCGAGCACGCGCCGGCCTACACGCTGGCGCTGTCGGCCGGCTTCCTGCTGATGGGGCCTTTGCTATGCCTGGGTCTGTACCGCGTCAGCCAGCGGCTGGAGGCCGGTGAACGCCCGGGCCTGGTCGACTCGCTCCTCGCATGGACCACCCGCACCGGCACACTGGCGGTGTTCGGCCTGGTACTGCTGGTGCTGGAATTGATCTGGGGCCGCGCCACGCTGATCGTCTTCGCCCTCAGCTTCGACGGCATGCCGGATTTCAAGGGCTCGCTGCTGGCACTGCTGGAGCCGGACAACCTGGGCTTCATCGTCGCCTGGGTCGGCATCGGCGCACTGTTCGCGGGGCTGATCTTCGCCTTCTGCGTGATCTCGATGCCGATGATCCTGCACCGGCAGACCGATGCCATCACCGCCGGCCTGACCAGCCTGCGCCTGGTGCTGACGCAGCCGGCCCCGATGCTGTGCTGGGGCCTGCTGATCACGCTGCTGGTGGTGCTGGCGATGCTGCCGGGCTTTGCCGGGCTGCTGCTGGTGGGCCCGCTGCTCGGGCACGCCAGCTGGCACGCCTACCGCGCTGCCGTCGCCTGAGCCCGCCAGCGCGCTGCCGAAGCGCCGCCAGCAGAAGTCACGGCCGCCGCCTATAGTGCCAGGCCGTGCCGCCTGTGGCGCCGTTGCCCGCCCTGCGGGACCGAACATGACCCCTGCCCTGACCCCTGCTGCGCTGCCCGCCACCGAACGCCTGCTCGGCATCCGCCGTGGTGTCGAGAAGGAGAGCCTGCGCGTGGATGGGGATGGTCAACTGGCCATGACGCCGCACCCGGCCGCGCTGGGCTCGGCGCTGACGCACCCGGGCATCACCACCGACTTCAGCGAGTCGCAGCTCGAGCTGATCACGGCACCGCAGCCCAGCGCCCAGGCGGTGCTGGACGAGCTGCAACACAGCCACCAGTTCGTCGTGCGCAGCATTGCGCCCGAGCGCATGTGGCCCTCGAGCATGCCCTGCGGCCTGCCCGCCGACGAGACGATCCCGATCGGCCGTTTCGGCCACAGCAACATCGGGCGCATGAAGAGCGTCTACCGCATGGGGCTGGGCCACCGTTACGGCCGGCGCATGCAGACGATCTCGGGCATCCACTACAACTGGTCGCTGCCGGGCTTGGGCAACGATGAGCATCTGGCGCTGATCCGCAACTTCCGCCGCCATGCCTTCGTGCTGCTGGTACTGTTCGGCGCTTCGCCTGCGCTGTGCAAGAGCTTCGTGGAGGGCCGCGAGCACGGCCTGCAACAGCTCGCCGGCGGCACGCTGTACCTGCCCTTCGCCACCTCGCTGCGCATGGGTCGGCTGGGCTACCAGAGCGATGCCCAGGCCACGCTCGAGGTCAGCTACAACAGCCTGGACAGCTACGGCGGCTCGCTCGAGCGGGCCATGACCACGCCCTGGCCGGCCTACCAGACCATCGGCATCAAGAACCCCGGTGGCGAGTACAACCAGCTCGCCACCACGCTGCTGCAGATGGAAAACGAGTTCTACGGCACCATCCGCCCGAAGCGCGCCATCCGCCGCGGCGAGCGTCCGCTGCACGCGCTGCGCGAGCGCGGCATCGAGTACATCGAGGTGCGCTGTCTGGACCTCGACCCCTTCGAGCCGGCCGGCCTGAACGAGCGCACGATGCGCTTCATCGATGTCTTCCTGCTGCACTGCCTGACCCAGCCCAGCCCGCCCGACACGCCTGACGAGACCGCGCGGCTGGCGCGCAACCAGCACCTGACGGCCTCACGCGGGCGTGAGCCCGGGCTGCTGCTCGAGCGCCCCGCAGGCGGCCACGAAGCGCTGTTCGCCTGGGGCGAACGTCTGCTGCACGAGTGCCTGCCGCTGGCGCAGACGCTGGACGCTGCGCAGGGCGATACGCTGAACGCTCAGGCGCTGGCCGAGGCCATAGCCGCCTGGAACAGCCCGCAGACGCTGCCTTCTGCGCGCGTGCTGCAACGGGTGCGCGATGACTTCGACGGCAGTTTCGTCGCCTTCGGCCGCCACCAGGCGCAGCAGCTGCGCGAACAGGTCCTGGGCTGGCCCTGGAGCGAGGCACAGGCACAGCACTTCGCGGCGCTGGCCGAAACCTCGGTGGCCGACCAGCGGGAGCGCGAGGCTGTTGACGACATGCCCTTCGAGCAGTTCCGCGCGCATTACCTGGCCTCGGCTCGGCTGCGGCCCGGGCACATGATGAGCGACAGCGCGACGGCGGTGCCTACCGCGTAAAGGCTCGTCGCGGCCGCACGGCCGCGTGGAGGCCCGTCGCGGCCGCGCCGGCCGCGACGGGTGGCTCACCAACGCCCGAAGTGGATGCCCACCTTGTGATGCGTGTGGGTGCGCGCGCGCACGTCGTCGTCGCTCACCGTCACTCGGCGCTTGCTGCGCGCCAGCACATCCAGCAGCGTCTCGCGCAGCTGCGCCCGGGTCGCGGCGCTGCCGCTCTCGCGGCCGAGGTCTTGGAACTGATCCGGGTCGGTTCGCAGGTCGTACAGCTGTTCGGGCAGGTCCAGCCAGTGCACGTAGCGCCAGTCGCGCGTGCGGATCGAGAAGGCGCGGCAGTCCTGCGGCTCGCGGCCCAGCGTCAGGCGCGCCTGCCGGTAGCTGTAGTCCAGTTCGGAATAGACCTGCTCGCGCCACGGCGGTGTCTGGCCGTGCAGCAGCGGCAGCAGGCTGCGGCCTTCGAGCCGCTCGCCGGGCAGCGGCTGGCCCAGCGCATCGAGGATCGTCGGCAGGATGTCCACGGCCTCGACGAAACGGTCATCCGCCGTGCCGCGCGTGGCGTCTGCCGCAGGCCGCGGGTCGACCACGATCAAGGGCACGCGCTGGATCGTGTCGTAGAACAGCTCCTTCTCGCCCAGCCAGTGGTCGCCCAGGAAGTCACCGTGGTCGGCGGTGAAGATCACCATCGTGTCCTTCAGCACGCCCTGCTGGTCCAGCGCCTCGAAGAGTCGCCCCAGATGGTCGTCGAGCTGCTGCACCAGGCCCTGGTAGACGGGGCGCACGGTGCGCACGCATTCGTCGCTGGCGAAGCTCACGCTCTCCTCATGCTGGCGGTAGGCGGCCAGCACCGGATGCTCGTGCTCGCGCTCGGCGGCGTTGCGCACGGGCGGCAGGCACTGGTCTGCGCTGTACATCGCGTGGTACGGCGCCGGCGCCACGTAAGGCCAGTGCGGCTTCACGTAGCTGAGGTGCAGCACCCAGGGCTGGTCGCCCATGCGCTGCGCAAAGCCGATGGCCTGGTCGGTCATGTAGGCCGTCTCCGAGTGCGCCTCGGCCACGCGCGCGGGCCAGCGCACGTGGCGCATCGACCAGCCGCTGTGCACCGTGCCCTGCGGGTCGACCGTGGCGATGACGTGTTCGTGCCAGGGGTCGGCGCCGGTATAGCCATGGCAGCGCAGGTAGGCCGGGTAGCCGCTTTCGGCGCCGGGCTCGTGGTGGCCGTCGTAGCGGTCGATCTCGGTGAAACCGCCATGCGCCAGCAGGGTGGCGAGTTCAGAGTCGCCGTCGTGCAGGTTCAGCCGCTGCAGACCCGCGCTGTCGGGCAGCACATGCGTCTTGCCGGCCAGCACCAGCGTGCGGCCGCCGTGACGCAGGTACTCGCCCAGTGTGATCTCGCCTATCGACAAGGGCACGCGGTTCCAGGTGGCGCCGTGGGTGACCGGATAGCGGCCGGTGTAGTGGCTCATGCGGTTGGGGCCGCAGACGCCCGAGTTGACGTAGGCCTGCGTGAAGCGCACGCCACGCGCGGCCAGCGCGTCCAGATGGGCGGTGCGCAGCCACGGGTGGCCGGCGCAGCGCAGATGGTCCCAGCGAAGCTGGTCGGCCATGATGTAGAGCACGTTCATCGTCGCCCCGGTCGTTCTGCGCTCACGTCACCGCGGCCGCGCGCGGCTCGCGTCAACTCGGCTTCAAGCCGATCGAGCGCACCAGGGCGCCCAGGCGCTGCTCGTCGCGGGCGATCAGCGCATTCAGCGCGGCCACCGACATCGGCATCGCGTCGACCCCCATCCGCAGCAGTTGAGCGCGCACCTCGGGCAGCTCGAGTTGCCGGTTCCACTCGAGATTCAGGCGCTCGACGATGGCCGCCGGCGTGGCACGCGGTGCGGCGATCGACTGCCAGGCCTGCACATCGATCAGCGGGTAGGTCTCGGCGACGGTCGCGACATCCGGCAGCGCCATCCAGCGCCGCGCGGCGGCCACCGCGATGACATTGACCTTGGCGGCCTGGATCTGCGGCATGGCGGCCACGGCATCGAGGAACATGAAGTCCACCCGGCCCGTCATCACGTCGCCCAGCGCCGGCATGCTGCCCTGGTACGGCACGTGGGTGGCGCTGAGCTTCTCCTGCGCCTTGATCATCTCCATCAGCACATGGTGCATCGTGCCGTTGCCCGGGCTGGCGTAGTTCATCCGACCGGGCTCGGCGCGCATCGCGGCCACCAGCTCCTGCAGGTTGCGCACCTTCATGTCGGGCCGCGTCACCAGCATCAGCGTGACGCTGCCGATCATGCCCACGCCGATGAAGTCGGCCGCCGTGGCAGGGGGTGACGGGAACATCGCCGGCGACAACGCCAGCGTCGTGGTAGTGGCGATCATCAGCTGGTAGCCGTCGGGCGGCGACTTGGCCACCTGGCCCGCGCCGAGCAAGGTGCCCGCGCCCGGGCGGTTCTCGACCACGAAGGGCTGGCCCAGGACAGGCCGCAGCCGCTCGGCCACCAGCCGGCCCAGCGAGTCGGTCAGCGCGCCGGCCGGGAACGGCACCAGCAGCTTGATCGGACGGTCGGGATAAGCGCCCTGGGCCCACGCAGGGCCGGCAGCGGCAGCGGCCAGAAGAGCGGTGGACTTCAGCAGGCAGCGGCGAGACAAGATGGTCATGGGGTGTCCTTTGTGTCCTTTGTTGTGGGGATGCGTCACAGGCTGCGCTCGAACTCGCGCGTGGGCCGCTGGCCCACCGGCGCGGTCTTCACGCCGTGGCCGTCGGGCAGCGGGGCCACGCCTTGCTCGGGCGTGTACAGCCCCTCGACACCGCGCACGGGGTCGCCGGACACCGTCACGCGGTTCATCGTGCGCCGCTGCGGGTAGTAGTCATGCGGCGCGTAGTGCTGGGTCGAGCGGTTGTCCCACATCACCACCGTGTGCGGGGCCCACTGCACGCGCAGCTGGAACTCCGGCGTGGCCGCGCGTGCATACAGGTACTGCAGGATCAAGTGGCTCTCGTCGTCCTTCACCCCGTTGATGCGGGTGGTGAACTGGGCGTTGACGTTGATCAGCCGGCGCCCCGACAGCGGATGCACACGCACCACCGGGTGGGCCGGGTTCGGAAACTGGCGCTCGATTTCACGCAGCTTGGCCTGGTGCGCTTCGCTGCTGGTGAACAGCGGGCGCCAGGGCTTGAAGTCGTGCGTGGCGGTCAGGCCGTGGATGTACTGCTTCATGCGCTCGGACAGGCCGGTGTAGGCCGCCGTCATGCTGGCGAACAGCGTGTCGCCGCCGTAGGCCGGCACCACCTTGGCGCGCAGGATGGTCAGTGCCGGCGGGGCGGCGCGGAAGGTCTCGTCGGCATGCCACTGGTCGGTCAGCGCGGGCGGGTTGTCGGCCGAGTAGTCGAGCACGATGACCTCGCGCTTGTCGTCCAGGTTCGGGCTGAAGGGGTGGATCGACAGCTCGCCGAAGTGGCGACCGAAGTCCATCTGCTGATCCAGGCTGATGTCCTGATCGCGGAAGACCAGCACTTCGTGCCTGACGAACAGCGCGTTGAGCGCCTCGAAGCGCGCCGCGCCCAGAGGCTGACCAAGGTCGAGGCCGCGCACCTCGGCGCCGATGTTGCCGCCGAGCCGGCGGTACTCGAAGCCGCCGGCATTCTCGAAAGCTTGGGCGTCGGACATGTTGTCTCCTGGCAGGTGATAAAGGTCGGCAAGCGGGCCTACAAAGCCTCGCGCCGGATGCCGGCGCGGCGCAGCAGCGCATCGAACATGCGCTGGTCGTTACTCTGTTGGCCGACCTTCATGCCCTGGCGCGTGGCGGGGATGCGCTCGAGCACGCTCTGCGGCACGGGCAGGTTGGGGCCCAGGCCGGCGTCGCTGGCCAACTGGACTTCGCACGCGCGCTGCAGCGTCCACAGCCGCTGGAAGGCTTCGGCGACGCTGCCGCCGACGACCAGCAGGCCGTGATTGCGCAGGATCAG
>Ga0105044_10015541_pt1 | contig 10285 bp, 9 predicted proteins | sample MAT01_FD_78092 | JGI IMG/M metagenome (GOLD analysis project Ga0105044, IMG submission 78092) | Freshwater microbial communities from Lake Fryxell liftoff mats and glacier meltwater in Antarctica - MAT-01 | ecosystem: Environmental > Aquatic > Freshwater > Ice > Liftoff microbial mat | place...
AAGCAAAATATTTCCGCAAAAGTAAAAATCGCAGCATTTTTGCGCGACTCGTTTACGGATAAACCAATCACCCACAAACAAATCACCATTCTACATGCAAGGTCCCGCCATTTTTCTAGCACAATTCATGAGCGACACCGCTCCCTTCAATTCACTCGAAAGCATTTGCCGCTGGGCTGCCTCGCTCGGTTATGTCGGGGTGCAAATACCAACCTGGGATGCTCGTTTGATTGATCTTGAAAAGGCCGCCAGCAGCAGGGCCTATTGTGATGATTTACGGGGCAAAGTGGAAGCCTGTGGCGTAAAAATCACCGAACTCAGCACCCACCTTCAGGGGCAACTTGTAGCGGTGCATCCTGCTTACGACCTGATGTTCGACAATTTCGCGCCAGAACACCTGCGCGGCAACTCCAAAGCCCGGACGGAGTGGGCCATTCAAACCTTAAAAAACGCTGCGAAAGCCAGCCAAAACCTAGGCTTGAATGCCCATGCGACGTTCTCCGGCGCTTTGATCTGGCACACCGTTTATCCCTGGCCGCAGCGACCACAGGGTTTGGTGGAAGCTGGTTTTAAAGAATTGGCCGCTCGCTGGACCCCCATTTTAAATGTATTTGACGAATGTGGCGTAGATGTTTGCTACGAAATCCATCCCGGTGAAGACCTCCACGACGGAGCCACCTTTGAGCGTTTTTTGGCCGCTACTGGCAATCATCCACGCTGCAATATCCTCTACGATCCCTCCCATTTCGTATTGCAACAACTTGATTATCTGCAATTTATTGACCTTTATCAGGAGCGCATCAAGATGTTCCACGTCAAGGATGCAGAATTTAACCCAACGGGGCGAAGTGGGGTGTACGGTGGTTTTCAAGACTGGGTAAACCGGCCGGGCCGATTCCGTTCTACAGGCGATGGACAAGTTGATTTTAAGTCGATTTTCTCCAAATTGGCACAGTACAGCTACAAGGGTTGGGCTGTGATGGAATGGGAATGCTGCATCAAAGACTCGGAACAAGGTGCCCGGGAGGGCGCGCCATTTATCGCCAGTCATATCATTAAAGTGACCGAGCGTGCTTTTGACGATTTTGCTGGTGGGGATGTGGATGGGGGTTTGTTGCGCAAAATCATTGGTGTTTGAAAAATCTAAAAAAGCGTACACTTTGAATCGCCGAAAAGTAGACCTTTGCGCTGCTTTTCCAAAATACCTGTTTCAAAACAATGGCTGGCTTTCCTTGTTTGAAAGAATAATTTTTTGATTTTCAATGGGATATATAAAACAACAGTACGACCCTCAGATCCTGAAGCAACTCCCCGCAATCGTCAAATCATACCAACTGCCTAATACACGAAAGGCAGTTATTCAAATGTTCAACTCCTTTTTGCCTTTTGTGGCAATCTGGGTGGCGATGTATTTTTTGATCGATGTTTCTTTTTGGCTTGTTTTGCCTCTGGCAGCCATAAATGCTTTCTTTTTGGTGCGAATTTTCATTATTCAGCATGATTGCGGGCATCAGTCTTTCACCCAAAGCCGAAAAGCCAACGACCTAATTGGCGAAATATGTGGTTTGATCAGCTTCATGCCCTATCGTTATTGGGCCAAAAGCCACAACTTTCACCACGGCCATAACGGCGTGCTTTGGGAACATCGCGACATTGGCGACATTAACTTGTTGACCGTCAAGGAATTCAAGGCACTTTCCCGCTGGAAAAAAATCCATTATGCGCTATTCCGTAGCTTTCCAGTGTTGTTTGTCATCGGTCCAGCCTGGTATTTACTCATTCAAAACCGCCTCCCTTTGATTCGATTGAAAGGCTGGGAACACGCCCATCGTGCTTTGTGGAAGCACAATTTGATGCTAATCGGCCTGCATGTTGGCCTTATATTGCTGCTAGGCTATAAAGCCTTTTTGATGGTTCACTTGCCCATTTTGTTGTTTTTCGCTATCATTGCAATCTGGTTTTTTTACGTTCAACACCAGCATGAAACAGCTTATAAAGAATGGAAAGACAAGTGGGACTACATTCGTGCAGCTGTTCAGGGAAGTACTTTTTACAATCTTCCAAAGGTATTTCATTGGCTGACGGGAAACATCGGTTACCACCATATTCACCACCTTAACCCTCTGGTACCCAACTATGAACTCGCCCGCTGTCATCACGAAAATCCAATTCTTGATCAGGTAGCGAACAAGATTACCTTCCTCCAAAGTCTGCGTTGTATGTTCAACAAACTGTGGGACGAAGAGCAGGAGCGTATGATCACTTACCGCGAATACCTGCGGAAATATCGTACAAAAAAGTAGGCTGGAAGCGACTTCTAATTTCAGGAAAAGCCTTTCAAGATGTTGACAACCAGCATTTGAAAGGCTTTTTTTATGGGCATAATTTAGCGTTTTTATTCCGCCAATCACCTAGAATCATGGGATGAACAAAAGCACTAAATAATATCCATGCGGCAAAGATTTAACCACTTGGTTGAAAAAAATGCCCCATAATTTGCTTTTTCTCAAAAGAGAAGTGACTTTTGTCCAAAAATTGACCAAACGGTTAAACTCAATGAATAAACGTGACGGACTACAACCCTTACCAGATTCAACCGAACAAAAAATCTTCGATGCTGCGCACGAGATATTTACCCAAAAGGGTATGGATGGCACGAAAATGCAGGAGATAGCCGATCTAGCCGGCATCAATAAAGCATTACTGCATTATTACTACCGAACAAAGGAAAAATTATTCGAGGCGGTAGCAAAAGCGGTGATAGACAAGGCCGTACCAGTGATCCGTCAACTGTTCGAAGGAGAACAACCCTTACAAGAGAAAATCCGATATTTCATTGATTTTTACATCAGTTTAATCTCCCGAAATCCATTTATTCCGCTCTTCATTATCTCGGAAATCAATAAGCACCCCGACCGGTTTTTTGAAGCCATGTTCCCGCAAGATATGCCTCGTCCAGAGATCTTTTTCAAGCAGGTACAAATCGAAATCGCCGAACGTAGAATCCGCCCTGTAAGCCCCAAACACCTCATGGTCAATATTATTTCCTTATGCGTTTTCCCTTTTGTCGGGAAACCCATGATGCGACTCGTATTGGGCATGGGCACTGGAGAAATGCGTGTGTTTATGGAAGAACGAAAAGCGGAGGTAACAAGCTTCGTTTTGGCCGCACTGCGCCCTTGAGTATTATAGCTCAACAATGACTTGGCTTGCAACCCATAAATCTGTTTGGAATTCTCCAACAACATGTTCTTCATAGAAAACGGTAATTTGATCGTTCATTTCATTTAGTTTTTTAATGGAAAAGAGCATTGGACATGGTAGGGGCTTTTTTCTCTTTTTGACAGGATTTACAGGATGAACAGGATTTAATAGGGGTTGTCGGCTTCGCCGACAAAGCCGAATCAGGCATCCTATAAATCCTGTCAAACTCAAAAATTTAAAACCAACCTTATAATTCATTGATTTTCAATAAATAAGAAGAATTTTATGATTCTTAGACTATAAATAAACCTTAAAATTACCCGTACAAACGTGTCTTTTTTAGACAAACACGTTACAATAGGGTCTTTCAAAAGAGACACTTTCCAACAATGAAAAAATCACTCATACTTACCTTCGTATTCGCTGCGATTTCTTTCGCTGGCGCCTTTGCACAAAACACTTCTCGCCCGGCAAAAGCTCCCAAGCCGAAACAAGAGCAAAAAACCGAAAAGACCACCCCAACAGATGCTCGTCCGGGTGCTAAAGTACCTACTACCCGTCCATCAGCCAACCCAGCGGTAGAAAAAGGTAAAAAAGCGAAGCCTGATGGAAAAGGCAAGCACAAAGGCCAGCACAAAACACGCAAAGGAAAGGGCAACGGACAGAAGGACGGTCTCCACGATCATGATGCAGATGGAGATCATAAAGGCCATAACCACGGAAAAGGTGGAGAAAGCCATGGTCGCCGAGCAGAGGATAACACAAAGAATAGTAAGCCTCCGGTAGAAGCCCCAAGCGGTCGCAAGCCTAAAAAACAGGGCGAGAAAAACTAAACGGCTATAGCAAAATTGATTTTTATTGCCAAAGCCTTCATTATAACACGTCCCCTTGGACATCTATGAGATCAACTAGACGCCTCCTAAGCAATTAGGGGGCGTTTTTTATTGCTTTACATCTTCCCAGTCTCCACAAATTTTCCATTCAAAATCTTAAATGTCTTGCCCATTACCACCACACTTTGCCCTTCTTGCATTTCTGCTAAATTGGTGATATCTTCTTTAATGGTATGCAGAGAACCCTTTGTTTTCCAGGCAATTAGGAGGTGCGCTGGGTTCGGTCGGTATCGAATGCCACAGAGTACCACGTGCACAGGTTTGGTCACCTTATCCAAAAGTTCAAGGTCGCGGGGCGTTGCATTGTTATCGGCAATGAGGACTACTTCTTCGCATTCCGGGCATTTTTGAATCCCCTCGATGATTGCTTCAATGTCGTTTTCAGGCGTATCTCCTCCTTCACCGCCAGCAATAGCTGAGATCATTGTTTCTTCCAACACATCGACATTTTTGGGCTTGGTGTGATAAATACCGCCCGTTTTGCCCACCTCTTTTTCAAAATCGTCTTTTTGATCGCCGTCGTTAAAAAACACAAAATGCTGCGTATTTTGCAGGTTACCTTTTAGCGCATTCCAAAGCAAAAGGTCGGCCACAAAAGGCATCATGCTGCCCGTTACATCTTCTACTACGAGCAACTTTTTCCAGGTTTTGTTGCGTTCCATGATCTTCATCACGATAGAATCGGTTTTTAATCCCTGACAATCAGCTGGATAATATCCTCGCAAAGGCCCACAGGCGATATGCGCTTTCCCATCTTCGCTCAGACTGAATTGCAAAACAATCAAAAACTCAAATCCAGGTTTTCCTTTGCCCCAGTTGGGCATTTTGCCTACTATAGCTTTGATGTGTTCATTGTGTTTGGCCGAGGCTCCCTTGGTGACCCGGATATTTTTGGGGCTATGCGTCAATGGATCGATTTGGAATTCGATCAGTGCTGCACGGGACATGCCTTTTGTGAAGAGTTCGTCTTTAGGAAATTTGACGTTGTGCTCCAGCCAATATTGGAGGGAATCTGTACCTCCAGGAAACTTTGGCGCAAAAGCAGGAGGCCGTTTTTTGGCGCAATCTACCAGCATATCCAACTCGCTTTTGATTTCGGCTTTCCTGGCTTCTGTGACAGGCGGTTGGTAGGTAATTACAAAACCATGGAAAAGCCTTCGCGCTGAATCTGCAGTGGTGGCCGATGTCTGCACGATGATGTCCCAACGAATACCAGGATCGCTAAAAAGGTCGGGGGCGAGGCGCTTAAGGGCCTCAAAACGGTCGCGATCCAGATCTTTTTGATTCGGTTGTGAGTGCGTGAATTGGCTATAAATGTATTCTACCGAAATTTTCCCGTAAGGTTTTATAGAATCATAATCAGCAGAATTCAGCACCCGGGGACTTCCATATTGAAATCGAATCGCAACCTGAAATGCGCCAAAACCTGTGGTATCATAGGCTTCGATTTCCTGTATGGGTTGACGCAGGATGTCAGGGATATTTACGGTAGGGATTTTGGGAGTTTGGGCCATTGCCCAAAAAGTAGCGAGTAGGAAAACGGATAAGAAAAATTGGCGGGGGGGGTAAATTTTCATAAACAGGAAATGGAATGTTTGTGATTTTGGTTCTCAATTTTTACTTAAAATATTGAAGATTCCAAATTTTAACGAGCTTCGATTCTTCGCGCGGAGCATTGGCGGCCTTTAAAGCCGCCCAGTGGTTTTCTGCCAATATTATGTGCGTGTTCAAAATCAATTTTATTCCAACCGCGTTCCTAAGAAACGCCTTTTGGGGGATTATACATTTTTTCAAAAAAAATGGGGTGCGACTCGTGAAAGCCGCACCCCAATATCTTCAATAATAAATCTATACGCTGGCCGATAAACTAATACGACTATGGGAAAATGCCCATTGAAATATAGTCACCAGCGATCTTTTTCAACGAACAAACAAACGCTGCGGTACGCATATCTTTGATTTCAGGGTGCTGGCGGAAAGTCTCTTTAATTTGCCCGTAAGCAGTGATCATGGTGTCTTCCAGGCCGGAATTCACAAGATCCACCTCCGTACCGCCACGTGTAAGCATATCGCGCTCACGATCCGTAATTGTTTTGCCAGTCATCTCTTCCACTTTATGCACGATACGATTGAATGCGTCGTGTTGAAAGCGGTTTTCCAAACGGCCAAAACGGTGGTGCGAGAGGTTTTTGAGCCATTCAAAATAGGAAACCGTCACGCCGCCAGCGTTGATGTAAAAGTCAGGCAGGACGACGATACCTTTCTCGATCAGGATCACATCAGCATCGGCAGTGATTGGACCGTTAGCGGCCTCGGCTATAATTTTCGCTTTGATCCGTGGTGCATTTTCTGGCGTGATCTGATTTTCCAGTGCCGCAGGCACGAGAATGTCACAATCCAATTCGAGTGCTGCCGAAGCATCGCCAATGTGTTTGGTGCCTGGGAAACCGATAATTGAACCCGTTTCTTTGCGGAATGCAATCAGCTTCACCACATCAATCCCATCGGGATTATGGATAGAACCTTCCCGTTCGGCTACACCCACAATTTTTACATTGCCCTCCGCTTGGCTAATGAGGGCAGTATTGCTGCCTACGTTTCCAAGACCTTGTACCACCATTGTTTTGCCTTCGATACCAGGCGTTAGACCGATTTTTTTCATGTCATCTGCGTAGCGCATGCACTCGCGGAGTCCGTAGAATACCCCACGACCTGTAGCTTCTGCCCGACCGCGAATACCGTTTTGTGTGACCGGTTTGCCTGTTACACAAGCGATGGAATCTACTTCACCATGGCGAAGTGCTTGGTAGGTGTCGAGAATCCAGGCCATTTCACGCGGTCCCGTCCCGTAATCGGGGGCAGGAACGTCGATACCAGGGCCGATGAAGTTCTTTTTTACCAGTTCGGAAGTGTAGCGGCGGGTAATGTTTTGCAGCTGCTCTTCGGTGAAGTTGGCAGGATTGATCTTGATCCCCCCTTTTGCACCACCGAAAGGCACGTCCACGAGGGCACATTTGTAGGTCATCAGAGAGGCAAGTGCCATCACCTCATCTTGGTCAACCGATTCTGCATACCGGATACCTCCTTTAGTAGGCAGGCGGTGGTGGCTGTGTTGCACCCGATAGGCTTCGATGACTTGGTAATCGCCGCCAACCCGAATAGGGAAACGGATTTGGAGCACAAGGTTACACGCCTTGATTTGCTCTACGAGGCCCTTGGGGATGTCGGTGAAGGCGGCGGCCTTGTCTACGTAGTCTTCTACGCTTTTAAAGAAACTAATTTTTCCACTCATTTTTTTCGTCGTTGAGTTGGTGCTCTATTTTGGTTAGTGAACGATCCAGGCGTACAAGTTGCCAGACGATGCCAAGGAAGATCAGCAAAATAACGCCAACAACGACGTAAATCTTTCCGGTCTCACGCATGTAATCGCGGTTGCCCTGCGCCCAGGTGGCAGGCAAAGATATTGCCATACACAGAATAATTGTAAAAAAATGGCGTATTTGGTGAAATTTCATGTTCCAAAATGACTAAAAAGTTCTATTTTCTTGGAAAATTGGAAAGGTGCAAGGTAGCAGAGTTTTTGTTTTGCGGATGAAATGAGCTAAAAAATTTACATTACAGGACAGCGCAGCATTGAATAAAAAGCCGGACAAATGTCAGTACTACAGGAGGATTGTGGTAGACATTGGTCGCTTATTTTTCAGTTTGGTCGTCCTTAATACATCTTTGCGTCATGTTGATCAATTTACACACCCACTCCCCTACCCTTTTGCCCGGCATTCTCGAGCTCGAGAGTATATATTTTGGGCAGCGCAAAACACCTACTGCGCCGACGCGCTCGGCTGGATTGCATCCTTGGCATTTGGAAGAAATTGATCTTGACCTAACAACAGGCTGGTTGCACGAACAAGCAGCCTCATCTGGCACCCTGGCCATTGGAGAAGCTGGTCTGGATAAGGTATGCAAAACACCCTGGGAATTACAAATGAGGGCTTTTAGGCAATGTGTAGAAATTTCTGAAGTATTTAGGAAACCGCTCATCTTGCATTGTGTTCGTGCTTTTTCAGAAATCATAGCGCTAAAAAAAGCCTGGAAACCTCGGCAAGTCTGGATTTTCCACGGATTTGATAAACCTCCCTCCACTGCAGCAATGCTGCTTCGGTCGGGGTGCTGTCTTTCTTTTGGCGCGGCTTTGTTTCGGGAAAATGGCGGGGTCTTGGAGAGTTTTCGAACTGTTCCTGCGGATCGGTTTTTTTTAGAGACAGATGCCAGTCCGGTGTCTATATCAGCGATTTACCAACGAGCTGCGGCCTTGCGTGATCTGGAATTGGGGGCTTTGGAGAGGCTGCTGGAGGATAATCTTGGGCGATATTTTTTACCACAAGCCTAATCAAAAATCTGAAGTAATCAACAAATTCAAATCCGTGCTCCGGATCTGAAAACGCTCGCCCAAATGCGCATTCGTTAGCGTTCCTCGATAGGCATATACCCCATTTCGCAGACCTGCGTGGGAGGTCACTAGTGGGACAATCCCCCCGGTTTCGCTCATCAAAAGCATGGATGTGAGGATGTTGCTGATGGCTTCTGAGGCGGTGCGCGCCACACGCGAGGGGATATTGGGTACACAATAATGAATTACACCATGACGCTCAAAGGTCGGGTGATCGTGTGTCGTAGCTTGTGACGTCTCAAAACAGCCGCCTTGATCAATACTCACATCTACGATGACGGAGCCAGGTTTCATGCGCATTACAATATCCTCAGAAACCAGCATCGGCGCATTGGCATGAGCCGAGTGAACCGCTCCGATGGCGACATCTGCCGTGAGGAGTTGTTCACGCAAGTGCTGCGGATTAATGACCGAGGTGTGGAGCGGACGACCTACCTGGTTTTGCAAATGAATGATTCGCTGGATGTTGTTGTCAAAAATACGCACCTCCGCACCGAGTCCAAGGGCTGTTCGGGTGGCAAATTCAGCAATTACTCCCGCCCCAAGGATGATTACTTTAGCTGGAGGCACTCCTGCGACCCCACCCAATAATACCCCTTTTCCGCCTCGGGTGGTGGCCAATAAATCAGCTGCGATCAGGATGGCACTAATGCCCGCTATCTCGCTCATCGCGTGGACAATTGGGAAAGCACCCGACACATCATCGTGGATATATTCCATAGCCAAAGCAATCACCCGCTTTTGCAACAAGCGACTAATGTACTCGGCATTTAACAAAGGCAAATGAATTGGCGATACGACCACCTGCCCTGGACGCATCATATCAATTTCTACCAGCGTGGGTGGAGCGGATTTTAAAATCACCTCGGCTTTGTACACCTCCTCCGCGCTGTGAACGATTTGTGCCCCTGCTTCTGAATAGTCCAGATCGCTGAATCGAGCTTTTTCGCCAGCACCTGCTTCTACCAGCACCTCGTGACCGTGCGCCGTGAGGGTGGCCACTGAATTGGGCACCAGCGCCACTCTATTCTCTTGCAGGGTAGTTTCTTTGGGAATACCAATGCTTAGCAACTGATGGCGTTGCGTCACGGCTAGCATTTCGGGTTGGGTTCGAGGGAGAGACAGGGTTTCCATGATGATAGTGGTTCGTTTATGGCTTGATTGGTTAATAGGTTGATTGGGTTGCAAAAGTAGGCAACTGGATTCGCCACTTTTATAAATCTGCGGGCAAACTTATGCAGTCTTTTAGAAGGCCATCATTTATGGCTTTTCTTTCAGGCCATAAGTGTACGCCGGATTGCTACGCTTTCAAAATAGCAGGGTGACTACGCGCGGCTAAGAAATGTTTCATTCGTTCAAATGGAACGTTCATTCGTTTATGGCAGTTATTGATTCGGATTTGGGACAAAGCGTTTTTTCACGCCCTCATATTTGTCCTGCAAAGCGCAATTGAATTTACGCTAAACCAACAAAGCATTATTGCCCCCAACCCAAACCGCTCCACTGACATCGCATCAGCCTGGCCATCTATTGCCTGTTTGTGAGCATTTGGAACAGTTTTTCACGCCTTAAACTTCCAATTCTATGTTCAAGATTATTGTATTTCTGATTCTTTTTCTTCCTTCGGTTATTGGCGCAGCTCCTTCTACCGAACCTGGTATCTGCTTTTGCCCAAATATTACGAACCTCCAAAAGTCGGGACAGACGGACAACTCCTTTACCTTCGATTGGACTAGTG
>Ga0105044_10015542_pt1 | contig 10285 bp, 10 predicted proteins | sample MAT01_FD_78092 | JGI IMG/M metagenome (GOLD analysis project Ga0105044, IMG submission 78092) | Freshwater microbial communities from Lake Fryxell liftoff mats and glacier meltwater in Antarctica - MAT-01 | ecosystem: Environmental > Aquatic > Freshwater > Ice > Liftoff microbial mat | place...
TGAAGCGGATGGGAGAGGTAAGAGGGAAGGGGTAAGAGGGCAGCGTCGATGAAGCTGGCGTGTGGTTCTCTTCTCCCTCGCCCGCGGAGCGACAGCGCAGTGGGAGAGGGCCGGGGTGAGGGCAAGTTGAGAGCTGAAAGTTGAGTGTTGAGAGGTAAGGGGTAAGAGGTAAGGGGTAAGGGGTAAGGGTTCCGCTTTATCCGTGTTTATCTGCGTTATCCGCGGTTAAAACTTTATTGGGTTTACCTCAGTTTATTGCGAGGGGAGTTGAGAGATGAGAAATCGCCCTCACCCCGGCCCTCTCCCCCGAGGCGAGGGAGAAGAGCGCGGAGGGGGAGGTGAGAGTGGGGTCGATGAAGCTGGCGTGTGGTAACGTTCTCCCTCGCCCGCGGAGCGACAGCGCAGTGGGAGAGGGCCGGGGTGAGGGCAAGTTGAGAGCTGAAAGTTGAGTGTTGAGAGGTAAGGGGTAAGGGTTCCGCTTTATCCGTGTTTATCTGCGTTATCCGTGGTTGAAACTGTATTGGGTTTACCTCTGAGGTTTATTGCGGGGGAGTTGAGAGATGAGAGATCACTCCACCGCACTTCACAAAAAAACCCGGTCTGTTCCCAGACCGGGTCTTTTCTTTTCGCTTCCCGCTTGCCCCTTACCTGTCTCTCACTCCTTCCCCTTCGCGCTACAGCGGACGCGCGCGGTGGTAGCCTTTCAGGCGTGCCTTTAGGGCGGCGAGATTCGCCCAGGCGCCAAACATAAGGGTGTACTTCAGGCGCACTAGCGCCGAGTTGTGCGGGTTGAAATGCTTCAGATAAAACTGCTTCGTCGCGCTGAACACCGCCTTCCCCATCTTGTCGGCCTCCTTGGACGAACTGACTCCTTTAATGTGGATGGTTGAGCTCGCGACCGGCGGGATAATGTTGTGGAAGTGAGAGGTGGGATTTGGGAATAAGTGGCTTACATTTTAACAAACGCCTTAGTCTCGGTTTACGGCCAAGGCCTGCAATTCAGTTTCGTATTGTTTCAGGATACGCGCCCGTCCGTAGCGTAAGGCTCTCTCTTTGGCCTTCACTGACATTTTCATGAGTAAGCTGGGATCGCGCCGCCACGATTGCAAGATCGCACGCAGTGCGGGCGAATCTCCCGGCGCCACAACCTCGCCAAAGTTACCCAGGCGCACTTCCTGTCCCAACGGGCTCGAAGGATCACAAACAGCTAATACCGGGGTGCCAGTAGCCAACGCTGGAAGCAATTTCGAGGGAAGGAAATTGGCACCGACTCCTGATCGTTGGGTTATCAAACACGCCGTAGTCGTACGCAACTCCTTAATATACTCCGGCTCCTCCAAGATTGGACGCAGCTGACACCAAGGCATATTGGAAACAATGCCTTCCAGACGTTCTCGCTCCGCACCTCCTCCATGGATCCGTAACTGCCAATCCCAATCGCTACCGCCAGCGTTAGCTAACTGCTCCAGGAAATCAGGTAATCCTTGCTTTATACCGAGGTTGCCCGAGTAAAACAGACGAAACTGAGATCGCTCCTCAGGTTGCGCCTCTTGACGATCAATCTCCGCCTGTAAACTGCCATGAATCCAATTCGGAATGAAGATCGTTCGCCGATCCGAACCCACCACACGGTCTAGCTTTGCCAACATCAACGGTGAAATCGTAGTCAACGTTTTGGCGGAGCGTAGTGCCCAACGTTGGATCCCGTGAAGGAAACGACCAGCGCCAGGCAATTTGAGAATTCCTAACTCCAAGGCTGCTTCCACCGCAAAATCTTGAACCACGATAAAACGCGGAATCCTTCGACCGAAATAGAGGAATCTCTGCGCCAGGCATTGCGACAGCATTGGCAACGCAGTGATTATGACCTCAGGTTCCCAACCTGAATGGCGTCCATATAAAACCAAACTTTTTAGGAAACTCAAATCCGAGAGCAGACGTGTCCTACCGGTCGGTTGCCTGGGCACATACATTTGTACCCTCCGGACGGGAATGTCGTGGTACAACTCATTCCGAACCCTAATGCCCTGATCCTCGGGACGGAGTTTCCAGGCCGGATAGTAGGAAAAAGTAGTCGTAACTCGGATGTCGTGACCTCGCGTCCGAAGAAAAGCAGCTAGATCACTAAACAAAGACGCCCCGGCGAGTTCGTCCGGGGCAAATAAATTAGTGATCAGAAGTAATTTCATCTCAGGATGATTAGTGAATACAAAGGGATGGTCACTTGACCCAGCGTGGTTTCACGGCGCGGGCGGGATTCCCTGAATAGATCATCGCCGGTTCGGTGGAGTGGGTCACCAATGAGCCGGCGGTGAGGACACATTCCTGTCCGAGGGTAACGCCGGGTCCCACGAAGGCTTGGGCACCAATCCACGCACCATCCTGTACTAGGATCGGTGCGTGCCGATAGCGCATGTTTTCCGCGGTAAAGTCATGATTGGCCGCGCAGAGGAAGGCCCGTTGGGATAGACAACAGTGGGCACCAATGGTGACCGGCGCAAAATTGATGATGCAAACCTCCTCTCCAATCCAAGTGTGATCGCCAATCGAAAGATTCCAGGGTATGTGGATGTTAATGCGTGGTTTTAAATAAACATTTCGTCCGACCTTGGCACCAAAGCAACGAAGGCATACCGCCTTAAGTCGCGAGGGCCAAGGAAGTGCGGATAAGAAGAACACGCACTTCACCAGATACCATAACATGAATACAAACTTCGAGCGTCCCAAGTCGAAGGCCTCTTGGTTATTGAACAGATCGTTGCGAATTCGACAGTCAGGCATTGTTAGGACGGTGGAGGGCAAAATAACCGTAGTTTACCACGAACAGACTGGTGCTGCCCGGCAAATGTCGGCCAACCGGTCGGCAAGTCGAGGCCATGACAGGTTGCGGGCGAACTCGATCGTACGATCAATCAACGAGGCTTCTAAAGTCCTCGTCTCCCTTACTCGGCGACACCACTCCTCTGGTGAATCTGTCGGGAACACCAGCGGAGGTAGCGAAGCAATGCCCCGGAGGCCGGCGGTCGTAGCTAGGACTGGTACCCCGCGACCACAGGCTTCCATGAGTTTCAACTTGCTCCCTTCGCCGTAAGCAAAGGGAAGTACCGCAAAGTGAGCTTCGGCGTATAACGATTCAAGTCGCGCCTCGCTAACATTAGCAAAGAGCTGCCAACTATGGCGGGCGCAGAGCGATTTGATGCCAGCCGGAGGACGAGAACCAACGACGCGAAATTGCGTCGATTGTCTTAGAGCCGGCCAAAAATGGATCGCAAAATGGTTTAGTGCATCCTGATTCATCTGGGCGGACAGACTGCCGACGAACATGATCACCTTCTGGTTGGCCTGATAGTTCGGACTCTGAATCCGTGGATGCACCGAGCAGCCGTTCTCAATGACCACATGAGCGAGATCCGGTCGGTCACGTCGATAGTTCTCGGCATCCGCCTCACTTACATGAATAAGAACGGCTCCCTGGGGAAGAGCGGCCAATTGTCGCACCGAAAGCCGGATAGCACGCCGACAGAGAAGGCGGATCAATGGATTCTGCGATGCGTCCCGTAGCGCACCAAAAACTGCAGGATCGTAATTTTGGGTGTCGATCAGCAGCCGCCGGCCGCCCGGTAATCCCTTCAACAAAGTCGAGCTGTAGAGATAATTCACCAGCAAGACGTCGAACGGTTCGGAGGCCAGGGAACGAATGGTACGGCGCACCCCTGGGCCCAGATGTCGAAGCGACCAGTAGTCTGAGCCGGTTGCCAAAGAGACGAGTGCGGAGGGACCTTTTCGGTCACGCCAGGTTTGCTTCGCAGAATGAGCGATGGTGTCGTTCTGCTGGCGCACCAACGTCTTTCGTGCAAGAAAAATGGCCGAATCGCAGTGGGGAACTAACCCCGCATATAGGTGCCATGAGCGTTTGTCCGCCCCGTCGGTTGGCGGGAGAGAGGCATGCGGTGCAAGATCCAGTAAGCGCACTTCGTGAAGACAGATGGCTCTCCGGTACCGAATTGGAAACCAGAGGGGCCGTATTATATGGTCAACTCAGTTGTAGCTACGAGTGATTCCTTCGCTTGTTTCACCAACCGCGTTCGGAACTGCTTCGCAATAGCTTCAACATTCACCAACCGCACAGATTGATGTTTGTATTTGATCCCGGCCACGTGGGGAGAAGACATGGCTGCGGCCGTTCGTTGGCGAATGCGCCCCACCCCGATGCCATCAGTTTTGACCTCCGAAACAAAGACCGTTCCGAAGTGGATGGAGCGGAGCAGCTGAGTAGTGGGAGTTCAAATAGGTCAACGCTGACTTAACTCACTGAGTCACGGGGATACAACCGTGCCGCCAACAAGTGACACCTCAGTTCCGTTGGCCACGATCAGCCTCAATCCTCTCCTGCTGAGAGAGCAAATGAGGCGCTGGTGCCAGAATGCGCCTCCAGCGAGCGGTTGAAGCGATGCGGATAATTTTTGGGCACATCGAACAACTATGCGATTAGTTTCGTCGCTGACGCGTGGGTGTGAAACACGGCGAAGGCACTAAGAAAGCAAGAATATCTCGCGATACGTACGATCGGGAGAATAATTGCCGCAAGCATGTCGGAATCGGTGCGTCACTAACACCGGCCACAATATTTGTTTGCCCGCAGTTGTTGGGATTGGGGAATCGGAAAGTTTTTAGGTCCCCACACAGGGAGGGCGATTTTGCTCGCAAACGCCATGCCTGTTCGGGCGTTGATGGTTGAGTGATGGGTCAGCTTGTTAGCTCTCAACCGCCCATCGACCTCTCCTTCTCTTTCTACTTTCCTGCCGCTTTGGGAGCGTGAAGGAGAATAAAGTGTCCGAAACCGAACCCGCATTTCTTAATCGTTCCAAGGCAACTTCTCCTCGCGTGGGGCGAAGAATACGTCATGACCCTGATAGTCATCCGGTCCGGTAATGCGCACGGATCGCCCCTCCGCCTTCAGCTCCCAGGCGTCGTATTCCAGTTGAGCAAAATATCCGAAAACATCCTCCAGCGAATGCTGGTACCGGGCCAGGTGTTCCCGAACTAGTTCGGCAAACACCAACGGCCGCCAACGCTGAATGGTCTGGCGGCCGCCCAGGAAAACTCCGTACTCCGCACCTTCCACGTCGCACTTGATGAAGCGGACTCGGCCAGGGTTGTCGGCCAAATCCTGGTCCATCGGAACCCCCGGCACTTCCACCGTGCCCGAGATGTCCTCCCTCGCACTCGCGATGTGCGTGCAGCCGGAGATTCGCTGACCGGCGGGATCCTTCCAGACCATGCGCACGGTCTGCGGAGTGGAAGTCACCGCGTGATTGATGACCCGAACATTACGCCGGCACCCAAGAATCACTAGTCGACGCAGGGTAGTGGCGTAGTAAGGCAGCGCCTCGAATGCATAAACCCGCCCTTGGGGAACCCAACGTGCCATCGGCATCAACCAGGAGCCCGCGTGGGCCCCGATGTCCACTAATGTGTCATCGGGCCGGACGAGGGGCCGGATAAGGGCCAGCTCTGGCACAGGTAACTTGCCCCGGGTGTGACGTTGAAACCAGATGACCGCATGGACCCATTCGCGAAGCATGATGATTACGGGGAATTTACTGGTTTGAACCGAGGTGCCGCTTCAACGACGGATACGAGCCAACCAAGTGCGTCGATATATTTCACTGGTTTCAGACACCATTTTGCTAACGGAGAACTCTTCCTTAATGCGACGTCGGGCAGCTGCACCTCGGAACGGTACTTCGGCTCGGTTTTGGAGGACCCTCCTTATCCCGGCCGCGATTGTTTCCGGCTTCCAGTCTTCCATGAGCCAACCGCTCTCGGGGTCTTCTACGGTTTCGCTGTTTCCACCAACGCGCGTAGCTAGAGCGGGAACTTCCGTGGCCATGGCCTCGAGAAGAGTCATGGAAAGACCTTCAAGGCTGGATGGAAGCAACAACACATCAATGGCCGCGTAGAATCGCTGGATATCGCTTATTTGGCCGACCAAACACACCTTCTCCATCAAGTTTTGGGAGCGAATCTCCGCCTCAACTTCCTCCTGCAAGACACCCTTTCCTGCTAATAAGAAGATCACGTCTTTGATTTCCTCTGGTTTGAGCAAGCCGACAGCTTGGATTAACTCAATGGGGCGTTTCTGAAGGGAAAACCGGCCGGCGAAGCCAAAAACAAACTGGCCTGGTTTAACTCCCAGCGAGGCACGAGCGGAATCGCGTGAAAATGACCTTTGTCCAAATGCATCGAGGTCAATGCCATTGTGAATGACTTGGATTTGGTCAGCGGGAAATCCGAGGGCACCGAGCCGGCGAGCGTAATCGTTTGAGACCGGAACAATGACTTTGGCTCGCCGGAGCATGTAGGATTCGCTGACGGCCATAAAGCGCTTCGCGCGGTACGACCCGGGAATCCAGCTCGTATGCATATGCAAAGTAGCCACCATGGGCAGACTCCTGCTCCGAAGACGCCATGCCGGGAGTCCTGCCAATAGACCGTAATGATCGTGAAAGTTGAGCACCGCAGACTTCGCCCGAAGAGTCTCGCGAAATATGGTTCGGCCAGCGTGAAGTTCAGACCGCATCGAGGGGCGGCCAGAATAGGGGAGTCGGACCACCGAAGCTCGGCCCGCCAGAGCGGGATCTTCTAGAATTCCTGGGACATCCCGGACGATGGCTGTGATTAGGAACTCGCTGGGATCCGCATGGAGGATGTACTGCTCGATCACTCGATCGACCCCTCCCTTTTCACCGGTCAAACCAACGATTATGACCGGAATCTTGCCACTCTGGGTGGCGCTCATTTGAGCGATGACGAATAGCCCGCCCAATCCAACCAACTCACAGCGCGCGAAAGAGATTCCGCAAGCGATAGCGGGGGAGTCCAACCCGACAGCGTCTGGCTACGAAATTCCCGCTGGCAGCCAAGAACTTTGGCCAGGACGGGTTCTTCGAAGTAGCCGCCTGTAGCAGCCGCCAACTTCTCTCGCCGCATACGGGCAATGCTAGATTCGGGAAGCTGGTTCAAAATCTGTCGGAGTAGGGATCCCGGTCCGCGGGAATCATTGATCGCCTTAAGCGCCTCCACGGCGACCTTGCCAAAGAGGAAGGACGCTAATTTTGGTGCCGGCGGAACAAAGGCGGATACCGGCTCACAGCCGAGAAACTTGGAAACCGGGGTCACAAAGGTGTCCCAGCTCTCGGAACTGAATTCCGCCAAGTGGTGGTAGAACGCGCCGCTCATAGTTTCGGTTCGCCTCGCCAACGATTCGAAGTAGGAAACTACGTTGTGGACATCGGTTACGTTGGAGTATCCACCGCCCTCCGCCAGGGTCGGTAAACTGGTCCGTAACCGACTCGCCATTCCAGCCAACCAATGCACGCTGCCAGGTCCCCACACATTTCCCAGGCGAACGATGTCAACCCGGTGGTTCCCAGCCAAGGCATCCACCAGCTGATTCTCCATCCATACCTTCGATTCGATGTAATCCTGATCAGGGCGCCACCGAATCGGCCCGCAGACGGGTTCCCGCTCCAGCGAAAAACCGAATACGGCGAGGGTGCTGGCATGCACAATGACGGCTCCCGGTGCGGCGAATTCCCGAATTCGCGCGATGATGCTAGCGTTATCTTTCCGCCGCCTTAGAGGTGACGTTCCGGTTGGATAGGCCAGATTAATGACGACGGGAAATTTGCCCTCTGCCGCGGGAATTCCCAAATGTTCCAATAGAAAGCTGTTCCGAGAACTGGTAACCCCATGGACCGACCATCCGGTCGTTCGTAAGGCCCTGGCCAGATGTTGGCCAACAAATCCGGGAACACCGATGACGGCGATGCGATTAGGTTCAGTGTCCATGACGATGAATTCCCTCAAGGATCTTAAGTTGAAGGAGGGTGCTCGCTCCAGTGAATGCACCGGCTGGCCCTTTTCGAAAAATGTCCCTGTACTCCGCAACGAACGCGTCGACGTAAATCGGCATCGGTCGGGGCGGGGCAAGGAGGATCCGTTTGCCCCCTCGAAATAGTCTGACCTGCCCAGAAAAGCTGACATCACACTCGACGATGCCATCCCGGCCGTAAACTCGAACGACGTTAGCCAGCGGTTGGGCCCGGCTCAGTTTTAGGGAACCGACAATGCTCCCCTCACGTTTGGAAATCGAAAACGACGCCGAAATCTGGTGGCTCGGTTCTGGTCGGTCGCGATCAACTTTGTGGATGGTTACCTCCGCATCCACATTTTCCAAGCCGGCGATATAGAGCACCTGATCAACTGAGTGCGAACCGGTATCGAATAGGACGCCGCCATAGGCACTTTTGCTCACGTAATCAGATTTGGTTTCCCACGCGAAGCGCCCCCCTTCGAAGACCTCAACTCCCGTGACCGGTCCCACGACCCCGCCGGCCACTAAGTCGCGCGAGAGAATCGTGGAGGGGAATGAACGGCGAAATTGAGCGGCATATACGTGACTCTCCGACTCCTCCGCAGCCCTCAAGACCCGCGTGGCCTGATCGACACTCACTACGAATGGTTTCTCGACGATGACACCCCGCTTGCCGGCTGCGACGGCCGCGAGGCTCAATTGAAAATGGGCTTCCGGAGGGGTGGCGATTACGATCCATGGACATCGATCGATGATAGATTTTGCGTCGGCCACCTCCGCACCCAATCCATGGGCAACCAATTGCGCGCTGGCTGCGTTGAGGTCCGCTACCGCCACGACCTTGACTTCGGGCATCGACCGAAACACGCCAACGTAACATCCCTGAACTAGGGCACCACAGCCAATGATGCCAACTTCAGCTCTATCTACCCGATTGTTATGAGCATCCATGAGAAAAAAAAGGAAACAGTCCTCAGCCCTCGAACAGCGACTCGAAGGCAACTCGGGGAAATACTTCCAGTTTTCCTCCAACAGTGGCGTTTTGGGTGCTGACTCCCCGCGCCTCGCAAGCCGCACGGGCAACCCGGTAGGAGGCCTCCATTAGATGGACCGCCGGATCATGCCACCGATAGCCTTTGCCGAAATAGGATGGGTCGAAATGGTTTTGATCACTCTCCTGCGAAGTCCACACTTTGCCTTCTTTCTTAATATTAAAATCGGTAGCGTAGTTGTGGTCGATTCCAACAAGAATGATGGGGTTGCAGCCCAGGAAGGCCGCTAACTGGAGATTGAAGAAAGTCACGGTGCCACCCCAGTAGGCCCGTTTGTCAAAGGCCCATCCGAATTTTGGAATGCCCGCATATCGGCGAAGGAAGTTGCAGTAGACAAAATCGCCCCCATCGAGGTGTTGCTTCACATCTAGGGGAGCTATTTTTGTACAACCCTTGATGCGCTTCAATTCAGCCGCGCGGTCCTCGGCCACCAACACGTCCTCCACCGTATAATACGTCGGAGGACTGATCATCCGCTCGAAGGCCAGAAATAGTCCATTGCAGCCGATGGTGATTTCGCTGCCGAGACGACGCAGATCAATTTTGTTTAAACTCGGTCCATTGCCTAATACAAAACATCGACGACCGGAATGAAGTCCTTTCAGACCCGAAAGGATCGAGCTATTAGAAAAATTATCCCTCAATTTAGAGTAGTTATAAAATTTTCGGGATGATCGAATTTGATGATATGTTCCTCCTAGCCAATTTTTAATACTTAAAGCTGCCATATGTTAAAGTATAGTTATCGTTATAGATGGCGCATTTTGGCATGACCTTGAAGATTGAAAAACAATGTTTGTGTCAAAATAATGGTCTCATCAATGTTATGAGTTAACCAAGTTCGGCCGTAATCGATTGGGTGATTGGGTTGAACTATTATGAGAGGCGTTTCGATTTGAACCGATTTCTGACCCTCTTTCATTAGAACCCAAAACGCAACCTCCCAAAAACCAGAACAAGAGATGTGCCATTGGTGACGACACAACGGGAGAGGAAATAAAAGAGACGCCAAATAATGTGAAGAATCCGTATGCAGATGCGAGACCTTGGGGGCGCAATCTTCGAGTGGTAAGTAGGCGAAATGCTTGTTTCAAGATGTAAAGAACTAGGAGGCTGACCGTCAATACATAAATATGGCCGCCCATAAGCCAGTAATCTATCCAAAGATTATGCGATGAGAGTTCAAATCGATCAAAGTAATTTGTGACTCCTAAACTTTCCAACCACGGTAGTCCTCTAGCGATGTTAAATCTGTCGTGCCAAATGTCTACCCGTTCCGATGAACCAAATAACCCATCCCCCGAAAAGAATCTCTCGAATCCTTTTTCAGTAATTGTTCGAGCTGGTTTGTAAA
>Ga0105044_10015544_pt1 | contig 10285 bp, 9 predicted proteins | sample MAT01_FD_78092 | JGI IMG/M metagenome (GOLD analysis project Ga0105044, IMG submission 78092) | Freshwater microbial communities from Lake Fryxell liftoff mats and glacier meltwater in Antarctica - MAT-01 | ecosystem: Environmental > Aquatic > Freshwater > Ice > Liftoff microbial mat | place...
GAGCTTAGAGCGCCCTCGATATCGCCGTTGCGGACACAGTTTTGGAAGAACCGTGCTGCCCCGACGATTGTTGTCCTATCAAATATGTCGCTCACTTTGATCTCCTTGATTCGGAATGGTATTGTGGCTGTGGTGGCTTGGGTTCTGACGCCTAACGGCCGCGCATCACCAGCGGCGCTCCCCTTGCGCTGCGCCGTCTGGTGCATGCGCTCTTAGACAGCTGGGTCGGTCGCGCCCCGCACAGGAACTCGATCCGGTTCGACAATCCTGAGCTGATGGTCGACCCACCGCGCCGACAGCACTGGAAGAACCCGAGCCAGCATCTGAAGCACGTGCCGTCGACTGGGTTCCGGCGGTCGAAACACCACGATACCGACGTACTCACTCGGCGGGTACGTCCGGGTGTCGGCGAAATCCAGATCGATGGCGAAGAGAACCCGGCCTTCCTTTCGGCACACCGCCCCGATCGTGGGATCGTCCGCTCCGGCCAACCCTTCGTCGTGAACGGTGTCGCAAATCCAACCGGCGGCACACAGAAGTTCGGTGGCCTCAATCGGCACGTTTTCGTCGAGCTTCGCGCGCATGCGCGAATTCTACGCCGGAAGCGACAGGACCCGTTCTTGGGCGAGGTCCGCGGCATAGGCCAACGCCGCCTGAATGCCCGCAGCGGTGAAAGAGGGGTAGCTCCGAATGATCTCGACGGGGGACAGCCCGTCTGCCAGATTGGCAAGCACGACGGCCACCGGAATTCGCGTGCCGCGAATGCAGGCCTTGCCGTGAAGAACGGCGGGGTTGACGCTAATGTGTTCCTGCCAGTTCATGAAGGACTCCCCGCTGGTACTACTTTGTCAGATCCGTCGATCGATCTCTGTGGTGAATCGATTCGATCTGTCTCTTGTGCTTATCATTCATGAGCATGTCCGCTACGCTGCATCGCAGTGCTCGATCGCACAGCGACCGCCTGGCTGCGCCGATTGCTGACATGGCTGGAGCCCTTCGAAGAGAGCTTCAGTCACACGAGTCAGCGTGGGGCGCTGCGTCGATACGTGTTCGGGTTGCTCAACGACAGTCGCCGCACGTCGATGGAGGCGATGTGGGCCCGCCTCAGCGATCCCGGCACGTATCAGGCGTTCCAGCATTTCATCACGCATGCGCCGTGGGAGGCCGAGCCGGTGTGGACGCGGGTGCGCCAGGTCGTGCCCGAGCGCACCGGCGTGTTGATCCTGGACGGGACCAGCGTTCCGAAACAGGGGGCGGCCTCGGTCGGCGTGGCGCGGCAGTACTGTGGCGCGCGCGGCAAGGTCGCGAATTGCCAGACGGCCGTGACGGTCGCCTTGTGGACCGGTGCGCGGGCCTGGCTGTTGGGGGCGACCCTGTATCTGCCCGAGGCGTGGCTGACGCGTCGCCAGCGCGCGCGTGCGCAGATCCCGGCGGCGGCGGCGTTCGAGCCGAAATGGCGCCTGGCTTTGACGCTGCTGCGTCAGGTCCGCGCGGCGGGGTGTACGCTCACGGCGGTGGTCGGCGATGCGGAGTTCGGCGACAACGCCACGCTGCGACGCACCGTGTATCGCGCCAAGCTCCCGTACGCACTGGGGGTGTCGTCCGGTCTCACGGTGTTTCTCGGCACGCCGACGCTCGAGCCCCCGTCCCCACGGCTGGGCACGGACCGCCCGCAGACGCGCCGACACGTGCCGCCGGAGACGGCCACCATCGAAGCGCGCGCATGGGCGGCCTCGCAAGGGCCGCGGCACTGGCGGCTGGTCTCGTGGCGCAACGGCACGCATCCCCCCTGGCGGGCCCACTTCTGTGCCGTCCGGGTCACGCCGGCGCACGACTGGCGGGCCGAGCGCCGACTCGCGCCCGAAGTCTGGTTGCTCTGCGAACGGGAATTGGCCGGCGGCGATCGTCACCGCTATTACTTGGTGGATCTGTCCCCGACGGCCTCGCTCCGGGCGCTTGTCTCGCTGGCGCATCAACGCTGGGCGATCGAACAGCAATACCAGGAACTCAAGGACGAGATCGGCCTCGTCCAGAACGGACGTCGCCGACGGGGGCAGACGCACCTGACCCTTCCCCGGGTACGCGCGGTGATACAAGACGTGCTCACCGCCCATTTCTTCATGACGCAACCGCACTACCTCAAGTGGATGCTGCAGCTCAAAGACGTCACACTGCGAATCTGACAAAGTAGTACTAGAAGAATACCCAGAAGTCGTTCAGCTGTCTAACATCGTATGGCTGGAACGCGGGCTTTGCTGAACTCTACCCCGCGAGCCGGACCGACGTCGGCCACCCTCCAGCCTGTCGGACGGCATTATTCACTGCGGCCCCGCGGACACCAAGCCCCGAATGCCGTTGGAGATGCAGTGAGGACCGCCGCGGGTATCCGGGAAAAGCCGCACGCCGCACAAGCGCTAGATTCCCGGGATAGGCGGCGTGCGGCACTTCCAGACCCGTAGCGTCGGACTCGCTCGATTGGCCTCTGCAGTGCTCCATCGGGCCTCGAGCTCTGCCAATGCGGAAGCTCGAGTCGTCGCTGCAGCAATTCGCGGAATTCTTCCTGAAGGCGCAATTGATGCGCCCGAATGCCGCACCATTCGAGCGTGCGGGTCGGCAGGAGTGGCAGGGGACGCGTCGATCCGCTCGCCGTCCTGCAGCAGCTGCGCGCACGCATCCGCACTCCGTATCTTCCTCACGCACCTCGCCTTACGCTCAGCCCGATTCACCCCGTCAATTCACCCACTCGATCTCCCGAAGAGCCAAAGGACAGGCCCGATCGTCAGGCGACTCCCGGAGCGCGCCTCCCGGTCCGGAGTCGGTGGGCGCGTGGATCTCCTCGGCCACACGGAGCCCGATCTTCCTCTGGCCAGCCTGTCAGTGGGAACGCTACGATCCCACGCAGCCGATGCCGAAATGGGACGCGGCGTGGCGTGCGTTACGCGTCGCCGCCGACTTGCCGCTTCCGATTCCACGACCTGCGGCACACCGTGATCACGAAGCTTGCCGAGCTCGGCGTCGCGGATCACGTGCTGGAATCGATCAGCGGCCACCTGTCCAGGCGCATGTTGGAACGCTACTCGCACATCCGCATCGACGCGAAGCGTATGGTGATGGCCCAGAAACACCCCGCAACGACGCGGACATTCCGCTGCTCGTGGCGCTCTCGGAGGGGCTTACGTCACAGTCACGTCACAGTTTGCGTTTGGCGGGTTCGCCACCCTCCGCTAAACTGTTGGTTCCCCTTGAACGGAGAGATGTCCGAGTGGTTTAAGGAGCACGCTTGGAAAGCGTGTGTACGGGAAACCGTACCGTGGGTTCGAATCCCACTCTCTCCGCCACCTTTGAGCGGGGCGTCGACGGCGTCCCGGAATCCTCGGCGTCTTACTTCGCGCCGGCCTTCTTCAGCACCGCCGCAACCTCTGGCCGCTGGAAGATGTTGGCCAGTTGCAGCGCGGTCATGCCGCCATTGCTCTTGGCGGCAAGGTCGGAGCCCGCCTTCACCAGCGTGTCGATGGCGCTCGGCGGGCACGACTGCACGGCGCCCACGAGCGCGGTCGTGCCGTTGTCGGGGTCCTTGCTCTGCACGTCGGCTTTGCCGGCCACGAGGGCCGCAATGACCGCCGCCGCCTCGTCGGGGGCTGAGGCGCAGAACAGCACGGCGTGATTCAACGCGAAGCGGTTCTGGTCGTTCTTCTGGTTCGGCGACATGCCGGCCTGCACGAAGAGCGTCACAGCCTTGGATTGGTGATCGCCGATGGCCTGGAAGAACGCGTCGGGCGTGAACTCGTAGCCGAGGCCGCCGAGCTCGCGCTTGAGCGCGGTCGGGTTCGCGCCTCCTCCGCCACCGGCCGGCGCCGCGTCGGCCATCGACACCGTGACGTCGGGCTCGAGTATCGCCACGCCGCCCTTCACGATCGCCGTCTTCACGAGCGCGTTGAAGAACCAGGTCTGGCCGAGCATCTTCGCCTTGAACTCGGCGTGTACGCGTTTGCCGTCATAGGCCGTGAGGTTGAGCGTGGCCATACTGCGGAAGGCGCGCCCGCTCTCGGCCACCTGCGCGTGATAGGGCACCACGCTCACGTCGTCCACGCCCTGCTTCCAGCGGATGCGCACGGCGTGCAGGGAGCCGGCGGTGGCGAGCGTCTGGAGACGGCCCGGTGACTGATCGGCCGGTGCCACGGGCACGTCGGACGCGAGCATGATCAGATATTCCTGCGCCGGGTCGCGCGGATCAGTGGCCAGGGTGGCGTAGACATGGGCGAACCGGGTGGTCCGTCCGTTGACCGTAAACGTGCCGAGGGCTGATTCCTGAGCCCTTGCCTGTGGCGTCAGCAGCGCGAGCCCCAGCACAGCACCACCACACGCGCGTGCGAAACGAGTCATCCTGAGCCTCCTGTCACGGGCGCGTGTGCGCGCACGTCGACACTGGAGGATAGCGTCACTGGCCCGGATTGTCCTCACGACCAGCGCCGACCACACCGCCCGTGAGCTAGAGCTAGAAGCCCACGACCAGGCTGAGACGGGCACTTCGCGGCAGCGCCGGGTGGAAATGGATATCGTCCACGCCCTCGGCCGGCTCCCCGCGCAGGCGCGACGTGTAGAAGTAGTCGATGTCGCTGTGCTTCGCGTCGAACAGGTTGAACACGTCCACGGCCAGCCGCACGCTGTTGGTGAGGCGGTAGCCCGCCTCCAGGTTCACCAGGCTGGTGGCCTTCGACCGCGTCGAGTCGTCTTCGAGCAGCGCCCGGGGCCCGAAGTAGCGCCACCGCAGACTGCCGAACACATGACGAAGGCTGTCGAGCGTGACGCCGCCCGAGAGCACCGTCTTCACCGCGCCAGGCACGAGGTCGCCGGCCGGATCCTCGTCGGTGAAACGCGCGCGTGACACGCTCACGTCGGCGTCGAACATGAGCCAGGGGCGGGGCGCGTAGTAGTTGGCGAACTCGACGCCGTAGCGGTGGCTGGGCCGGCCCGCTTCGGTGTTGCCGGCATCGCCGATGAAGATCAGCTCGGAGTCGAGACGGAGCGTCCACAGCGACACGCTGGTCTGCAGATGCGGAATCCGCACGCTGCGGAATCCGACCTCGGCGCCGGTGGCGCGCGCCAGCGGCGTGACCCGCTCGGCGGGGTCGCCAGTGGCCGGGTCCACCGTGATCGTGGCGCCGCGCGCGTCGTTGCTGTGGAAGCCCAGCCCGGCGTTCACGTAGAACTCGGTGCCTTTGAAGGGGCCAAACGCCGCGCCGCCCTTCGGGCTCACGATACCGGCGTGCGCGATCCCCGAGTTGGCCGGGTCGCCCGCGTCCACGTCGAAGCGGTAGCCGTCCACGCGCACGCCGGCAATCGTGCGCAGCCACGGCGTCCACGCGGTTTCGTTCTGCGCGTAGGCGCCGGCGCTCGTCTGCAGCACGGCGTCCTCGCGCACCGTCTCGAGCACCTGGCGCGCGGCCGTGTGGTAGAGCCCCACGTTCGTGATGTTGTCGTTGCGCACCTGCAGCGCCACCACGTTCTGCACCGCGCGGCCGCCCCAGCGCCCGAGCCGGCGATGGCTGATCTTGGCGCCAGACACGAAGCGATGGTCGGCCTGCTTGAACTGATCGCCGTTGACGGGATCGTCGAGGAAATAGGTGAAGTTCGAGAACAGGTTCAGGTCGTAGGCCAGGCCATAGGCGCTCACCTTGGTGCTGGCGTTGTTGCGCGTGCGCTGCCACTCGAGCGATCCGCTGTAGCGATAGGAATCGCCGCCGTTGGACGTGTCGAGGTTGCCGAAGCGGTCGATGAGCCCCTCGTCGATGGCCCGAGTGGGAATCTGGTCGGTGGCATTCCAGGTGCCGCGGTAGCCCATGGCCGTGACGGAGAGCCCATTCAGCGCATCGCCCTGGGTGAAGCGCACGAGCCCGTTCACCTTGCGGAAGTCGTCGGGGCGAGCCCACGGGCCGTCGTTGTGCTGCACCTCGAGTGCGCCGAGCAGCGTGCCGGCGCCCGCGTCGCGAGATACCGCAATGAGTGCGCGGCCGAATCCCTGGCCGCCCCCGCCCACGCGCACGAGCGGCCGGACCAGGCGGTTGGTGTAGTTGATGTTGGCGGCACCAGCGGTCGCGAAGTCGCCGTGTTCGGCGAAGTACGGGCCCTTCGAGAACTGCACGCCGCTCACGAGTTCGGGGATGAGGAAGTTCAGGTCAGAGTAGCCGTGGCCATGGCCGTGCGTGGGCATGTTCACGGGCAGGCCGGCCACCGTGGCGGCGAAGTCTGTGCCGTGGTCGAGATTGAAGCCGCGCAGGTAGTACTGGTTGGCCTTGCCCTCGCCGCTGTGCTGGCTGATCACCACGCCAGGCACAGTCTCGAGCACCTCGCCGGCGCGCATGATCGGCCGCGCGTCGAGCTGGCGGGCGGTGATCGCGCCCTGGCTCGCCGATTGCGCGATGCCCACCAGGTTCTCGGCAGGATTCGCGGCATCGGCCAGATTGGTGAAGGTGGCCTTGGCGGTGACGGTCACGTCGGCGCTGAGCGAGAGCGACAGCACGGCGTCAGCGCGCGTCACCCCGCTCTCGCCCAGCGTAAGGTCGCGGCGCGCACCGGCGAAGTTGACGAGCAGGAAGCTGAGTTGCGCGGGTCCCGGCACCAGGCCATCCACGCGGTAGCTGCCCGCGGCGTCGGAGACCGCCCGGGTCACGGCGCCCTGCCCCTGCCTGACCTCCACGATCACGCCCGGCAGCACGCCGCCTGTATCGTCGCGCACCGTGCCGGTCACGGCCGCGGTCTGCGCCCACGCGGCCGACGCCAGCAACACCGTCATCCACAGCGCCGCCGCCAGGCGGCTCGGGCCCGTGCAGCCAGTCACATGCTCCATGCCGGTCGTTCTCACTCGATCTACTCTAGGGGCGCAGGCGCGCGCGCCCGGCGTGGCAAATTGCCGCGCCCTCTCGAGGACCTCGTGTGAGTGACGTCAGCCCGAACCAGCCGTGGTATCTCAGCGCCACGCCCGTCGCCGCGCTGCCGTGGCTGATCCGGTTGCGGGCGGTCGCCGCGGTGCTCGACCTGACGGTCGTGCTCACGGCGATGGTCTTGCCGCACGCCGATTTCCCCCTGCGGCACGTCGTCGCCGTGGTGGCGCTTGCGGCCATGGTCAATGCCGCCATCGCCGTGGGCCTGTCGCGCCATCGCTCGATGCCGCCTACGGCCATCGTAGCGGCCCTGCTGCTCGATGTGCTGCTGCTCACCGAACTGCTCGACCTGACGGGCGGGCCGTTCAATCCGTTCGCAGTGATCTATGCCGCGCACGTGGCCCTGGCGGCCGTCACCCTCGGTCGCTGGGCCTCGTGGATCGTGGGCGCCGCCGCCGTGAGCGCCTACGGCACGCTGCTCTACTGGAACACGATCGAAGGGGTGGAGGCGCACCACCGCATCAACGACTTCCCCACCCACCTCTTCACCATGTGGGTCACGGCCAGTACCGTGGCGGAGCTGGCCGCCTACTTCGCGGTGCAGGCCTCGAACGCGGTCGAGGCGATGCGGCTCCGGGCCACCAGATCCGAGCGCCTGGCCTCGCTCACGACGCTCGCCGCGGGGGCGGCGCACGAACTCTCGACGCCGCTCGGCACGATTGCCGTGGCCGCGCGCGAACTCGAACGGGCCGCCGCCAGCGGCGGTTCCCTGCCGGCGCTGATGGACGACGCCCGGCTGATCCGCACCGAGGTGGACCGCTGCCAGCACATCCTCGACCAGATGAGCGGACGGGCTGGGGGCAGCGCGGCCGATCTGTCCGAGACGATCGACCTAGCCGCAGCCGTGGCCGACGCCCGCGGCTACCTGCCCGCCGACCGGATGGCGCGGGTGATCGTGGAGGCGACCGGTGACGCGGCGCTGGTCCACGTGTCGCGGGCCGGCCTGCGGCAAACGCTGTCGTCGCTGCTGACGAATGCCCTCGATGCCAGCACCGGCCGTGAGCCCGTACGCGTCACCCTGCACGCCGACGGCGCCGCGCGCAGTGCCCGGCTGGAAGTGCGCGATCGCGGGCCGGGCATGTCGCCCGAAGTGCTGGCCCGCGCCGGCGAGCCGTTCTTCACCACCAAAGATGCCGGCCGCGGACTCGGCTTGGGCCTGTTCCTCGCCCGGGTGTTCGCCGAGCGGGCCGGCGGCTCGCTCTCGATCGCCGCGGACCAGGGCACGACCGTGGTGCTCGAGTTGCCGCTGCGCGCAGAAAGCGCGCGCGCATGACCGGCCAGGCCACCACGCTGCTCGTCGTCGACGACGACGATGCCTTCCGCATGCGGCTCGTGCGCGCCTTCCGTGATCGCGGCTTCGACGTCGCCGGCGCGGCCAGCCACGATGAGGCCGTCGCAAGCGCCACGGCCGACAGCCCGGAGCTGGCTCTCGTCGACCTCCGCCTGCCCGGGCGATCGGGCCTGGACGTGGTGCAGGCCCTCAAGGCGATCGACCTCACCACCCGCATCGTCGTGCTCACTGGCTATGGCAGCATCGCCACGGCGGTCGAGAGCATGCGCCTCGGCGCCACGAGCTATCTGACCAAGCCGGTCGACGCCGACCAGATCCTGGCGGCGTTCGAGGGCAGTCCGCTGGCCACCGCGACCGGCGCCGTGCAATCGCTGGCTCGGGTGGAATGGGAACACATTCAACGGGTGCTCGCCGACTGCGACGGCAACGTCACGCAGGCCGCGCGCCGGCTGGGTATTCACCGCCGTTCGCTGCAGCGCAAGCTGTTCAAGAATCCCGTGCCCGAAGCGGTGCCGCACGACTGACTGGCGCCGGCCGGTACATACTGTCCTCATGAACTGGCTGGTCAAAGAAGAGCCGTCGAACTACAACTTCACCCGCTTCCAGCAGGACGGGCGCACGGTCTGGTCGGGCGTGAAGAATCCGGTGGCGCAGAAGCATCTGCGCGCCATGACGCCGGGCGACCGGGTGTTCTTCTACCACACGGGTGACGAAAAGGCGATCGTGGGCACGGCGCGCGTCGCCGGTGCGCCCTACCTCGACCCGGGCAGCGCCGACCGCTCGCTCTACGCCGTGGAGCTGACGTGCGAGGCGCCCCTGGCGGCCCCGGTCACGCTCAAGGCCGTGAAGGCCGACCCGCGCTTTGCCGACTTCGCCCTGACCCGCGTGCCGCGTCTGTCGGTGATGCCGGTGAGCGACGAGCAGTGGGCGATGCTCACCGCCATGGCCCAGGCCTGACGGCCGCAGGACACAGAGGCGAGATGCGATACCGGACGTTCGGACGGACGGGCTGGCAGGTCAGCGAGATCGGCTACGGCATGTGGGGCATGGGCGGCTGGTCGGGATCGGACGACGCCGAGTCCCTGGCGTCGCTGCACCGCGCCGTGGAGCAGGGCTGCACGTTCTTCGACACCGCCTTCGCCTACGGCTCCGGCCACAGCGAGTCGCTGCTCGGCCAGGTGGTGCGGGCGCATGCCGATCGTCCGCTGATCGTCGCCAGCAAGATTCCGCCGAAGAACATGAAGTGGCCAGGCACGGGCGCGTATGCCGTGGCCGACACGTTTCCCCCAGACCACATCCGCGACTTCACCGAGCGCAGCCTCACCAACCTCGGCCTCGACCGCATCGACCTGATGCAGTTCCATGTGTGGGACGACGCGTGGGCGGACGACGACGGCTGGCCGGCAGCCATCGACGCGCTGAAGCGCGCGGGCAAGATCGGCGCCTTCGGCATCAGCGTGAACCGCTGGCAACCAGAGAACGTGCTGCGTGCCATCGACAGCGGGGTGGTCGACGCCGTGCAGGTGGTCTACAACCTGTTCGACCAGGCGCCCGAGGATCGGCTCTTCTCCGCGTGCCGCGCCAGGAACGTCGCCGTGATCGCACGCGTGCCGTTTGACGAGGGCACGCTCACCGGCACCCTCACGCGCGCCAGCCGCTGGCCCGACACCGACTGGCGCAGCAGCTACTTCACGCCGCACCATCTCGACGCCAGCGTGACGCGGGCTGAGCGGCTGGCCCCCCTCGTTCCCGAGGGCAGCACGATGGCGGAACTGGCGCTGCGCTTCATCCTGTCGTCACCCGACGTCGCCACAGTGATTCCCGGCATGCGCAAGGCGGCGCACGTGGACGCGAACCTGGCGGCGAGCGACTGCGGCGCATTGCCGGGGGATCTGCTCACGGCCCTGCGCGCGCACCGGTGGGACCGGGCCCCGAACCAGACGCCGTAGATACGCGCGACACGAGCACCTTGTCGATGCGGCGTCCGTCCATGTCGATCACCTCGATCCGCATGTGGCCCCACTCGCAGACGTCCGCGGTGCGGGGGATGCGA
>Ga0105044_10015548_pt1 | contig 10283 bp, 5 predicted proteins | sample MAT01_FD_78092 | JGI IMG/M metagenome (GOLD analysis project Ga0105044, IMG submission 78092) | Freshwater microbial communities from Lake Fryxell liftoff mats and glacier meltwater in Antarctica - MAT-01 | ecosystem: Environmental > Aquatic > Freshwater > Ice > Liftoff microbial mat | place...
CCCTATCGAAACGATCCTTACTTCGCGGTCACTTTCACATCGACCGGTTCGACCCACTGCTTGTGTTCCGCACCGTAGTACAGGTACGCTCGGCTCGCGGGGCCTTTGAATTCGCCCGGCATATCGGCCAGCAAATCGACGGTGAATTCGACCGATTGCTTCGGCCCCATCCCGCGCCAGTAGAGGATCAACTCGCGGCCCCGGGTTTCCCAATAGCTGATCTTGGGTGCGGAACCGTCGATGGATTTCTCCATGAGCGCTTTCATCTGTTTCATGTCTTCGGGGAGTTTCAACCCGGCGGGGATACCTATGATGGCGGTGACCATGCCTTGGTCGGTCTCGGCTTTGTTCTCGATCTTCACTTGCAATCGCAGCAGTTCCCCTTCCGTAGCTTCGGCCTTGTTCAGCGAGGTGATGAGTTGAATCGGGCAGGTCGGCGAGCTATCGGGCTTGCGGCTGCGGGCTTCCCAACTCACGGTACACGGGTACGGTTGCTTGGCGTCGGTTTCGATCCTCAACTCGGCGGCGCCGTTGGCGAAGACCGCTTCCGGGTTCTCGATCTCGAGTACGATCGGCCCGTTGCTCTGCGTGGTGAAGGCCTTCTTGGCGATGACGCCGTTACCGTGGATAACGTGGATTTCGCCGGACTCCGCGGGGCGTTTGCTGTTGCGGGCGTATTCGATCAACGCTTTGAGTGCCAAGATCGTCGATTGGGTAGAACCGAAGGAACCCCCGCCATCCTTTTGGCTGCCGATGAACTTGCACGCCACTTCGACGTTCGCACGGAAGGTTCCGGTTTCGTTGGCCTTCAACCAACCCAAGACGGCGAGGGCGGTCGATTCGATCAAGAGAGCTTGGCCGCTGGAACGGGTGATGCTCGTCTCGGCTCCGGGTAGGCTGCCCTCTTTCATTTGCAGGGTCGCCAGCGTTTTCAGGAGTTCGGTGCCCTCGGTTCGCAGGCCGCGATTGAGGAGGGCGTTTGCCACGAGGGCGAGGTAGTACGGATCCTTGGCCCGTTTGCCGGCCTTGGCGAGTGAGTAGATCGCTTCGATTTCGGTCTTCAGGTCGCTGGGGTTCGGGCTGTTGCGCTCGGATTCGGTGATGGCCCAAACGATGTAGGCATCGGTGAGATCGAGCGGGGCGCCACCGAAGCTATCGAGGGCACGGGCATTGCGGGTGAAGCCCCCCTTGCCGTTGCGGGCGTTCAACAAATACGACTTGGTGCGTTTCAGCATCTCGGCATCGACGGGGTGAACGCGGGCCATATCGGTGAATTGGAGCAAGCCGTAAGCGGTGAGGGCTTCGTGAGGCGGGGCGTTGCCGCCGAACCATTCGTAGCCTTCTTTGCCGGGCGTGGTCTTGCTGCACTCGAAGCTGGTGAGCTTACCGTAGCCGCTATCGAGGAGTTCCTTGGCCCGTTTGGAAACGTCCGGCTTGGCTTGGTTGGTTTCGGTGAGGTAATCGAGGATCAGCACGTTGGGGTAGTTCGTGGTGCTGGTTTGCTCGAAGCAACCCGACGGTTCGCGGAGCAATCCTTCGAGGCCGCTTTGCACTTCGGAGAGCATGTTGGGGTACATGGTCACGCGGAGTTTGAGCGTGCCGGGGATGAGCATTTCGGGGAGCTTCAGTTTGCTCCTGAAGCTCGATTCGAGCACATCGGAGATCGCCGCTTGAACCGGGAACCCATCGGTTACGACGTTCACGGTGCGTTTGACGCTATCTTGATGAACCCCGGCTTTGCCGCGGAGTTCGAGGGCGAGAACGCCATCGAGTTTCTCGGGTGTCATTCGCACAATCAGGCGATTACCTCCGGAGGCGGGGATTTCGAGGGTGGCATCCTCGGAACCGTTCAATTTCAGGCCCGTCGGCACGATCTTCAGTTCGGACTTCACGGAGGCGTCCGTGGCGTTGGTGCCGAGGACGGGCACGTTCAGTACGTCGCCGCTGCCAATTTCTTGGGGCAACTTCATATCGAGCGAGAACGGCCTCCGCACTTCGATCGTACCGGTGATGGCACCCAGGCGGCCATCGGTGGTGTGCCCGGCAATCAGCACGCGGTAGGGTTGAATCGCATCCGAGAGCGAGAATTCGACCGTGAGTTTGCCTTCCTTCGGCAGGACGAGCACGGGTTGCCAAAGCAATGTCTCGGCGAAGTCTTCGCGGGTATCGGAACCGTTCGCGGGCGGGTTCCATGTATGGGCGTATTCCCGCACGAAGAACGGCTCGTACTGCGGCATGAACTCGGCGAAGTGGTTCACGGGGGCGTGGCGATCCCCGGCGAATTGCTTTTCCTTAGCCAGAGCGTCCTTCAGTTCCCCGGCCTTCTCGGCTTTGCCATCGGCCTCGGCGTTCTTGCGTAGCTGTTGATCCCGCTTTTGCAGGAACTTGTCGAAGCGTTGCCCGGCTGGCACCGCTGCACCCGCCTGAGCCATTTCTCGAAGTCGGCGCTCGCCACGGAAGTCGGCTTTGCCCTTCGCCATTTGCATCTGTTTCTTCGCTTGCGGTTCGAACCTGTTGTCACCGGGCTTATTGGCCACACCGAATGCACGAGCAGCTTCGGCAGCAAGCGGTGCCATCACGGGCGGAAGGATCATGCCGGGTGCGTTGCGGCCACGATCCGCGAAGCCTCCCTTGTACTCGGCCTTGTCCGCCTTCATCATCTTTTCGAGCATGGCCGGCGCGGCGTCTTGAAGTTGGAGCATGTTGAGTACCGGGGCATCATTACCGAACTTCGTAATTTCCTCTGCTTCGCGGGTTTTCCATTCGATCACGCCGTCCAGTTTCTCGCCGGCTCCCGCATTCGTGATGCTTGCCACTTCGCGCCAACCGTCGTTGTTCTTGCCGGTGAAGTACGCCGCCCATCCGAGGAACACGGCGAGAACCACGAAGCCGATCGAGCCGACGCCGAGGGGAAACCGCGCGGCGGAACCGGGGGCGAACGCGAGGTAACGGATCGTCAACCCAGCGACCGCGAGCGTCAACAATCCCGTAAGCAAGTAGGGCAGGTTCTTCCGACGCTCTTGCATGGCGGTATCGGCGTGTTGCAGTTCAGCGGCGGGCGTGCGGAACTCCCCCAGCTTGGCCACGTATTGCATATCTGCTTGCGAGATCGCTTGCAGCGGTGTGAAATCGTTGTCGATCTCTGCCTTCGATTTCTCGGCGTCTTCCAAGTCGATCAACGAAGCCTCGTACTTCGGCCATAACGTCTCGAACACGTTCCGCAGATCGGAACGCCAGCCGTTGGGGATCGGCCCTGCCACGGAATAGGCGAGCATCAACCGTTCCGCATCCTCGGCGGGCACCTTGTTGCGGAATTGCAGAGGGGCCTGCTCGGCGAACCGCCGCCAGCCTTGCGTGCCCAACAACAGATCGAGGGCGACGGCCGCTTTGGGGTGATCGGTGAGCAGGAAATCGGCGTGTTCGAGTTGGTCCCCTTTTTGCACTTCACCGCTGAGCAGGAAGTGCGTGGGCAGCATGTGTTCGGATTTCTCCTTCGCCATGGTGATCACACTCTGGTTCACCACGGCGGTCCAAAGGATCGCCGGTTTCGCGGCATCGGTTTCATCCTTCGCGGTGATATCCAATGCGATGCGGCTGCCGGGGGTGAATGCTCCGGTACCGGCAACGCCGTTCGCTTTGCGGGCGGTGTAACCGAGTTTCAACGCCTCGGCGGGTTGGCGGTAGACCAATCGTTCGGCCAACGGTTTGAGTTCGTCCTTGCCGAGGGCGTCGTCGTTGGGCAGGTCGAACACTGTAATGCGGGTGACGCCGCCGAGCTTGGGATCGGTCGATTCGAGCTTTACCTCGGTACCTTCCTTACCGGCGATCACGGCCTTTGCGGAACCGACCGGGCGACCGCGGGTGTACGCCCCGATATACACAGTGCGCGGGCCGGTGGTCGAATAGAGCTTCACGGTGATCGCTTCCCCGGCTTGGGTCACTCCGTTCGGCACGCTCATCACGAGGCCCGATTCGATGGCGGCGGGAAGCAAGTAGCCGCGGAACCCGGCTGCGGCTTGGGCACCGAGTAAGCCTGCGTGGGCTTCGCTGAGCGCACCGACGACGGGAGGTTGTACGCTCGTGGGTGAAGTCAACTTCACCGCGTACTTCTTGCCGAGTTCGGGGGTGAACTCGAACGCACCCATGCCTTGGTTCGCCCCCGGCTTGTCGTTGTCTTTCAACGTTTGAATCTCGGCGATGTTTTGCAAACCGTCGGTGAGAACACCGGTGATATCGGCCGGTTTGCCGGTGTTTTTCATCGCTCGGAAGTAGACGCGGTTGGGTACGCCGACCACGAGTTCGCCCCCTTCGGGAAAGAATTCGACATCTAGCGTGCGAGAAGCCAGCGGTATGCGTTCCGGCAAAGATTCGGTGATCCGGTTCGCCGTAGCTGTGACGTTGATGCGGGCTTCCCGCATGTCGTCTTTCTTCGGCAGTGTGAATTTGATCGAGGCGAAGCCCGCGGCATCGGTCTTGGTCGGGGCCACATCGAGTTTGATCGGTTCGCCATCGACATCGACAACGATACTCAAATCGGCGTTCGCCAAGGGTTGGGCTTGATCTTTCAGTTCAAACTTGGCCTGAACGACATCGCCGGGGCCGTAGCTCTTGCCATCGAATTCGAGTTTCTTCACGAGGCGGTCGGGCGTGTACTTGTTGACGATGAATTTGCGGTTCGCCAACGGCTTGGCGTGGCTCGGTTTGGGGGCTTCGCCGGGTTGCGGCACTTCCCACACGTTCAGCGTGTATTCGCCCCCGGCGAGGTCATCGCCGAGGGGGAACATGCCGGTGCCGACGCCGCGAACCGGTTGGCCATCCGGCCCGATCACCGATTGAATTTGCCCGGTTTTCGTGAGCATGGCGGGCTTGGCCAAGCCGATTTGTTCCGAGCCTTGCAGCACTTCGCCGGAAGGGGCTTTGATCTCGAACCGCAGCGTTGTTTCCTTTTGCGGGGGGAGGAAGCGGGTGCGATCCAGCGTGAGCGAGCGGAACCAAACGGTTTCGCCGGGCTTGTACATGGGCTTGTCGGTGGTGAGGAACGTGGCGAAGATCGGCTCCAGCATCCGCAGGTTTTCGGTGAGTTCGGAACGCATGCCGGTTTTCGGATCGACCGAAGTGAGGTGCAAGAAGACTTCTTCCCCGGCGGGCGCATTCGCCCATATCCCGGCGGGGAGTTTCAGCACGTTGCCATCGGGGTTCTTATCGGCTTCAAAATGTTTGGCGAAGAGTTCCACGCCGCTTTGCGTTTTCACGGTGGCATCGAGCTTGGCCGGGAACGGGCGACCGTTGGCATCGGTGATATTCAAACGGTACTCGTTCGGGGCACCGGGGATCGCGGTGCGCGGGCCGACGATCTCCACTTGGAACGGTCGGGCTTTGCGCTTCGTCTCGGCCGCATTCTCGGCGGTGATCCATTCTCTTTCGAGATCTTTGTGTTTCTCTTCGGCGAGTTGTTTGCGGTCGGCGGCGGCTTGCACCTTGGCGGTGAGATTTGCCCGCAGGAGCATCCGCTGTTTCTCCGCAGCATTCACCTCGGCGAGCCGGGTATCGACTTCGGGGCGGTGCTTGGCGTACTTGGCCGTATCGGAGAGCGCCGGCAAACCGTATACCACGACCGCGGCGAGAAGCGACGCCGCGACAACCCACGTGGCCCACCGCCCGGCCGATTTCACGGGGCGTTTCGGTTCCACCACGGGCGGTTGGAACTTGGCTTTGGGGAAGCTCGCTTTGGCGGCCGCGGCAATCAACCCTTGGAGTTCGCGGGTCTTCTCGAACGCCGCCCGGCAGGCGGCACAGCCCGCAAGGTGCTGTTCGACCGCAGCGGATTCCTCGTTGGGCAACACGCCGTAGAGGTGATCGAGCAACAGCGGTTGGCAATCGGTGCATTGGTACATTGGGAAGCTCCGAGAATTTCTTGGCGAGCCGGGAGCGTCAGCGACCGGAGTGGTTGGAACTCCGAGAGCAACAGCTCACCGACTTGATGGATTGGTTAGGGAATTACGTAGGTTCGGCGGTCACGAGGATTTTCCGCAACTTGATCAGGGCGGCCCGCATTTGCGTTTTCACGGTTCCCACCGGCGTGTGCCGAATCTCGGCGATCTGCTCGTAGGTGAGATCGCCGTTCTGCCGAAGCAGGAATACTTCTTTTTCGTCCTGCCGGAGTTCGGTAATCGCTTCGCGCAATCGCGTGAGCGTTTCCCGTTCTTCGAGTGTTCGCCCGAGGGGCGATTCGGGTGCGGCGATCATGCTTTCCTCCGTGACCGTCGTTTTCATCCGGCGGTTCCACGCGCTGCGTTGAAAATCTTTCGCGGCGTTCAAGCCGATGCGGAAGATCCACGCCCGCAGGTTTTCGATCCCCGCCGCCGAGCTTTTGGCCCGCCAGCATTTGAGAAACGTTTCTTGGGCTACGTCCAAGGCGTCGTCGCGGTTGCCGAGGAGGTAGCAGAGTGTGGAAACGAGTTCGTCGCGGAGGTCATTGAACGTCGATACGATCATTGCACCGGAGTCGCCCGGCGAGGGTGAATCCGGCGTTAGTCGTTCGGGTTCCGCGGCTCCGCGCTTGCCCATGGTACTCACAATTCAGACGGCGAACGCCGCCCGACGGATTGGAAAAATCTGGTGCAGCAATGCTACGGAATTCGCCCGGAAGCGGCGGGAGCGGGTTCTGGATCGGGTTCTACCGAGGCCGAATTCCGCGTCCGCTTCAGATATTTCCTAAGAAAGCAGGGTGAATGCAGGCGAACGCAACTTCAGTACGCGAGGGCCGCCATGAAACGGGTACATCCAATTCTTTTGTTACTTTCCCTCGGCTGCCAAAAACCGGCTCCGGAAGAATCCCCCAAGCCCGACGCGACGAAGCGGGTGAGCGTGACGCGGCCCGGCTCCGATTGGCCTAGGTTACTCGGCCACAACGGCGATGGCACATCCCCCGAAAAAGGCATTCTCGCACGGTGGCCCAAGGAAGGGCTGAAAAAGCTCTGGGATTGCAAACTCGGCCAAGGCTATGCCCCGCCCGTGGTCGCACAGGGCAAGATTTATCACTTCGACCGTTTCGGCGACAACTGCCGGCTCACCTGCCGCAATGCGGATAACGGCGAACTCATTTGGAAGTACGAATATCCCACCGAATACGAAGACATGTACGGCTACGAACCGGGGCCGCGGGCCGGGGCGGTCGTCGATGGCGAAACGGTATTCATTCACGGCCCGGACGGAATACTCGCGGCGGTGAACAACGAAGGCAAGGAGATCTGGAAGGTCGATACCCGCAAAACTTATCACTTCTATAAGAACTTCTTCGGCGTCGGCAGTGCCCCGCTCGCGTTCGGCGATTTGCTGATCGTGCCAGTCGGCGGAAGCCCCGATGGCCCCAAGCCGTTCGATCTCCGCGATGCCAAAGGAAACGGCTCCGGCATCGTCGCTTTCGATAAGAAAACCGGCGTCGAGAAATACAAATTCAGCGACGAACTCGCCAGTTACTCCAGCCCGATGCTCGCCGAGTTCCACGGCAAGACTACCGTACTATACTTCGCACGCGGCGGCCTGATCGGCTTCGATCCGACCACGGGCAAACAGCGGTTCCACTATCCGTGGCGTGCCAAAATCCAAGAGAGTGTGAACGCCGCGAATCCGGTGGTTTCCGGGAATACGATCTTGCTCAGCGAATGCTACGGCGTAGGTGCGGTCGCCCTCGAAGTGAAAGCGGACTTCACCCTGAAGGAACTTTGGAGCGACAAGGACGCCGAACGCAACGAGCAATCGCTGATGAGCCATTGGAGTACGCCGATTCTCGATGGCAAATACCTGTACGGATCCAGCGGCCGGCACACCCCGGAAGGGGATATCCGCTGCGTCGAATTGGCCACCGGCAAGGTGATGTGGAAGGAACCGCTGAAGAGCCGCATGACCTTCGCCAAGATCGACGGCCACATTCTCGCCTACGCGGAGGAAGGCACGCTCCGATTGTTCAAACCGAATTTTGAGAAATTCGAGATGGTCGCGGAGTGGAAACAAATCCCCGAACTGGAGTACCCTTGTTGGGCGCCGCCAGTGGTGAGCCGGGGATTGCTGTACCTACGCGGCAAGGATACGCTGGCGTGCTACGAGTTGATTCCATCGAAATGATGGTCAGGACGGTCGAGTCGTCGCCTTCGTAATCAACGCTTGCTTCACCGGGTCCGGTAGGAACTTCGAGAGGTCGCCGCCGAGGAGGGCGATTTGCCGCAATAGCGAACTGCTCACGTGCGAGAATTCTTCGCGGGCCATGAGGAACACCGTTTCGATCTCGGCATCGAGGCTGGCGTTCATCAGGCTCATCGTGAATTCGTATTCCATATCCGAAAGCGTACGCAGACCGCGAATCATGATGCGGGCGCCCATTTGCCGAACGAACTGCACGGCCAGCGCTTCGAACTTCACCACTTCGATATTCGCGTACTTCGCGGTCACTTCGCGCAGAAGTTCCACCCGCTCGTCGATGGTGAAGTAGGTTTTCTTATCGGGGTTGTTGCCGACGCCGACGATCAAACGATCGAACAATCTGCTACACCGGGAGATCACATCGAGGTGCCCGTGGTGGACGGGGTCGAAGGTTCCGGTATACACGGCGGCGCGCGGGCTGAGCGAATTCGGCATGGGGGCCTCCGTTTGATAAGATGCCATGCGAGCAGCGTTTCGGAAACCCGAATCTGCCGAAATTCGCCGCGACGAAGGAGCCGCAAGTGTTTTTTTCGGATGCACCGTCCCCGTTCGATCTGAACTTCCGCCTTTTCGGTATCCCCGTGCGGGTGCAACCGTGGTTTTGGCTCATCATGGCAATATTTGGGAGCAACATCTTTCAAGCGGGCGGATTCGAATTCTTGCTCATCTGGATCGCGTGCGGCTTCGTTTCGATCCTCGTTCACGAACTCGGCCACGCGCTGGCTTTTCGTATTTTCGGGAGTTCCTCCGCGATCACGCTGCACGGTTTCGGCGGCTACGCACAAACGAACAATCCACCGCGTGAAGCTTGGCAACGATTGATCGTGAGTGCCGCCGGGCCGCTCGCCGGGTTCGCACTCGTTGGGTTGGTGTTCGGTTCCGCATTGTTAATCGCGTGGCCGGGGCGAAATTCTTACCTCGGTGCGACGTTCAGTTTCCTGCTCATGATGGGGATATTCTGGAACTTATTGAACCTTCTCCCGATCTGGCCGCTCGATGGCGGGAAGATTATCAGGGAGTTGTTCTCGCTCATGCGGCTGCGGAATCCGGATATTCTCACGCACAAGATTTCGATTGTCACCGCGGGGGTGTTGTGCGCCTACGGCATCGCCACCGCGTTGCACATCCCCGTGCCCGTGATCGACGACATCCTCTTCATCTATCGGCCGAGCCTGATGATGACGATCTGGTTCGGCCTATTCGCCTACCAGAATTGGCAGATGCTGCAAATGTACCAGCAACAGCGCAGCTTCTATGACCGCGACGACGATTCCCCACCATGGCGGCGCTGAGCCATGGCTTGGAACTTCGCACGCGAACTCGAACGTTACGGCCCAGACGCTGCGATCCCCCCGATGACCCTCGCGGAGGCTTCGGCCTATTGCGAAACGGTGGCGAAATCGCACTACGAGAATTTCACGGTCGCATCGTGGTTTCTGCCCAAGCGATTGCGACCGCATTTTTACGCCGTGTACGCCTACTGCCGCTGGGCGGACGATCTCGCGGATGAAACCGGCGGCGGTGCGGAAAGCCTGCGCTTGTTGGAATGGTGGCGGGGGCAATTTTTGCTAACTCCCCGCTCCCCCGGGGAGCGGGGAGTCGGATTGCATCCCGTGATGATCGCGTTACGAGAAACGATCCAACAGTTCCACATTCCCCATGAACCGTTCCTGAACTTACTCACCGCCTTCGAGCAAGATCAAACGGTGAAGGAATACAAGACGTTCGACCAACTGTTGGTCTATTGCTCCAACTCAGCAAATCCGGTAGGGCAGATCGTGTTGCATTTGTTTGGAGTTTTACCCCCCTCTCCCTCGGGTGGAGAGGGGTTGGGGGTGAGGGGGTATGAGATCGAAGCACTCAGTGATTCCATCTGCACCGGGTTGCAACTGGCGAACTTTTGGCAGGATGTCGCCCGCGACGCCGCCATCGGGCGTATCTATTTGCCTAAAGAGGACCGCGAGCGCTTCGGTGTCCGCGACTTCTCCCAAGCGACACCGGCCCTCCGCGAATTGCTGAAATTCCAAGTCGATCGTACCCGTGGCTTCTTCGAGCGTGGCAAACCCCTATTGAAAATGGTTCCC
>Ga0105044_10015550_pt1 | contig 10282 bp, 8 predicted proteins | sample MAT01_FD_78092 | JGI IMG/M metagenome (GOLD analysis project Ga0105044, IMG submission 78092) | Freshwater microbial communities from Lake Fryxell liftoff mats and glacier meltwater in Antarctica - MAT-01 | ecosystem: Environmental > Aquatic > Freshwater > Ice > Liftoff microbial mat | place...
AACTGACCAAACATATCCACTTGTTAAAGAAGAAATACGAAAGTTGTCAGCACTTGATTTCGCTACATTATATTGTGCTTTAGAAACGGATTTATCGCGAAGCAAAGACCTTTTTGTAGATTCTAATCGTAGTTTCGAAGAGTTAAATTGTGCTTTTGATGTTTGAAAACTTAGTCGAGATGTTTCAAGTTCTTGAGAAGATATTGCTTTTGCTTTAAATAACTGTTGCTTTTTAGTAAACAAACTTGAATCATAGGAAAAACGTTGGCTCGCAGCCAAAATGTCTACTTGTACCGTTGCTAATTGCGGTGAATTTAGAGCTGAGGCATTGTCTGCAAATGTTCTATTAGCTTGAGCAGAATTAACTAGAAATTCATTCCCATTACTTTTTAGATCAAATAGAATTGAACCTTTGGATACAGAATCACCTTCAGAAATATGAATAGATGTTACAATTCCAGTAACTGAAGAATGTATTTCCACCAAATTATGAGGCTTAACAATACCAGAAGCAAACACAGTTTCAACAATTATCTTTTTTTGAACTGTAATATAGTCTTGGTTTTCAGAACAACTAAGAATTAAAATTGATAGTATCAGAAAGGAAAAGAAGGATTTCATAATGATGTATTGAGTGTTATTTTGATGTAATGTACAGTTCGACTTCTTCCAAAAGAGCGAGTTTTACTTTTCTTGGAATATCTAACCAAGAAATATCGTGTTCAGCTCCGTACAATCCCCAAAGTAAATTGTTGTTACGCTGAACACCACTTGAAACTACTGTACTGTATACTGCAACGGTACCGATAGATTGAATGTCTGCTCTCGAAAAAATTCCAAATCTTGAAAGCATTGCAGTAGTTTTTGGACCAATATTTCTCATTGATACAATTCATTAAAAATTATAAAAAAAAGCATTCTTTGTAATACTTTTTAGAATGTATATTCCATTTGGTAGAGCTTTTGGGTCTAGAAAATGAATTGTTGGAACTGTAACTGTAGACGTTCCAGTTAATGTATATACTTTAATTTCTTCCATATCACCAAAATACATTTTTAACGAGTTAAAAGTATATATATAATTCTTTTCATCTTTTTTTACGGTTGTAACAACTGTATGGAAGGAATCGCAAGGACATTTATCAATAGTTTTATAACGATCGTTTGCAGGGCTAGTAGAACTGGCAATTGGATAAGGGTGCCCAATAGTTTGCCAGTCGGAAATGTTACTTTTCCAAAACCACGGTTTTTTATCGTAATGGAACGATTGTGGTTGAACGCCTTGAGGATTAGAAGGATTTAAAGTGCCTTTAACCCTGTTTCCCCAAAGGAAATGATTAGAACCATTCAATAGAAATTGACCGTTCAAAAAACCTGTATTCGTAATATCGTTAGCAATTATATTTTGTTTGTTCGACAGTGAATCTGCAGTTGTAATAATAAATCCATACAATTCTGCTTTGTTACGAAAGTATAAGTTGTCTGCTCCAGAAGGTCCCCAAAAATGATCGATAATTATATTCTGGACTATATTTCCTTCGAACAAATTTGCAAACGGATAATGTCCGTGAGAAGAAATATCACCTGAAAAATCAGCAATGGGTTCACTTCTTTTTGGTTCTATAGAATAATTATAAGCAAAAACATTCCCATTGGCACCTTGTTTTACCATCATTGAATGTCGTAGTGTTTTAAAAATATTATTTTCAATTAAACAAAGGTTGGGGTGTTCAGCCAAACAAACGCCATAACCACGAGTACCTGAACCAGTAAACTCAAAAGCATCTGAAATATAATTACTCGTAATTGAAATGTTTGAACTTTTACTTATAAAAATATGAGCACCAACAGATTTAATGCTTTTTACGCCTCGAACCCACGAGTTAATTGCATACGTAAATGCAAAATTATTCCCAGCTCCGTTTACTGCAGAATCTTTTCTGACAACGGAAAAACATTCAAAACCAACAGTTGAAATGGGAGTAAATACACCAATTTCTGGTGATAACGTAGATTCAACAGTAAAGCGTAGAGGAGATTCTAAAACTACTTCGGTATTTTGAATTGCTTTAATAGAAGATATATGACCTACAGAGTTTACTGCCCACGAAGCAGGTGCAACATCCCAAGTTCCATTTTCCATCCTAATTTCTGCCCAATCTCCAACTGACGGAATTTTAGAAAAAGTACCTACTATAACAGATGTAAATTTTACTGGTTGATTTAGAATACTTATAAATGAAGTTGGTGCATTTCCAGAAATAGAAAACACAGTACTCGCAGATCCTTTGAATTCACATTCAATGACAGATTCCTCAGCAGATACACCTTTAAAGATTATGCTATCTTTGAGAGATAATCCTTTTGAAAGTTTGAATGTACCGATAGGTATTCGAATAATTGTAAAACGACCCTTCGCATCATTTATAGCATCTTGAAAAGCGTTACTGTCGTCTAGTTCATCATTTGGAATTGCTCCAAAATCAGTAACGGAAACAATTCTTGCATTCGATCTATCAATAAAAGTATTCGTTCCAGCTTTCCCCCAGTCATACATTCTATCAAGGGGTAATTCTTGACCAAAAACTGAAGTATTGCAAAACAAAAACAACGCAACTAATTTTACTACCAAATATTTCATAGAATCATAGAGTCAAAATTTATAAATACTATACGAAACTACTTAAAAATAACTCAAAACAAAAACACCGATACTCTTTTAAAGAATATCGGTGTTAGAATTATAAGATTCTCAATTTGAATTTAACAACCTTTACCAGTTATTTTCCACTGATTCCAAATTCTCATTTGCTCATCAGTTAAGATGCTTTCAATTTTTCTGAAAAGTGGATCTAAACAAGCTTTTGTAGCTTCTTCGAATCTGGCACGAGCTGAACGCAATTCTGCTTGTTGATATTCTCGGGCAGCTTTTACCATTTCTAACATTACAGCTCTATCGTAGTCAGGTGAAGATTTGTATGCTTCAATTTCACGATATTTTTGATCCATTGTAACTTTTAAGTCTTGTAAGACTTGGCGATATGCTTCGCGAATTGGTTTCACGCAATCGTCTTGTTCTTTAAAGAACTGTCCAATTTGTCTACGTTGTTCTTCTGTTAAACGAAGGCAACGAAATGGTGGAGGTGTTTTTCTACCTGGACGAACGTTATCAGGTCGCTGAACACGAAGGCCTTCAACATCAGTCATTAAAGCATCTACATTTTCGTGTTCACCCGTACAAGGGTTTAAAATAGTGTTCCCTAAAACTAATGATTCTAACGATTCTGAAGTTAATACATCAGAAGTTGATACTGCTTTTTCGCAGCTTGTCATAGTAAATGCAGTTATTGCTACAAAGCAAAGCATCCCTAAAATTGATTTTACATTAAGATTTTTCATTTCGATACTCCTAGATAATATTCTATAATAATTTTTTCAGCTCAAATGTGGACTTTAGATATCATTGCCACTTTAAAACAATAACACAGCAATTTTAATTAAGATACAATTACGTTGAAATTTTTACAACTATGATAGATTTCTCGATAAGAATAATTTGTATACATATATCTTTTGTATTGTTTGGTCTAAATTTGACTTGAAAATAGTTTCGAAACATTCGAAATAATTCATAAGTATAATCACCTATTTTAGGATAAATACATAAGTATTGCAAAAGATTTGATATTTTTGCAATATTACAATTATTTAAAATGATATCAAAATGATACACAAGTTAATACAGATTTCAATTTTTGTCCTTCTACTAAGCACCCTAACTCATTCCCTTCAGTCACAATCTACATTAGATTCAACAGCATTATTTGTGAAAACAAATGGATCGCCAAATTTTGATATTGGGTATGCTGTAGGCTGTGATTCTTCAGGTAATACGTATAGTTCTGGTCAATTCCGAGATACAATCACTTTTGGTTCTATAGTCCTAACCTCTGCTGACCTTGCTTCATCTCTTGTGAAATATTCTCCAACTGGAGCGGTTGTTTGGGCTAAATTCTTTTCAACTCAAATTAATAACAGAGTAAAAGATATTTGGGTGGAACCGAATGGTACAGTTTGGGTTATTGGAAATTTTAAAAAAAATATAAATTTTGGAGATGGATTTGAATTATTAACTAATTCTAATAATGAAGTTGGTTTCATTGCAAAGTTTAATTCAAACGGAACATGTCTCCGAGCAAATAAAATTGAAAGTCAAAACTTTACTGCTGGAAAGGTACTAATTGAATCTATTTTTGTCAAGGACGATGGTTCAATTTTATTAAGTGGAGCTTTTATAGGGTCTGTTTCCTTTGAAAGTAATATTGAAATTAGTGGAATAGGCTCCAATGAAAATGGGTTCCTTGCACGATTTAATTCTTCTCTTCAAACAATTTGGGCTAAATCAATTACTTCAAACTTTTCATCAATTGTAATGAGCGCAGCTTTTGATAAGAATGATAATGTTGTTTGTGTTGGTGATTTTTCAGGTACTGCCTCTATTTCACCACTGCTGTTTGTAGGTCAAGCTAGTTCTCAAAGATCAGATATTAGTGCCTTTATTGCAAAGTATAGTGGTGACGGTTTGCCTATTTGGATAAAAAGCTGTATCAATAGTTCAACAAATGAAATTTTGACAGGAATTGCAATTGACAATAATAATTCGTATTATATCTATGGTTCTACTAACGGTGACACCGTGGGGATATCTCCAGCAATTATAACAGCAAATCATAGCATTAGTCAGGAACTATTTATAGCAAAAGTTTCAACATTAGGTGATGGCATTTGGTCTAAATCGTATGGGTCATCAGGTGATGATAGATCTGGTAGAATTATTATTGCACCTGATGGAAATTTAATCATCGTCGGTAAAATTGAACAAACTGCTACGTTTGGACCAACAAAAACATTGATATCTAGTGGTGGATCTGATGCTATAATTGGAAAATTTTCTAATTCCGATGGAACTCCGATTTGGGTACGAAAAATTGGTGCAGCTGGGAATGAATTTTTTATAGATGTTGATAACAACTCAAAATTTGGTTATGCAGTAACAGGTTCTTCTTCAGGCTCCTTTACCTTACATGGGAAGTCTCATTCAAATGCTGGTGGAGATGATATTGTTGTTTCAATTTTTGGAGAACTTAAAGTACCTATTGTAAATAGTCCTTTGGGTACTATTTCTAGAGTCATTGACACGCTTCGTTGGACAAATGCATTTGGAGCAGATTCATCATTTCATCAAATCCGAGAAAATGATTCTATAAGTGGAAATGAAATGTTTGCTGGTTCACGTTCAGTTTCCGATTCAACTCTTATCTTGCCTGCTTTACATTATGGTAGAAAGTATTTTTATAGATCTCGGTCTGGATTAGTAAGCGGATATCCATCTACAATTACAACTTGGAATTCTTTTTCTGTGGTTCCTTTACCTTTACTAAGCCCAGTAAGCCCTATACATTTAAGTACTTCTGTCGGATTACAAGTAGGACTTAAATGGCAAAAACCAATCTCTATTGTCGATTCTGTCCTCATTCAAGTAAAAAAGGACTCAATAGGAAATACTTTGTTTCAAAGTTATACAAAAACTAGAATTGATACTTCAGTATCCTTGCCAACGTTGAGCCATAACTCATCCTATTTCTGGAGAGGGAAAACTAAGGCTTCCAACGGCGATACAAGTGCTTGGACTTCTTGGTTTACTTTTACAACAGTAAATTATCTTCAACCAATTGTTGTTTCTCCTAAAAATGGTGCTGTCAATAGACCATTAATGGATACATTGCAATGGAAAGCACCTTCACAATTTATAGACACGGTATATGTTCAATTAAGAGCTAAAAGTTCTACAGGTTTTTTATTAGTTGATCGAACATATTTATCGAAAGATTCTCTTTTAATAACATCAACTATTCCCACTCTTTTAAACGAAGAATATGTTTGGCGAATACGCTTTGGTTCTAATCAATTAGGAGCAGGTTTATGGACAGAATGGAATTCATTCCAAACTATTCTCCCTGGAGGAACCTATAATGAGCTTTGTGCAAGTATAGTTGGTATTGTTACTGATGACGGTGGTGATTCTATTCAAAATGGAATAGTTACCGCTTGGCGAACCGACACATCTCAAGGTGTTTCTACCGTTTTCATTTTTACCGATAGTATTGTCAACGGTTCGTTCCATTTAAAAGTCCCTCAAGGTTCGTATTTAATTCTTACAACAGGAAGTGATTATATCACAAAATGGTTTCCAAATGTTAGTTCTCGAGCCGATGCTGTTGTACAAACAGTGTTTTGTTCAGATTCTATAGTTAGAAATTTTAATGTTACAAGAAACCCATTATCTGGACAACAATTAACAATTCGTGGAATTGTTAGAAGTAAAACTACGAATCTACCTTTAACTGCTTCCGTACAAATGACAGCGGTAAACTTAAATTTCCAAAGTATTGGAGCTAGTGTTTCTACTACTACCGATGCTTCGGGAGGTTATGAATTTATAGTTCCTGCATCTGAAAAGTATATTGGAACTTCGATTTCTCCCAACCATTCGCTACGAGTCTATGATACAGCGACGGCATTTATTGAAGGAAGATTTATCCGTTCAGGAATGACTGACCCTTTAAATGTACATTATTTCCTGAACGAAATTCCAATTGAAAACCAATCCAATGGAGTGAAGGGAAGAATGACCGATTCGTTAAATAATCCTGTAAATGGTAAAATTATTGCGTATCGATTTTCTACGCCTGCTGGTGATACAACTGTTCAAGCAACCTTCTTTTATTCAGTTGAAACAGACTCATTGGGGTTCTTTGAAGTAAAAGGATTAGAAAAGGGCAGTTATAAAGTTATGGGGATTCCCAATAAAAGTAATTTTGTACCCGGTTTTTACACGTTTACTTCTCCTTTCTGTATTCCAGATTGGAACAATTCTACAACAATATTCATCCAAGATACTGTTGTTCAATTGAGAAAAAATATCATATTTAGAAAAATAAATGGCGACCAAGGTGTCGCTTCTTGGACAATTACTGTTAAGCAACGAACTGTTCCTTTACTGCACATTGAAAAAGACAAAGAACAACCCAAATCCACTATAACTGAGCCTGGTGTTATTATTACTTTGTTCGACAAAAATGGTGGAGTGAGTGATTATGCATTTACCGATGTAAATGGAACGGCAACGTCTTCTTCTTTAACAGTAGGAACTTTTGAATACGAAGCTTCGAAAGTTGGATTCCTTCCCAAAAAAGGTACAATTATTGTTACTGCCAACGGAGTTGTGGGTGGAACTCCAGTTATTGAATTAGAAAAAATCAAAAAAGAGGTATTCAATTCTGTTTCAATTGTCACAATAGATGGAATTTCAGTTTTTCCGAATCCAGCAACGGATTTGCTTATTATTGAAGATATGAAAAATGCAATTGCATTTGAAACGGTTTTAGTTCAAGATATACGTGGTATAGAATATCAAATTCCGTTTGACATTCAAAACAATGGAGCGAGAGTTTCTGCAGATGTACGTTCATTGCCAATTGGGTGGTACACAATGTTGCTTCATTCTGCTACAGGAACGTTCTATTCCTATTCATTTGTAAAGGAATAACTACCCAAAATCAAAACAACCATCGACCGTAAGTAAAAAAGAAAAGGCTCTTCAAGAGCCTTTTCTTTTTTTTATTCTTTGGAAAATTTAGTACGAATACCCCTCCCATATTGTTGAAATTCAGGTAACTTTTTCTGCAAATTGTACTCAATCTCCTTTAAATGTTGCTTCATTTCACGTTCTTTTTTTAATAATTCTTCAAATGAAATCCTATAAATTTCAACTGGGTACCGGTTCCCATTTAAAATTACCGACTCATTCGATTCAACCGATTCGTGCATCATTGAACATGATGAACAAATAGTTGTTCTCACAGTTTTAGATGGATATTTCTTTGTCTTAACAACTCGAAATGTTTCACAACCACAACGTTCGCATATCATAACAGCTCCTCTTGGAAATAGAAATAGTAATAGAATTGCAACTGTAAAGACATTGGGAAGTAATATATATTTTACATATAGTAAGAAAAAGTAAAAATATTTAGGTTCAATATTTATTTAATATTTTGAAGTGAGATTATTTTTTACTATATTCGTGCTGAGTTATTTTAAAAATAAAAGGTGTATTATGGCGAAAAAAAATCATTGGGTTAAGGACGTTGACATAAATTCCCCTATGGATTTATACAATAGAATGTTGTTATTGATACGGTTAGTGTACATTAACTTCCCTAAAATGGCAAAAATTGTGGGCCGTTCTCAAGCGTCCTTTGAACGATATAAAACTACATTTCCTTCTGAATTGGTTTTGTATAATATTCAAAGAACTACAGGATTTTCAGCATTATTTATTCTGCATGGTCATGGATATCCATTAGCTAACAATCAAGCTGGTTTTAGAGCAAGAAACCAAGCGCAACAACTTGGAACTTTAGAAGAATTAGAATCTCTTACGAATGTTGGACCACCATTTGACACAAAAGATCCTACTTTTGATAAAAGTACAGATACGTATGATTATAAAACGTACGGAAAGTCTCAAAAGAAACTAGATACGAAACCATACGATTTTCTGTTAAATAGGAATTCTTTCAAACCTAATGACCTGTTAACTACAAAACATAAGAAACAAAGTTACGATGGTTTCAATATGTTAACTTCAACAGCAGAGTTGGTGCATATTCCTACCAAGTATAACCGACAGTATTCTCAGCAAGTAGAAAAACCGAGAATGTCTTTTTCGCAAGAAGAAGCCGAAGACCAAATGAAAAAGTTTTGGTTGTTAGATTCTAAGACTCCTTTAAAAATTGACGAAGCGATTGTAAGTGAAATACTTTCAATCCCAATGTACGATGTTAATGCTAAAGCAAATATAGGTTCACTTTCTTCTTTCGATGATTTACCTATTTCTACTGTCAAATTAGCTGTTGGTTTACGATTAAACCCAGAACACACTGTAGGGTTAAAAGTACGTGGTAATTCTATGCAAGATGCTGGAATACTCGATGGTTCTATTGTGTTGATTGACAAAAGTAAACAACCAAATAACGGAAGTGGAATTGCTTGTTTATTGAATGGGGTTTTGTTAGTGAAAATATTCGAAAAAAATTCAAAAGGATCTATTGAGTTAGTTTCTCGCTCGGAAGGTGTACAACCTATTCCTGTTTCTGAAAATGATACCTTTGAATTTATAGGAGTTATTCGAGCCGTATTATCGCATTGGAGTTAAAAAATTCTATAGTCTATTTTATTTTTAGGATATTTGTTAAAATCCTTATTTAAATTCTCAAAAATTGATGCAACATACATTCAAGTATACCTTTGAGCAGTCGCATATAAACTATGCACTGCTCAATACTTTTTTACGAAACTACCCAACTATTGAATGTTCTTTATTCGACGATAAAACCATTGAATTTAAGACTGAAAGTCTCACTGACTTTGAACGTGAGTCACTTCAATTAGATGTTTTGTTTTACGACCAAAATCCAACCTTACCCTTAGAAAACTTGTGTTCTCATTTGCATAATTATGCACCTAAAAATGAGTCCCAAGAAAATCTCTTGCAATTTGCAGAACGCCTTGTAGCATTAGAAGATGAAAGTATGGGTGCGGGTTTGTATATGTACGGAGCTGCAGGAATTGGCAAAAGTCATATTGCCGTTGGTATCAGTAAACACTTTATGCGAAAAGGTCTAAAACCTAATTTCCAATTTGCAGACCGTTATACATTCACAACAACGTTGCATTTAGCCCCGGGACAAGTATGGGTAATAGATGATATGAATAGTGGCTTTTCCATTGCTTCACGTCTCTTTAAACAAGTTGTATTAAACGCACACGAACGTGGAGGCAGGGTTTTTGTTACCAGCAATAAAGAATACAACGAGTTAATGAAGGAAATGTTCGTAGGCGATTCTAAAGCGAACCTTATTCGCTACGAAGACCGCACCAAAGGAATGTTTAAAATCTTAGAAGTAAACGGGGATTCCTACCGCCAAGCCAACGCTTGGTACAAGTAAAAATAGGTTCGAAAGGCTTTACGCTTTTAACTTTCTACTTTTCTTTTCTTTCACTGTAGTAAACAACGAAGCTGTATATTTTTCGTACAGTTCAATAAGGAATTCCATTCTTTTGGCTTCATTTGTGAAAGGTTGTGAATTTTTCATAGATCTTTCAAGTTGATAGATCTTATACTTTGTTCTTTCAATACAAAAGTATTTAAGTCACA
>Ga0105044_10015554_pt1 | contig 10280 bp, 8 predicted proteins | sample MAT01_FD_78092 | JGI IMG/M metagenome (GOLD analysis project Ga0105044, IMG submission 78092) | Freshwater microbial communities from Lake Fryxell liftoff mats and glacier meltwater in Antarctica - MAT-01 | ecosystem: Environmental > Aquatic > Freshwater > Ice > Liftoff microbial mat | place...
CTCACCAAAGCGACCGCCAGCGGCTTATCTTCTACCCACTGGTTAGCAGTCATCGGCACAAAACGAATGCGCCGACCGTCCGGGCGCTGCAGCCACAGCGGCTGGTCAGCGCCGGTGTCAACCAGCGAATAGTCCACGTTTGACACCACGTTCATGCCAAACAAACCGCGATACGTCCAGCGCCTGTTGTAGGTGCGAATGAGCGATAACGGCATCTCGCCAACTGACGCAAAATCGACCATCGATTCGATCTTGTTGCCGGTCGGCACGCGACCGGGTTGCCGCGCTGGTCGCAAGGTTTTTCGGCGGCGTCAGGGACGTTTTCTAGATCGCCATAATTCGGTACAAATCCTTCAGTACCGCCACCACCCTCCCAAGGCGACGGCGTGTAGGTGCCAAAACCGCCACCAAACCCGCCGAAGCGCGGCTCGGGCGCCGCTGCCGTGACGACCACTTCGTCAATTTCGTGTGGGTTCTCACGGCTTTGTGCAGCGCAAATCGGAACTAAGCTAGGCTGAAAACTGGCGGCAACCGTTGCGAGGCCAATGACTAGGGCGCGGTGTTTCATGGTCATTTATTCCGTTGTTAGGTGACGACTAGGCTAACGGCGCAATTTCCTTTGCGTCAAGGAACTTGATCAACCGATCCGTTAAGCGCGCTCGGATCGCTTAGCGATTGCGGCCAGCGCCAGCGCGGATGCGTATGGAATGGCCTGCGCCGCTAAGACCATGATCCACAGCTGCGCTTCGCTGTGCTGCCAGCCGATCGCTACACACACGCCAACGATCGCCGCGATTAGCCCGGCGAGCATGTAGAGCTCCTCGCGCACCGCGCCCCAGGTGCTCGGTCGCGCATTAATGCGGCGCTTCTTGGCAGTGCGGTTGAACTGTGGTTTCTCAGAGGTCAGCCCCTGAATGATGCCGCGCGCAATCATATGCGATAAGGCCATCGAGGCTAGCGCCGCGCCGAGAGATTCCGGCAGCGTGCACTGCACGCGGCGCTGGTAGCTGAGCAGCCCGAAACTGGCTTTGAACACAAATAGGCCCAGTACTGGGATCAAATACAGCGGCAATGGCATCGCAAACACGCGTGGAAACATGATCATGCCAACGGTCCAAAGGATCGCCAAAATCGAGAACCCGCCGTGCAGTGCATCGGCAAACCAGGAAAACCAGCCAGTCAAGAAATGAAAGCGCTGGCCTGGGCTTAGACGCTTCTCGGTGGTCATCCAGGCCAGGCGTTTGCGCATGATTTGCATCGCCCCAAAGGCCCAGCGAAAGCGCTGCGACTTAAACGCCGCAATGTCCGCAGGCGTCAGTCCACGGCCTAGCTTTTGATCGATATACACCGACGAGAATCCTTCTCGATACAGGCGTAAACCAAGCTCGGCGTCCTCGCAAATGCACCATTCTGCCCAGCCGCCGGAGCTCTCTAGCGGTGCGCGGCGTATCAGCGTCATTGTGCCGTGCATGATGATTGCGTCGCGCTCGTGGCGATGGTGCATGCCAATCTTGAAAAAGCCCTCGTATTCAAAATTGCACACGCGGCGGAAGGCGCTGGCTTGAAACTCGCGGTGGGCTTGCGGCAGCTGTACAAAGCCGACATTTCGGTCCTTGAAATAGCCGACCGTTTGGCTCAGCCAGTGCGCTTCGACCACGTAATCGGAATCGATCACCGCGATGATTTCGGCCTGCGGGTCGCTCATGCTCAACGCAAAATTGAGCGCGCCGGCTTTAAACCCTGGCCACGGTCCAAGTGTGTAAAAGCGAAACTGCGCGCCGAGCTCGCTGCAGCGCTCGCGTACCGGTTGCCAAAGCGCTGGGTCTAGGGTGTTGTTATCAATCACCAGCACTTCGAAGTTTGGATAGTCGAGCGCGTGCAGCGATTCGAGCGTGGCGATGACCATCTCCGGCGGCTCATTACAACACGCCAAGTGCAACGACACTTTAGGCGCGTAGCTCGGATCGGGCTTGAGCAGCGTGAAGTGGCGCTGCAGCGGTTTGCCCAGCACCATCTCGGCAAACTCAAAGCCGTTACTGAGCAAAATCCCCAGGATGGCGAGCTGTGCGGGCAATAGCAGCAGCAGTGCCAGCCAGTCGTACCATTCCAGATAAAATTGCAGCGGCAGGGTTACTAGCCAAACGATCAAGCTGACGGCAAGCTGCATCAGTGTCGCAAAAAAAGTCACAGCGGGCGCGCCCATGCGCTTGAAACTTAAGCCAAACCACAGCATCGGCAGCAGCGCCAGCAGCGCGCATGCAAGCGCTTTGAGCCGCCAGTGTTCGTCGCTTTCCATCGGGCCGACCAAGTCAAACTTAAGCTCGCGATCGGCTGAGAAAAGCCCCCAGTAGGCGCCCACACGGCCCTCGATCTCGCGCTTCCACGGCTGATCAAAGGCCTCCATCAGGTAGTAATCCCAGCCGCGCGAATCGGCCAAGCGCAAAAATTGGCGCAGAAAGCGCGCCTCGTTATCAAGGCTGGCAACCGCGTCTTCAAAGCGCGATCCGTGCGAAGGCCAGCCAATTTCTCCGATCACAATAGGCTTGCCGGGATAGCGCAGCTGCAGCTCGCTCATCTGGCGATCCACGCGCTTGAGCGCTTGCCCAACCGTGTCCCCTTCCCAATAGGGCAGGATGTGCACCATCAGATAATCGACGTGCTCAACAAGTTCAGGGTAGGCCATCCATGTCGCCCAAGAATCAGCGGTCGTGACGGGTGTGTCGAGCGCATGGCGCGCGCGGTCTAGGTAGTTAATCAATTGAGTGACGCTTAAATCGCCGCGCAAAATCACCTCATTACCAACCACCACGCGCGCGATAGCTGCTTGCGTGCGGGCTTGTTGGATCACGGCAGCCAGCTCGCGCTCGTTGTTGTCGAAGCGCCGGTCGATCCACGCGCCAGCTGCCACCTGCAGCTGATGGGACGACGCCATCGGGACAATCACCTCAAGGCCGTCGGTTGCGGCGTAGGTGCGAATGCGCCGCGTATAGCCGCTCATCAGCTTGAGATCGCGCTCAATTTGCGCCGGTTCCGGTCGCGAACCTTCGAGCGGGCTTTGATCGCGCGCAAACGGCGAATACGCCAAGCCGTGAATGCGCCCATCCACATTGGGTAGCGATTCGGGCCGATTAAAGTTGGCCCAAAGTAGATAGTTGGCGCTCGCCACTAGCAGCGCGATCAGCAGCGCGCTGATCCACGCGCTTGGCGTTGCGGACGATTTAAATTGCGGGTTTGGGCTCACGCACCGATGGTAGCGCGCATCTTTAGGAGGGCTGCTCTCGGCAGTGGGACCAAGCCGCCCTGGCGCGCAATCAACTGGCCTTGATCGCTCAATGCAAAGCTTAAAAATGCCTGCACTTCGGGCTTAAGGGCTTGCGCGGGTGCGCGATTGAAATACACCTTGAGCTCGCGTGAAAGCGGATAGCGCCCGCTTAAAATATTTGCCTCGTTCGGCGCAACGGCGGCTGCAATGGGCCCGGCTGAGACGCTGATCGCTTTGATCTGCGAGCTTAAAAAGCCCGCGCCAACGTAGCCTAACGCGCTCGTCGAGCGCGCCACCGCATAGGCCACTGCTGCCGCGCCGGGCAGCGCCCGATAGTGTTCGCTAAAGCGTCCGTTGCACAGCACGCTTTGGCGAAAATAGCCGTACGAACCCGAGCTCGCCGAGCGCCCAAGCGGACGGATTCTCAAGTCCAAGCCATGTCCATCAGCCAACTCAGAAAACCGTTCAATGCGCGGCAAAAACGAGCACTTGCGCGTGCTTGAAAACACTTGGTCCAGCTCAAGAAGTGAAATGCGTTGCAGCGGATTAGCGACCGCGGTCACTACGCCGAGCGCATCCAGCGCAACCGATACGCAACCCGGTCGATAGCCAAAACGCCGTTCAAACGCAGCCATCTCGAGTGCATCAAGCGCGCGACTCATCGGGCTTAGATCCGCCGTGCCTTGAATCAGCGCTATAGCACCAGTCGCCGAGCCGGTACTTTGAATTTCAACGTCCACCTGCGGCTGCTGGCGGCGATAGTTCGCGCCCCAGGCAGCCAGCGCGCTGCTCAGTGAATCAGACCCGACAATGCGCACGGTGCCCTTGAGGCTGGGACTACTCGAACCCCAGGCGGGCGCTAGCAGCGCGCAACCGACGCCGAATCTCAGCAGCTCGCGGCGTCTCATCGCAGCAGTCGCTCAGGCGGAAACAGCGCGCTAAACGTGGAGCCGCGCCCGAGTTCACTAGTGACCTCCAGCTGGGCGTCGTGCAAACCCAGCACATGTTTGACGATCGCAAGCCCTAATCCGGTGCCGCCCGACTCCCGCGAGCGGTCGGTTGATACCCGATAAAAGCGCTCGGTAATGCGCGGCAGATGCTGCGCTGGGATGCCAATGCCTGAGTCGCGTACCGCTAGGCGCGCGCCATTGTCTTCTAGCGTCCAGCTCAATTCGATGCGCCCGCCGTTTGGCGTGTAGCGCACCGCATTGGTCAGTAAATTAGAAAACGCCGAGCGCAAATCGGCCTGCGAGCCGAGCAAATCGGGTGCCGACACGCAGCCCAAAACAATCTCATGACGGCCAAGGCTCAAGCTGCGCGCATCGTCGAGCAACATCTTCAGCAGCGCTGGGATCTGGACTGGTTTAAGCGGTGCAGCCTCGGGCGACGCATCAAGGCGCGACAGCAGCAGCAGGTCTTGCACGATGCTCATCATGCGCCCGCTCTGGCGCTTAAGTTCCGCGATCACCGGCGCCCACTCGGGCAACTCCTCAGGGTCGATTTCGTCCAGATAGCCGTTGACCACGGTCAGCGGCGTGCGCAGCTCGTGGGATACATTCGCGACAAAATCGCGGCGCATTTGCTCCAATCGCATTAAGTGGCTGATGTCGCGAACGACCAGCAGGCGCTGGTGCTCGGCATATTCCAGCAGGCGAAAGCTCAGGCGAATGTCGGGGTCGAACGGGCAGGGCACGTCGACCAGCGGCTCATAGGGCGCGCCGCGCTTCAACCACTCTTGTACGCGCGGATGGCGTACAAAATGGGTGATCGGTGCGGCCAAATCCTGCGGAAGTTTGAGCCCCAGCAGCTTTTGCGCGGCGCGGTTCATTTTGATGATGCGCCAGTCGTCGGTGAGCGTGACCATCCCGTCGGGTAATGCGGCATTCGCCTCGCGAATCGACTTCAACATGGTCAGCAGTTGGCGTCTACGCGTGCGATCGCGGCGGCGTGCGAGCGCCATCAGCGCGACCAGCTCACCGTAAATTCCACGCACCGCCGGGGTTTGCCGAGACGCGCCATCGATTAACCAGCGGAAAACCAGGCGCATCTGCCAAAGGTGCCAAACGGTATACAGCGCCAGCACCAGCGCAAGCGCGGCAGTCACTTGCCCGAACAAAAAACCAATCAGTGCGCTCAGCGCAAGGGCCGCGCTGAGAAAGCCCAAATGTTGGCGCAGGGCTTTGAGCGCGCGACGACCCGGCAACTTAAACGCTCAGCGAAAAGCGGTATCCGGCGCCGCGCACTGTTTGAATGAACTCATCAAAGCCGAACGGCTCGAGGGTTTTGCGCAGGCGTCGAATATGCACGTCAACGGTGCGTTCCTCAACATACACGTTGCCGCCCCAGACGTTATCCAGCAGCTGGGTGCGCGTGTAGACACGCTCGGCGTGCGACATAAAAAATGCCAGCAGGCGATATTCGGTCGGCCCCATCGGGATTGGCTTGTCATTCGCGAAAATGCGATGTGACGCCGCGTCGAGCTTCAGCCCGCCGAGCTCAATGGTTTCCTCATCGCCCATAGCGCTCGAACGGCGCAACACGGCTTTGATTCGCGCAATCAGCTCGCGCGTCGAAAAGGGTTTCACCACGTAATCATCGGCACCCGATTCCAGGCCGAGTACGCGGTCGGATTCCTCACCGCGCGCAGTCAACATAATCACCGGGATATCGCGGGTGAGCTCATCGCGCCGCAGACGCCGCGCATATTCCACGCCCGACAAACCCGGCAACATCCAATCGAGCAGTATCAAATCGGGCACTTTTTCCATGATTGCGCTTTGTGCTGCGCTCGCATCGGGCGACGAAACCGCCTCAAAACCCGCGCGTTTCAACGCAAACACCACCATATCTGCAATAGCGGCTTCATCTTCGACGATCAGGATGCGACGTTGCACAGGGGTTTTGCCTAGACAAGAAAGGGATCTTTGCTATTGCAAGGCAAAATTGTGACACGACGGTGACGATCCCGCGCAGTTTGGGTTGCACGTGGGAGCAGCGTGCGCTGATTCGATAGCCCACTTATTGCGCTGAACCCACCATGCGCTCTATCTCACGCGGGTCTCGGGTGAGCATTTTGCTCAAAATATCCGGCTCCGCGGCGGTCACCAGCACGTCATCTTCAATGCGCACGCCGCATCCCCAATAGGCTTTCGGCACGCCGCTTGCGCCCCATGGGATATAGATTCCCGGCTCGACGGTCATCACCATGCCCGGCTCCAGCACGCGCCAATGCTCGTTGATTTTGTAATCGCCGACGTCGTGGACGTCGAGTCCCAGCCAATGGCCGGTTTTGTGCGGAAAAAAGCGCTTGTAGCCTTCGTCGGCGAGGTTCTTTTTCACAGTGCCTTTCAGCAAACCGATATCAACCAGCCCGGCGGTGATTGCCTGTACGGCGGCAAGGTGCGGATCGATCCAACTGGCTCCAGCGCGCGCGCAGTCAATTGCGGCGAGCTGTGCGTCGAGCACGATGTCGTAGAGCGCGCGCTGCTCGGGCGTGAACTTGCCGCTGATCGGCACGGTGCGCGTCACATCGGCTGCGTAGCCGGCTACTTCAGCACCCGCGTCGATCAACAGCAGCTCACCGGATTTAAGCGCGTCGCGATTGCCGCGATAGTGCAGCAAACATGCGTTGCGTCCGCCCGCCACGATAGCCTCATAAGATGGCTCGGCCCCGGCTGAAACCATGGTGCGGAGCAGCTCGCCGTGGATGTGCGCTTCGGTCAATCCCGGTCGCACTTGGGTGATCGCAGCGGCGTGCGCACGCGCGGTAATCGTCGCCGCTTCGCGCATCAGACGGATCTCAGCGGGCGTTTTCAGCAGGCGCAGTTCGCTTAAATGATGGCTCAGCGCGACGAACTCAGTCGGAGCCGCGCGCGCGCCTGTGCGCACTTGTGAGCGCGCCCGATTCAACCAAGCCATCACTTGCAAATCAAATTTCTCATCGCGCCCCACCTGATAAAACAGGCGCTCGCGACCCTCCATCAGCCCAGGCAAAATGTCGTCGATGTCGTCGATCGGAAAGGCATCGTCGAAACCAAAACGCTCAACCGCGGCTTCCGGGCCCACATTTAAACCGTCGTACAACGCGCGCTCGTGCTCGGCTTCGCGACAAAACAGGATCGCCTGCGCGGCTTTGCGACCCGGTACCAGGGCGAGCAGCGCATCAGGTTCTGGAAAGCCCGTCAGATACTGAAAATCGCTGTCCTGCCGAAAGGGGTAATACACGTCATTGTTGCGCACGCGAACCACGGCAGCCGGCACCAGCGTGATCGAGCCCTCGCCGGTCAAGCGCATCAGCTGTTTGCGGCGGCGCGTGAAATCGGCGGGTTTGAGCATTGGCGCTTGAGCTTTAATCTGAGGTAGGCGCGCGAAAATGCTCGAACACCAGCAGCGCGCCGACGCGCACATATTCGATTAACTCGGTGAGATCAGCCTCGGCATCGTTGCCCGCTTCTTCCAGCGAAAACAGCGTGCGGGCGATGCGCTCCATATCGATAAACACCTCGCGCACATCCGCGCTCAAGCGCTGATCGGCCACCAGGCGCTCGCCAACGCCGCTCAAAAAACCGCTGCACCAAGAGGCCAGCGCCTGTGCGCGCTCCACCACCGGCAGTTCATCGTCATCGGGCACCTTCAGCGAAAAGGCGAAATGCTCGCTAGTAAGGCCTTCGTAAGCATCGTTGAGTAGCTCGACCAAAAAGGCTTTGAGCTCGATGTGATCGCCTTCAGGAAAGTGATTTCCAACCCAGTCAGCCGCCCAGACCGCCCGATTGAGCGAGCCAGACGCAGCGAGAGCGCCACACATCTCCCCGTGCAATTGCGCGGGTGAAAATCCAGAAAGATCAGCAATTGACATCGACAACCCACGCAAATCAAGCGCGCGATTGTAGCTAGCTTTGCCGCGCGCTCAAGCAACTTAAGCGCGGCGGATAGAATGTGCTATCGAGCGCTACGGGGCCGCCTGGCTAGTCAAGCGAACCGTCGCCAGCTTGACGATGCTCGCCGCGATGATTTCTCGGTCGTTTAGTTTGAGCCAGTCGGTGGTGTGTTTCGCGCTCACTCGGATGGTGTCGCCGACGAAATAGCTGCCGCCGATGCGTGCGTCTTTGAAGACATGGATTTCGCCCTGCTGGTCGGTGATCACCAGCTCGCGCTCGCTAATCACGTTCGATACCGTGCCGGTAACGTCGATCTTGCCCGGCGTGACGGCGAGCGCGCTTGCACTTAGGGTCAGAGCTGAAATCAAAAGGCTGATGCGGTTCATGGTGTTCTCGTTTGAAGATGTGATGTTCGCAGCGGATTGCTACTTGCAGCTGAGACTAGGCGCGGCAAATCGCTAAAGATGGGCGTGCTTGGCAGTTTTAAGTTCTCGTTCACCACCGATGTGCGTAAAGTGCGGAACGAGTCTCAGTTTTAAGGTGCCGTGTGAAGGCTTTGTCATTGTTTTTATTGTGTTTTTTGCCACTGATCGGCAATGCCGACAGCGAATTTCGCGGGCAAACGCCGGGCGGCGCGAACTACCGCATCTTGTTGCCGACTGGCTGGCAGCCGGGTGCTGGGTTAGTGCTCTATCACCACGGGTTTAACTCAGAACCTGTCGGTGAAAACCCGGATTTTGGGCCGTTCGTGAGCACTCAACTGGCGCAAGGCCATGCCATTGCCGCAAGCGCGTATTCGCAGCCCGGTTGGGCATTGACCCGCGCCATAGACGATAACTTGGAGCTGATCACGCGTTTTCGCCAGCAGTTCGGTGATCCCGGTGCGGTGTACAGCTTTGGCGGCTCGATGGGCGGCTTGATCGCAGTTAAGTTAGCCGAGCGCACGCAGCTCGCGGGCGTGTTGTCGCTGTGCGCGCCGCTGGCGGGGGTGCGCAACTGGGAGCGCGCTTTCGATTTGCGCTTGATGTATGACAACGTTTGCGCAGGCGTGGGTGGCGGCGAGCTTGAGCGCGGTGCTGAGCCTTTTTCGTGGGCGCTGAATCTGGATCAAATTCCGGCCGATTTAAGCGATTTTTCATCGATTCGCTTGCTGCGCCTGATTGCGCGTCTCAATCAGTGTACGGGCGCGAATTTACCACCGGGCTTGCGCACCTCCGGCATGCGCGATCGGTTCAATAAGTTGAAGTCTCTCAACGGCTTTACCAATGACGATTACTTTGTGCTGAACATGGGCTACGCGGTGTATGGCCTGTCAGATTTGCTGCGCCAGCCGGACAAGTTGAATTCGCAAAATCCGTTTGATTCGCGCTTCGTCGACTACGGCGATTCAAGCATCAACGCCGGTGTGGCGCGGGTGGCTTCCAATCCGTTTGCGCGCTTGGATTTCGCGCTGCAAACGTCTTTGCAAGGACCGTTTGGCAATGTGCCGATTGTGAGTCTACACACCAATCGCGATGAACTTGTGGACTGGCGCAACGCTCGAGCGCTCACCCCGCTGGTGGCACCCAATCGGCTTCTACAAGCATATGTGCGCGAAGAAAATGTGGCGCATTGCGAGTTCAATTTGGCGGAAGGTATATCTGCCTGGAATGCGCTGCGCGCGTGGTCGCGCGGTGCGCCGCAGCCGAGCATTGCGCAGTTGCAAAGCGGCTGTCTGGCGTTGGCGGGAAATCCGGCGACGCCCGGTCCGTGTCGAATCGATGCGAGCTTGCTGCCCGGTCCGCTCGATGAAAAGCTGCGCCCGCGCAATTTGACGCTGCCCGCCTTGGACGGCAGATTTAGCGGGATTTGGTGGAATCCAGCCCGCGCGGGCGAAGGCTTTGTAATCGAGATGTACTCAAGCACCGAGGCATTGATTTACATGTTCACCTATCCGCCGGTTGGATCAACTTCAGTGCAGGCGTGGTTCGGCGGCGTGGGCAAGCTGGTCAATGGCGCCCTTGAAATTGCTGACGCAACCATTACCCGAGGCGCGCGGTTTGGTGCGCAGTTCAACCCGACCAACGTGATAACCGAGCGTTGGGGACGCTTGAGCTTTGTGCCAAGCGCATGCGGCCAAGCTGAGCTGCGTGCTATCGGCA
>Ga0105044_10015556_pt1 | contig 10278 bp, 10 predicted proteins | sample MAT01_FD_78092 | JGI IMG/M metagenome (GOLD analysis project Ga0105044, IMG submission 78092) | Freshwater microbial communities from Lake Fryxell liftoff mats and glacier meltwater in Antarctica - MAT-01 | ecosystem: Environmental > Aquatic > Freshwater > Ice > Liftoff microbial mat | place...
ATGGTGCCGTTGCCGCGTCCGCGCGTGATCGTGGGTTTGCCAACAGGTGTGACTGAAGTGGAAAAGCGCGCAGTGTATGACGCTGTCATGGCGTCTGGTGCGCGTCAGGCCATGTTGATCGAAGAGCCGATCGCGGCCGCGCTGGGAGCTGGTCTGCCCATCGGAGAGATTCGCGGCTCGATGGTGGTGGACATCGGCGGCGGTACCACAGAAGTGGCTGTCATGTCGATGAGCGGTGTGGTTGCATCCCGTTCCCTGCGCGTGGCCGGCGATGAGATGGATCAGGATGTGGTGCAGTATCTTCGCAATAAATACAACCTGCTCATCGGGGAGGGCATCGCAGAACAAGTCAAATGGCAAATTGGGTCAGCGTATCCATTACAGCCTGAGAAAACGATGGAAGTCCGTGGCCGCAACCTTGTCACAGGGTTGCCTGAAACTGTTGAAGTTTCTTCGATTGAAATTCGTGAAGCGCTCTCAGCCTCTGTGCAGGTGATTATTGACACAGTTCGCGATGCGCTGGATGAGATTCCGCCGGAGATCGTTTCCGACTTAATGGATATTGGAATTTGTCTTGCAGGCGGCGGGGCATTGTTGCAAGGCTTAGCCGAGCGCTTGACCGATGAATTGAAATTACGTGTGTGGGTTGCAGAAGATCCGCTTACTTGTGTTGCGCGCGGCGCCGCAATGATCTTTGAAGATCTGGATAACCTTGGGCGTTACCTGGTTGGCCTGGAACGCGGTAGTACGCGTCATATGATTGGGTAAAAGCAAACCTGACAGGTCTTATGTTCGACATGGCAGGCGAAGATTTACACGCGAAACGAATCTTTTGTTGATCGAGGTTGTTTGCAGACCTGTCAGGTTTCATAAAATATGAACTCCCGTTCTTTACAAACAACGATTATTTTTCTGGTGGTAGGTGGGATTCTTGCCCTGGCCCTCGGTGGTTTCTTTGGACCCGCTTCGAGGCAATTCAATACAGTATTGGTTGAAATCCAAACCTGGACATCCTCCCGTTTTCTTGGGGTGCAGGATTTTTTTACAGCGCCGCGTGATATTGTTTCTCTGCGTAATCGAAATGCTGAACTTGAAACCCAGGTATCGCAATTGCAGATACAGGTGATCGAACTTCAGCAGCGTGTAAATCAAACTGAGATTCTTGCTGCGTTGGTGGATTACGCCCGCTCAGATCCTGAAAGCACCTATAAAGCTGCCGCGGTCATTGGCCGTGACCCGAGTCCATTCCTGCATTACATCATCATCAACCGCGGCTCGAATGATGATATTCGGCGCGGCATGCCTGTTGTTACCAACCAGGGTTTGGTGGGCCGCGTGGATGCAGTGATCGCGGATGCTGCGCGTGTGCAGCTTATCACAGACCCCGCTTCGGCAGTTAATGTGTATTTGCAAAATGCGGAGACAAACGCCGTCTCCCTCGGTTCTGTAACAGGTGATGTGTCCCTGGATATGATTTCCCAAAATGTGATCGTGGAACCTGGCGATCTTGTCTTAACCTCGGGCCTGGGAGGCGGGTATCCGTCGGACCGGATCATCGGGCAGGTGGTTACTGTTCGCACCCTCGATTTTCAATTGTTCCAGCAGGCAACTGTGCAGCCTGCTGTGGATTTTGCCAGACTCGAGATCGTTCTGGTGATCACCAACTTCCGCTCCGTAGATATTACTCCGCTCGAACCTCAAACCACGCCATAATCGAATTAACATGCGAAACCTTATCGCGTTCCCATTGCTGGGGCTGGCAGTAATTCTGCAATCCTCCATTGTCAGCCAGATCAAACTGCTTTCCGGCTATGCAGATTTGCCGTTGGTGATGCTTGCGGCATGGGCGCTTCAACAGCGTGTCAAATCCGCATGGCATTGGGGGGTGCTCCTTTGTGTTATGCTTGGTTTTGTTTCCAGCATGCCGTGGCCTGTTTTGGTGATCGGTTTTCTTGGCATTGTTTTTGTGGCGCAGATATTACAAAGACGTGTCTGGCAGGCGCCGCTGCTTGCAATGTTCAGCCTTACGTTTTTCGGCACTTTATTTATGCATATTCTATCGTTCGTTACCTTGCGTATTTTAGGGACGCCCTTTCTGTTTGGCGATGTGATGGGTTTGATCACCTTGCCAAGTTTGTTGTTAAACATGTTATTTTCCATACCCATCTATGCTTTTATGCGCGATCTGGCGCGATGGGTATATCCTGTAGAGGAGTACGAATGAGTTCTGGTTCAGTATCGCGCCCGGCTCGTTTTGAGACGTGGCGACTGGCTGCGGTTTATATGGGTGTGTTTTTAGCCTTTATTGGACTGTTGTTCAGGCTTATTAACTTACAAGTGGTTCAAAGGTCAGATTGGACCGCGCGCGCTGTTGACAATTACACGTTTGAAGTCAGCGTGCCGGCTCCCCGTGGAATTATTTATGATCGTAACGGGTCCATCCTGGCAAGAAATGTCGCGTCCTATAATGTGGTCATCACTCCCGCGAGCCTGCCGGACGACGTTTCGGACATCCAGCGTATTTACCGTGAACTCTCTGAATTAATCGATGTGCCGGTAGGCGGGCGGGTCGACGATGAAGCGCTTTTGAATGAAGCGAAACTTTTTGGGCCTTGTGTGCCAGGCCCTGGCATTACCCAGCTGGTAGCTCTACAGGATACGCTCGCGCCGTACAACCCCGTAAAAATAAAATGTAATGTTCCTGAAGATATCGCCCGGGTGGTCGAAGAAAAATCGGTGGACTGGCCAGGTGTCACTGTCGAAATTGAACCGATACGTGATTATCCAACAAGTTCGCTGACCTCCAATGTTGTCGGCTTTTTAGGGCCGATCCCTGCGGCTCTTGAAGATGAATATGTGGCACGCGGCTTCATACCAAACCGCGACAAGATCGGATATTCGGGTGTGGAAGCATCGTTGGATGATATTCTTGCGGGCAGGAATGGTCAGCGTGTGGTGCAAATTGATGTGGCCGGACAGGAGCTTCGCAATCTCGAGCCGCCCATTGCCACTGTACCGGGTCATAACGTATTTCTCACCATAGATGCGCGCCTTCAAGGTGTGGCTGAAGCTTCATTAATTCAGGAGATTAATTTCTGGAACACGTATTTTGGAACAGTTCGTATTTCAAGCGGGGTGGTGATCGCCATGAATCCGAAGACAGGCGAGATTCTTGCAATGGTTTCTTATCCCTCTTATGAGAATAACCGTTTTGCGCGTTTGATCCCTGCCTACTACTATGAACAATTGAGTCAGGATCCACGTAAACCATTATTGAACAATGCCATCTCGGCGGAATTTCCTCCCGGCTCGGTGTTTAAGCTTTCAACCGCAACTGGTGCGTATAACGAAAACGTTGTCGAACTGGACGATATTATTCAGACGCCCGGCCAATTGTTGTTGTGCGAAAAATTTAATCCCAATGATATCTGCTCCGATCGTAACACGCGTCCGTTCGTGGATTGGATCTTTGAACAAAACCCCGAAGGCTTCGGGCAACTGGATTTTCAGCATTGTATTGCCTACTCAAGCAATGTCTGCTTTTACAAGCTTGGCGGCGGTTTTGAAGATGAGATACCACAGGGTCTTGGCGTCGAACGATTACAGCAATATGCGCGTGCGCTTGGCTATGACACAGCTTCGGGTATTCAATTGTTGGGCGAGCAGGATGGTTTAATTCCTGACCCGAAGTGGAAGCGTATAAATACAGGCGAAAACTGGTCTACCGGTGATACCTATATTGCAAGCGTGGGCCAGGGATACGTGCTAGCAACGCCTTTACAGGTGTTGATGTCCGGTGCGACAATTGCCAATAATGGCAAACTGATGCAGCCAACCATTGTGCGTGATGTGACGGATGGTGAGGGAAATCCGGTTGAGATGTGGTTCAACCCGCAGGATTTTGCGCTTTCGACGGAAGAAACATCGGGCAGTTATCAAATATCACCGTTCACGCCAAATATGAAATGGGACATCACAGTCACGCCGCTTATTGAGGGGTATTCCTGCGATCAAGGATATTGTAGTCTAACGAATGACCTAAAGATCGTTGAACCTGAAACGGTTGCCGCAGTCCGCGGCGGTACGCGCCTTGCAGTGATCGAACCGCGCGGGACACTTAACAGGCTGTTTGATGATTTTCCAATTGCAGTGGCCGGCAAGACCGGCACCGCGGAATACTGTGATGATGTTGCGCGCAAAGCGAACCGCTGTCAGTTCGGCGCCTGGCCGACCCACTCATGGACTCTGGCTTATGCCCCTTATGAAGACCCTGAGATCATTGTATTGGCATTCGCTTACAATGGCGGTGAAGGCGCAAGCGTGGCTGGTCCGATTGTTGAGCGTGTCATCAAAGCCTACTTTGAGTTGAAGGCGATTGATATTGCGCAGGGAAATCCAGGTTTTGGTCAATAGTTCATATGCTTTAAACTTGCGTCATCCATTCAAATAATTTCGTTTCATGTAAAGCGTCGGGTATAATTCTTCTGAAACAAACTTATGGAGCAGATTACTTCACTCATTCAGATCAAAGGGATACGCGATGGGCTTCTTGCCACATTTTCGGATGCGGCATGGGAAGACCAGAGTATTGCCTTGTTGACGCAAATTGACGAACGCCCCGCATTTTTCCAGGGCGCCCGGCTTGCAATGGATGTTGGTACACAGATACTAAAGGTGAACGACCTGGTTGACCTGCGTGACCGCCTTTCGGAACGAAATGTTTCATTATGGGCCGTCATTAGCGAATCACCGACCACGGAGCAAACCTCGCAATTGCTGGGGATGGCGACCCGTATTTCGAAACCAAGACCTGAAGAGCAAAAACAATTTGCCGATACCATCTCAAACGATACAGCATTGTTTATTAATAAAACCCTCCGTTCTGGTACGCGCGTTGAATACCCCGGCCATATTGTGATTATGGGAGATGTTAATCCGGGCGCGGAGATCGTTGCAGATGGCAACGTGATCATATGGGGACGCGTGCGCGGCATGATCCATGCCGGGGCAAAAGGCGACCGTTCCGCATATATCTGCGCGCTGGATCTATCAGCAAATCAACTCCGCATTGCTGATGAAGTCTCTGCGATGCTCAAGCCGCAAAAAGACCCGCAGCCTGAAATTGCCACGATCAATAGCGAAGGTCGTTTGCAAGCCGAACTCTGGCATACAGGCTAATCCATTTTTAGGACTTAATATGACTGCTCAGGTGATTACAGTAACTTCCGGAAAAGGCGGCGTGGGAAAAACCACTGCCGTTGCAAACCTTGCCACCGCGCTCGCGGCCGATGGCAGGAAGGTTGTGTGTATTGACGGCGATATTGGTTTGCGTAACCTTGATGTCATTATGGGTCTTGAGAACCGTATCGTCTACGATATTGTGGATGTGATCGAAGGGCGTTGTAAACTAAAACAGGCCATGATCCGCGATAAACATTATCCCGATTTGTATTTGATCCCCGCCGCGCAGACGCGGGATAAGAATGCTGTTTCGCCTTCTGACATGATCCGCATCTGCAAGGACCTGCGGCCTGATACAGATTTCGTCATCATTGACTCGCCTGCGGGCATTGAGCGCGGCTTCCGAAATGCCATCGCGGCCGCTGATCGCGTCTTGGTGGTGACCAACCCCGAGGTCAGCGCGGTGCGGGATGCGGATAGGGTAGTGGGCATTCTGGAAGCGGAAGAAAAAGGAACTCCGGCGTTGATCCTTAATCGGTTAAATCCGACACTGGTCAGAAATAATGACATGCTCTCCGCTGAAGATGTCTTGGACCTGCTCGGCATCAAATTAATCGGAATTGTGCCTGAAGATGAGTCTGTCATCATTGGTTCGAACCGCGGCGCGCCGGTTGTGACCGATCCGAAGAGTCGCGCCGGACGGGCTTTCCGCAATATCGCAAAGCGTATTCAAGGGCAGGATGTGCCTTTCATGGATCTCGATCAACAAAGCGGTTTGTGGGGTGCCATTCAAAAACTGACGGGGAGGAAGTAAGATGAATTGGTTCACGCGAAAACGAAGCGCCGAAAGCGCCAAAGAACGTTTGCAGCTTGTGCTGGTGCATGACCGCACGGACCTTACCCCTGCTCAATTGGAAGCATTGAAGGATGACCTGCTCAAGGCGATTTCGCGTTACATTGATATTGACCCTGACGCGGTTCAAATTGGATTGGAACGCGATGGACGCTCACAAAGACTGGTGGCCGATATTCCCCTGCGGAGCGTATCGCGCCACCGCGCTGGTTGATCTAATTTTTGTTTGCAAACACGGATCAGCCGGAACATGATATGGTTGTATCCGTGTTTTTTGTTGAAACAACGAAACTATTATGAACCGCGAACTTTCCTGGCGCAATTTTGATTTTCTTTTATTAGGAGCGATCGTGCTGGCCTCTTCATTTGGCACAGCCATGATCCGTTCTGCTGTGGCAGGAAATGAGGTCTTGCAACCCCTTATCATCCGCCAGGTTTACTTTGCTCTGCTGGGCGTGGCGGTGATCTTCGTCGTTGCTTCAGTGGATTATCGTTATTGGCTGGCTTTGTATCGCCCGATCTATTTTGGAATCATGATTTTTTTAATAGCGCTTTCGAGCCTCGGGCAAACTGCCTTCGGCGCGCAGCGCTGGTTTCAAGTGGGTGTGTTGTTCCTTCAGCCAACCGAGTTTGCGAAAATAGTTGTCATCCTTGTGCTTGCGCGTTATTTTGAGCAGGCGCGTCATCAACCGCGGGACCTGCGCTGGGCTTTCGGTGGATTCATGTGGGCATTTGGATTGATCATTTGGATCTTGCTGCAACCTAATCTCAGCAATGTGGTTGTGTTGACAGTGATCTTTATGGCAATGTTATGGATCAATGGACTGGAGTTAAAACAGGTATTTTGGCTGGGCATAGGCGTCGTTCTATTGGTTGTGATTGCCTTTCCCTTTCTCGAACCTTACCAGCAGGCGCGTGTGCTGACGTTTATCTTCCCGGATCCAAATGCTACCTACGGCGCTACTTATAATGTGCAGCAGGCCTTGATCGCCATCGGCTCGGGCGGACTTTTTGGTCAGGGATATGGTCACGGCACCCAAACGCAACTGCGCTTTCTCAAAGTGCGCCACACCGATTTTATTTTTTCAGCCGTTTCAGAAGAATTTGGCATGATCGGCGGTATCATCATTATTCTTACTCTGGCATTTATTGTCTGGCGTTGTATTCGCGCAGCCCAAAAGGCGCGTGATGTCTCTGGCTCCATGATCGCTTTTGGTGTGGCAATATTGATTTTCTTCCAGGGCGCTGTGAATATAGGCGTGAATTTGAATGTGGTACCTGTTTCTGGCTTGCCGCTTCCGTTTATCAGTTATGGCGGCAGTGGTCTTACCGCGCTTATGCTTGGCATTGGGCTGGTCGAAAGTGTCGTCATGCGGCATAAGCAAATGGAATTTTAGTCATTTCCTCGTCATTGCGAGGAGCGCACTTTGCGACGAAGCAATCTCCAAATCAATGACGAGATTGCTTACCTGCATGATTTGCCAGGCAAATTATGCAGGTGTGACGACAATAATCTAAGGAGTAATTTTCTTGTCCATCAAACCTGTACGCACACGTTTTGCGCCTTCTCCTACCGGGCGAATGCATATTGGCAATGCCCGTTCCGCACTTTATCCTTTCCTGCTGGCACGTCGCATGGGAGGAACTTTTATCCTGCGTATCGAAGACACAGACCAGAAACGTTACACCCAGGGCGCTGAACAGGAATTGATCGAAGGTTTGCACTGGCTTGGAATTCAACACGATGAAGGCCCAGACATTGGCGGTCCTTTTGGCCCCTATCGTCAGACAGAACGAAGGGAAATTCACCACGAGTACGCATGGAAACTGGTTGAGTCTGGGCATGCCTTTCCTTGTTTCTGCACAACTGAACGGCTTGAAAAAGTCCGCCAGGAACAGATGAAGAACAAACAGAATCCTCGTTATGATGGCGCCTGTCGAGCAATTGCCGCCGATGAAGCACGTGGACGTGTTGACAGCGGAGAGAAATATGTGATTCGCTTCAAGATGCCAAAGGTAGGTTCCATCACGGTGACGGATCTTTTGCGCGGCCCAATAGTGACAGAGAACGCGGCTCTCGACGACTCCGTATTGCTTAAGTCTGATGGCCTGCCAACTTATCATCTTGCGGCAATGGTGGACGATCAATTGATGAAGATCACCCATGTGATACGCGGTTCGGAGTGGCTTCCATCCTTGCCTTTGCATGCGCACATCATCCGCGCCTTTGGATGGGAAGAACCCGTTTTTGTACATCTTTCCGTTTTTCTTAAACCGGCTGGGAAAGGCAAGATGAGCAAGCGTGGGGACGTTGAGGCTATTAAAGATGGCCATTCCATTTTTCTCGGTGATATGAAAGACCTCGGATTTACTCCCGAAGGAGTCCTCAACTGGATTGTTCTGATGGGATGGGGCGTTGCAGAAGACGATGTAATGACCCTTGCTCAAATGGTTGATCGATTTAATATTGACAGCCTGACTCCCTCGCCCGCCGCGATCAACTTCCAAAAGTTGGATCATTTCAACGCGACGCATATCCGTCTCTTGACAACCGAGGAACTGGCCGGGCGCATCAAGCCTTATTTCACCCGTGAGGGACTCAACGTAAAAGACGATATCCTGCTAAAGATTGTGCCATTATTGCGCGAGAGACTCGTAACCCTGGATGATTGCATTGCGTTTGGCGGTTTCTTCTTCAAGGAAGATGTGACGCCCAATCCCGAAGACTTGATCGCGAAAGGATTGGATGCGAAGCAATCGGCCGAGATAGCTCGAAGGGCGTATGAAATTCTTTCCGCACAACCAGTTATCAGCCACGAAGGAAGCGAGCTGCCTTTGCGGGCCTACGTCGAAGAGAGCGGGCTCAATGTTAATCAGGTCTTCGGGATTTTGCGTGTCGCCATCACCGGACAGAGAGTCAGCCCGCCGCTTTTTGAGTCGATGGAAATTATCGGCAAAGAGAAGTGTTTGTACAGAATCAAAAAAGCGGTTGAAGTGTTGGAGAAGATGGGATAGAATGCCCTTGTGGGAATTGCCCTGCAGTCACAGTGATATAATTTTCGTTGGTTGCTGTCTTTGCTCTGGCATCGCCCGGGTGAAGATTTGAAATTTTTTATCCAAGATCAACGCTGTTGGTTGTTGGAAAGGAGCTAATATGGCAAACAAAGAACAAGGAAAAGGCAAGGATAAAGATAAAAAGAAAAAGAAGAAACAAGAGAAGCCGAAACTTCCGAAAAAATAGTATCGGCCCTTTCGATCGGTAAACTTAAATAATTCATCCCCCAAGTCTTTACTGATTTGGGGGATGTGTCATAGGGCAGGGTATAAACTATTGTGGATTTGAATCGGAGTTTGGTTCAATTTGTTCCTGAATTTGGTTGAGCAGTTTTCGAATTTCATCCCGTTCATTGACAGCCAGGAGCAGAGAGTCTGTGAAGGATTGCTTTTCTTCTTCTGCCACGGTCTCCAGCAAGCGTTCGATGCGGGCAATTTGGGAAACTTTTTGGTTCAATTTTATTTTGAGCCGTTTTCGATACCCATCATAGAACTCGAACTCATCGAGCGGTTCAGGTGAAGCCTGCACATCCTGCTTTAAGAGCTCTTCAATTGTCAGCATGAAATTGTTGAGGTCAATTGGCTTTTCGATAAAACGAGTTGCCCCAATGGTTAATGCAAATGCCTTGTCCTCGGGCGCCACATACGTGGCCGACAAAAAAATCACCGGGATGCTGCGGGTTTCAGGGTTTATGCGTAATTGATGGACAAGACTAAATCCGTCCAGTTTAGGCATCAGGATATCAGTGATGACTATCAATGGGTGTTCCTTCTGAATGGCTTCCAGCGCTTCCTGCCCGTTGCGGGCAGTTACCACGCGGTATCCCTTAAATTTCAGGGTTGCATCCATTAAATTCAGAATATCCGGAATATCTTCAGCAACGAGCAAGTAACCTGGTTGGGCATTCATGCCTTTATTTTAGTCCTTTCCTTTTACTTTAGCCATTGCAATTTTGTGCCTATTCATTGCGAGATCTGGCTGGCTTTGGTTGGGCAGTTAATTCCATTTAATTATTTTTCTTGATACCCAAACTTTTCCAATAACTATACTGGGCGGTGATTGGAGTTAGGCGCTTAGAAGTTAAATGCTTGCTTTTTGTACAAGAATTTTTTGAACCACGAAGGGTCACAAAGGGTCACGAAGGTTTTTTTAGGTTTTCCTTTGTGTTCCTTTGTTGCCTTTGTGGTTG
>Ga0105044_10015562_pt1 | contig 10277 bp, 10 predicted proteins | sample MAT01_FD_78092 | JGI IMG/M metagenome (GOLD analysis project Ga0105044, IMG submission 78092) | Freshwater microbial communities from Lake Fryxell liftoff mats and glacier meltwater in Antarctica - MAT-01 | ecosystem: Environmental > Aquatic > Freshwater > Ice > Liftoff microbial mat | place...
ATGGCCACGGGATCGAAATCGGCGGCGATCACGCCCGCGCTCGGGCTCGCCTTTTTCACCTCGGCGATGAGGCCGAGCGCTGCCGGGCCGCGATCCAGCGCAGCGGCAAAAGGGCGGATGTCGTTGCGCAGCAGGGCGGCGGCGCGCAGTTGATCGAGGCACGGGAGCAGGCGCGCCACTTCCTGGCGTTTCACGGCGAGGATTTGCTGGAGACGATCCATGGAGAAGGAGTTGAGTGACGGGTGTGGCGGGTGGCGCCACGCGCAACATCCAACACTCCACACGCCACGCTCAACCTTCAACTTCTCCACTCCATGCCCGCACCCGTCCCGATCGACCCCGCCGAACTGCCCGCGCTCGCGCACGCGGTGATTGCCCGCGCCAAGTTTCCCATGCTCGCGACCGCGGACGGCGCGCAACCGAGGGTGCGACCGGTCTCGCCGGTGCGCGTGGATGGCTTCACCATCTTCGTGGCGAATCTGCGCGGCTACGGGAAGACCGCCGAGATCGCCGCCAATCCGCGGGTCGAGCTGTGCTACCTGGACGAGCACCACGATCAGGTGCGCATCACCGGGGTGGCCGAAGTGCTCGCCGACGCGGCTTTGCTCGCGGAGATCTGGGCGGCGAATCCGCTCCTGCGCCGCTATCTCGGCACGCCGGAAAATCCCGATCTGATCATCTATCGCATCGTCCCGCAGCGGGTGCGGTTCATGCGCGAGTGGGCGCTGGAGTACCACGAGGTGCCGCTCGCCGATTGAGTCTCGCGAAAGTGGTTGATGCTCTTTGCCGCCCGGAGGGCGGGCGGAAATTAGCCGGTGGCGCCAGCCACCGGATGGTTGAGAAGAACGTCCGCACCCCGGCCGGGGTGCTGGAATCCCCCGCTTCCGCTGCCCCTGCCGGGGCGGTTCCTCATGGGTGCCCGATTCCGGTGGCTGGCGCCACCGGCTAATTTCCGTAGGCCCTCCGGGCCATGAACCAGTTTCGCGAAACTCAATAGCGCGCGACCGGGCTACTTCCGGGCGGGGCCGGGGAGGCGGAGCTTCAGCGGGAGAAAACAGTGCTCGGTGCCGCCGTGGCTGTCGGCGACGAGGATGAGGCTGCGCGTGCCGTCGGCGAGCGGCGGGCCGAGGGCGAGACCCTCGTAGTTTCGCATGCCGGTGCCTTCGGCGAAGAGCAGGGTCTTGCGTGCGGGGGTAAAGGTCGCGCCTTCGAGCGCGGGCAGTTTGGTCACGTCGGTGGCGCCGGCGAAATCCGCGGCAAACAAGCGCACCGCGAGGCCGAAGCCGACGAAGCCGCGCTCGAGCACGAGCAGCGTGCCGTCGGGCAGCAGGAGCAGATCGGCCACGCCGCAGCCGGCGCCGATGCGCAGGGCCGCGGTCTCGGTGCGCCAGGCGTATTGCGCGAGCGGGCGGAAGGCGGCGTCAAATTTCGCCAGCCGCACGACGGTGCCGGCGGTGGCGCTCGTCACCGGGCCGTCGCCTTCCAGGGCCTCTTCATTGGCGATCCAGAACTGGCGCGCTTGGTCGTTCCAGGTGAGGGCCTCGAGCGCGAGGCCGTGGCGCGTGCGGGAATAGGGCGCCGGCAGCGGCAGGGCGCGGACTTCGCGCTCTCCGGCGCGGAAGCTGATCACGCCCGCCGGCGTCTCCGTGGAGATGAAAAAGCGGCGCTCCGCCGTGACATAGGCGATGCCTTCGAAATCCATCTGCGTCGCGGGCACCGGGATCGGTGGGCCAAACTCGCCATGGGTGATCGCGCCGGTCGCGAGGTCGATCTGCAGCGTCACCGGCAGGACGGCGGAGCGTTTGTCGGAGACGGCAAAGAAGGAGTCGCCACCCGTCCAGACGAGGCCGCTGAGATCGGTGATCGAGCCCTGCATGGTGAAGTCGGCCTGGGCGGCGACGCGTTCGATCGTCGGCTCCGCGGCGAGGAGCGGGAGCGCGCAGAGCAGCGGGAGCAGGGCGAGAGGCGGGCGTGAAAAAGGCACGGGCGATCCTTGCCGCACTCTCCGGTGCGCGGCGAGCCGGAGTCGGCAAATTCGCATCCGCTGGCCAAGCGCGGGCGAACCCCGTAACCCTCGCGCATGGCTTACGATTCGTATTCCGACTTCCTCCTGGCGCTCGAGCGCGCCGGCGAATTGCAGCGCATCGGCGCGCCGGTGGCCACGGAACTCGAGATCACGGAGTGGGCCGATCGGGAGATGAAATCCCCGGGCGGCGGCCGGGCGCTGCTCTTTGAAAAGCCCACGGTGCAGGGCGTGGCGTCGCGGTTTCCGCTGGCGGTGAATACGATGGGCTCGACGCGCCGCATGGCAATGGCGCTCGGGTTGGAGCATATCGACCAGCTCATGCGGCAGATGGAGCTGATCCTGAAGGCGAAGCCGCCGACTTCGCTGAAGCATGCCTGGACGCTGGCGATGCAGGGGCTCGACCTGCTCAATGCGAAGCCGAAGCGCGTGAGCGACGGGCCGTGCAAGGAGGTGGTGAAGCGGTTCGCGGAAACGTCGAACATCGAACGTCGAACATCGAACATTGAACTCCCCACGCTGCTCGATCTGCCGATCCTCCAGTGCTGGCCGCAGGATGGCGGGCGCTTCATCACTTTTCCCTGTGTGCATACGAAAGACCCCGACACCGGCGAGCGGAACCTCGGGATGTATCGCATGCAGGTCTATGACGACCGCTCGACGGGCATGCACTGGCAGGTCCACAAGGTCGGGGCGCGTCACGGCAAGCGTTACTACGAGCGCGGCGAGCGCATGCCCGTGGCGGTGACGATCGGCGGCGATCCGGCGTACACTTTCGCCGCGACGGCGCCGCTGCCGGATGGGCTCGATGAGATTCTCTTTGCGGGCTTCATCCGCAAGAAGCCGGTGCCGCTGGTGAAGTGCGAGACCGTGGATCTCGAGGTGCCGGCGGACGTGGACTTCGTGCTCGAAGGCTACGTGCAGCCGGGCGAGACGCGGCCGGAAGGGCCGTTTGGCGATCACACAGGCTTTTACACGCCGGTGGACGACTACCCGGTCTTCCATCTCACCGCGATCACGCACCGGCGCGACGCGGTCTATCCCTGCACCATCGTCGGCATTCCGCCGATGGAGGATTTCTACATGGGCACGGCGAGCGTGCGCGTTTTCCTCCCGGTCTTTCGGATGAACTTTCCCGAGATCGTGGATCTGGCGCTGCCGGCGGAAGGCGTCTTCCACAACCTCGTCGTCGTCAGCATCCGCAAACAGTACGCGTGGCAGGCTTACAAAATCATGCACGGCCTCTGGGGCATGGGGCAGATGATGTTCTCGAAGTACATCATCGTGGTGGATGACGACTGCGACGTTCACAACACGAGCGAAGTGCTCTTCCGCATGTGCGCGAATACCGATCCGCAGCGCGACTCGACCTTTGTGAAGAGCCCGTGCGACGCGCTCGATCACGCGCCGACGATCCCGTGCATCGGTTCGCACATGGGCATCGACGCGACGCGCAAACTGCCGACCGAGGGCTACCCGCGCCCGTGGCCGGAGCTGGTGAAGATGGATGCGGCGGTGCGGGAGCGGGTGGACGCGATGCGGGGAAGTGGGAGGTGAAAGTGGCAAGTGGAATGAAGCGCGCCATTCCACTTTCCACTTTCACTTTCCACTCCCGCTGCCGGGCCATCGGGCGAGGCTCTCCTCGTGGAAATGCCGGGCGCGGCGGAAGTGCCGCAGCACGCCGTAGCGCGGGCTGAAGAGGAAGGCCGTAAAGAAGATCGCGCCGAGCACGAGGACGATGGCGGCGCCGGAAGGGAGATTGTTCACGCGATAGCTCAGGAGGAGGCCGGCCACGGACCCGAACATGCCGAGCAAACCGCCGCCCCAGAGCATCGCGGGGAAGCTGTCGCAGAGCATGTAGATCGTCGCCGCCGGAGTGATGAGCAGGCCGAGCAGGAGGATCACGCCCACGGCCTGGAGGGAGGAGATCATCGTGAGCACGAGGAAGACGACGAGGAGGAGATTGAGGGCGCCGACGGGCACGCCCTGGCTGCGCGCGACCGCGGGCTCGAAGAGGGAGAGCAGATAGGGCCGCTGGAGCGCGGCCAGCACGGGGATGGCGACGAGCGCGACCGCCCAGGCGATCCACAGGTCGCTATCCGCGAGGCCCAGGATGTCGCCGAAGAGGTAGTGCAGGAGCGAGACGCGCACGGGGACGAAGGCGAGGAGCACGAGGCCGGTGGAAAAGGCGACGGTGTAGAGGATCGCGAGGGCGGTGTCTTCCTTCAGCCGGGAATTGCGGGCAATGAGCTGGGCGCCGAGCGCGACGAAGAGCGCCGCGACGAGGGCGCCGACGAAGAGTCCCGCGGGCGCGAGGCCAAAGAGCATGACGCCGACGGCGAGGCCGGGCAGGAGGGAATGGGAGAGAGAATCGGCCATCAATGCCAGTCGCCGCAGGACGACGAAGGCGCCGAGAAAGCCGGCGGTGAAGCCGATGAGCGCGCCGCCGAGCAGCGCGCGGAGCATGAAGTCGTGCTGGAAAGGTTCGGTGAGCCAGGTCATGACGCGGGTGCGAAAGACAGGGGAGAACGCCAAACGCCAAACGCCAAACGCCAAACATCAAACGAAACTCCAGCGACGGCGGCCCGGATCGTTTGGCGTTTGGCGTTTGGCGTTTGAAGTTTGGCGTTCGCTTCGCTCATTCGTGGTGATGATGATGCGCCGGGCCGGAGAAGACGCGCGTGCCATAAGTCTTCGCGATGTTTTCCGCGGTGAAGGTATCGGCGACCGAACCGGCGGCGATGAGTTCGCCGTTGAGCAGCAGCACGCGGTCGAAAATTTCCGGCACGCTGGCGAGATCGTGATGCGAGGCGAGCACCAGCTTGCCGGCATCGCGGAGCTTGCGGATCAACGCCTTGAGACTCTGCTGCGTGGGCTGGTCGAGGCCGGTAAAGGGTTCGTCGAAGAGGAAGACGTGCGCTTCCTGGGCGAGGGCGCGGGCGAGAAAGGCGCGCTGCTGCTGGCCGCCGGAGAGCGCGCTGATCTGCCGGTCTTCGAGCTCGGTGAGCTGCATCGCGGCGAGCGCGGCATCGACCGCGGTGCGATCCGCCGGGCCAAACCGCCGCCACCAGCCGACGCAGAGGTAGCGCCCCATCTCGACCAGCCCGCGCACCGTGGCCGGGAAGTCCCAATCGACCTCCTCGCGCTGCGGCAGATAGGCAAAGTCACGGGTCGCGCCGCGCACGGCGTGGCCGTGAAAGCTGATGCTGCCGGTCTCGATCGGGAGCAGGCCGGCGAGGGCCTTGAGCAGGGTGGATTTCCCCGCGCCATTCGGGCCGAGCAGGCCGACGCACTGGCCGCAGGGCACGTCAAAGCCGATATGATGCAGCGCCGGGATGCGATTGTAGCTCACGGTGAGATCGGCGACGGCGAGGGAGTGGGAGGCCATCGGCTTCAGGGGGAAGGGCGGAAACGTCGAACACCGAACACCGAACACCGAACATCGAACGCGGAATGGGCCGTTCGAGGTTCGAGGTTCGACGTTCGATGTTCGATGTTCAGTTTCATCTCACGGAAAGGTCAGCACTTCATCGATCTCGCCCCGCCCCCAGCAGGTCTGCTCGTGCTTGCCGCCGGTGGGATCGGTGAGCCGCACGCGCAGGGCGGCGAGAGGGGCGCCTGCGGGGAATTTCGCCTCGAACTCCAGATCCACGCCTTCCGCCGGGAAGGGCACGGAGACGGTCTGCTCGAGGTCCAGACCGGTCGGGACCGTGGCCCAGATTTCCCGGCCGAGATGCCGGACGCGGAGCTGCGTGGGCTGGACGGTGAAGGTGAGGGCGAGCTGGATTTCACCTGCCGGGGCACGTTCGGCGGGGGCGGGAGGCGGTGCTGCGGTGGCGGGTGCTCGGGTGAGCCGCGCGATCGGCAGGGCGAGCAGCAGGAGGAGGCCGAAGGCGAGCAATGCCCGGAGCAGCGGGGAGCCACGCATCTTACTTCAGGGCATCGACGATCGCGGTGACGTTGTGCCGGTACATGCCGTCGAAGGTGGAGGCCCCGCCTTCGCCGAGGCCGTCGCCGTGGAGTTCGGGACCGATTTTCGCGCCGGTCTCGCGGGTGATTTCCTTGAGCACTTTGGGATTGGAGAGGCTCTCCGGGAAGATGGCTTTCACGCCCGCTTCCTTGATGACCCGGACGATCTCCGCGACTTTTTTGGACGAGGGTTGGTCGGAACGGGAGACGCCTTCGATGGCGTGCAGGGTGAAGCCGTTTTCCTTGCAGAAGTATTGAAAGGCCTCGTGCGAGGTCACGAGCTGGCGCCGGTCGCGCGGCAGTTCGGCGAGCTTCTTTTTCGACCACTTCTCCAGGGTGTCGAGGCGCTCCAGATACTGGGCGGCGTTGGCGGTGAAGAGCGCTTTGTCCTCGGGGCTGATCCGGCTCAGGGCGTCGCGCACGGTCTTGGTGGCCTTTTCCATGTTTGTGAGGCTGTGCCACCAGTGCGGGTCGTCCACGAGGCGCGAGGGATCGTGCTCGTCGGCGATTTTCAGGCTGGCGAAGTTGGCCCCGACCTCGAGCAGCACGCCTTTGGCGCCGGCGCCGTCCTGCAGCTTGTTCACGTAGCCTTCCATGTGTTTTGCGGACAGGAGGATGAGCTGGGCGCTGGCGACGATTTTCAGATCGGCGGGCTTGGGCTGGAAATCGTGCGGGTCGATGCCCGGCTTGACGTGTCCGGTGACGGTCACGCGCTCGCCGCCGATCTGCCCGGCGAGTTCGGTGAGGATGGTGGAGAAGCTGGAGACGCGCAGCTTCTCAGCCGCACCGAGGGGCAGGGTGGTGAAGAGGAGGGCGAGGAGGACAGTGGGTAGCTTCATGGGAGGGCGACGCTAGAGAAGCCCCGGGCAGACGCAATAGGTTTGCATCAGGCGCGGGGTTCCGGCTAGCGCTGCGCACTGCCGAAGAGGATTGCGAGCACGAGCAGGATGGCGAGCACGAGGAGGGTGATTTTCACCCAGCTCAGCGGATGTTTGCCGGCGATGGTGCCAGTGTAGCCGTTGATCACAACCTGGTACACTTGGGAGCCGTAAGTGTAGCCGAGCAGCCACACGGGCACGAGGACGTGCTTGAAGGTCTGCTCGCGATGGTCGGCGCGGACGGCGAGGCTGCGCTGGGTGTCGCCGGGCACCTGCTGGGCGCAGAGCGCTTCGGTCTTCCGATCCATGCTCCGCTGGGAATGTTGGGCGCCGGCGATGAGGTCGATCTGGTATTGCTCGACGACCCAGCCGCTGAGGAAGCCGGGCTGGTAGGGCTTGAGGTCGGTGACGGTGGGGAAGGGCTCGATCTGCCGGAGGAGTTCGGGCTGGACGCCTTTTGAGGCGGCGACGAGTTCGTCGTCGAAGAAGTGCTCGAGTTCGCCGGAGGCGGGCACCCAGCGGGTCTTGCGCACCTGGCGTGTCTGGGTACGACCCTGGCTGTCGCGGAAGCTCTCGTTCTCGTAGTAGTAGTATCCGGCGTCGGCGGTCCATTCGGCAAAGACGCGGGCGTCGAAGGTCCAGTAGGGGATGTACATCCCGTGGACGGTGTCGGTGAGGGCGCGGGTCTTGAGTTTGTTCGGCGCGAACCAGCGCTGGCCGTACCAGCGCCGCACGAGATCGCGGACCTGGGTCTCGGAGATTTTAAATTCGAGCAGGCTCTCCGGGCGGATCGGCGCGGTGATTTCATCCGCCGGGATAAGCGCGCCGGAGCCGCAGAAGTCGCACCGCTGGCCGATGCGCGCGGGGTCGAAGACGGAGATGGCCTGGCAGCTCTGGCACTTCACGGACTTCCGGGCGGTGGCCCAGCCGCGGGCCTCGCTCTGGTAGTCGCGCAGCGCGGTCACGAGGTCGTGCTCGCGGATGCCGGAGCGGTCCGCGTCGAGCTCGGCGGGGGACTCGGTGCTGCAGTAAGGGCAGACGAGGGCTTTCTTGCCGGGATTCCAGTGCGCTTCGGCGCCGCAGGAGGGACACGCAAATTTGTGGTGGGCTTGGATTTCCTCAGGCACGGCGGGAGGCGGAAAACGGGCCTTCGTTTTATGCGGGACGGTGCGCCGGCGTCGAGGGCGGGTTCACGGGAACTGCGGGAGCCTGGCCGGAAAATGCGAAGCCGGTGGCCCCTGTTACGGAGCCACCGGCCTGCAGTTTCCCTGTTGGCCCTAAACGGGTTGGCTAGACGGCCTTGTCGCCGGTCTCGTCGGTGCGGATGCGCACCGCTTCCTCGACGGGCGAGACGAAGACCTTGCCATCGCCGATCTTGCCGGTTTTGGCGGCCTTCACGATGGCGGCCACGGCCTGCTCGACGAGGCTGTCGGTGATGACGACCTCGATCTTGATCTTCGGCAGGAAGTCCACCGTGTACTCACTGCCACGGTAGATCTCGGTGTGGCCTTTCTGGCGGCCGAAGCCTTTGACTTCGCTGACGGTCATGCCTTCCACGCCGATGTCGGCGAGGGCATCTTTCACTTCCTCCAGTTTGAAGGGTTTGATGACTGCTTCGATTTTTTTCATCTGATAGGTTTCGTTTTTCGAGTTTCGAGCTGGGTGACTTAGAGGACGTAGCCTTCTTCGCCGTGTTCGGTGACGTCGAGGCCCGCGGTTTCGACTTCCGATGTGGGGCGGAGGCCGATGAGGACCTTCACCACGAGGGCGATGACGATGGTGCCGACGATGGAGATCACGAGGGTGATGGCCACGGCCTTGAGCTGCGCACCGAGGAGGCCGCCATTGAGGACGAGTTCCTTGAGGCCGTTTTTGGCCGCGTAACCGTCGCTGATGAGGTTCGAGTTCACCTTGTCGGTGGCGAGGATGCCGGTCATCAGGGCGCCGAGCGTGCCGCCCACGGCGTGAACGCCGAAGGTATCGAGCGCGTCGTCGTAGCCGAGCTTTGCCTTGAGGATCATGACGAAGAGGTAAGGCACGACTGCAGCGGCGATGCCGATGATCATGGCCCCTTTAGCGTCCACAAAGCCGCACGCCGGAGTGATGACGACGAGGCCGGCGACGACACCGGAGCAGAAGCCGAGGATCGACGGGTGACCCTTGAGCACGCCTTCCATCATCGCCCAGACGAATCCAGCGGTGCCGGCGGCGAGCGTGGTGGTCATGAAGGCATTGGCGGCGACGCCATCCGCGGAGAGAGCCGAGCCGGCATTGAAGCCATACCAGCCGACCCAGAGCATGCCGGTGCCGATCATACAGAGGACCATGCTATGCGGGGGCATCTTCTCTTTGCCGAAGCCGAGCCGCTTCCCGAGCATGATGCAGAGGATGAGTGCAGACCAACCCGAGGTCATGTGGACCACGGTGCCTCCGGCGAAGTCGATCGCGGGGATCTTGGCGTCGGCATTCCAGACGCCGTTCATGAGGCCAGTGGCGCCCCAGACCATGTGGGCCATCGGGAAATAGACGACGAACATCCAGGCGCCGATGAAGGTCATGAGGGCCGAGAATTTCATGCGCTCGGCGATCGCGCCGATGATCAGCGCCGGCGTGATGATCGCAAACATGAGCTGGTACATGGAAAAGACCGACTCACTGACCCAGTAGCAGTAGTTCGTGTTCGGGGCTGCATCGACATCCTTCAGGAAAAGGAAGTCCGTGCCGCCGAGGTAGGGGCTGCCAAAGCTCGTGCCAAAGACGAAGCTGTAGCCGCAGACGAACCAGAGGATGGTCACCAGGCCCGCGCAGGCCAGACACTGGGCGCAGACGGAGAGCACGTTCTTTTTCCGCACCAGGCCGCCGTAGAAGAGCGCCAGACCGGGGAGCGTCATGAAGAGCACCAGCGCGGCGCAGATCATCATGAAGCCATTGTGGCCGGGGCCGGCCACGCCGGTGAGCGGCTGGAGGGTTCCTGCCGGATCCATATTCCCGACGTAAGCCGAGAGGGCGATCACGGCCTTGTCGAGGTCTTCCTTGCTCGGCGGCGCCGGGGCTTCCGCGGCGGCGGGTTCGGCGGCAGCGGCGGGTTCGGCGGCTGCCGGAGGCGGGGCCGTGGGTGGGGTATCCTGCGCCGCAAGGCGCGGGGTGAAGCCCAGGGTGGTGGCGGCGAAGATCGCGGCCATCGCGCCTTGGGCGAGGTGTCGTTTGAGGTTCAACATGGATTCTTGGTTTGGGTTGTTGTTGGTGGACTGGACCGGTGCGCCGGGCTGCGGTGGGGCTCCCTTGGCCTGTGGGTTTGGGCTGTGGGAGCCGCGCCGCAAATCGACGCAGCGTGGTGCGGCGGCGCAGCTAGCAACGCCTGTGCCAGCTCGCTCGCGGAGTCGAGTTTACAGAGGAAAATCGTTGCC
>Ga0105044_10015563_pt1 | contig 10277 bp, 10 predicted proteins | sample MAT01_FD_78092 | JGI IMG/M metagenome (GOLD analysis project Ga0105044, IMG submission 78092) | Freshwater microbial communities from Lake Fryxell liftoff mats and glacier meltwater in Antarctica - MAT-01 | ecosystem: Environmental > Aquatic > Freshwater > Ice > Liftoff microbial mat | place...
AGACGGCGCCCGGACTCTGACATCTCGTGAAGCGCATTGTCTGATCGAATTGTGTCAAAGTGTAGCCATCACGAGATCGTTTGGCAAGTTTTACGCCTTATATCCCCCTGCCTGAAGGCAGGGCTTTACGGCGCTTTTCTGGTAACGAATGGCATTATCAAACGGCTTCTTAAGTTGGTGTATACGAGACATGACATGTCATGTCCCTACACCGTGATGCGTATGTGTCATTATCGTTGTGTGGGATTGTCAGGGGTGCGGGGCGACCCAGGAGGCCGCCCCTGTATGACGTGTCGTTACTTCTTGAGGGCGTCCAGGACGACCTTGGGCAGCAGCACCGAGTCGATCACATGGACGACGCCGTTTGTGGCGAGGATATCGACTGCGGTGACCTTGACGGTTTCGTTCAGGACGACACCACCATCGACCACAGCGACGGCGATGCTCTCACCCGCAAGCGCGGTGGGAACCATCTGACCATCGAGCGCAATCACATCGGCGGCCAGCACTTTGCCACTGACGACATGATAGAGCAGCACCTGGGTGAGCAGTTCCTTGTTCGCCAGCAGATCAGCGGCGCTCATATTGAGCGATGCGAGCAGGGCTTCAAAGGCGGCATTGGTGGGGGCGAAGACGGTGAGCGGGCCTGCACCGGTCAGGGCGGCGACAACAGCCGGGTCAGCGGCCTGGACAGCGGCCAGCAGAATGCTGAAGTCCGGGTTTGAGGCGGCAATTTCCGCGATGTTCATGGTGGGGGCAGCCATAGGCATGAGGGCGGCAGCGAGAGCAGCGGCCATCTCAGCATTGATCGCTGTCACCGACGCTTTGGGTTCGGCCAGAGTGCCAACCGCCGCCACGAAGTAGTAGGTGCCTGCATCCAGGGTGGTCTTGGGCAGATCGATCACAACCGGGGTTGTAGCGCCAGTCGGCACAACGGCCAGATCATAGGTGCCTGCCGGGACATCGAGTTGAGCGAGGCCATCGTTACCATCCTGCGTACCAGGGAAGGCGAGAGCCGGGATCAAAACCGAGCCGTTCGCCAGGATATCAACGGCGGGCGCATCTTCAATACTATGGTAGACCACCACGCGGGCGCTGCCTTCAGCAATGGCGCTGAAATCGCCTGCGATGATGGCCGGGGCGAGTGTACCCGCCTTGAGCGAGCCAATCGCGGCGATGGTCAGATAGGCATCAGCCGGGAGATCAAAGGTGGCAGGCCCAATCGCGGCCTTGTCCAGCGCTGTTCCAGCCGGGGCGACAGCAATGTCGTAGGAGCCAGCCGGCAGGGTGATGAAATCCGTCACAGCGGGGAAGGCGAGGTCTTTAATCGCGGCTTCACCGTTGACATAGATATCAACATTGGGGGTATCGGGCGAGAAGTGCGCCACGCGGATGTTCACAAAGCCTTCGGCGGGGGCTGCCATAGCATCGGTGACGACTTTGGGCAGGAGAACCGCGTCGATGACGTGGATGACGCCGTTGCTGGCGAGAATGTCGGTGGCGGTCACGTTGACGCTACCGTTCAGGACGACGCCACCATCGACCACAGCAATGGCGATGCTCTCACCCTCAAGCAGGGTGGGGGCCGTCTTGCCATCCATTGTGATCACATCGGCGGCCAGAACTTTGCCACTGACGACGTGATAGAGCAGCACCTGGGTGAGCAGTTCCTTGTTTGCCAGCAGGTCGGCGGCGCTCATATCGAGCGATGCGAGCAGGGCGTCAAAGGCGGCATTGGTGGGGGCGAAGACGGTGAGCGGGCCTGCACCGCTCAGGGCGGCGGCGATGGACGGGTCAGCCGCTTGCACAGCCGCTACCAATGTCGAGAAGTCGGGATTGCCGATTGCGATTTCGACGATGGTTTTATCCTGAGCCATTGTGGGGACAACGGCAAGGATCATCAGCAGCATCACAAATAGAACACGTTTCATAGCATTACTCCTCAGCGAACAAAAATAGAGGATCAGCGCACAGGAAAAACCAATAAAGCGTTGGATGTTGTATCCTGTGTGGTGATCTGAGACAGCTAACGCCTGGATTGAGGTGCTGGATCACTGCAAGGGTCTAACACTTATCTAGTTTTAATGTGCTGTTTGGTAGACATGGGAGAATCTGCTACACTGCACGGACTCGCATTCCGACAAATATGACATTAATGGCAAACTACTTTGGAAGATGTGGAACTGATTCAGCGGATTCAAAAACGCGATCAGACAGCTCTTGGCGAGCTGTATGATCGCTATAGCAATCTCGTCTATAATATGGCTGCCCAGGTTCTGGAGAATGCGTCAAGTGCCGAGGAAGTCACCCAGGATATCTTTTTTCAGGTGTGGCGCTGGCCGGAGAAATGGGATCCGCAGAAAGGTCGTTTTACCAGTTGGCTGCTGACGGTGACACGCTATACATCGATTGATCGCCTGCGCCAGCAAAACCGTCAGCCGCCGCTCTCCCGCTATTCGCTGGACGATCTGGCGAAACTGCTGACGAATCACTCTCCGCTTGAGGAGGCGCAGCGCGATAACGGGGTTTTGCTGCGGTCACTTCTCAAGGGTCTTCCACATGAGCAGCAGGATATTATCATGATGGCCTATTTTCGCGGGTTAACCCACAGCGAAATTGCCGATCATCTCAAACTTCCTCTGGGAACCGTGAAATCGCGTCTGCGACTGGGATTGCAAAAGCTTAAAGATTTGTGGTTTGAAGCCTTGAAGCGGCCCCACTCGGAGCTTGAGTGATAGATTAACATCATCGACGTTGTAGGCTCAAGACCGCTACTGAGTGTTAGTATAAACCCATGACGACTGAACGTAACAACAGCCCTAGACCCAATCGCCACCTCACACCATCATCCGTCCAGGATGTTGATTGTGAACAACTGCGTAGCCTGATTCCGTCTTACAGCATTGGGGCCACCGATCCTGAAGAAACCGCCCTGGTCGAGGCGTTGCTCCCCTACTGTCCTGAAGCCGCCACTGAACTGACCGACCATCTCGTGCTGGCTGAGGAACTCCTCTACCTTCCGTCTGAGGCCCTGTCGCCTGTCCTATCAAGCTTTGATGCCCTGCCTCAGCTCCCGCCGCTCTCCCGTCCGCAGGTCACAGCAACGCCGACTCTGCCCCCGCGCAGCTCTCTTCCCAATCGAGCGGCGCGGCGGCGCTCGCAATGGCTGCCGCTCAGTGTAGCAGCCGTTCTGGTGCTGGTGCTGTTTGGAGTCAGCTCCTTCTATTGGCTGCGTCGGGTGCAGTCGTTACAGGATGAACAACTGCTCCTGTTAGGGCAATTACAAGCGCAGGTGGCGCTGCCCTCGCTTGCGTCGGGGCAGGTGCATCATCGTGAACTTCTGCCCAATCAAGCCGTGAATATCAGAAAAGATGCCCACGCAACCTTGATCTGGAATTCAGCCCGCGAGGTAGGGTCTGTGTATGTGACGGGTCTGCCCGCCTTAACGCCTGATAAAACCTATCAATTCTGGTCGGTGCGGGATGGCGGGACGTTGAGCCTGGGGACATTCCGTGTTGATGAGTCGGGGGTTGGCACGCTGATCTTTGAAGCGCCTGAGCGCATAGAAGGCTTCCAGCATATTGGCATCAGTGAAGAACCCGCCGCCGGAAGTGCCATGCCGACAACACCGCATCTGGTCATCGGCAGCATCTAAAGCGGCGGAAAACACCAGGCGCTCGCCGACGTGCAAACAAGGGTCGATCTGACGGGGCGGGCTTGTAGGGAGGACAGGGCGACTCATGAGTCGCCCCTACGCTATCCGCCTACTTCGTTTTTGCGGCCAGTTGCTCAGCGGTGGGGGCGGGCGATTGCAGGATCGGCTCGCCGTTGCCATATTGGATGAAGACGGTGGGCGTCCCCTGCATGCCCAGGCTTTCGCCATATTTTTTATCCACATCCACCTGATGGGCTTTGTTGGCGGAGCAGTCGGTGAGGGCCGCCTTATTCAAGTCCATCTGCTCGGCGAAGAGTCCCGCTGTCTCCATGCCAAAACAGGCCTGCTCATTCATTATGGCACTGTCCCGACAAAAACGCGCCGTCTGTGTGCAAAAGGCGACTCGTTCGATACCTCACATGGTCATGTCGGCTGTTGAGCGTGAAGATCAAGCTGCTTCTTAAGCCATAACAGCCCCTCATCACGGTGAAAGGTGAGATGGACGTGGTGTGAGGAGGGCAGAATGCGCACGAACAGGCGACTGAGCTGCATGCTGAAACTATGCCTGACAACCACCGCAGAAAACCCTCCCATCGGAGGAACGAGCTTGGAGAGTTCACGGTTTTTCTGCTGGTTATAGGGGGTTGTCATGCAATCTTTGCCTGAAAAATCGTTCAGGGTAAAAATAGGTTGGTTTTCAGGCCACGCTTGTATAATCTCGACACACTTGTTGAACCAGATATCAACCAGATGCACCGAAGAATGCTGGGCGTAGAAGGCGAAGGCCCGCTTATTAAACAACCATTGGAACGTGAGTCCCGGACAGAGTTCTTCAAGCGGCGAGGCAGCCAGGTCTTGTTGATCTGAAGGGCTAACTCGTGGCAATTCCATAGACGGTATCCAATTACTTTCGCATCAATGAGATGGTTTTTGGAACACGGGGAGGGAGTTAAAACATATAAAATTTTAAAATAATATTACATAAAATACAAGCTTTTATCAATTATCTAACTCTCTTATAACAGAATTTAAACCCCTGCGACACGTTAAGAAGCCGCCTCTCAGACACACGTTAAAGCGAGTGGCTGACCTACTCGCTTTGTGCAACAAACTCGATGGTCTCGGTTGTGGCTGCATCAATATCCTGGTAAATGCCGCGATACTCGGCATAGGCATCCGGGATGGTGAGCGCCAATTGATACATGGCTTCGCGCATCATCTGTTCGCGCAGGGCTTTAGTGAGCGCCCCGCCCTCCGGCAGCTTGAAGCGAAACGGCGTGCCAAACTGCACATCGGCCTGGACAAAGCGAAACGTGAGCAGACGCTGCCACCAGCCTTTTGTCCCGACCACCGCCGCAGGCACGATCACGGCATCGGCTTTGGTGGCGAGGAAGGCGAGGCCGTCTTTGGGCTGACGCAGCCCGTCGCGGTTGCGCGTGCCTTCCGGCGCGATGAGCAGGACTTGATCGCGCTTGAGCAGTTCAATCGTGATATTGAGGGCAAAGCGATCCACCATGCCGCGCTTGACCGGGAAATTGCCCCACAGCCAGTTAAAGATGCTCACCAGCGGATTGCGCCGCGACTCGATCTTCGCCATTGTGATGACGTAGCGATGCTGCACGAGGCCCGTACACAAAATGGGATCGACGCCGGAGGTATGATTCATCATCAGGATGACGCCGCCTGTCGATGGGATATTCTCGCGGCCCTGGACGCTGCCGCGCCACAACAGCGCCACCAGCCCACACAAAAAGGCGTGCATATATTTGCGGCGGCGGGTATAGGTCGGGAGAAACGCCAGATAATCGTGAACAGCTTGTTGATAATCGGGGGTGTGCGGCAACGTGTCTTACCCTGGTGCATGGTGGTTCATCGGGGAGATTTAACCACAAAGGCGGGCGAGAGACAAAAGATGCTCGGCGGGTGTAGGGACACGGCCTGCCGTGTCCACCTGTTTGGACGAGGCGGGCCTCGTCCCTACAATCATAAAGCGCTTGATCGCTCTAGCGCCCCGATTTACGGCGCGGGGTGCGCTGACGCTCACGCGGAGTCGGGCGGCGTTTGTTGCTGCTGCTCTCGCCACGCTTGGACGGGGGCTTGGAGTGAGCACGCGAACGCGGCTTCTCGCTGCTGACGCTTGCGCTCTCGCCCTGATCGCTGCTGGCGCGTTCGCTGTTGGCCTGTTCAGCGCGGGCGCGGCTCCAATTGTCACGCGGGATGATCTCGGAGGGCACACGCCGCACTTTGATCGAGCCGCGAGACTCCCGCGCTTTGAACGTCTCGGACGTCCGCACACGAATGATACGGCGTTTGCGGCGCAGGAAACGCACTTCATCAGCGGGCATCTGCATAGCATCGACCTCTTCTTTCGAGAGTTCGTACCATTCACCCTTCCGCAGCGTGCCAAGACCCAACTTACCAATCTGGGTGCGGACGAGGCGGTAGACGGGATAGCCGAGAAGCTGCGCCACACGGCGAATCTGACGTTTGCGGCCTTCAATCATCACCAGGCGCAGCGTCGTCATCTTGGGCGTGCGTTCCAGTACACGGATGTAGGCGGGCGCTGTACGAGCGTCATCCAACCACACGCCGCGCTCCCACTTCTCCAGGTCTTCCGGCGTGGGATGGCCCACCACCGTGACCTTATAGGTTTTGGTGTGTTCATGGCGCGGATGCGTGAGCTTCTCGGCCATATCGCCATCGTTGGTCAGGACGATCATGCCTTCGCTGTAGGCATCCAGGCGGCCAATCGCAAACAGGTGATCGTCACCCGGAATCAGATCGCGCACGATGGGGCGATCATCATTGAATTCTGAATGCATGGTTGACAGCATATTCTTGGGCTTGTTGATGACGTAGTAATGCAGCGTCCGCTTTTCAAGCCGCAAGCGAGATCCGTCTACTGTGATGGTGTCTTTTTCGGGATCGGCTTTGTCGCCCAGGGTGGCTGTTTTGCCATTGACCATGACGCGACCATTGAGAATGATGTCTTCGCAGGCCCGACGAGACGCAATGTTCGCTTGGGCCATGAGTTTTTGCAGGCGTTCTTCCGCCATAGGGGTTTATCCTTCTTCTTAATCTGCATCATCCCGACGCATGAACAGGAATTATAGCAGATTATAGCGCCCTGTCCGCCCCCCGAACCTGCAACCCATCGTAGAAATTGATAAGACCTATCCAGCAGACCGATGAATCGCTCAAAATGCTTTGCAACGAAACGCACTTTGCGCTTCAATGGAGGGACAATCATCCACGAGGGAGTTATCAAGACATGGCAAAAGCAAAATCCGCCCCGGATGCAAGCGCCCCGGTTCTCGTCCTGGGCGCGACGGGCGCACTCGGACAGCATTTGATCCAGCAGCTTCGGCAGGCACAGCGCCCCGTCCGCACCTATATCCGCAATGTTGAGAAGGCCGAGGATGTGGAGCTGACGGGAGCCACCGTTCAAATTGGCAAGCTCACTGATCAGCCGCGACTGGCGAAGGCGGTGGAGGGCGTCAGCGGGATTTTGTGGGCGATTGGCGCACGCCCCAATATGTCGCTTGGGGATATTGATATGACCGAACACAAGCTCATCCGCGTGCTGGTGCAGGTACTCAAGACGGTGGGCGCTGTCCCGATTGTCTTATGCTCCTCAATGGGGACGCCCGATCCGACCAGCATCCCGCCGCTGGCAAAAATTCTGGAGGCCAAGCGCAAAGGTGAACTGGCGCTTGAGGAGAGCGAACTGCCTTACGCCATCGTGCGGCCCGGCGGCCTGCTTGAGACGCCCGGCGGTGGTGGTGTGCTGCTTGCGAATTCACTCGGCATAATGGGGCGGATTTCGCGGGCGGATGTCGCCACGATCATGATTGCGGCTCTGGGGCGTGAGGACGTGCGCGGCAAGACATTCGAGATCATCAACAAAGAGGGCGCACCCGCCGCTAGTGATCCAAAGGTGTTTGCGGGGTTGAAGTAGAGAATGATATTCGAGAGAGGAGATAATATTTGAGTCTTATCTCCTCTCTCAGGGATGAGCATTCGGATCGTCAGTTTGCAGTCCCTCAGTTGCAGCAACAGTCAAAAGTCTTTGATCCGCAGAAACAAAGATAATCTGAGATGACACTCTTTGCGACAGTATGTGATGACTTTCTAAGGCGGTTGCCAACTGAACAGCGTCATATGCTCTGAGAGCATGAGCTTCCAGCAAATCTTCCGCCCGGTGAACAATTCGTGCTGTTAAACCCATGACAATATACTCTTGTTGTGCGTCATGATCGATAAGAAGACGAAGAGATTGAGCATCGGCTACAGTGAGCGTTCCCTCTCGTTTGCGGCGCATGACACCAGACACAAGTTCGGTCAAAGTAATGTGGGCAATTACAAGGTCATGACCAAAACCAGGCGTACTCAATGACGTGATCCAGCTTGAGCCTATTTCAGAGATATAACGCTTAAGAAGCGCACTGCTATCGAGAAAGTAGGCTGTCACGGCCCATTCCGCCGCTCTTCAATAATATCTTCTGAGAGAGGCCGCTGTCCTCGAAATGCCGCTTCAACTCGACGCATTAAAGCCTCTACATCAATAGCATTGATTTCATCGTCAGATGGGCCGAGCGGAACAACCAGAAGATCGCCTAAAGCCTGTTTGATCGCATCACGAGAAGAAACTAATGTCACCTGAACTTCTTCCCCTTCGGTGAAATCAACCGGGTCAAGAGGTTGTAAAACCCCTTGCGTATACAGAGCGCGAATAATTTGTGCCATGATCATGCTCCTTTTTCTTTATTCTACACCATGTCTTATATCCTATCGGGCGGATGAGGCCCATAAATTGCCCCGTCCTACAGGCCGCGTTATAATCGTCTGGAGACGTTGATTCGATTCTGAGACAGACACACGATTGTCTGGGGGCGCACGCAAATGGCCGAACTCTTACCCCACGAAGCACCTGCCCGTGATATTAAAGACCTACCGTTGATGAATCCGGGCAAACCGATTGGGCGGGATGACCTGCTGCGCGAAGTCTATACCTCTCTGCGCGCCGGACAAGCCGTCCTCCTCAGTGGCCCGTCAGGGGTCGGCAAAACCGCCCTGGCAGCCTCCCTTGCCGCTGTCTATTTTCAGCAACCGGGCGGCGTCCTGTGGATGGATGCTGCCGATGCCACACTCGCCGCGCTGCTGGTGCGTGTGGGCCGCGCTTATGATCTCAGCGATGTCATCACCTCAGAAGACCCAACGGCGCTGGTGGGCAGTGTCGCCGCCGCCCTGATGCGGAACAAGCCGCTGATTGTGCTGGAAAATGTCACCAGTACGCAGGCTGTCGCGCCCTTCATCGACAAATGCGCCAGCGGCCTGCCGATCATGCTGATGAGCGAACAAGCGCTCACGGGCAAATGGGCGCAGGTGGCGCTGTCGCCGCTCGATGACGCCAATGCTGTCACCCTGTTCAAGCAAAAGGCGGGCATCAACGACGCCAGCGAAGATAGCGACGTGCTCAAACTCGTCCGAATGCTCAACGGGATGCCGCTGGCGCTGGTGATTGGCGCACGCGGTAAATTTGCGGCCAAGCAGAACAGCGCGGCTTATCTCAAAATTCTGGAACAGATGAGTCAGGCAGCGGGCAATAATGCGCTGGGCTCTCTCGCCGCCAGCTATCGCACCCTGAGCAACCCGCTGCAAGGGCTGATGCTGATGTTGGGGGCGACCTTTCGCGGCGAAGCCTCGGATGCGCTGCTGTCACTCGTCAGCGGCGTCCCGGTTGACGCCATCAATTCGTCGATGACGGTGCTGGCGCATCTGTATATCGCCGAAAAATTTGAGCGTGGCGGGCGGCCCTATTATCGGATGCACCCTTTCGTCCACGACTTCGCTAAAAAAGCCCTCGAAGGCTCGAATCGGCTGGACACGCTGCAAACCAAAGTCCTTGACACCATCGTGCAGATGGTCAAAACCCAGAGCGCCGCCGGGCCGCGTGGTCATGCCCTGCTCGCGCTGGAGATGGACAATATCATCGCCGCCGCCCGCTATGCCGTGCTAAAAGGCAACCGCGATATCGTCAATGCGATTGTGGTGGCGCTCACGCAGGCCGATGGTTTCATTCAGAAGCGCGGCTATGTGTATGAACTGCTGCTGCTGCGCGATCTCAGCACAGGCACGACCTCAGCCTTCCCCGCCCATCAAGCCAGCGCCCAGGTGATAGAGGCTCCGGCAGTCTCTGCCTCACCGCTGGACACCCTGCGCTCCATGAGTGGGGATGATTTTGAAGACGAGCCGGCGGTGGGGCTGGCGGGCATCGATGATGACTTTGAAGAAGACGACTCGTATTACGAAGATGGCGATGATTTTGATGATCCCGACAGCACGCCGCTTGATCCCGCCGCGCTGATGAAAGGTGATTCGCTGTCAGGCGTCGATGTTGATCAACTGCGAATCGCGCTGACGCAGGCCAAGCAGCAGCGCGATTTCCCACGCCAAATGCAAATTCTCAAGGCCATCGGCAAGGTGCAGGTCAAGCAGGACAAGACCAACGAGGCCATCACAACCTATAACGAGGTCTTGAGCCTGCACGACACCATTGGCGATGATGAAGGCACGCTGGAAACGCTCGATATGCTCTCGGCTCTGCTCGTCAAATCCGGCG
>Ga0105044_10015567_pt1 | contig 10275 bp, 10 predicted proteins | sample MAT01_FD_78092 | JGI IMG/M metagenome (GOLD analysis project Ga0105044, IMG submission 78092) | Freshwater microbial communities from Lake Fryxell liftoff mats and glacier meltwater in Antarctica - MAT-01 | ecosystem: Environmental > Aquatic > Freshwater > Ice > Liftoff microbial mat | place...
CGCGCCGGCACGATGCGTGGCAAATTACCGCCGCCATCCGTCAATGTCCCGCGCACGGTGTCGGCGAAACTGCGCCACTCCCACTTTCCGCCCTCGCCTTCGGCCAGCAGGAAAGTCACCTCGCCCTCAAAGCCACGAAAGCGTGCATCAGCCTGGGTCCATTGGCGCACGGGCAAATCGTCCTCGACCAAGCCTGTGTCAACCAAATAGATGAAATCGTCGAATCGGTTGTAGTACGCGGACGCCTTGGCGTTCACGCGCTCGCTGTGGAAATGCAGACCCAGTTCAACCTGATTTGCGGTCTCCTCGCGCAAGTTTGCATCGCCGATTTCGAACGCGGCCGTCGCCACGTGCGGGCCGTTGGAGAACAGTTCTTCCTCGGCTGGCGCGCGTTGCGCGCGATCCAAATTCGCCCGTAGATCCCAGCGCTCATCGAGCGTCCAGATCAACCCTAAGGATGCGCTGAAGGGGCTGAAACTGCGCTCTGGCGCGCCGTCTGGATCGGTATTTACGCGGTCGATGCGCGCGCCCACATCCATTTGCAAGCCATCCCACTGCGCGCGTTCGAGCACGAATAGGCCGGAGCTGCGGGTCTTTGTTCGGGGTACGAATGCCTCCTCGCCGATAGCCTCAAACTCGGCATCGGTCAACTGCAATCCAACTGCGCCCACCCAGCCGCCGATGTCCTCATGCACCAACTCGAAACGGCCTTCTGTCGCATCTTTGACAAAAAGCGTGCCGACTTCTTCACCCTCAAACTCGGTATGTTCGTAGTCGGTGTTCGCGAGGCTAAATCGCAATGCGCTAAAGCCATTGAATGGCGCGTTGATTGCACCTTTGGCTTCGTATCGATTCTGCTCAATATCGAGAAAAACGCCCGGCTCGCCCGCCGCTGCGTCTCCGGGCTCACCTGGGTTACCGTAACGATCCTCAAAACGCGCAGCCGACATCCCAAAAAAGCCCCAAGCGCCGAGTAAAGACGCGCCGACGGCGCCGCTTTGCGTTTCCAGATAGCTATTCGCCTGCACACCATCGGGCGTGTCGTAGTCGCCATTGTCGCGATTGACGAAATCCGCATGCAGTCCGAAGCTCTCATCGCCGCCGTCGATGCGCAGCATCTCGGTATGGCCATCGTTGACCGAGTCGTATCGCGCTTCGGCGCGTCCGGAGAATGGCGTCGACCCGGCACGCTCAGGAATACGCCCATCGACAATATTGACCACGCCACCAATCGCCCCGGAGCCGTAAAGCAAGGTCGCGGGCCCTTTCAACACCTCGATCTGATCCGCCAAGAATGGCTCGACAGCCGGCGCATGATCCTGACTGACGGTGGACACATCCTGCGTGGCCAATCCGCCCGACAACACGGCCACGCGCGCGCCGTCCAATCCGCGAATGATTGGCCGACCAACGCCCGGGCCAAAATTCGACGACTGCACGCCGGGCAATGAGTCCACGGTCTCGCCAAGCGTCGCCGCCTTTGCCTCGTCGAGCTTTTCCCCCGTCAGCAACTCGGTCGGCTCCGACAACTCCTCCGTCCGCCCACGTAAAGGATTGGCCGTGACCTCGACCGCGTCCAATGTCTGGGCGTCGCGGCGCGGATCAGCCGGCGCTGCAGCCGCGTGACCGCTCACCAGCGCCATCAGGATCGACCCTGCCAGTACATTTCGCGAAGCGTTAAACGCCCGTCGTGAATTGTCGCCTTGCCTCATCACTTCACCTCATCCGTGGTCGAATTCGGACGATGTTATACTATTACACTTCGATCTTGCACATGACTTATGGACGAGGCATGCGGCGCGCCGTTTTCGCCTAAAACCGAGGGTGTACGTCTCGGCTTATGCATGTGCGACTGCAAAAGCAACTCACTCCCTGCGCGCGAAAACGATACCTCGGCAACCATGTCATCCAAGATGATCGTGTTCTAAGCTATTGCTTTTCATAATCTATTTAGCGCGCCAGTCGTACAAAAGTTATGCATTCAACGCTTTTCGCTCCCCTCTCCCATGCTTTGTTGGGAGAGGGGTTGGGGGGTGAGGGCGCTCTTCCGCTCGGCGCCGCATATCGGCTTTAACCCGCGGCTGAACTGCCCTCCATCACGCGTAGCAAACCCGTGTCGACCACGCATAGACTGCACGCCAGGAGGAACGACCTCCCCCGTGGCGGGAATAAAACCAGGACGGCCTGGCCCTTGGGAGGGCTTATGGCTTGGTTCTATTTGTTCGTTGCTGGCTCGCTGGAAATCTTCTGGGCCTACTCACTGAAGCGTTCAGCCGGTTTCACGCTGCTGATCCCGAGCGTGCTGACCGTGGTGCTGATGATCGCCAGCTTCTGGATGCTCGCGCTGGCCTTACGTGAATTACCACTCGGCACCGCTTATGCAATCTGGACCGGGATCGGCGTCATCGGTAGCTTCGTACTTGGCATCGTGCTTTTAGGCGAATCGTTAAGTCTCGCGCGCGTGGTCGCCGCGCTGCTGATCTTAAGCGGCCTGGTTTTGATGAAGATCAGCTCCGCCTGACAGTTACTCGCCGAGCAGATTTTCGCGCGCGCGGCTTTGCCGTCGGTTGTCCATGTCCGGGCATGTGACAACAACACGTGGGCGCACGCGTTGGGCGATGCGGGGGCGATATCGGTTTCGATTCGACCGGCGATCGGCTGATAGCGAGCGCGGACCGGACGCCGCGCCAATTCATGAGGCTGCAGTAAGCCGCGATGCCGGGGCGTTTCGCAAACGAACACAAAGCTGCGACCGGCGGTAGCGCCGATTTCAACGACGCCAGCATGCCATCCACGAAACGCTGCGCCGGCGCCCCCTGCCCGCGATGACTCAGATCACTCCGATAGGCCGGGCGCCGCGGGTTGCACCAGAACAGGTGCTTGATATCGGTCAGGATGAGTCCTTGATGCTGCTGCTCGTGTTGTAAGCCGAGCTGGACCTGCGCCGGAGAATAGTGGTTGCCTTCCACAACAACGGTGTCTCTGATTCAGCCATAACGGCGTGGTCCCAGTTGGCCTGCATGGCGGTCCTGATCAGAATCGATCCTCAACAATTCGAGGTCTGGACGGAGGCAGAGCGGCGCGTGGCATAGCCGGCTCAACGAACGCCTCCAGGATTCGCTATTCACAGCGCTGGATTTGATCGCACCAGACGCGCAACCAAGCCCAGTCGCAAATCCGGAAGGATCTTTCGAACGCAGTGTATCCTGCACGAACATGTAGTTGCCGGTCGAAGACTAGTCGGTCTGATTACTTGATCCGTATCGCGCTGCTGTTGACTTAAGCTTCTCGGCGATTGTTCGACACTCGTTGAACTAATTAGTGCCGCGGCAATTGCTTCCTGGTTCAATCAAGGGGTTTACGCATGAATACGCGCAGTTTCATCTTCCGATTGCTGATCACGGCGTTACTAGCCTCGGGGCTCGCCGTTGCGCACGCGCAATCCACCGACGAACCATACGAAGAAGTTACGCCCGTCCCGGCGCGCTTCGAAGCACTCGGCGACGGCACCGTTCTAGACAAGAACACAAATCTGACTTGGACTGGAAAGAATCGAGCGGGCGATATCGGTTGGCCCGAAGCGCAAAGCTATTGCCAATCGATGGGCGACGGATGGTCCCTGCCGAGCACCGACGATTTGATCTCGCTGTACACGCCAGGAATCGCCTCTCAGGATGGTTGTTTGGGTAAACAAAGCTGCAATATCACTCCGCTCATCGAAGTGACTGGTTTGGTCTTCTGGAGCGCGGAAATCGATGCGTCAGGTGCTTGGTATGTGTACTTCGTCGACGGTAAGAAATACTCAGTCGACTCCTCCAGCAACCCTCAGGGAAAGCGCGCACTCTGCGTACGCCGACCGTAGCGATCTGGCAAGCTTGGCCGATCGCCAAGCACGCCACCGTATCGCAGAGCTTGGGCCCGCGGCCAGGGGCCGAATCCACGCAGGCCAAACATCGATCGCTTAAGCGTTGAGGATGATTGGTCGCATCCATACCCGAATGATCGAAGGGCGATCGAAAAAAAACGAACTCGGCGTACGCATGAGGATCGACAGACAGGCTGCTATTCGAAACTCTGCGCGCGCGCTGCAGACTTATCGCCGACGTCAGCCCAACCCACCCGCACGCTGAGCGCCGCGAGAAATCTGTTCGCTCAACGACCTCGGCACGTCGGGCCGAATGACGCACCAAGTCCAGGCCTTAAACCCAAAATCCACTACCCACGCCAGCCTATCGTTGCGCACAAATTTGATGGGAAGTGTTCAGCCCACATTTCTGGCAGACACAAAAAAGCCCAAGCAATCAATCGCTTGGGCTTTCGTTTTGGCGGAGAGAGAGGGATTCGAACCCTCGATGCGGTGTTAAGCCACATACTCCCTTAGCAGGGGAGCCCCTTCAGCCACTCGGGCATCTCTCCGGAAACTTTTGGATCAGGGATCCTGGGGTTCGAAATCACCCTCGGCACCTTCACCCTTTTGTATCTTCTGGTAAATCTCTTCGCGGTGAACAGCGACGTCTTTGGGGGCACTGATTCCGATTCGCACCTGATTCCCCTTAACGCCAAGCACCGTGACGGACACCTGATCACCGATCATCAGGGCCTCGCCAACGCGACGCGTCAAGATCAGCATCCATTCCTCCTACCATGCCGGGAGCCCTTTGGAGCCCCCGCGAGCGCGTTCCCGCGCCCCTGACTGTCCTTGTCTTCCCGGCTGCGCGAAATTATCGTCATCAGGGAGGGACGATGTTAGCCCAGCGACGATGCCGGGGCAATGTTTACGACGTGAAACGTGTTGAAGCTGCGCAATATTGAATCTTCGGCGTCCACACGTGCGCTTGAAACCGGGACAGTTTGTGGGCAACGTTCGGTCATAGAGCAAAACCATTGAGTCCCGCCGCGCCGCATAAGCTTAAGTTTGCAGCACGGAACCATTGCGGTGTGTTCTGGTTTAAGTCGCAGACAACCGTCCAGTAGCGCCGAGCGGACGCGACCTGACCTTGCTCTCGTCCGCCGCTTTCGCCCATTAGCCAATACGCTCGCTGACGTAGGCGGCGACGCCAGCCAGGGCGTCTTTGAGTGCTTGGCCGTCGTTGGCGCCGCCTTGTGCCATATCGGGGCGGCCACCGCCCTTGCCACCAGCGCGCGAGGCGACGTGGCCGAGCACATCGCCGGCCTTGATCTTGTCGAGCGCGGTGCCGCTGACGCCTGCGACCAAGGCAGCTTTGCCATCTTGCGCGGAGGCCAACACCACAACGGCGTTGCCGAGTTTCTGGCGCAATTTATCGAGCATCTCGCGCAGCACTTTGGCGTCGACGCCTTCGAGACGCTCGGCCAATATTTTGTATCCGCCCACATCGACCGCTTTGGCGGCAAGGTCGTCCGAGGACGCTGAACCGGCCTTGGACTTCATCGCCGCTAACTCGCGCTCTTCCTTCTTCAAACGATCGAGGAGAATTTGTACTTTCGCGACGACTTGATCGCTGGTCGCGCCGAGTAGATGGCCGAGTTCGCGCACGCGCGCTTCTTGTTCTTGCATCAACGCGAGCGCCACTGATCCCGTGACCGCCTCGATACGGCGCACCCCGGAGGAAATACCGCCTTCACTCAAGATCTTGAATAGACCGATGTCACCCGCGCGGTCAACGTGGGTGCCACCGCAAAGCTCGATCGAGAAGCCGCCCATCTTGAGCACGCGCACATTGTCACCATACTTCTCGCCGAACAATGCCATGGCGCCAAAATCCAGCGCTTCTTGCATGCCCATTTCGTGGATCTCAGCTTGCTCGTTGGCGCGGATTTGTGCGTTGACGCGTCGTTCGATGCGCGCCAACTGCTCGGGCGTGATCGGCTGAAAGTGCGAGAAATCGAAGCGCAATCGATCAGGCGCAACCAGGCTGCCCTTCTGTTGTACATGCGTGCCAAGTTCCTCGCGCAACGCGGCATGCAGCAAATGCGTGGCCGAATGGTTGAGCACAATGGACTGACGGCGAGCGCCATCGACGCGCGCATTGAGCAAGCTGCCGACTGCGATTTGGCCCTCGATCACTTCAACGACATGGCCATGATAGACACCCGCCAACTTGATGGTATCGCTGACCCGCGCGCGGATCTCGGGCGCGACGAGCTCGCCTGAATCACCCACCTGCCCGCCCGATTCGGCATAGAACGGTGTCTGATCCAGCACCAGCACCGCGCTCTCACCGGCGGATAGTGAAGAGCGCGATTGCCCGTCGACCAAGATTCGCAGCACGCGCGCGGCGCCGGACAATCCGGCGTACCCGGCGAACTCGGTTGGAGATAAGCCATCGGCGTGTTCGGCCGTCATTTGCACGCCGCCACCGAATCCGCTGGCGCCGCGCGCGCGTTCGCGCTGAGCGTCCATGGCGGCTTCGAAGCCTTCCATATCGACGCCAAGATCGCGCTCGCGTGCGATGTCGGCCGTCAGGTCCACCGGAAAGCCAAAGGTGTCATACAAGCGGAAGGCTTCTGCGCCCGGAATCACGCCGCTCGCTTTGGCTGCAACCAGCTCAAAGACTTTCATGCCACTGTCGAGCGTTTCGGCGAAGCGCTCTTCCTCGGCCTGCAACACCTGCGCGACGAAGGCCTCGCGGGCGGCGAGTTCGGGATAGGGCTCGCCCATCGCGGCGACCAAGGGCGCGACCATGCGATAGAAAAATGAGCCGCGCACGCCAAGCTTCCAGCCGTGCCGTAAAGCGCGGCGAATGATTCGCCGCAGCACATAGCCGCGTCCCTCGTTACTGGGCAACACGCCGTCAACGATCAGGAAGGAACAGGCGCGAATATGATCGGCGATCACGCGCAAGGAGCCTTCGGTCTTGTCCTCGACGTGACAGATTTGCGCTGCAAATTCGATCAATCCTTGGAATAGATCGATCTCAAAATTATTGTGCTTGTGCTGCAGCACTGCGGTCAGGCGTTCTAAGCCCATGCCGGTATCGACGCAGGGTTTGGGCAGTTTTGCGAGCGTGCCGTCGGCTCCGCGGTCAAACTGCATGAACACCAGATTCCAGATCTCGATGTAGCGATCGCCGTCGCCCTCAGGGGTTCCGGGCGGGCCACCCGCGACTTCAGGGCCATGATCGTAAAAGATCTCCGAACACGGTCCGCATGGGCCAGTGTCGGCCATCTGCCAGAAGTTATCCGATGCGTACGGAGCGCCTTTGTTGTCGTCGATCCGCGCAATGCGTTCCGCCGGCACGCCAACTTCCCGATGCCAAATATCGAAGGCTTCATTGTCCGTGTGATAGACGGTGACCCACAGTTTTTCGGGTGGCAGCGCGTAGACCTTGGTCAACAACTCCCACGCGTAATGGATGGCATCGCGCTTGAAGTAGTCGCCAAAGCTGAAATTGCCGAGCATTTCGAAAAACGTGTGATGCCGCGCGGTGTATCCCACGGCGTCCAGATCATTGTGCTTGCCACCGGCGCGTACGCAGCGCTGAGACGAGGTGGCGCGCGTGTAATCGCGTTTTTCCGCGCCCAGAAAGGTGTCTTTGAACTGCACCATGCCTGAGTTGGTGAACAGCAAAGTGGGATCGTTGCCAGGCACCAGCGAGCTTGAGGTCACCTGTCGGTGGCCCTTAGCGACGAAAAAGTCGATGAAAGCCTTGCGGATCTCGTTGGTGGTTTTCATAAAATTCGCTCATCCAGTGGTTAAACGCGGCCTATTGGACCGCGCACATCCTTATGCCCCTGAAGAATGGGCAATTAGCGCAAAGGACGCAAACCACTCCTAACCCAAGCCCGCTTCGCCGTCAGTTCAAGCGTTGACGGCGGAGCGCTAGGAGATCAATCGTCAGATTCTTCGGAATCTGTGGCTTTGAAGCTGCCAAGCGCCTTGCGAATGTCTTCCCGATGGTAGCCACGCACTTCAAGGAAGCGCGCGCGTTTGCCCCAGGCACGCAGATCGGCCACCGGAGCATCACCGAAACGACGAGCGATTAGCGCCTGTGCGGCGGCAATCCAATCCACAGCCGCGACCAAGGCGTGCTCATTGAGCCCGTCCGTGGTCAATCCGGCCCGCATCAGATTGGCCCGAATGCGACGTGGGCCGTGGCCACTTTCGAGGCCATGGCGCAAGCGCATTTCGGCGGCGCGCTCTTCGCTGAGCGAGTTGGAGGCGGTCAGTTCGTCCAGTAAGGCCTCTAGTTCCGCGGCCGCATATCCGCGTCGCGAGAGCTTGTCCTTTAGCTCCTGGCGCGAATGCTCGCGCCGTGCGAGCAAGGCCAAAGCGGCCTCACGTGCAGTCCGACGATGTTTCGCGGGCGCGCTCAGACTTCCTCCACGGCTTCCGCCGCGGCCGGGGCTGGGGTGGATTTGGTCAGCAACTTCTCGCGTATGCGCGCATCGATCTCGTCCGCAACGGCCTTGTGCTCACGCAAATACCCGCGCACATTGTCCTTGCCCTGGCCAATCCGATCGCCCTTGTAGCTATACCAAGCGCCCGATTTCTCGATCATATTGTTGGCGACGCCAATCTCGATCAACTCGCCCTCGCGCGAAATACCCTCGCCATAGAGAATTTCGAATTCCGCTTGGCGAAACGGCGGCGCCATCTTGTTCTTGACCACCTTGACGCGGGTTTCTGAGCCGATCACTTCGTCGCCACGCTTAACGCTGCCGGTGCGACGAATATCTAGCCGAATCGAGGCATAGAACTTGAGCGCGTTGCCGCCGGTGGTGGTTTCCGGGCTGCCAAACATCACGCCAATCTTCATACGGATCTGGTTGATGAAGATGACCATGCAGTTGGTGCGCTTGATGCTCGCGGTGAGCTTGCGCAGTGCCTGGCTCATCAAACGAGCTTGCAGACCGACATGGGCATCACCCATTTCACCTTCGATTTCCGCTTTCGGCGTGAGCGCGGCGACCGAGTCGACCACGACCACATCGACGGCGCCGGAACGCACCAACATGTCAGTGATTTCTAGTGCTTGCTCGCCCGTATCCGGCTGCGACACCAACAGATCGTCAACGTTGACGCCGAGTTTTTCGGCATATCCGGGGTCGAGTGCATGTTCGGCGTCGACGAAGGCTGCGGTGCCACCGGCGCGCTGCGCTGAGGCGATGACTTGCAGTGTCAACGTGGTTTTACCAGAGGATTCCGGCCCGTAGATCTCAACCACACGGCCGCGCGGCAATCCGCCGATGCCGAGTGCGATGTCTAGCCCGATGGAACCGGTGGAAATGGCATCGACCGCATCAGAGGTGCGATCACCCATGCGCATGACCGTACCTTTGCCGAACTGCTTTTCAATTTGCGACAACGCTGCCGCGAGCGCACGGCGCTTGTTTTCGTCCATGACGGAGTCCTCAAAGAAGTTCCAAATAGGGTCGTGACGGCGGGGCCGAGTTCAAGGCCGGTGCGGTCACGTCGAAGCCATGATGCCATAGGCTCCTGACAGCCTACTGTCATGGATGGCCGTTTTTACGGTCAGAATGGCTCGTGCGGCGCGGTCAGAATTTTCCGTAATCCGATCATCGCCTGTTCGACGGTTTTGCGCCGCACCGCTTCTCGTCCACCGTCTAAATGAATGACTTGGGTCACGGGTGGATGGTGTCCACGGCCCCAGGCCAGCCACACGGTGCCAACCGGCTTTCCCGGCGTGCCGCCGCTCGGGCCGGCGATACCCGTGATTGCGACCGCAACATTGGCGCGACTCCGGGAAAGCGCGCCGCGGACCATTTCGACCACGGTTTCTTCACTGACCGCGCCGTGCTGCTCCAAAATCACGCGCGAAACGCCGAGCATGCTTTCTTTGGCCTCATAGCTATAAGCCACGAAGCTGCAATCGAACCAGTCGGAGCAACCCGGAATCTCGGTGACCACGCGCGAAAGCCAACCGCCCGTGCAGGATTCGGCGGCCGCGAGTTTCATTCGCCGCGCCAGCAACAACTGGCCAATTTCGGCGCCCTGCCGATGCAGGGTGTCGTCACTGGGAATGGCGTTCATCAAGCATCCTGTAAAGCGGTGGAATATCACGCTAGTGCGGCGTCCCGTGGAACGTGAACAATACTTCCGACGGATTTCGTCGTCAGGCAAGGCGCGAGAAGAAGACCTAGCTCTTCTATGGCGCCGACGAGTAACGCAGCATGGCGGCGTGGAAATAGTTCACGAACGTTGGGGACACCACGCTAGCAGCCTGTCGGACTTAAAGGAAATCGGCTGCAAATCCGCCTGGACGATCCATATTCCGCCGCTTTCTCGGGCAATAGAAGAGCTATTACCCTTCAAAATCGACGAAATCTGGCTTC
>Ga0105044_10015569_pt1 | contig 10274 bp, 9 predicted proteins | sample MAT01_FD_78092 | JGI IMG/M metagenome (GOLD analysis project Ga0105044, IMG submission 78092) | Freshwater microbial communities from Lake Fryxell liftoff mats and glacier meltwater in Antarctica - MAT-01 | ecosystem: Environmental > Aquatic > Freshwater > Ice > Liftoff microbial mat | place...
AAGGCACTCGGCATACGCCGCATCGAAAGCCTCGATGCCCTTCTGGCACAGGCGTTCGTCGTGAGCACGCACTGCCCACTGACGCCGGAGACGCGACATATCATCGATGCCAAAGCCATCGCCAAAATGCCGAATGGGTCGTATGTGGTGAACACGGCTCGCGGGGCCGTCGTCGATGCCACTTGCATCGCCGATGCGATTCTTTCCGGCAAACTCGCCGGTGCAGGAATCGATGTCCTCCCGGACGAACCGCCACCCGCCGATCACCCGTTGCTGGTGGCATGGCGCGATCCGAAGCACCCCGCCTACGAACGGGTGATCGTCAACCCGCACTCTGCGTTCTATTCCGAAGAAGGCCTGCTCGAGATGCGCATCAAAGGGTCCGAAACTTGTCGCCGCGCGTTACTCGGCGAACCGATGCGCAACGTGGTGAATGCCTGATGCGAATGCGGCACCCACACGAAAACAGACCAACGATTTGCGATCGAAAAGTGGCATTTTGGGACCGACAAATAGCGCGAAAACACGGTTTTTGAGCCTGGGCAGAGAGGCGAAAAACTAGGCGATGGCCTTCACTTTGGCGTAATTGCCGTTCGGCTCGGTGTGGCCGTTGACGCCACTCGTGGGGTGAACGTAACGGCCGGTTCGGTAGACATCGGCGAGCATTTGTTTGGCTTTGAGGTCGAAAGACGTGTTGCCGAGGGCGGCGACGGTGGCTTCGTAGTCGTATTCGATCTGCTTGAGTTCAATCTGCCCGTCTTCGATGATGGCGTAGCGTGCCATCGGGTTGCCATCGCGCTGTAAACCGAGGCTGCCGGGGTTGATAACTTTCGTTTTGCCGACGTCCATGGAAAACTGCTGGTGCGTGTGCCCCACCAGTACGTAATCGACTGCGAAACCGGCGATCCGCGTGGCCCACTGTGCGGCATCGGCCGGCACGTATTCGTCGAGCGGATCCCGCGGGCTGGCGTGAACCATGAGAAACCGCTTATCCGCAAGCGTAAACAACTTCACCGTTGGCAGGTCCGCCAAATACCGTCGGTCGTCCGCGTTCAACAGTTCGATCGTCGAAGGTCGTGTGGCCATCGTCAGGTAACGAAATCCGCCGACGCCGAACACGTCGATATTCTGTGCCGTGCCATGATCGTGATTGCCGCGAACGCAATGCAGAGCATGTTCGCGAACCCACTGAATCACCTCGATCGGCTGCGGGCCGTACTCGACGAGGTCGCCCACGCAAAGGCAAACGTCGAAGGGTTCTTGGACGGCAGCGAGTGCGGGCCAATTCGAGTGAATATCGGAGATGATAAGGATGCGCATGCAGCTACCCGTGGTCCGTTCGTATGATCGTAGAACGGAGCGGGTGTAGAGACTAGCGAATTCGACCGGAATTTTCGCTAGCGAGGCAGCAACCCGACGATCACACGATCCACGCCGGGAACTTTTCGCAACTCCGATGCCAATTCCCAGGCGTCAGCAGCGTCGGATGCGGTACCGGAAATTGTGACCGCACCGCCTTTTACAGTAACAGTTAGCGTCGAATAACGCAATTCGGACGACTGAACCGCTTCCACCGCAGCGGCCACGTCTTGCTTCGGAATAACGGGAACCGATGGCGACGGAATCGTCGGAAACTCCGGCGGCCCCGATGGTGCAGGCGGTGCCGGTGGCGGAACTGGCGAATACGCACTCATCGCTGGGCGAACCGCTGCCGGTTCGAGCAAATAGGACATCGTCGGGATATGTCGTAACGCGACGGTCGTCGCGCCGATCCTCGGATCGGGCACTTCACTCGGTGCGGTTTCCGCTTTCAAACGTGCGGCCACCATCTTCCGCAACGGATCTTCCACGGCAGGCACCCAGCACGAGACTTTCACGTCCGTAATCCCTGGCACCGTTCGCAGTAGCTGCGATACGCGAGTCGACATCGCATCCGATGCCACCGCCCCGCCCACGACCGCACCGCCATCAATGACGCTCACCATCAGGTTGATGTTCTTCAACATCGGGTCGGTTGCAATCGCCGACTTCACGCGACACATCAGGTCGAAATCGGTCGTAACGACTTCCTTGGGGAGGTGTAACGGGATCGGTTCACCCGCAGTGATCGCGCCAGGAATACTGCCGAGGCACAAACAAGCGATTCCAGAGCGAAAAATGTGGCTCGCACGCATGGCGGACCTCGGTGAGGATTATGTAATTATTACATGGTGCCTCTTGCGAACACCGAAAGGAACGCGACTTGAATCAAACTTCGAAAGTTTTGGGAAATCGTACGAGCAACGAGCCGGCTGGAGAAAGCGTTGCGGTTAGCGAAGCCGTAGCGGTTGCAAAGGCGTTCCGCAATGGGCGGGTGCTAATCTACGTTGACAGGCGGTGAGAGTTTCGTGCATAACTGTTTATCGCGGCCAGGATTGGCCACACGAGCCACGGATGGAGCCGGAATGTCAGACACTTTTGCAGAACTACACGCTCGCATTCTTGCGAAAACGGCACGAATCGGCATTATTGGGCTGGGGTATGTCGGGCTGCCCCTCGCCCGTGCGTTTGCCAGCCGCGGCTACGAGGTCTTGGGCTTCGATATCGACGTGCAAAAAATCGCGAAGCTCAACGCGGGCCATTCGTACATCAAGCAAATATCCGACACTACCATCGCCGAAATGCGTGCCGTCGGCTTCACTGCCACGGATCGCTTCGACCGCCTCGGCGAAGTCGATGCGATTCTCATCTGCGTGCCGACGCCGCTCACCGAGTCGCGCGAGCCCGACCTGCGTTATGTCATCAACTCCGCACACGCGGTGGCAGGCCAGTTGCGCCCGGGGCAGCTCGTCGTGCTGGAAAGTACGACGTATCCGACCACGACGCGGAACGTCGTTCTGCCGATCCTGAAACGCTCGGAAATGGTGCCCGGCGAAGATTTTTTCCTCGCGTTCAGCCCCGAACGGGAAGACCCCGGCAATGCCACGCACTCGGTGAACACGATTCCCAAAGTCGTTGGAGGGCTCGACGATAACAGCAGCGAAGTCGCGTGTGCGTTGTATGCCGCCATCGTGCCGACCGTGGTGCGGGTATCGTCGCCCGAAGTTGCGGAAGCGAGCAAGATTCTCGAAAATACCTACCGTGCCATCAATATCGCACTCGTCAACGAACTCAAGGTGCTCTACGACCGCATGGGCATCGACGTCTGGGAAGTAATCGATGCCGCGAAGACGAAACCGTTCGGTTTCCAGGCTTTCTATCCCGGTCCGGGCCTCGGCGGGCACTGCATCCCGATCGATCCGTTCTACCTGACGTGGGTGGCACGCCAGTACGGCATGAGTACGCGGTTCATCGAACTCGCCGGTGAAATCAACACCGGAATGCCGACGTATGTCGTGGCCAAAGTCGCAGATGCCCTGAACGAAACCGGCAAGCCTTTGAAGGGCAGCCGCGTCGCGATCCTCGGCATGGCGTACAAGAAGGACTTCGGCGACCCCCGCGAATCGCCCGGCTTCGAGTTGATGGAATTGCTCCTGAAAAAGGGCGCAACCGTCACATACAACGATCCGCACATCCCGAACCTGCCCCCGACGCGGCATTATGCCCACCTGAAAATGGAAAGCCAGCCGCTGACTGCCGAGTATCTGCAAGCGCAAGACTGCGTGCTGATCGCCACCGACCACAGCGCGTACGATTACGGCTGGATTCTCGCCGAAGCGAAGCTCGTCGTCGATACCCGCAACGCCACGAAGAACGTCAGCGAAAATCGCGACCGACTGGTGCGAGCATAGTTTTTTCGCCTCTCATAATTGACGCAAGTCAATCGACCATCGCTCGAACGTCACTGGCGTGAGAGTGTTCTCGGTAACGAACTGATGACCTCAATAATCAATTCAGGATCGAACCCGCCATGCGACCGAGCGTACCCGTCGATAGGCTCGTGTACCTGGAAGATTAAATCTTCCCTTCGACGCCTTGCTGATGGAAGAAATGTTCGACTTTGTCCTGGTTTTCGAGCAGCCAATCGATGCTCGGTTCGTGCCGCATCGCTTTGCGGATCACTTTCGCGGTCGCTTCGCGATGGACCGCGAACAACGCAGCATGATCGACTTCGCCCGCCGGGACATCGAGAATCGATGGGTCGAGCCACACCGAATAGATGATGCCGAGGTCGTTCGCCTTCTCTTTCGGGATATCGCCCGCACGCACGGCATCGAGCACGCCATTTGCGATCGCGGCCTGCACCGTGCCCATCAGGATGTTCGTGTAGCGTGCATCCTTGACTGTGACTTTGCTCACCATCAGCGTGGCCGGGCGTACCTGGACATCGCTATTGAGAATCGCAAACACCTTCGTGTGCCCCTTCACCTGATCGCCGAGTAACGTGGCGAAGGCGTGGCCGACGGGGCCATCCAGCTCTCCAATGACCACTTCCGGCTCCGCACACAAATAGTCGAGCGCCCCCTCGACGAGTGCCTCGCCCGTTCGCATCACGATTCGCTCGGCCATGTTTTATCCCTCAAATGCACCCGAATTTCGTTTCCGTCATTATGCAAATGAAGCGGGAATTGTTGAGTAGGCGGGCCGTTTCGCGCTCTCATAATTGACGTAAGTCCGAATTGCGCACGCTCAAAAACCGGTTTTTCGGATGTTTTTCGGATGTTTTTCGGGTTTTGGAGACCCCAAAAAGTCGCCTTTCGATCGCAATCCGCTGATAGATATTCCGTATCTCAAACTCTCATCGTGGCCCCCAGTCGATGAATAACTTGCCGATTAGATCGCACATCGCGTCGTCCAAGGCAAGATCGTAGCCGTCGCAACCGCCTGCCTTCTGGATGCCGCCTGCAATGTGGGGCATGGGTGTGTCCTTGTCCCACAAACCGCCGTACTTGACCCGGTAGATTCCGCCGAACATAGTCTCGTCGTTGAGGTTGACGATAAACACAGCCCAGTAAGGAGCCGATAGTGTCTTACGGTTATCGATTCCTTGACCCGACTGATACAACTCGAACTGGGAGCGGTTATCCCGCCAGAGTTCGTACGGATTGCAACCCTTTGTGGCCCGCTTGTCCTTGTGCCGAAGTAGGCGAACATCACCCAGGGGCAAGCCGGCCTCGCGGAGTACAGCGTTGAGCATAATCGGCATGTTGCATCCCCAACGATGGGTCTCGTCTTGTGTCGCCGAACGACCAAGCTCAGCAGCCGCGGCGGCTCGTGAGACGATGAACTTCGAAAAGCCGTCACGCCCCGCCGATCTGCTACTGCGTTTTGTTAGCGTTTCGCTGGCAATCACTCGCAATTCACATACACCACCGGACTTTGGAGTCCTTGCCTGAAATAGTGCTGGACCGAGCGGCCGACGTATTGCAGGCGAATGCTTTCTTCCGCTGGCTTACCGAGAAACTCCCATCGGCCAGACTGCGGCTCGGGATCGTCGAAAACGCGAATATGATATGGGGTGGATCGCTCTGGATGCCAAGCCTCGATCTGAAAAACTGCCCGTACCACTCCATGAAAAACCGAAAACGCATACTGTGCATGTGCCCTTCTGGGACCGACTTTCCAGGTGCCGCGAGTGACCTCGTACAACTCGGCCTGCTCCATGCCGTACCGATACAGACGGCTGATGCGGATGAGGAGCGAGGGATGAACAACCTCCACAGGTGTGGCACCGTAAAGCGCGACCAGTTCGGTGAGCGGCATGCGGCCGACCTTGCCGCTTTCCCAGCCACGAACCGCATTGGTGAGTTTTTCAGGGCCGATCGCATCTATTACTGCCGCTTCAATGCGAAAGGCGGCCTTCTCTGAGGGGAGCCCATGGACCAGAATGTCAATCCGCGGTTCGCGGCCAGAGGCGAGGATTTCCTTGATCTTTGCGACCACAAGTGACTCACTGGTATCGCGAAGGTGAGCCACCGCGCGCTCACCTTGGCCTTTGCCAACGTAGAAAGGCTCGTTCGTGCGAGGATCAACGTACAAATATACGTAGTAGCCAAGCCGCTCGCCGACATAAGATTCGATGGAATCGAGCATAACCTCTCCAGCGACTGAAACTGGTCAGTCGCATGCACGTTAACCACGTCGTCGTAGCCCAACAACTCTTGCACCGTCCGTGTGTTCGAACCCATTTCGAGCAGTACGAAGGGGGTGGCAAGATTATTGCAAACGGTAACTGTGCCAGAACCGAGAGTCAAACAAATTGTGTGAACCTTCTGTGATTCTTGCGCGCACCCGTACGAAAGCGCACAGTCAAAAAATCGGAGGCGATCCGACGTAAGTCAGATTCGCGTGATAGCGCGAAGTGACCCTGAAGCAGGGCATGGGTCGTGCCAAATGATACGTCGCTATTACCTGATGCGAATTTGAGTCGCCAAAAACCGAAAAAGACCCCAAAACAGAGTTTTGGAGACTCCGTAAATCGGACTTACGTCGATTTCGGGACGACTCTCACCCTTCGATGCCGAGTTGCTCGATCTTTCGATAGAGCGAACTGATGCCGATGCCGAGGCGGTTTGCGGCTTCGCGCTTGTCGGGGGACTGTCGCAGAATCCGCTCGATGTGGAGTTTCTCGAAGCGATCGACGGCTTCGTTCAGGCTGTCGATGGTGAATGGGTCGTCGGGTTGCGGCGTCATATCGGGTGGCAAATCGCCGACGCGGAGGAGCGGGCCATCGCTGAAAATGACGGCGCGCTGCAAGGCGTTGTCGAGTTCGCGGATGTTCCCCTTCCACGAACACCCGAGCAAAATCAGCATGGCATCGCGGTCGATCCCCGTGATGCGTTTGTTCGTGGCGCGGGCGTGTTTCGCCAACAAATAATCGGCGAGTTCGGGGATGTCCTCGCGGCGGTCGCGGAGCGGTGGCAGTTTCAGCGTCACGACATTCAGCCTATAAAACAAGTCGTTCCGGAACCGCCCCGCATCGATCTCCTTCGTTAAATCCTTGTTCGTGGTCGCGATGATCCGCGCGCGAATCGGCTGCGGTTGTTTCGCCCCGGTGGGGAAGATTTCCTTTTGCTCGATCGTTCGCAACAACTTCGTTTGCGTGCTCAGGGGTAGTTCGCCGATTTCATCGAGGAACACCGTGCCGCTGCCCGCGTGCAGGAAAACATCGGTGCGATCCGCGTTGGCATCGGCGCAGTTAATCGCAAGGAACGGGTGATCGTTCGTGCCACTGGCAAAGCGGTGAACGGCGCGGGCGAGTAGCTCTTTTCCCGTGCCGCTCTCGCCGAGGATGAGCACCGTCGATGGCGTCGGTCCGACCTTGCGGGCGAGGTCGTATGTGGCCCGCATCGCGGGGCTGGTACCGACGATCATCTCGCGCGTTTCGGTTTCGCGGTGGAGTTCGCGGCGCAGTAATTGGTTTTCCTGCATGATCGCGCGTTGCCGCATCAGCCGACGAATTTTCTCGAGGACTTCGTGAAGGATGATCGGCTTCATGAGGTAATCGGACGCGCCTTTGTGGAACGCTTCGATTGCGGTTTCAACGGTGGCATACGCCGTAATGAGCAAGAGGAACGTTTCCGGACTGATTTTCGAGATGCGTTCGAGTACTTCCAGACCATCGATTCCCGGCAGGTTGACATCGCACAACACAACATCGAACGGCGATTGCCGAATCGCGGCCACGGCTTCCTCGCCGCTGCCACACGTGCGAACCGCGTAGTGTTCTTGTTCGAGAAACTCCGCGAGTGTCTCGCGGATCAGCGGTTCGTCGTCGACGACGAGGATTTGCGCGAGTGCCATTCGGTTATGCCTCGACGGGGACGAGTGGGGCCATTTGTGGAACGGGCAAAAGTATCCGGAAGGTGGTGCCGCGGCCCGGTTCGGAGTCGAAGGCGACGGTGCCCCCGTGTTCGACGACGATTTTCTGCGTGACGAACAGCCCGAGGCCGGTACCGTGTTTCTTGGTGGTGAAGTACGGGCGAAACAGCCGCGATTGCGAATCTGGCGGGATGCCGCAACCGTCGTCGGCGATGCAAAGTTGAATGCCATCGCTCCCGATTTCGGCACTCACATCGATGCGCCCGCCCTTCCCCGTGGCATCGATCGCATTTAGCACGAGGTTGAACACGACTTGCACGAGTTGATCGCGCACGCCGACGATGAGCGGAAGTTGCGGCGCAAGATCGGAGGCGATGGTGCGCGTTTTGCCGCCGCGATAATACTTCGCGATGCCGAGCGCTTCGTCGACGATTTCGGCAACGGAGACTTTGCCACGTTGCCCGCTTGCGGGTCGGCTGAACAAAACGAGTTCGCGAAGGATCGCTTGAATCCGCACGAGTTGCCCGCCGACCTGCCCGAGTTTTTCCCGCGTGTACGGATCCTGGTCGCGGCGTTCGAGCATCTGAACGAGCGAGCTGATCGACGTGAGCGGATTGCCGACTTCGTGCGCGATACCGGCGGCCAGCAACCCGAACGCGGCCATTTTTTCCTGGTGCAGAACCTGCGCCTGAATCTCTTGTAGTTCCCGCGTGCGTTCGGCAATCCGGCTTTCCAACTGACCCTGATTATCGCGAAGTTCCGCGTTCAGCATCCGCAGTCGTTCCCCGGCAATTTTCAACAATCGTGCCATCGCGCTCGCCGCCCACGACACCCACACCAGAACGATAATCGTCAGCGCCAACAGTGGCACGTTGCGGCGTTCTTCGGGCTGCGCGAGGTACAACATGCCGTAACTGAGGCAGTGCAGGCCGCACGCCGCGAACGTGGTGATCTGCGAAAAGCGGATGGCACAACAAATGACCGAGAGCAAATAATAGAACCGAAACGGGCTATCGAGGCCGGTTTCAAAATGGCACAACAACGAGATGAACAGGCTTTCCATCGCCGCGATGACGAGCGGATAATCGCGAAGAAACACGCGGCCGCGCGCGAAGAAATACGTGTCCAGCCCCGTGTACCCGAGGCCCAACAGCAAGATGGCATACAGCGGCGACTGCCCGTTCGCCGGGTAGCCGACGAGCGCAATCACCACGCCCGCAACGAGGCCGAACCAGCGGATTTTCACCGCGATCGATTCCGCCGCCAAGTCCCAATCGGGGTCCGACGGTCGCGGTGCCAGGTGAGATAAAAACACAGAAACCTCGGGTGGGGTGCTCCGAGATATGATAGTTGCGTTTGCGGCGAAGCGGATCGGTAAGTAAACTCTGTGAATGAACCAACGGATACCCACCAACGTTATCACGGGGTTTCTCGGCGTCGGCAAGACGACCGCGATTCTCGACCTGCTGGCGAACAAGCCGAACGACGAACGCTGGGCGGTGCTCGTCAACGAGTACGGCGAAGTGTCGATCGATGCGGCGATCCTCGAAGGCGGCGCGGCATCCGATGGCATCACCATCCGCGAAGTCGCCGGTGGCTGCGTCTGTTGTGCGACCGCACCGTATTTACAAGTCGCGTTGCACCTCTTGCTGAGCGAAGCGAAGCCGCACCGGTTGATCGTGGAGACGACGGGACTCGGTCATCCGGGGCAACTTCTGGAGAAACTGCGCGGGCCGGCGTATGCGGATCGGCTCGATGTGCGGGCGACGCTCGCGATCGTTTCGCCCGATGATTTCACCACGCCGGGGATGCTGCAAAATCCGGTGTTCCGCGAACAAGTCGACATGGCCGACGTGCTAGTCTTGAATAAACTCGATCGTGCAGACTCGACGCTCATCGAGAATTTTCGGCAATGGGCCGAGCAACTTTACCCGCGCAAAGAATGGATCGCCGCAACGCAAAGCGGGCGGCTCGAAGCCGAGTGGCTGGACTTCGCAATCGTGCCACACGCAGCCGATCCGTTTGCGTTGGCGGCAAATGAAGAATCCGTAGCGATCGTGGAATCGACGGAGATTCCAGCGAAACCCGGACAGCCGACGCGGCACGTCAGCCCCGGTTCGACGTCCGCCGCCGGGTGGATCTTTCACCCGGCGGACACGTTCGACGAGATGCGATTACTGCGTTGTCTCTCGTCGTGGCCGCAAATTACACGGCTCAAAGGCATCTTCCACACGCCGGACGATTGGTTCGTGGTTCAGCGCGTATCGGGTTCGACGACGATCGAGCCGACGACGTACCGGCGCGATAGCCGCATCGAGCTATTCGGCAACGCGCCAGACGTCGACTGGGACGCCGTGGAAGCTGATCTAATCGGGTGCTTGGAGGTAACGCGATGCGATGTCTGATGCTGCTATTGTTGTCGCCCGCATTCGCTTCGGCCGCGCCGGTGCAATTCGAGAAAGACATTCGGCCGATCCTCGAAGCGCGTTGCGTGTCGTGCCACGGGCCAGATAAACAGCGCGGCGGGCTACGGC
>Ga0105044_10015574_pt1 | contig 10272 bp, 7 predicted proteins | sample MAT01_FD_78092 | JGI IMG/M metagenome (GOLD analysis project Ga0105044, IMG submission 78092) | Freshwater microbial communities from Lake Fryxell liftoff mats and glacier meltwater in Antarctica - MAT-01 | ecosystem: Environmental > Aquatic > Freshwater > Ice > Liftoff microbial mat | place...
GAGGAAACTGCCGAAGTATTCGAGCACCTGCCGCCAGAGATTGTAGATGGAGCGATGACATTCGTCGGTGACGATGACGTCGAAGGCTTCGATGGGGATGGCGGCATTGTATTTCACGTCGCGGGGCCGGTCATCGGCGGCGGCAAGTTCGAAGCCGGATTTCTCGTCAATGTCCTCATCAAGTTCCTCGCCGCGCAAGATCGAGTAGAGGCGTTGGATGGTACAGATGGTCACGCGGGCGCAGGAGTCGAGCTGGCTGGAGGTGAGGTGCTGGACATTGTACAGCTCGGTGAACTTGCGGCCGGTATCGGGACAAACAAATTGCTGGAATTCGGCGATTTCCCGTGCGTAAGGAGGCCAGGGAGTCCCAGCGGATGTAACCACACTACAAAATTAGTCCCGGGTGGTCATTCGGTGTCCTGCGTTGTCCCATTTCCGATGGCAAGCGATTGTGAGAAAACTCGCGTAAACAAAGGCGAAAGTCACGATTTGTCTGTGATTGTCCCGTTGTGCCCAGAAGAAGAAATTGGCTGCCTCGCTAGGACTCGAACCTAGACAAAGTGCTCCAGAGGCACTCGTGCTACCATTACACTACGAGGCAGTCGGCTCTCCTGATGGAGAGTATTTCTGCTGCCGCTGGGAGTCAAGTCTGCCGCCGGGTGCTACGTGAGCCGCATGGGCATGATGACGTAGAGGAAAGGCTCGTTCACTTTCACCACGCCGGGACTGAGTTCATCCGTCAGCTCGATAAATACTTCATCCGCATCGAGATTGCGCAATGGATCCATCAGGAATTGCGGGTTGTAGGCGGCGGTGATTTCTTTGCCCTTGTAGTTGATGGAGATCGTTTCTTGGGCTTCCCCGACGTCCGGTGTGGTGGCGGTGATGGTGAGGGTGTTCTTGGCGAAGTTCAATTTAACCGACTGCGTTTTCTCGCTCGCCATGATGGAGGCGCGATGCAGGGCTGCCAAGAGGGTCTCGCGCTCCAGTGTGACCCGTTCTTTCGCTTCGGTGGGAATTACCTGGCGGTAATTGGGATAGGTGCCTTCGATCAGCTTGGATACGAGAATGGTCCCTTCCATGGAAAAGATGATCTGGTTTTCGCCGATCGCTAGTTCCGCATCCCCTTTTTCGCCGAGCAGCCGCTGGAGTTCGGTGACTGCCTTGGTGGGGAGGATGAACTCCGCTTCGCCGTTCTTCGGGATTTCGATTTCGTGTTCGATGAGGGCCAAGCGGCGTCCATCGGTGGCCACGATGGTCAATTTATCGCCTTTGAAGCTCATCAATACGCCATTCAACACGTAACGCGTTTCGTCGTTGGACACCGCATAGGCGGTCTTCTTCAACATGTCCCGCAGCACGGACTGGCCGATCTTGATTGCTTTCGCGCTACTGGGCTTGGGAAACGGGGGAAATTCCTCCTCAGGCAGCCCCATGATCTTGAAGTAGGAACTGCCGCCGCGAAACGTGGCGGTATGGCGGTCGTCCACTTCCACTTCCACTTCGGTGGCGGGGATTTCTTTGAGGATGGAAAACAACCGCCGCGCCGGCAGGGTCGTGGCGCCAATTTTGGAAACTTCTGCCGCCACGGTACAACGAACCGCCACATCCAAGTCGGTCGTGGTGAGGCTTAACCCTTCATTCCCCGCCTGTAATAATGCGTTGGAAAGAATCGGCAGTGTGGTGCGGGAACTGACGACGTTCTGCACGCGTTGCAGGCCGTCGAGAATCTTGTCCTTGGAGATTGTAAACTTTATTGCCATACCTTCTTCCTATTACCTATTGGAAAACATAAAAGAATTCGTAACAGGTCGTGGTGTGAATATCGGAAACAAACAGCGTTGTCAAGCCCACCACAAGCAGTTAGGGCGAAACGAAAAGAGGCAAAGCAACCGTGCGGAAACGGACAACCCGAAGAAGGGCGCGAGCGCGGCCAGTTGTCCTGCCTGATTCACAAGTTATTAACCAAGAGTTAGCGGCGAAGCGCCTGGTCGAGGTAGGAGACGGTCTGCCGTAGGTTTTGATCTTTGGTCAGCTTGGTCTCGATCTGTTTGCAGGCATGCATCACCGTCCCGTGGTCGCGTCCGCCAAACGATTCGCCGATATCCGCCAAGGAGCGATCCGTCAGCGACCGGCTCAGATACATCGCCACCTGCCGGGGGAAGGCAATATTCTGCGGCCGCCGGTGGCTCGTCATGTCGGCCATGCGAATATCGAAGTGTTCGGCTACTTTTTTCTGGATCGCGTCAATGGAGATGGTGCGTTTGGCTTCTTCGTGCAACGCATCGCGGAGCAACGATTCCAAGGAATCAATCGTCACTTCTTTGCCGGTGAGGGAAGCAAAGGACGCGACGCGCACCAGCGCGCCTTCCAACCGGCGGATGTTGGTGCGGATTTTCTCCGCGAGGAAAGCAAGCACTTGATCGGAGATCTTCACATCCAACAACGCCGCCTTCTTCCGCAGGATGGCGATGCGCGTCTCCAGTGCCGGGGGTTGTAACTCCGTCACGAGACCCCATTCAAACCGCGAAACCAAACGCGCTTCCAGATTGGCGATCTCCGCAGCCGGCCGATCGCTCGAGAGGACGATCTGTTTGTGGGCATCAAACAGTGAGTTAAAAGTATGGAAAAACTCCTCTTGCATCCGTTCCTTGCCCGCCAAGAACTGGATATCATCAATCAGCAGCACATCGGTATTGCGGTATTTCTTGCGGAACTTGAGCATCTGGTTGTGCTGGACGCCTTGGATGAACTCGTTGGTCAATTGTTCGCTGGTGATGTAGCAAACGCGCCCCGCTTTGCGGCTGCGGGAGATCTGTTGGCCAATCGCCTGCATCAAGTGGGTTTTGCCCAGCCCCACACCGCCATAGATAAAGAGCGGATTATAGGCTTTGGCGGGCGAATGCGAAACCGCCAGCGCGGCGGCATGGGCAAAGTTGTTATTGGGGCCGATGACAAACGTGTCGAACGTGTACCGGGGATTCAGCCGGATATCGAGCGTGGGTCGCGTTGCTGGATTGATTTCGGTCGAGGCAACTTGCGTCGCGGATTCCGATTCACCGGCGTGGGCGGCGACGACAAGTTTTACTTGCACCGGCTCTGTGGCCGATTGGTTGACGGCTTCCCGAATCAACGGGAGGAAGTTGTCCTGCAACCAAATTTGCTGGAACTCATTCGGCACCCCGAGGAAGAGCACGCCATCCTCAATCGCTTGCGGTTTGATGGGCGAGAACCAACGGTTGAACAACTCAGGATTCAGCATGCCTTGCAGGACTTTGCATGCGTCTTTCCACAGCCCATCATGAATTTTCGTCATGGCCTCTCCTTTATGTCGCCACCCAGTTATTCACAAGGTATTGACAGCCTTCGCTTAATTTCCACGCCTCTAAACTGCGCGTTTAGGAGCAACCAAGACATGTCCGATCCTGTCACCAACAGCAGCAGAACCAGATCCATTGCGGCCACCGTAAATCCACATCGTACAGCCACCGGCTCCTACACCGGCCTACGGTCGCCAAGCCAACTGCTGCAACAGGCTCGAACAGGAGAGCAAAGTGTGACCAACCGAAAATCCACCAAAGAAACACCGCTGAAAAAACAGAACAAATCCAAGCCAGCGTCAGTTCTGTTCACAAGTTATTCACACCCTCCTACCGTCCTCGCTATCGCCTTAAAACGCGAGCGCAGCATAGACACCGGAAAATTCAGTCGCAAGAAAAAAGAAGGAGCGAATGAAAAAAATTTGAGGCGACCCGGCTCAACACCGAATCGCCTCAACAAAAAAACGCCAAACTAAAAAACACGGAAGCGAACAGCCGGGATTTACACAGCTGATTCGCCGCGTTCCTCCGTGCGGATGCGCACCGCTTGCTCCAAGGGCAGAACGAAAATCTTTCCGTCACCGATCTTGCCGGTCTTGGCAGATTTGATGATGGCGTTGATGGCCGCTTCCACCGCAGCATCAGCTAATACAATTTCCAATTTCAGTTTGGGCAAAAAATCCACCGTGTACTCGCTGCCGCGATAGATTTCGGTGTGGCCCTTCTGCCGGCCAAACCCTTTGACTTCGCTCACCGTCATGCCCTCGACGCCGACGCCCGCGAGGGCTTCTTTCACGTCTTCGAGCTTGAACGGTTTGATGATCACTTCAATCTTCTTCATAGTTTTTCTCCCGCAATCCGCCGGCATGTTAGAGAAGAAGCGGCCGAACAACAACCCAAAAGCAAACGTGCCGCGACGCAGGCCGTGCCACCGTGCCGGCCGGACCACGCAGATACAAATCACCGTCGCCAGGAGAGCCTAGTGTCGGCACCAGGCTCTCCCGCGATGGCCAAGCCGTTACGTGAGCGGCACTGTGGCGATGGTCTGCAAGATGCGGCTGGCGATCTTGTAGGGGTCGCCTTGGGAATTCGGGCGGCGATCTTCCAAGTAGCCCTTGTACTCGTTATTGACGAAGCTGTGGGGCACGCGGACCGAAGCGCCGCGGTTCGCCAAGCCGTAGTTGAACTTGTCAATGGATTGGGTCTCGTGCAGACCGGTCAACCGCAGGTGGTTGTCCGGCCCATAAACCGCAATGTGCTCATTCTTGTATTTGTCGAACGCGGCCATGAGCTTCTCGAAATACGCTTTGCCGCCGACTTCACGCAGATGTTTGGTCGAGAAGTTCGAGTGCATGCCCGATCCGTTCCAGTCCACATCTTTCCCGAGCGGTTTGCAGTGGAAATTCACATCCACTCCGTATTGCTCGCACAGGCGCACCAACAGATAGCGCGCGATCCAGACCTGATCGGCGGCGGTCTTGGAGCCTTGGCCGAAGATCTGGAATTCCCACTGACCCTTGGCGACCTCGGCGTTGATACCTTCGTGGTTGATGCCGGCTTCCAAACAGAGATCCAAATGGGTGTCCACGATCTCCCGGGCAATGTCGCCGACGTTCTTGTAGCCGACGCCGGTGTAGTATTCGCCTTGCGGGGGCGGAAAACCGCCGCCTTGGGGGAAGCCCAACGGCACGCCCTCCTCGAAGAGAAAATATTCCTGCTCGAACCCAAACCACGCATCCGGATCATCCAAGATGGTTGCGCGCGAATTCGTCGGGTGCGGGGTCTTGCCGTCGGGCAGCATCACCTCGCACATGACGAGAGCGCCGTTCTTCTTGGTGGAATCGGGGAAGACCGCGACCGGCTTGAGCATGCAATCGGAGTTATGGCCTTCCGCCTGCCGGGTGGAGCTGCCATCAAAACCCCACTGCGGGAGGTCGGCGAGCTTCGGAAAACTGTTGAATTCCTTAACCTGGGTTTTGCCACGGAGGTTCGGCACGGGTTGATAGCCGTCGAGCCAAATGTATTCCAACTTGTATTTTGCCATGTGTCCGAATTCCTAAACGTTGTGATTGATGTTTGGGTTCCCAATCCCGCCAGTTCTACCGGCAGTCGGGTTTTAGCAAACGAAATGCCATTTGAGAATCACTTTGAATCCATCCCCGCCGGCAACCTGTCGAAACAGGCCACCGGCACGGCATTTTCGTGGTGAATCAATTTGAATCGCGGCAGGAAGCGGGGGAAACCGCGCTGTATTCTTTTGCTCGCCGTGTGCGATTTCTATACAGTACAACGAAACCTTCAACGACGATGTTACAAGTCAAAGATACGCTCCGTGCAACCGTCCGCCTCGGGTTCGATGGCCGCGTTTATAAGAAGTTCCGCGGACCGAATGCGGAGACGCGGTTTGCCACCGAAGTCCAGGTGCTGCGCCTCCTCGAAGAGCGGGGCTGCGGATTCGTGCCCAAGTTACTGGAAGCCGATGCCGCGCAACTCCAGATCGTCACCACGAACTGTGGCAACCGGGTCGAGCATCTGGATGCGGAACGCTTACGGGAATTATTCGCGGAGTTGGAAACGTTCGGAGTCCGGCACGATGACCCGGACATCCGAAATGTGACGTACCGCCAGACCGACGGCCGGTTCTGTGTGATTGATTTCGAGTTTGCCACCGTCCTCCCCGCCACCCCGTAATCGCGCGCCATCATGGATTCCCCGAACCAAGGTCCCGCCCCCCAACGCCTCGCGTGGTTTGGCCAGACCGATTGCGGCAAGGTGCGCCCCAACAATGAAGACGCCTTCTTGGGACTCCGATTTGACGCCCAAGAAGTTGATCGGCTCGGAAAACTCGGAGTCGCTTCGACCGGCGACGCGGATTTCGTCTTTGCCGTCAGCGATGGCATGGGTGGGGCCAAAGCCGGGGAATACGCCAGCCGGATCGCGGTGGACAAGATCACCACCCTCCTGCCGCCGGCCTTTCAACGGTCGGCCGAGGGATTGAGCGTTGGATTTGAAGACATTCTCACTGAATTGTTCAACGAGATCCACAAAGCCCTTGCCTACCTCGGCAGCAGCTACGAAGAATGCGCCGGCATGGAGGCCACGTTGAGCCTCTGTTGGTTCACGCCGCGCTGGTTGTATTTCGCCCACATCGGCGACAGTCGGATTTACTACCTGCCGGCGCAAGGCGGCGGGATCAAACGCCTCAGCCAAGACGACACGCATGTGGACTGGCTCTACCGCAACGGGCAGATCAACGAACGCGAAGCTCGCACCCATCCGCGCCGCAACGTCCTCCAAAAAGCGCTCGGCGGCGGCAACCAGTTTGTGGATCCCCAACTAGGCGCCGTCGCCCATGAACCCGGGGACATCTTCCTGATCTGCTCCGACGGCTTGGTGGAAGGACTCTACGACGATCAACTCCTCGAACTCCTGCATCCCGCCGGCGACAACCCGGCGCTGCGCCTCGTGAAGGAATCCGTGGACAAAGCCGGCCGCGACAACACCACCGCCCTCGTGATCCAAGTCACGTGAGCAATCCGCCCTCACCCCTCCCACCGATCCCACGCTGCGGCCAATTGATCGAGCTGTCTGGCGTGCTGAAGGCGCAACCATTTCACCAGCGGCCGGGGCGGAGTCGGACCTTCGGGGATGAACGTCTCCAGCGCCACATTCAAGTCGTGAACCCGGCCGAGAATCTGTTCCACGTCCCGCAACCGGCGCAGCCGTTTCCGATCGCGCGGTTCCAACAACTCGCCGAGACACGCGCCGACATCGCGCGCCTGCCGCAGCGTCACGCGCAAATCGTGCAGCTTGTCGCCGGAAGTGGAGTGGCGCAGCTTGGCGCGCTTGCGGATCCGGCGCAGCGATTTGTGATGCCGCTTCTTCGCCAACGCCGGCAACTCGCTCACCGGGCGGTGCGTCGCGGCGGTGAGCCGGGGTAACTCGGCGCGCAACAACCGCGCGAGTTTGTGGCGCAACGCACCGAAATGCGCGCCGCGCAAGCCGCGCCGCACGCTCGCCTGCGCCAGTTCGCGCCGGCGCTGTTGATATTGCAGGAATGGTGTCCACAGCCGGCTCTTGGCGAACGGCAGCCGGGCGGCTTCGGATTGCAGCAGCGTCAACCACACATCTAAATCGCGGGTGGGACCGAGATCACCGGCCAATTCGCGCAAGCCGTCGTCAATTGGCTTGATCAACTCTGCCGGGAGCCGTTTGCGAAACAGTCGCACCGTCACGCGGAGCCGGCGCAGGGCGACCCGGACGCGGTGGAGCGGTTCAGGATCGGCGCCGGCAAGCGCACCGTCAATGTTGACGAGGAGCGTTTTGTAATGCAGCGACAGCAAGCGCCGGGCGGCTTCGGGCGGCGGCGTGTCGGCGCGCAACAACTCGGTGGTCGTCGCCGGGGCGAGTTCCAACTGGATCGCGAGCGGAAAACTTTTACGCCAGAGATCGGCTTTGCGTTCGGCGCGCGCCAGATTGTGCGGAAACAACGGGCTGGTGACGGTGACTACCACCCGGTCGGTCTGAACGCGAATCCCGGTGATCGTGGCGTCCTGAATATGGCCGTAATCCAATCCATCGGCGATCCGCAGGAACGCGCCAAGTCGCAACACCCGGTCGCGTTGCGCGGTGGTCAATTCATGGAACAACAAATCGTTGAGCGCCGCGGAGAGATTGCCGGCGTGCAACAGCATGATGCCGGCGATGAGGGGGAGGTCGGCGGCGCGAAAACCGCGCAGGCCGCCGTGCAACACCAAGTCGGCGCTGGCGGTGACGTGATGGAGCGGATCCAGCGAGTACGCCACGTCATGCAGGCGCGCCGCCGCTTCCAGCAAGCGGCGGTGCCGGGGCGGGAGGCCGAGCGCGGCGTGGGTGGCGTCGAACAGGCGCAGCGCCAACGCGGTGACGTGCTCGGTGTGCGGCGACTCGTTGAAGAGCTGGGCGCAGAGGGATTCGATGGTGGGGTGAGACAGTGAGGTCATGACGAGGCGGCGGCGGGGCGTTGGGGCTCAAACACCTTGTACTGATGCTCCCGAGCCTGTTGGGCGGATTCGCGGGCGAGCCGGTAGAAAATTTCCTGACTGCGCGCCGGTTTGGCTTTACCGGCGGGCGTCAATCGTTCGTACCGGCCGTCGGGCAGGAGGCGGCGGGCTTGGAGATTGTCTTGGAAGCCGGTTTCGAGAATCGCGAGCAGCCGGGCGCGGGCGGCGGGGGATTCGATGGGGACGAGCAGTTCCACGCGGCGGTCGAGGTTGCGCGGCATCCAATCGGCGCTGGAAATGAAGACGCGTTCGGCGCCGCCGTTGTGGAAGTAGAAGATGCGTGCGTGTTCGAGGAACCGGTCCACGATGCTGACGACGGAGATGGTGTCGCTGAGATTGGGCACGCCGGGTTTGAGACAGCAGACGCCGCGGATGTTGAGTTGGATTTTGACGCCGGCTTGGGCGGCGTCGTAGAGGGCGTGGATGATTTCGGGGTCCACGAGCGAATTGAGTTTGGCTTTGATCTGGCCGGGTTGGCCTTGGAGACAGCGCTGGCGTTCGCCGTCAATCAAGTCGAGCAGCCGTTGGCGCAGGCCGATGGGCGCGGCTTCGAGTTTGCGGTATTTCACGGGCTGGGAGTAGCCGGTGATGGTGTTGAAGAACGTCGAGGCGTCGGCACCGTAATCGGGGTCGGCGGTCATGAAGCTGATGTCACTATAGAGCTGGGCGGTGAGTTCGTTGTAGTTGCCGGTGCCGAAGTGGCAGTAGCGCCGGATGCCGGTCGGTTCGCGGCGGACGATGATGCAGACTTTGGCGTGGACCTTGAGGCGGCGCAGGCCGTAGATGACTTGGACGCCGGCTTGTTCGAGGGCTTGCGCCCATTCGATGTTGCGGTCTTCGTCGAACCGGGCTTTCAACTCGACGAGCGCGGTGACTTGTTTGCCTTTTTGGGCGGCGCGCGTGAGGGCGGCGATGATGGGGCTTTTGCGGCTGGTGCGGTAGAGGATCTGTTTGATGGCCAGGACGGCCGGGTCGTCCGCCGCTTCTTCCAGCAGATCCACGACCGGCTGAAAACTTTCGTAGGGGTGATGGAGCAGGATGTCTTTGCGCGCGATCACGTCGAAGAGCGATTCTTGATCGCCGATGTCCGGCGCGGGCTGCGGCGGCCACGCCGGCAGTTTCAACGTGTCGAAGCCGCTCATGTTGGCGAGGCTCATGAAGGCGGAGAGTTCGAGTGGACCGGGGATGTCGTAGATGTTTGCGTCGGTGACGGTGAGCGCCTTTTTGAGAAACGAGCGGAGGGGCACCGACATCGGGCGGGAGATTTCGAGGCGGACGCAGGCGCTTTGTTTGCGGGCGCGGAGGGCTTCTTGCATGCGGGCGAGGAGATCACCGGCGAGGTCTTCGCGGACGCTCATGTCGGCGTTGCGGGTGATGCGGAACGGAACGTTTTCGACGATGGATTCGCCGGGAAACAGGCGGTCGAGAAACAGACCGATGAGATCTTCGAGCAGCATGTATTCGTATTTCCCCCCCGCCGGGGCGGGGATGAAGCGCGGGAGGCCGCGCGGCACCGGCACGATGGCAAACCGAAACAGACGGGGGGATTTTTTCTCGGGCGCGAGCCGGACGCTGAGGTTCAGCCCGAGGCCGGGGAGCAGCGGAAAGTCCTGGGGCGTGGCGAGGGCGATGGGGGTGAGGACCGGCAGGAGTTGATGCTCGAAGACTTGTTCGAGGTGCAGGCGTTGGGGGGCGGTGAGTTGGTCGCTGCTCAGGCGGCGGATACCGGCGGCGGCGAGCGAGGGTTCGATTTCTTTGGTGAAGCACTCGTATTGGCTGAGAATCATCGCCCGCGCGCGTTGGCCGACTTCGGCGAGTTGCTCGGCGGCGGTGAGGCCGGCGGCGTCGGGGGACTGGTTGCCTTGGGCGAGGAGTTGCTGGAGGCCGCCGACGCGGACCATGAAAAACTC
>Ga0105044_10015579_pt1 | contig 10271 bp, 6 predicted proteins | sample MAT01_FD_78092 | JGI IMG/M metagenome (GOLD analysis project Ga0105044, IMG submission 78092) | Freshwater microbial communities from Lake Fryxell liftoff mats and glacier meltwater in Antarctica - MAT-01 | ecosystem: Environmental > Aquatic > Freshwater > Ice > Liftoff microbial mat | place...
CGCGAATGCGTCGCTCTGGAAGCAATTCGCCGCGACCCTGCAGCAGAGCGATGCCAGGCGGCTGCTCGCGCAGGAGACCCACGGCATTGTCGAACCGGAGCGGCGGGCTTTCGTGATCGCAAACTTCTTCGCCAACCGGCTCGCCTTCCGTTTCTTCACGATGTTTGTCCGGCAGCTCTCGGACGGAAACATCATCGAGGCGGTGCGCGAGTTGAGCGTGATGCTGCCCATCCTGGCGACGCTCGCGCCGTATCTCTACGCCTTCAAAACCCAGGTCCCGGATCGTGGCTGGCTGGGTAAAGTCTGCGCCGATTTCGGGACGGAGCCGCCGCCCGTGCTCGGCAATGGGAAGCGGGCGAGGTTCACCGACACGCTCGAAGACGTGAATGGCGTGGCCACCACCATCCGCAAACTCACCGCGGCCACGGTGGCCGCGGGGGGCGATCTCACCGTGATCACCTCGCGCGCCACGGTCAGTATCACGGGCATCCCGATCAAGAACTTCGCGCCGATCGGCGAGTTTGAACTGCCGGAGTACGAACTGCAGAAACTCAGCTTCCCGCCGATCCTGGAAATGATCGACTACATCCAGCGCGAAGGCTTTACCGAGCTGATCATCTCCACGCCGGGCCCGGTCGGGCTCACGGCCCTGCTCGCCGGCAAGATGTTTGGCCTGCGCACGAGCGGCATCTACCACACGGATTTTCCGCAATACATCCGCATCCTCACCGACGACACCTTCCTCGAGACGCTCACCTGGAATTACATGAAGTGGTTCTATGACGCGCTCGATCTCCTGTATGTGAACAGCGAAGGTTACCGCCGGGCCTGGGTCGAGCGGGGCATCGCTCCGGCCAAGATCGCGATCCTCCCGCGCGGTCTCGACACGGTGCTTTTTCAGCCGTCGCGGCGCGATCCCGACTTCTGGGTGCAACGCGGGGCGCCGCGTGGAGCCGTGGTGCTCCTCTACGTCGGGCGGGCGTCGAAGGAGAAGGATCTGGACGTGATCGTCGGAGCGTGGCGGCGCATGAAGGAAATTCTCAATTCGCAATTTTCAATCTCCGATCGCCCCGCCGCACCTGGGCAGGAAGAGATTGGGGATTGGAAATTGAAAATTGAAGATTGCTGTGTCGCCATCGTCGGCGACGGCCCCCATCTCCCGGAACTCCGCGCCCAACTGCCCCACGCCCTCTTCACCGGCTACCTTGAAGGCGTCGAACTCGCGCGCGCCTACGCTTCGGCCGACGTGTTCCTTTTCCCCAGCACCACCGATACGTTTGGCAATGTCATCCTCGAGGCCCTCGCCAGTGGCTTGCCGTGCGTGGTGTCTGATCAAGGTGGCCCCAAGGATCTCGTGGAGCACGGCGTCAGCGGATTTGTCACCCGCGCGCTCGATGTGGGGGACTTCGCGGCGTCGGTCGTGAAGATCGCGGGCGACCGGGAATTGCGGGCGCGGATGAGCGCGGCCGGGGTCGCCTCCATCCGCGACCGCGACTGGACCGAGGCCGGCCGGCGCTTCTGGGCGATGACCTCGTGATGGCGATCGGTCGCGCGATTCTCCCGAGGGTGTCCTGAGATGTCTTGTAGGCGGAATCCTACGTAAACGGCGGTTGACCTCGTACCCGAGAGTAGGTTTTATCAGCGGGTCGGATCGGCTCGGGAGATGAGACAGAGGCCGCAAAAATCAACCTTAACGCAGTTACCGCCATGAAAAAATCACTTCGCATCTCGCTCACGTTGGCCGCACTCGCCGTGGCCATCACACCTTCCCACTCCCAGGCCGCGCTAGCCTACACCATCGAAGGAAACACCTTGTTCCGGTTTGATACCGCTGCTCCGAATGCGCTCACGAGCATCGGTGCGTTTAGTGGCGCTACCAATGTCGTCGATGGAATCGACTTTCGCGCTTCGAATGGCCTTCTCTACGGATATTCGCAGGTCACCAACCGCATCGTGACGATTAATCTGAGCAACGCGTTTACAACCCTCGTTTCGACTCCATCGATTGCTTCTTCCACTTTCAACCTCGGCATCGATTTCAATCCGGTGCCTGATTTGTTGCGGCTCGTGAATGCGAACGACCAGAATTTGCGCATCAATCCGAACACTGGCGCGACGACGAACGACGGCGCTTTGGCCTATGCGCCAGGCGATGCAAATGTCGGCGTCAACCCAAACATTCGTGAGGCCGCCTACACGAACAACGACATTAATCCCGCGACCGGCACCCAGCTCTACTACATCGATATCGGCACCAATACGTTGGTGACGACGAGTAACCCCAACGGCGGAACGCTCAATACCATCGGCTCGCTTGGCCTCAACGTGAACGATTTGCTCGGGTTCGACATCTTTACCGACCCGTTCAGTGGGATGAATTCGGCTTTTGCGATTCTCGACACCGGCGCAGCCAACGGATTCTACTCGATCAACCTGGCATCCGGTGCTGCCAGTTTGATCGGGGCGATGAATCCTAATGGTTTCTTCGGCTTGGCCATTCAGCCTTCGGCAGTGCCGGAGCCCGGTACCGCGCTCGCTGGCCTGGTCACTCTTGGAGTCTGCGCCAGCGCCCGCCGTCGCCGGCAGGCGCGAGCCTGATCGGCTTTCCCATCGTCCCCCCTCCCCCAAAAACGGGCGGGAACCGCAAGGTTCCCGCCCGTTTTCCTTTTCGGGAGCGGGTTGCGTTGCCCGCACAATTCTCTCGCCCACACACCGCAAGTTTCCCCCGTGTCGCTCATCCCGCCCCAGACCGTCTGGTCAGATCAACGCGGCGAATGAGGCAAATTTTCAATTTTCAATTTTCAATTTTTAATCCCCAATTTCTTCCTGTCCACGTGCGGCGGTGCGATTGGAGATTGGAGATTGAAAATAGCCGTCCTGGCCATTGGCTTTCCGGGCGTGGGTCCCGATCAAGGCGGGCCGAAGGATTTGATCATCCACCGAGTGAGCGGCTTTGTGACCCGGGCTTTGGATGAGGAAGATTTTGCCGCCCGGGTGCTGGAGTGGCTGGCGACCGTGCAGGATCGGGACTGGGCGCAAGCCGGGCGGCGCTTTTGGGCGACGCCCCGGGTGGGTGGATAAGTGCTGAGGAATGGGGGGCACTTAGCAGGTGGCGGGCCCGCGGGAGGCGGTTGCGTTCTATCCTGAGCAGGCTGTAAGCGCCTTCCTACAGGCGACTTATTGACCCAGAGGAACAATGCTGGTTTCATAGGCATCGCTTTCACGCCCTCGTGTGGAAGTTACTTCACTGGCTATTCAAGGAACCATTCATGACCTACACACTCCGTATCTCCACCGCCCTCGCCGCATCCGTCCTGGCCGTGCTCGCCCCCACTCCATCGGAGGCGGCGATCGCTTATACGATCGAGGGGGGCCTGGCGCTGGTGCGTTTCGACACCGCCTCGCCGGGCATGGCGACGACCATCGGCAACTTTAGTGGCGCGGTAAGTTCTGTGGACGGCATCGACTTCCGGGTCTCGAATGGATTGCTCTACGGTTACTCCTTCCTCGACAATGCCGTGGTGACGATCGACGTGAACTCGGCGGTGACTTCATGGGCTTCGACGCCCGGCACGGCCTCGTCGGACTTCATCCTCGGGATGGATTTCAATCCGGTGGTGGACCGGCTGCGCCTCGTGAACGCGAGCACGGAGAATCTCCGCATCAATGTCGGCACCGGCGCCACGACGGTGGACTCGCTGCTCACTTACGCGGTCGGCGACGCGCACTTTGGGCTGAGTCCGCAGATCGGGGATGTGGCCTACACGAATAACGACAACAATCCCGGCACCGGCACGCAGCTCTACTACATCGACTTCGGAACGAACTCGCTGGCCACAACCAGCAATCCGAACGGCGGCGTCTTGAACACCGTGGGCGCACTCGGGGTGGACGCCAGCAACCTTCTGGGTTTTGACATCTTCACCGATCCGTTTACGGGCACCAACACGGCGTTTGCGATTCTCGACGACGGGGCCGCCAGCCGCTTTTACACCATCAATCTCGCCACGGGCGCGGCCACCCTGGTCTGCGATCTGGGGGCATTCGGTGTGTTTGGCCTCGCGGTGCAGCCTGCGGCGGTGCCGGAGCCTGGCACGGCGCTGGCCGGGCTCGCGGCTTTCGGGGCGTGTGGCGCGACGCGCCTGCGCCGGCGGAGGAAAGGCTGACCCACTTCCCCTCCGAAGAGATTCCCCCCACCCCCAAGAGCGGGCGGGAGCCGAAAGGCTCCCGCCCGTTTTCATGGCTTGGCCGCGACACCGGATTCGGTTCGGACTTTTGCTTTCGCCGGCAGGCTGCGAGGCTGAGCCTCCACCGTGCCGCTCATCCCGCCAGAGACCGTCGAACAGATCAATGCGGCGAACGATATCGTCGAGGTGATCGGCGGCTACCTTCAGCTCAAGCGCGCGGGCGCGGTCTTCAAGGCGAACTGTCCCTTTCACAATGAGCGGACCCCGTCTTTCACGGTGAACCCGCAGCGGCAGATCTATAAGTGCTTTGGCTGTGGAGCGGGGGGCAGCGTGATCCGGTTTGTGATGAACTACGAAAACCTCGATTTCGTCGCCGCGGCCCGGAAGCTGGCCGAGCGGGCGAACATCCGGATCGAGGAGACGGAGATGAGCGCGGAGGATCAGGCGCGCTACGGGATGCGCAAGCGACTCCTGGCGTTGCATCTGGATGCCGCGGAGTTTTTCCACCGGCAGCTCCTGAAAGTCCCGTCGGCGCAGATTGCCCGGGAGTATCTGAAGTCGCGGGGCATCACCGCGGAGGTCGCGAGGTCGTGGAAACTCGGCTACGCCCCGGATGCGTGGGAGGCCATGGCCGCCTTGGGCCAGGAGCGCGGCTACAGTGCGGCGGAACTCGTCGCCAGCGGGCTCGTCAAGCTGCGGGACGAGGATCGACCGGACGGGGAGTTTTACGACCGCTTCCGGGCGCGGGTCATGTTTCCGATCTGCAACGACTCCGGCGAGGTGATCGGCTTCAGCGGTCGGGTGCTGGAAAAGGAGGCGCAGGGCGCAAAGTACGTGAACTCGCCGGAGACGATCCTTTTCTCGAAAGGCGCGATCCTCTTCGGGCTGCACAAGTCGAAGCGCGCGCTGATCGAAGAAGGCTCGGCGATCGTCTGTGAGGGGCAGCTCGATCTGATCACGGCCTTTGAGGCAGGGGTGCGCAATGTGGTCGCACCGCAGGGCACGGCCTTCACGGAGAAGCAGGCGCGCAAGATCAAGCAATGCTGCGAGGAGGTGGTGCTCTGTTTCGACGCGGATGCGGCCGGGCAGAAGGCCGCGGAGCGATCGCTGCCGGCCCTCCTGGCCGCCGGGCTCGCGGTGCGGGTCGCGACCATGCCGCCGGGCGAGGATCCCGATTCGTTGATCCGCGGGCAGGGCGTCGAGGCCTACGCCGCCCGGATCTCGGCTGCGAAGGACTTCTTCGACTTTCAACTCGACGCCCTCGCCGCCCGTCAGGACTTTGCCACGCCGCGCGGGCGCATGGTCGCGGCGCGGAAGATGGCCGAGTCGATCAGCCGGATCACGGACGCCGTGCTGCGCGAGACGGTGATGCATCGCATCACCTTGCGGCTGGAGTTGTCGGTGCCGGAGTTTGTGAAGTTGCTGAAGCAGCCCGCGCCAGCCCACGCCCGCGCGGAGGATGGGGGTGAAGCGACGGCTGCGGAGCCGGTGTCGCTCGACCCGACGATGCGGCTGCTCGCGCTCGTGGCGCTGCACGACGAAGACGCGCGCCAGTGGATCCTGGAGGAGCCGTGGCGGGAATTCCTGGCCCCGGAGCCCGGCTCGGATCTGGTGCTGAAGATCCTCGAGTATCCGCTCCGGGTCGGGGATGCGGCCTCTTCGAGCACCTTGCTCGCGGGGCTCGACGAGGGCGAGGGCGCGGCCGTCTCGGATCTGCTCATCGCGCGCCCGCCGGTCGGTCCGCAGGCGATCGCGCACGATTGCTGGAACGAATTGGAACGGCGCAAAATCCGCCGGCGAATCGAAGCCCTGAAAGCCAGGCAACGTGCTCAGAATCTGGACTTTGAAACAGTAGCGAAATTGCACGAAGAAATCCTTGCTTTGCAAAAACGACTCTCTGATATTGCGCGGCCTTTTTCCCCGCCGCTTTAGACTCTTCCACAGGTCAAGGTTTGGCGGGGAATGTCTTCTTCTCCAACCACCCGGGTATGTCCAAGATCGTCCAAAAAGCCTCCGCGAAGTCCACGCACCTCACCCGAAAAGAAAACCCGCCGAACCTGAAGAAGTCCCCGCCGAAAGAGCATCGAAAAGTCAAACCCGCCGCGCCCAAAAATGCGGCCAGGGAGAAGAAGCCCGCGAAAGCTGCGGACGTCGTGCAAGTGAGGAATGGCGCGGAGCCCGGGAAGCCAGCGGCAGGAGCGGAAAAGCCCGTCAAGGTGGCCAGGGTGGAAAAGACCATCGCCCCGGCCCCGGCGGTCATCAGCGTCATCGATCAGCCCGACGTGCAGGAAAAGCTGCGCGAACTGATCAAGCTCGCCAAGGAGCAGGGCTACCTCACTTACGACGACCTCAATGAGGCGCTGCCGGACAATGTGAACGATCCGGACGAGATGGAGACGATCATGGGGCGCCTCCGCGGCATGGAGATCGAGATCATCGATGCTTCGGACGTGGATCGCTTCAAGGACGGCAAGAAAGAAGAGGCCGAGGAGGAGGAGGAGAAGCCGGAGGCGAAACTGGACATCCTCGACGATCCGGTGCGCATGTATCTGAAGCAGATGGGCCAGGTGCCGCTGCTCACCCGCGAGCAGGAAGTGGAGATCTCCAAGCGCATCGAAGAAGCGGAGATCAACGTGCAAAAGCACATCAATCGCTTCGGCTTCATCGCCCGGGCCTACCTCGACCTCGCCCAAAAGCTGATCGAAGGACGCGAGCGTTTCGACCGCGTCATTCTCGACAAAAAGATCGAGAGCCGGGAGCGCTACATGAAGCTCCTCCCGAAGCAGATGCAGCAGCTCCAGCAGGCGGCGGACAACTGCACCACTACTTACCGGAACTACGTCGCGCACGGGGGCAAAAATCACGACACCAAGTCCTTTCACGATTTCGAAAAGACCCACGCCCATATCCAGCGCCTCTACCCCAAGTTCTTCTTTAAGCAGAAGGTCACCGAGGAATTCGTTCACCTCGCCGACGAAGCCCACCGCCAGCTCCTGCTGTGGCAGGCAGAACTCGCCAAACCGAAGAAGCAACAGACCCGTGCCCACGGGCATCAGCCGATCGACTACGCCGCCAAGCTCAAGGAGCAGTCCCTGCGCATGTGGATGGGGCCGGAAGAATTTCTCGCCGAGCACAAGGAACTGAAGGATTGGCTGAAGAAAGCGCTCAAGGCGAAGACCGAGATGGTCGAAGCGAACCTGCGCCTCGTGATCTCGATCGCCAAAAAGTACACCAACCGCGGCCTCTCTTTCCTCGACCTCATCCAGGAAGGCAACATGGGTCTCATGAAGGCGGTGGAAAAGTTCGAGTATCGTCGCGGCTACAAGTTCTCGACTTACGCCACGTGGTGGATCCGCCAGGCCATCACCCGCTCCATCGCCGATCAGGCCCGCACCATCCGCATCCCGGTGCACATGATCGAGACGATCAACAAGCTCATGCGCGTGCAGAAGCAGCTCGTGCAGGACTATGGGCGCGAGCCCACTCCGGAGGAGGTGGCCGACGAAATCCAACTGCCCGTCGAGCGGGTCCGGGCCGTGTTGAAGATGGCGCAGCAGCCGATCTCCTTGCAGTCGCCCGTGGGGGAAAGCGACGACACCAGCTTCGGCGACTTCATTCCCGATACTTCTGCCGATGATCCCAGCGATGTCACCGCGATCGCGCTCCTCAAGGAGAAAATCCGCGACGTGCTCGAAACCCTCACCGAGCGTGAGCGTCAAGTGCTCGAGCAGCGGTTCGGACTGGTGGACGGCTACAGCCGCACCCTCGAGGAAGTCGGTCGCCAGTTTCGCGTCACCCGCGAGCGCATCCGGCAGATCGAGGCCAAGGCCCTGCGGAAGATGCGGCACCCGACCCGGATCCGGCAGCTCGAAGGGTTCCTGGAAGCGCAAAAGGCATAACCCGCCACCGGCGGCGTTTAGCTTCCCTGGGGTGCAGGTGCGCAACTTTCCGCCGGCCATCGCGTTTGCCCTCCTGCAATGAACCAAGAAGAACGCGACGACCTCTGGGAATTGCTCGGTCGGGCTCGTCCGGTCAGGGTTTCCCCCCTCTTTGCGCGCAACGTCCTCCGTGCCCTTCGGGAGGAGCCTCCCCCGTCGTCGGGCATTCTGGTCTGGCTGCGGGCGCGATGGTCGATGCTCGCAGCCGCATCCTGTGCCGCCGGTTTTGCCGCCGTCGCACTCTGGCCGGAGCCCGAGCCAGTGGAATCTCCCGCTTCCCTCGCCGCCCTCGCGGAAGTCGTCGGCACGAGTCCGGACTACGCGGTCATCGGAAACCTCGACGAATTGCTCGCTGCAGAGGAGAGTTCTGCATGGCTCAGCCCTTCCGTCGATTGATCGCCGCCGCGCTGCTCGGCGCGGCGGGGATTTTTGCCGCCCAGCCCGAGGCTGCGGCTCAGGCCACAGCCGCGTCGGCGGTCGTGCAGGCGTCGGAACGGCCGGCTCCGGGTCATCCGCAGGAGGGTGAGCACTTCGCAGCGATGCACATGGTCCGCCGGTCTCTCGAGGCGCTCACGCCCGAGCAGCGCCGCACTTTCGCCGTGAATCTGATGCGCTGGGTGAATCTCACTCCCGAGGAGAAAAAGGCGCTCCGGGAGCGGGAAGTGGTGCGGGAGAAGTTCATCGAACAGGAACTCGCCAACGCCATCCAAGCCTCGGGTCTGCAACTCGAAGGCGAGCGGCGCGCGCAGTTTGCGCGTCGCTTCCTGGAGGAGCGGCGGAAGATCGAGGAGCAACTGCGGCACGAGATGATCGAGAAGCGGCGGCCGCTGGTGCGCGACCTCGTCGGGCGGCTCAAGGTGGAGTTTGCCCCTCCCAAGCCGTAACCGGCCCGAGCCGTGGAGGAATCCGCTCGCCTTTGTGCGGGCGCTTGCGGCTTCTTGGCGTCGCGCCTCCCCCGCGCGCGGCGCGCCGACCGTCGCCACGATCCTCTCTCCTCATGTCCCAATCCCAATCCTCGAAGCCGCTCAGTCAGAATATTCATCTCCTCCGCTGGGTGAAAAAGATGGCCGCACTCTGCAAGCCCGACCGCATCCACTGGGTCGATGGATCGAAGACCGAGTATGACCGGCTGTGCGATGAGATGGTCGCGGCCGGCACGCTCACGCGCCTGAACCAGAAGCAGTGGCCGGGCTGCTTTCTCGCCCGTTCCGATGCGAGCGACGTCGCCCGGGTCGAAGATCGCACCTTCATCTGCAGCCACTCCCGGGAAGGCGCCGGCCCGACGAATAACTGGGTGAACCCTTTTGAGATGAAGAAGACGCTGCGCGGACTCTTCAGCGGCTGCATGAAGGGGCGCACGATGTACGTCCTCGCCTTCAGCATGGGGCCGCTCGATTCGCCCATGGCCCAGATCGGCGTCCAGCTCACCGATTCGCCCTACGTCGTCGTGAATATGCGCATCATGGCCCGCATCGGCGCGAAGGTCTTCAAGCTCATCGACCAATCCGACAAGCGCGTCGTGCCCTGCATGCACTCCGTCGGTTTGCCGCTCCAGAAAGGGCAAAAGGATGTCTCCTGGCCGTGCAACGAAGAGAAATACATCGTCCACTTTCCCGAGACCCGGGAAATCTGGAGTTACGGCTCCGGCTACGGCGGCAATGCCCTGCTCGGGAAAAAATGCTTCGCTCTGCGCATCGCCTCGGCCATGGCCCGCGACGAAGGCTGGATGGCGGAACACATGCTCATCCTCGGCGTCGAAAATCCCGAGGGCGAAAAGACCTACGTGGCCGCCGCTTTCCCCAGCGCCTGCGGCAAGACGAACTTCGCGATGCTCGTTCCGCCGAAGCATTTCTCGAAGCAGGGCTGGAAGGTCTGGACCGTGGGCGACGACATCGCGTGGATCAAACCCGGCGCCGATGGCCGCCTGCACGCGATCAATCCCGAGGCTGGATTCTTCGGCGTCGCACCCGGCACCAGCGAGCAGACCAACCCCAACTCCATGGCCTTGCTTGCCAATAACCCCATCTTTACCCACCTCGGGCCCACCCCCGAGGGCGGCGTCTGGTGGGAGGGCATGACGGAAAAGCCGCCCGCCCGGGCGATCGACTGGCAGGGCCGGGAATGGACGCCGGAGAGCGGCAGCAAG
>Ga0105044_10015586_pt1 | contig 10269 bp, 9 predicted proteins | sample MAT01_FD_78092 | JGI IMG/M metagenome (GOLD analysis project Ga0105044, IMG submission 78092) | Freshwater microbial communities from Lake Fryxell liftoff mats and glacier meltwater in Antarctica - MAT-01 | ecosystem: Environmental > Aquatic > Freshwater > Ice > Liftoff microbial mat | place...
TCCTGGGCCATGACCCGGAACTCGAGGGTGTCCGGGTTCACGACCACCCAGGCGTCTCGTACCGCGGTCGGGAGCTTCTCGTAGGCCGACTGCATGGCGTCCGCGAACACGCCCATGAGCGTGTCCTCGGAGATACCGCGCTCCTGTGCGACCAGTCGCAGTGCCTCTTTCATCTCGGCATTCATGCCTCGTCTCCTTCTCCCACAGCGGGGGGCGTTGCTCTCGTCCGAGTGTCCGGACCGGAGGGTTTCGGTTGCGGCGACCAGACGAAGACCGTGGTGGCCTTGTCGACTGTGCCCAGGTCGACGCCGACGGTGACGCCGTCGGAGTCGACCGCGGCGACTCCTTCGGTCACGCCGATCACGATGCCCTCGAATCGGCGGCGGCCGTCGATCTCGCGGCGAAGCTTGACGCGAACCCGGTCGCCGACGGCTCCCGACCAGTGGAGCTCCGTGCGGAGCTTGCGTTCCAGCCCTGGGCTCGAGACCTCGAGGGTGTACGGCACGGCGATCGGGTCCTCGGTGTCGAGAACATCGCCCAGGTCACGATTCACCGCGGCCAACGTGTCGAGGTCGATGCCACCGACGCGGTCCACAGTGATGCGCAACACGGCGCCGTTTCGCTCCACGTCGTAGAGCGAAAGATCGCGTTCCACCAGAAGAGGACCGAGGAGTTCACGAACTGTGTCCAATACGGGGTCTGCGCTCATGTGCTCCTCCTTTGCTGTGTGGGCCATTCCAGACAAAAGGCGTGGGCTCGAAAGCCCACGCCCAATCCTGTGCCACGGGGGCACGCGATTCGTCGAGTGGGACGACTATATCGGCCGAAACCCCGCCCGGTCGTGTCGGTCCCGCAGTTCGAGGGTGCGAATCCTGCTCAGTAGCTGCGGGCCACGGTGGCGATCAACCCCGATTCGTCGTCGGTTGCCGGCACCGTGCCGTCCGTTCGCTGTACGCATCGAACGGTGAGCGATGATTCCGCCAGCCGGTCCTCCCCCGCCTCGCCCAGGAGGTCGAACGGCACCCGCGCGAATCCGTCGCCGGCCGCCACAATGGCGTCGTCGACCGACTCCACGGTGACCGTCCGCTCCTCGCGACGAGCGGCGGCGGTGTCGAAGAGCGATTGCTGGATCTCGGCCAGGAGCGCCGGAAGACCGGGGGCAACCGCCTGGAGCGGCACGGGCTCCTTGCCGGTGCGATCACGCCGGACCAGCGTCACCTGACCCGCCTCCACGTCCCGGGGACCCAACTCGATCCGAACGGGCACGCCCTTGAGCTCCCACCCGGTGGCTCGGCGCCCGAATGCCGTGCCGACCGCACCGTCGAGGACACACCGGACGCCCGAGGCCCGCAGCTCGTCGACCAGCTGCTCGGCGACAGGCGTGACCGTGCCCTCGTCGTCGCGGACCACCATGACCACCACCTGGGTAGCGGCGATCCGAGGCGGGACGATCAACCCGGCGTCGTCGCCGTGACACATGATGAGGCCGCCCATCATTCGGGTCGACACCCCCCACGATGTGGTCCAGGCCAACTTTTGTGCCCCCTCGGCGTCGAGGAATGTCATGTCGAACGCCCGGGCGAAGTTCTGGCCCAGCTCATGGCTGGTGCCCATCTGGAGGGCCTTGCCGTCCCCCATCATCGCCTCGCAGGTCAACGTGTTGATGGCTCCGGCAAAGCGCTCGCGACGGGTCTTGCGGCCCCGGAGCACCGGCATGGCCAACTCGGTCTCCATGAAATCTGCGTAGACGTCGTCGAGGATCCGGAGCGCGTAGGTCGCCGCATCGGACTGCGAGGCGTGCGCGCAATGGCCTTCCTGCCACAAGAACTCGGTGGTGCGCAGGAACATCCGGGGTCGCAGCTCCCAGCGGACCACGTTTGCCCACTGATTCAGCAGCAGCGGCAGATCCCGGTAGCTCTGGATCCACTTCGCCATGTACTCACCGATGACCGTCTCCGACGTCGGGCGCACCACGATCGGCTCTTCGAGTTCCTTGCCCCCAGCCACCGTCACCACGGCCAGCTCCGGGCTGAACCCTTCGACGTGTTCGGCCTCGCGGGTCAGGTAGCTCTGGGGGATGAACAGCGGAAAATAGGCGTTCTGGGCGCCGGCCGCCTTGATCCGCTGATCGACCTCGGACTGCATCCGCTCCCAGATGGCATAGGCGTAGGGCCGGATGACCATGGTCCCGCGAACCGGCCCGTTGTCCGCCAGTTCCGCCTTGTTGATGACGTCCTGGTACCAGCGCGGGAAGTCCTCCGCCTGGGGGGTGAGCACGGGGGGTTTGGCCATGGACCGACGCTACCGGTCATCCGCAGCGGTCCGGTCAGAGCTTGCGGATGAGGTCGACTTTGACCTCACTGCTGTTCACGTCGTCACCCTGTTCATCGAGCAGCGCGGCCCGATCCTTCTCCTCCTCACGACGAGCCTTCGCGGTGTCCACTCGGGCTAGCGCAGCCTCGCTGCCGTGTTCGGCGATGACCTCCGCCCATTCGACCAGGGTGGCCACCATCTCGTCCTCGGGGACCACCGCGACGTTCTGACCTTTGACGAAGAGGTGACCTCGGTGACGGCCGGCGGCAATGCCGATGTCGGCATCCCTGGCCTCGCCGGGACCGTTGACCACGCAGCCCATCACCGCGACCTGCAACGGTATCTCCCGATCACCGAATGCTGCTTGAGCGGCTTCGGCCACGGCGATCACGTCGATCTCGGCCCGCCCGCAACTCGGGCAGGCGATCAGGTCGACGTTCTTGCGCTCGCGGAGGCCCATTGCCTCGAGCAACATGCGGCCTGCCTTGGCCTCCTCGACGGGATCGGCCGTCAGGCTGTAGCGAATGGTGTCACCGATACCCTCGGCCAGCAGGGTGGCGATGCCCGCAGTCGCCTTCAGCAGACCGCCGGGCAGGGGCCCGGCTTCGGTCACGCCGAGGTGGAGCGGGTGATCGGTGACCTCGGCCAGCTGTCGATAGGCCTCGATCATCAACGGGACGTTGGACGCCTTCACGGAGATCTTCACGTTGTCGAACCCCACATCGGCGAAGTGGCCCAGTTCGATCTGTGCTGACTCGACCATGGCTTCGGGTGTCACACGACCGCCATGGCGCTCGTAGAGCTCCGGATCGAGAGACCCGCCGTTGACCCCGATGCGAATGGGGACACCGCGGTCGCGACATTCCGAGGCGACCGCTTTGATGTGCTCGGGCTTGCGGATGTTCCCCGGGTTCAGGCGGAGGCAGGCCACCCCCGCCTCGAGCGCCGCCAGCGCCATCTTGTACTGGTGGTGGATGTCCGCCACGATCGGAACGGGCGATCGGGGTACGATCCGGGCGAGGCCCTCGGCCGCGGCGAGGTCATTACATGTGCACCGAACGATGTCGCAACCCGCAGCGGCGAGCGCGTAGATCTGTGCCAGGGTGCCGTCCACGTCTGCGGTCTTGGTCGTGGTCATCGACTGCACCGAGATCGGCGCGCCGCCGCCCACCGCGACCGATCCAACCATCAACTGACGGGTCGGTCTGCGTGGGAAAACGAGTCCTGCGGCGTCCATGAGCCCAGCCTCTCAGAGCTGAAGTGGTTGGGTGATGTCAGCGGCGACGGCCAGCAGCCCGACGGTGGCGAAGACGATGAGCACTGCGTAGACCATTGGCATCAGCTTCGTGGCGTCGACCAGGTACCGCTTGCCGTCGCCGGCCCGCAGTTCGCGGATCCGCTCGTACACCGCCACTGCGACATGTCCTCCGTCGAAGGGCAGGAGCGGAATGAGGTTCAGTACGCCGATCATCAGGTTGACCGCAGCCAGGAAGGCGAAAAAGGTCGCCCAGTCCTGGGTGAAGTCCGACCCGATGTCGATGATGCCGAGAATTGAGCTCGGGCGTGCCGAGTTGTCCTGGACGTAGGCCTGGCGGGCGGTCGCCTCATCGGTCGGCGAGTCGGTCTGCTCATCGGCGGCCCGGCCCCCGCTGAACACGTTACCGGCGAAGTGGGCGATATTGACCGGGTTGAAGATGGTGCCGATACTGCGGATGGCCCCCCACGAGAGCTGTCCGAACGACCGCACCGTCTCGCCGACCGCGCCCGGCACGCCCAATTGCTGACGGCCGATCTCGGGCCCGACGCCCAGGAAGCCCTGCGCCACAGTGGTGTCGAGGGCGGTACCCAGATCAACCCGGTGCTCAGTCACCACTCCATTGGCATCGGTCTCCAGCACCACGGTGCCACCCACTCGATCGGCGATCTTCGAGCCCAGATTCTCGAGGTCGGTGATCGACTGGCCGTTGATCGAGGTGACGACGGCGTCGTCGTCGAGTCCGGCCTGGCGAGCGATCGTTCCGGGCGACACCAACCGGATCTGACCGCTGTACTGAGAGAAGGAGAGGTCCTCGCCGGCGGTCCCGATGATCGAGGCGCGGCTGCCCAGTTCTACCGGCAGCGTCACCCGCTTCCCGTCACGTTGGACCACCACGTCAACCGTCTCAGCCGGCCGGTCCCGCACTTCGGTGCCCATGGCCTCGAAGGTGTCGACGGCGACCCCGTCGACCGACACCACTCGATCTCCCGTCTGAAGCCCCGCCAGTGCTGCCGCGCTCCCCTGAGAGATCTCCCGGGCTGACCACAGCTCCTCCGACGGCTTGCCGGCGAAGAAGAAGACACCGAAGAACAGCACGAAGGCGAGGATGAAATGCATGGTCGACCCGGCAACCGCCACCCCGATGCGGGGCCAGAAACCGGCCTGGCGGTAAGTCCGCGCCTCGTCGGCCGGATCCACCTCGTCGGCGTCGGTCATGCCCACGACTCGGACGTACGCCCCCGCCGGGATCGCCTTGATGCCGACCTCCACCTCGCCCCGCTGCGTCGACCAGATCCGGGGTCCGAAACCGATGAAGAACTCGGTGACCTTCATGCCGGCGCGTTTGGCCATGACATAGTGGCCCAACTCGTGCAGGAAGATCATCAACACGATCGACAGCACGACGAGCACCGTGCCGAATCCGCGCCACATCCACAGCGCCACGAGCCCGGCTCCGAGCAGGCTGAGCCGCACCGGGCCCGGGATCGAGCGGCGATCGGCCGTTGCCTGCGTTTCCTCAATGGGCGTTTCGGTCGCGCCCTTCATGCCCCCACCTCGGTCAGTCGGTCTGCTGTGAGCCGCCTCGCCTGGCGGTCGGCTTCGAGCACGGCCTCGACGCTGTCGGCGGCCGAGCCGTCCCAGTGGTCCATGGCCGCCTCGCACATCTCGGCGATCCGCGGCCAGGACAGTCGACCGGCCAGGAACGCCTCCACCACGATCTCATTGGCGGCGGAGAGCCAGGCCGGAGCAGTGCCTCCAGCCCGACCGGCCGCGCCGGCCAGGTCCAGGCAGCGGAAGGTCGCACGGTCAGGGGGCATGAACTCAAGTGTGCAGGTCGCTGACCAGTCGAAGGCGCCGTGCGACCGCCCACTGCGTGCGGGGTAGGCCAGCGCGTAGGCAATCGGAAGCCTCATATCCGGTCGGGACAGCTGGGCGATGGTGGAGCCGTCGGTGAAGGTGACCATGGAGTGCACGATCGACTGGGGATGAACCACGACGTCGATGTCGTCGTAGTCCACGCCGAACAACTCGTGCGCCTCGATCACCTCGAGGCCCTTGTTCATCAGCGTCGAACTGTCGATGGTGATCTTCGGGCCCATCGACCAGGTCGGATGAGCGAGCGCCTCGGCCACGGTCACGTCAGCCAGTTCCCGAGCGCTCCGACCGCGAAACGGTCCACCCGAGGCGGTCAACACCAGCTGAGCCAGTTCGGCTGGACCGTTCGAGGACCGCAGACACTGGTGGATGGCACAGTGCTCGGAGTCAACCGGAACGATCTCGGCGCCCGGCGTGCCTCTGACCAATTGCACGACCGGCCCGCCGGCGATCAAGGACTCCTTGTTGGCCAGTCCCAGGCGCTTACCGGCGGAGAGTACGTCGAGCGTGACGTTCAGCCCGGCGAATCCGACGACCCCGTTGATGCAGACATCCGCTGTGGCCGCGGCGGGTCCGAGCCCATCGGGGCCCAGCACCTCGATGGACGGGTCGAGCCGATCGCGCAGCACGTCCACCAGGTCGGCGCGGCCGATGACCACGGTGTCGGGACGCAACCGCTCGCTCTGCACCACCAGCGTGTCCACGTCCGAATGCGCTGAGAGCACGCTGGCTCGATACCGCTCGGGTTCGGCGGCGATCACATCGACGGTCTGGGTGCCAATCGACCCGGTCGAGCCCATCACTGCAACGTTTCGCACACCGCCAACCTACCGCCGCGAGGCGCCGACCCCTCGGCGCCCGGATTACTCAGAAGCCGCCGTTGGACAGTTGCAGGATGTGGGCCATGCACCAAGCGGCGGGCAGGACGAACAGGAAGGCGTCGAAGCGATCCAACACCCCCCCGTGACCGGGCAGCAGAGTTCCCATGTCCTTCACGCCCAGATCCCGCTTGATCGCTGACTGGCAGAGGTCTCCCAGCGGCGCGGCCACTGCGCAGAAGACGCAGAAGACCAGGGCTTCGAAGAAGTTGTCGCCGACCGGCGAGATCTCGAAGAGGAAGAGGATGCCCACCGGCACCACGATCGCTACCGAGATGCCTCCGTACAGCCCCTCGGTGGTCTTGTTCGGGCTGACAGCGGACAACGGAGTGCGGCCCACTGCCTGGCCGATGAAGTACCCGCCCACGTCGTAGGCGATCGTCACCAGCATGGCGGCAATGATCACTCCGATACCGGGGTTCGACGCGTCCCCGCCTTTGAGCGTCGACTCGATGATCCGACCCTGCCCGAGCAGGAGCGCGCCCAAGGAGCCGAGTCCGCCGATCCATGCAATCCCGAGCAGTGTGACACCCAGGTTCATCACTGCTCCGTCGCCGGGCGCAACCCAGAAGTACCAGAGCAGGCAGGACATGACCACCATGGCCAGGACGACCGGATAGGCAATGGTGGGCTCTGCCACCGGGGCCACCACGAGCGCCAGGACGGCCACCACGCCGAGGAGGGTCGCGGGGTTGTAGCCGGCCCGCCTGACGGTCGTGAAGTACTCGGCCGCCGCGACGGCCAGCACCACTGCGATCAGCGCAGCTGTGGCAATCGTTCCGAGCTTGAAGCAGAGCAGCCCGATGGCCAGGAGCGCCGCCCCGACGCCGATAGCGATCGGCAGGTTGCGGCCGGACGACGTGGCGGCGTGAGACGCTGACTCGTCGTCCGGATCGACTTTGAGTGACGTCATCCGTCGTGGCTGGCGCCGCAGCGAGCGGGGCGGATCGGCCGCTGGGTCACCGGTGGCCCCGATGGACGCTGCCGCACCCACGAGCGACGGACCTCCCGACATGTCGCCGTCGAAGAGATCGGCAGAGTCCGAGTCCGACAGCGCTCCCAGTCGTTCGCCTCCAGGGTCCGCTATGTCGCTGAAGTCACCGTCGAGTCCTGAGGCGTCGTTCTCGTCTCTCCAACGGGGTTGGCCGGCCAGCCACGAGTTGCCGGAGTCGCCATCGCCGATCACCACCTTCGGGACCTGCCCAGTGGGCGGGTCGCTGTAGTGCAGCAACTCGAACGTCTCGTCCGGATTCACCGGGGCGATCGTCACGTCATCGGACGATGTGTCATCCGCCCAGATGGGCGGCGGCGTCGGCGGGGACTCCGCCGGCGGACCCGAGGGGAATCGCAGCACCGGTCGCTCGTCCGGTCCCGTCACCTCGGTCGCACCAATGATCCGCACGCCACCCGTGATGTCGGGATTCCAATCGCGATCGTCGTCGTCGGGACCGCGACCGCTCGAGGCGTCGTCGGCGTCATCGTGTTCGTGGTCGTCCCAGGGGCGGTCGTTCATCGGTCAGCCCTCCATCAGTTCGGTGGTCTTCGTCTCGAGTGCCTGGTCGATGTCGGCCTCGAACCGTTTGGTCAGCTTGTCCAACTGCTCTTCGCCCCGCCGGAGCTCGTCCTCGGTGATGTCGCCGTCCTTCTGGAAGGCCTCGAGGTCCTTGCGTCCGTCTCGCCGAACACTGCGGACCGCGGTTCGGCCGTCCTCGGCCTTGGCCTTGACCATTCGCACGAAGTCCCGGCGCCGTTCCTCGGTCAGGTGCGGGAAACCGAGGCGGATCGCTACGCCGTCGTTGCTCGGGTTCAGACCAAGGTTGGCGTCTCGGATCGCACGCTCGATAGCGGTGATCGACCCCTTGTCGAACGGAGAGATCACCAGCATCCGAGCCTCGGGGACCGAAAAGCTGGCGAGTTGCTGCAACGGGACCGTGGAGCCGTAGTACTCGACCGGCAGCTTCTCGACCAGACCGCTGTTGGCTCGGCCGCTGCGGACTCCCGCGAACTCCGAGCGGGCGTGGGCGACGGCCTTGGTCATTCGCTCCTCGGCGTCGGAGCGAATCGCTTCGATCAGGTCGTCACTCATGGCGCAGCACTGCCTCTATTGCTCTGACTCGAACGGAACCTCGTCCGCGGGCCGCACGGCCCACTATCGATCCTCGCACACCCAGGTCGTCACCAAGCGTCCATCCACCTGTCACGAGACGGTGGTACCGACGGTCTCCCCGGCCACGATCCGCTCGATCAGGCCCTCGCCCATCAGGTCGAACACCACGATGGGGATGTCGTTGTCCATGCACAGGGTGATGGCCGTCGAGTCCATCACCTTCAGGCCCCGGTTCAGAACGTCGATGTAGCGGACGCTGGCGATGAACTCCGCCCCCGCATCAAGCTTCGGGTCGGCGGTGTAGACGCCATCGATGCCGTTCTTGCCCATCAAGATGGCGCCCGCGTCGATCTCCACCGCTCGCAGAGCCGCTGTGGTGTCGGTGGTGAAGAAGGGGTTCCCGGTTCCGCCAGCAAAGATCACGACCCGCCCCTTCTCCAGATGACGGATGGCCCGTCGCCGGATGTACGGCTCAGCCACCTGGGACATGTGGATGGCCGACTGGACTCGGGTCGGTTGGCCGAGGCGTTCCAGGGTCTCCTGGAGCGCCAGGCCGTTCATCACTGTGGCCAGCATGCCCATGTAGTCGGCCTGGGCCCGATCCATGCCAGCCCCGGCACCCGTCATGCCCCGCCAGATGTTCCCGCCACCGACGACAATGGCCACGTCGACCTCGAAACGTCGCTTGACCGCCACGATGGCAGCGGCGATCTGGGCCACGATCTCACCGTCAATCCCGAATCCACCGTCGCCGGCAAATGCTTCGCCGGACAGCTTCAGCAGCACCCGGCCCCACCGGGCGGTGTCCCGAGGATCGACCGGCTCAACGGGCCCGTCGGTCGGCATCTCAGTGCCCGATGACTGCCTGGACAAAGCGGATGATCTTGCCGTCGCCCAGCTTGGCCTGAACGGTATCCTTCTCCCCGAATAGGCCCTGCTCGGGGAGCACCCGCTCGGCGTACCAGGAGTTGACCCGCCCCTCGACGATCTTGGCAATGGCCTGCTCCGGCTTGCCCTCCTTGCGGGTCAGCTCCTCGAATCCGGTCGTTGCCTTCTCCAGGAGCTCGGCGCTGACTTCATCGCGGCTGAGGGCCGAGGGCTTGGCGAACGCCACGTGCAGGGCAATCTCGTGGGCCACCTCGTCGGTGGCGCCGGCGACCTCGATGATCACGCCGTTCGTCCCCCGCCCGTCCTGGATGTGCAGGTAGGCGTCGAGGGCGTTGCCGGCCGCTGCCTCGAAGTGGGCAACGGTGTCCAGCTCGATGTTCTCCTTCTTGGAGATGCGCAGCGTATCCAGCTGATCCTGCAGGCCGGCAACCGCGCCGGGGCCTCCCGCCACCACGGCATCGGCCAGCGCCTGGGTGAGCGCCACGAAGTCCGCTGACTTGGCGGAGAAGTCTGTTTCGGACTTCAGGCGAACCAACGCCACGGCGTTCCCGTTGCGGGCAACGGCAACGGCGCCCTGATTGTTCTCCCGGTCCTCGAGCGTTGCGACCTTGGTCAGGCCCTTCTCGCGGAGGATGCGGGCGGCCCGGTAGCGGTCGCCGTCGGCTTCGACGAGCGCCTTCTTGGCGTCCATCATTCCGGCTCCGGTGGCGTCGCGAAGGGACTTGACTGCCTGGGCAGTGATCTCGGCCATGGCGAGGCTGACTCCTGTGTTCGGTTCGGGGGGTGAGGGTTCGTCGACGCCTGCTCAGGCGTCGGTGGGCTCGCCGGTCGCGGGCGGCTCAACAGCCGACTCGGGCTCAACAGCCGACTCGGGCTCAACAGCCGACTCGGGCTCAACAGCCGACTCGGGCTCAACAGCCGACTCGGGCTCAACAGCCGACTCGGGCTCA
>Ga0105044_10015587_pt1 | contig 10268 bp, 7 predicted proteins | sample MAT01_FD_78092 | JGI IMG/M metagenome (GOLD analysis project Ga0105044, IMG submission 78092) | Freshwater microbial communities from Lake Fryxell liftoff mats and glacier meltwater in Antarctica - MAT-01 | ecosystem: Environmental > Aquatic > Freshwater > Ice > Liftoff microbial mat | place...
CCCGGCGGCCACCTTCTTGTCCTGACCCATCAGGGCCAGAAGTGCTGCGGCATCGGGCAGGTCGCCGGGGATATCGGCCAGATCGACGCGCAGGCCCATCGCACGCAGATGGGTACGGACGCGGGACGGGGTTTCCTGGCTGCACAGTCCCAGCCGCGCCGACAGATCGAACGCCAGTCCGCAGCCGATGGCGACCCCTTCGCCATGCAGCAGGCGGTCGCAATATCCCGTCGCAGCCTCGAGCGCATGGCCGAAGGTATGGCCGAGGTTCAGCAGCATCCGCTCGGCCTGTTCGGTTTCGTCGCGCTGCACGATCCCGGCCTTCATCGCGCAGCAATGGGCCACGGCCTGAACCAGTGCCGCAGGCGCACCCGCCAGCGCCGCCGCCGCGCCGCCCTGCTCCAGCCAGTGAAAGAACGCCGCGTCGCCCAGAAGGCCGTATTTCACCACTTCGCCGTAACCGGCCAGCAGGTCGCGGCGCGGCAGCGTGGCCAGAAGCGACGTGTCAGCCACCACCAGCACCGGCTGGTGAAACGCGCCGACCAGGTTCTTGCCCTGGGCGGCGTTGATCCCGGTCTTGCCGCCGACCGAACTGTCGACCTGGGCCAGCAGCGTGGTCGGGATCTGGACAAGGCGCACGCCGCGCCGGGCGATGGCGCTGGCAAAACCCGCCAGATCGCCGATCACCCCGCCACCGAAGGCCAGCACCAGATCGCCGCGTTCCACCCGCTGGTCCAGCAGCCATTCGGTGCAGCGGATCAGGCCGGGCCAGCCCTTGGTGCCCTCGCCCGGCGGCAGGATCAGTGTGACCTCTGCGATGCCTGCTGCCGCCAGCGCGGCCTGCAGGCGGGGCAGGTGCCGGTCGGCGACACGGTCTTCGGTCACGATGGCAACGCGGGGGCGGCCCAGCAACGGCGCCAGCAGGCCGGGGACGCTGTCCAGCAGGCCGGGGCCGATATGGATGGCATAGCTGCGGTCCGGCAGATCGACCGCAACAATCCGGGTCAGGTTCATCCCGTCAGCTCCAGCACATCGGCGCGGGCTGTCAGGGACGCCATCACGCGGGTTGTCGTCTCTTCGATGGCCGCGCGCGCATCGGTGCGAATCGACAGATCGGCCAGACGGTAGATCGGCACCCGGACCGCGTAAATCTGTTCCAGGGTCTGGCGCGGATGCGGGGTGCGCAACAGCGGGCGGGTATCCTTGTGGCGGACCCGGTCCCACAGTGTGTCCAGATCGACATCCAGCCACAGCGACAGCCCCAGCGCCGAGATGACGCGGCGGTTGCGTTCGGCCATGAACGCGCCGCCGCCGGTCGACACGATGGCGGGCGGGCCGGACAACAGGCGGGCGATCACCTCGGCCTCGCGGTCGCGAAAGAACGCTTCGCCGTCGCGGGCAAAGATTTCGGCGATGCTGGCCTGGGCCGCTGTTTCGATGGCGGCGTCGCTATCGAGGAAGGGCACGTCCAGCCGCTGGGCCAGCGCCTTGCCGATCGCCGTCTTGCCCGAACCCATCATGCCCACCAGCACCACCGCGCGGTGCAGCACGGCCTTTTGTGCGACCTTGTGCCCGTCCCTTGGCCCGGCCTTTTGCGCGTCCTTGTGCGCGTCCCTTGGCGCGTCCTTTGGCGCGTCCTTTTGCCCGGCCTTTTGCGCGTCCTTTGGCGCGTCCCTTGGCGCGTCCCTTGGCGCGTCCTTTGGCTCGTCCTTTCGCTCGTCCTTTCGCTCGTTCGCGCGCGAGGGCGGCGCAGGCTCGGCCTGGCCCGCCTTGCCGGGTTGCGCTGTTGACCGCCGGTCCAACCTGGGCTCCTGCCTGCACGCGATGGCTGATTTCGGCCCGCCATTGGCGGGGATGCGTAATTTCCTGCCTCAATGGCGTGATCTTGTCGAAAAGACCATATATGAATCCCGCAAGATGCGCTGCTTGACGGCGCGGGTGACGGCGGTGTGCGGATGGGCAGGATGCTGTGGCGATTGATCAAGGTTCTGTTTTACCTGACCATTCTGGCCGGGGTGGCGCTGATCGCCTATGCCTATGCCGGGCCGGTGTTCTTTCCGGCCGATTTCGCGGCACCCAGCGCGCCGATCAGCCAATCCGTGACGTTGGAGTTTCAGTGACCCTGCCCCGCACCATTGCGCTGCTGTTTGCCGCACTGACCGCTGTCCCGGTTGCCGCCCAGGATGCGAACGAGCCGTTGTCGGCCATCGACTGGCTGTCGCAAAGCGTGGCCAGCACGGCAATCGCCGCCCCCCTGCCCGCGATTGCCGACGAACCGGCGGTGACGGGCGATGCCAGCGTGCCCGGCGTCACCGTCACCGCGCTGGACGCCCCTTCGCCGGATGCGGTGGGGCTGCTGGCAACCAAAGTCACGGGCCTGCCGCGCAGCCTGTGGTCGGCCAGTACCGAAGCCGTGCTGACCACCTTGGTCGCCGCCGAGCGGGTCGAGACGCTGCCCGCGCTGCAGGATCTGGTGGTGACGCTGATGCTGGCCGAGGCGGACCCGCCGCTGGCGGCCGGGGCGGATGGGGCGATGTTCATCGCGCGGATCGACACGCTGTTGGACCTTGGCGCGCTGGAACCGGCACAGGCGATGCTCGAGGCCGCCGATCTGGACAATCCGGAGGTGTTTCGCCGCTGGTTCGACGTGTCGCTGCTGACCGGGTCCGAACACCGGGCCTGCAGGTTGATGGCGGCGCGGCCCCGGATCGCGCCGACCTTTCCGGCCCGGGTGTTCTGCCTGGCGCGCGAAGGCGACTGGCCCGGGGCGGCGTTGACGCTGAACACCGGTCGGGCGCTGGGCGATATCAGCCCGGAAGAGGACGCGCTGCTGTCGCGGTTTCTGGACCCCGATCTGTACGAGGGCGAGCCGCCCTTGCCGCCGCCCAGCCGCCCAAGCCCGCTGGTGTTCCGCATGCACGAGGCGATTGGCGAGGCGATGCCCACCGCCGGCCTGCCGCGTGCCTTTGCCCATGCCGATCTGCGCGCGACCTCGGCCTGGCGCAGCCAGCTTGAGGCGGCCGAGCGGCTGGCCCGGGCGGGCGCGGTGTCGGACAATCAGCTTTTGGGCATCTTTACCGCCAATACGCCCGCCGCCTCGGGCGGGATCTGGGATCGGGCGCGCGCGATCCAGGCGCTGGATGCCGCGCTGACGGCAGGCGACAAGACGGCGGTGGCCGCCGCACTGCCCGCAGCGGTGGCGGCAATGCACGCCGGGCGAACCGAAACCGCCTTTGCCCGGCTGTACGGGCCCAGGCTGATGGCGCTGGAGCTGCCACCAGAGGCGGCGGCGCTGGCATTCGATCTGGCCTTGCTGTCACCCGGATACGAGGCGGCGGCCCTGGCCTTTGTGGCCACGACGCCGCAACATCGGTTCCGGGCCGCGATTGCGCGCGGCCTGCTGCCCGATACGCCCGCCACCGATCCGCAGGCCGCCGCCGTGCTGGCCGCGTTCGACGGGACGGCCATGGTACCCGAACCGATGGCGGGCCAGATCACGGCCGGGCAATTGGGCGAGGCGCTGCTGCGGGCCGTCGCCGCGTTCAATCAGGGGCTGAGCGGCGATCCCCGCGCCGTCACCGACGCGCTGGTCACGCTGCGCGCAGTGGGGATGGAGGATGTCGCCCGCCGCGCCGCGCTGCAATATCTGATCCTTGACCGCCCGGCATGAACAACCCGGCCGCTGCCAGCCGCTCGATGGCGCATTGGGCGCAAGGCTTTCTGGCCGCCATCGCGGCGGAACGGGACGCAGCGCAGAATACGCGGCTGGCCTATGCCCGCGACCTGACCGATTTTGCCGATTGGCTGGACCGGCGCGGCTTGCACTTTGCCGGTGCCCAGCAGGCCGATATCGCCACCTACATCGTGGCCTGCGCCGATCAAGGCCTGTCGCAGGCCACCCGGGCCCGGCGGTTGTCGGCGATCCGGCAATTGTACCGCTTTGCCTTTGAAGAGGGCTGGCGCAGCGACAATCCGGCGATCCGGCTGAAAGGGCCGGGTCGTGCGCAGCGTCTGCCCGGCACCCTGGACGTGCCCCAGGTCGAGGCGCTGATCACCGCCGCCCGCACCGGCCCACGCGACGCGGTGCGCAACACCTGCCTGATGGAGCTGTTATACGCCACCGGCATGCGGGTGACCGAACTGGTCAGCCTGCCGGTGGCGGCCGGTCGCGGTGATCCGCAAATGATCCTGGTGCGCGGCAAGGGCGGCAAGGAGCGCCTGGTGCCGCTGTCGCCGCCCGCCCGGGCCGCACTGCGCGTCTGGCTGGGCCAGCGCGACGCGGCCGAGGCGGCGGCGCGAAAGGACGGCGCAGCACCGTCGCGCCATCTGTTCCCGTCGCGCGGCAAGGGCGGGCATCTGACCCGGCAGGGGTTTTTTACCCTGATCAAGGATCTCGCGGTCACCGGCGGCGTGGACCCCGCCAAGGTGACGCCGCACCGGCTGCGCCACGCCTTTGCCACCCATCTGCTGGCCAACGGGGCCGATCTGCGGTCGATCCAGACCATGCTGGGCCATGCCTCTATCGCCACCACCGAGATTTATACCCATGTGCTGGACGACCATCTGCGCGAACTGGTGCTGACGCGCCACCCTTTGGCCCGTCAGGATGCCTCCGAGGGGGCAAAGACGGGTACCGGGGCCGATCCCGACTGAACCAGGCTTGCACATCGCCTCCGCCGGCACCGATAACCGTCTTCATCCCGCCGGGCCGTTGCCCGCATATCAGGACTGCTGATCTTGGACCCCTCTGCCACGTTGCTTGACGCCTCATTCTGGATCACGGCCACCGTGATCGTGCTGCTGCTGATGTGCTCGGCGTTCTTTTCCGGGTCGGAGACCGCGCTGACCGCCTCGTCCCGCGGCCGGCTGCGGACGCTGGCCGACAAGGGCGACGGCGGTGCGGCGACCGCGTTGAAAGTGCTGGATGACAGCGAACGCATGATCGGCGCGATCCTGCTGGGCAACAATGTCGTCAACATCCTGGCCGCATCGCTGGCCACTGCGCTGCTGACCCGGGTTTTCGGCGATTCGGGCGTGGCGCTGGCCACTTTGGTGATGACGTCGCTGGTGCTGGTGTTTGGCGAGGTGCTGCCCAAGACGCTGGCCATCATCAACCCCGAACCGTTTGCGACCCGCGTAGCACCGGTGATCCGGGTGCTGATCCTGCTGTTCGCGCCGGTGGTGACGGTGGTGCGGCTGCTGGTGCGCGGCCTGCTGCGGCTGATCGGCTTTGAAACCAACCCCGATGTCAACGAACTGGCGGTGCGCGACGAAATCGCCGGTGCGATCACGCTGGGCCATTCCGAAGGCGTGGTGCTGAAAGAAGACCGCGACCGCATCCTGGGCGCGCTGGACCTCAACCAGCGCACGGTCGAAGAGATCATGCTGCACCGCTCGGGCATCCGGATGATCGACGCGGGCCTGCCGCCGAACGAAATCCTGCGCCAATGCCTGGAAAGCCCCCATACGCGGCTACCGCTGTACCGGGACGAGCCGGAAAACATCGTCGGCGTGCTGCATGCCAAGGAGCTGCTGCGCGCGATGTACAAGATGCTTGAAGATGGCCGGATCGAACCGGAAGAGATGGCGTCGTTCGATGTGATGGACGTGGCGATGGAGCCCTATTTCATCCCCGAAACCACGACGCTTGACGACCAGATGCGCCAGTTTCTGCGCCGCCACACGCATTTCGCGCTGGTGGTTGACGAGTATGGCGCGCTGCAGGGCCTGATCACGCTGGAGGATATTCTGGAGGAGATCGTGGGCGAGATCGCCGACGAACTGGACGACGCCCGCGAAGAAGCCGCCGCACGCGCGCCGGACGGGTCCTGGGTGATCGAGGGCAGCATGACGATCCGTGACCTGAACCGCCTGCACGACTGGGGCCTGCCCGATGACGAGGCCAACACCATCGCGGGCCTGGTGATCCACGAGGCGCAGATCATCCCTTCGGTGGGCCAGGTGTTCAGCTTTCACGGATTCCGGTTCGAGGTGCTGGACAAGGACGAAAACCGCATCGCCAGGTTGAAGATCACCCCGCTTTGACAGGCGCCCTATTGTCGGGTCAGGATCGGCGCGTCATGCCCAAAGGGTGCCCCGGCCTGCGCAGGGCCAGCTACCGCGTCCGGAACAAGGTTCCGAAAATCCCGCGCACGATCCGGCGGCCGGTGGTGCCCGACAACTCCTTGACCACCACCCGCGCCAGCGCATCGCCAAAACCGCCGCCAGTGGTGCCGGGCTGTCGTGGGGGTCGGGGGGCGGGGGCAGTGGGGTTGCCGTCATAACGGCGGGCATGGCTCAGGCCATCATCCGCCCCACCACTGGCCCCATTATTGGCCCTGGCATCCGCGCCACCCTGATCAGCCGATGCCGCCTCGGCTGCGGCGGCATCGGCGCGGCGTTGCAGCATCTCATGCGCCGAATCGCGGTCAAGCCGAGCCTCGTATCTGCCCCGCATCGGCGACCCCGCGATGATTGCCGCGCGCAGGGCCGGGTCACAGGGGCCAAGCTGCGATGACGGCGGCCGGATCAGCGTGCGCTCGACCACCTGCGGCACGCCCTTGGCATCCAGCATGGATGTCACCGCCTCGCCCGTGCCGACCTCGGTGATCGCGGTGGCGGTATCGAAACGCGGATTGTCGCGATAGGTTTCGGCGGCTTTCTCCAACTCGCGCCGGTCGCGGCCGGTAAAGGCGCGCAGCGCGTGCTGCACCCGGTTGCCCAGTTGCGCCAGCACCGCATCGGGCACGTCCGCCGGGTTCTGGCTGATGAAGAACACGCCCACGCCCTTGGACCGGATCAGGCGCGCCACCTGTTCCACCTTGTCCACCAATGCCTTGGGCGCGTCTTTGAACAGCAGATGTGCCTCGTCGAAAAAGAACACCAGCTTGGGTTTGTCGGGGTTGCCGACCTCGGGCAGGCGTTCGAACAGTTCCGACAGCAGCCACAACAGGAACGTCGCATACATCCGTGGCGCGTTCATCAGCCGGTCGGCGGCCAGGATGTTCACCATGCCGCGCCCCAGCGAATCGGTGCGCATGAAATCCATCAGGTCCAGCGCCGGTTCGCCGAACAGCGCCGCCCCGCCCTGATTTTCCAGCGTCAGCAGCGACCGCTGGATCGCGCCCACCGATGCCGTGGTGACATTGCCATAGCGCAGCGACAGGTCGCGGGCGTTCTGGCCGCACCAGATCAGCAGCGATTGCAGGTCGGCCAGGTCCAGCAGCGGCAACCCTTCGTCATCGGCCAGCTTGAAGGCGACGTTCAGCACGCCTTCCTGAGCATCGGTCAGGTCCATCAGCCGCGACAGCAGCACCGGCCCCATTTCGGCCACGGTGGCGCGCACCGGATGGCCCTGTTCGCCATACAGATCCCAGAACGTGGTCGGAAACGCACCATAGGCCAGCGGATAGCCGATGGCGGCGGCGCGTTTGACAAAGACCTCGTGCAGTTTGTGATGTTCGCTGCCGCTGGCGGCCAGGCCCGACAGATCGCCCTTCACATCCGACAAGAACACCGGCACCCCGGCGGCGGACAGCCCTTCGGCCATGATCTGCAAGGTCACGGTCTTGCCGGTGCCCGTCGCCCCCGCGATCAGCCCGTGCCGGTTGGCATAGCCAAGCAGCAGCCATTGCGGCACCGCATAGTCCGGCCCGCCGCCGCCCAGAAAGATGTCACTGCCCATGCCCTGCCCCTTGCCCCGTCACGCCGCGCCCTGCCCTGCCCTGCCTTGCTGTCGCAGTTGCCAAGCGAAAGCATACATCCTTAACCTCCTTGTGCCAGAGTGATCGCTGTCGGACGGCCCACCTGTCCTCGGGTCGTGCGGCGTGACTTCCTCCCTGTCAGACTGGCCGCGCCTTCGGGCGCGGCTTTTTTCCTGTTGCGCCGGCACCGTCGGCCCATCTGTCGGCACGGCGTCCGCACGTTGCCGGAGCGGTGGCGACATGGTGAGCGTGCGTTCACCGCCTCTGGCATTTGCGATTGACCTGTAACGGCACTTGCCCTAATTTGCCGCCCAATAGGTCGGCCAAGTCCGACAGGGAGAACATCAAAAGGGGGCCGCGCAAAACGCGGCCCCCTTTTTCATGGCAAAGGCCAGGGTCCGGTCGGCAGACCGCCCATGTTCACCCGATTTTGCCCTGACAGGCTCTGCCGGTTCTGCTAAGGCCCCGACGACGGACCTCGCAAAGATCGTTCAGACAGGACTGCCTCATGAAGATGCTCACCCGCGCCGCCACCGCAATTGCCTTGTTGCTTGCCGTGCAGGCGCTGCCATTGGCAGCGCAGGACACGCCCCCCGCCGATGTGCCTGCGGTCGATGCCCCCGTGGCCCCGGATACCCCGGTCACGGGCAATACCACCGTTCCGCCGCTGGACATGGGCACGCCGGTGGCCGATCCTGGCGGTATTGGCCAGCCCTACATCCGCCAGGTGTTTGGCGACTGGTCGTTGCGCTGCCTGCGCGCGGCCGAAGGGCCGGAACCGTGCGAGTTGTACCAGCTGCTCCGGAACGCCGACGGCGTCGCGGTGGCCGAGATCAGCATGTTCCCGCTGCCGCCCGGCGGACAGGCCGCAGCCGGGGCCAATATCGTCGCCCCGCTGGAAACCCTGCTGACCGAGCAACTGACCCTGACGGTGGATGGCGGCGCGGCACGGCGCTATCCGTTCAGCTTTTGCAATCAGGCCGGCTGCGTGGCGCGGGTCGGCTTTTCGGCCGAGGAAGTAGCCGTGTTCAAGCGCGGCAACAGCGCGACCCTGCGCATCGTTCCGGCCCTTGCGCCGGATCAGGAATTCATCCTGACCATCTCGCTGTCCGGGTTCACCGCCGGTTTCGACTACGACACGACGACCGCCCCCGCCGCGCCCCCCGCCGCGCCCCCTGCCCCTTGACAGGCCATGGGTGCCAGGCCCGCGGGGGGCTTGCCCCCCGCGCCACCCCCGCCGGGCGCAAAATCCTTCGCCGGAAGGATTTTGCCTCGCGGTAGTCACGGGATCGGGTCGCCGATCAGATGCGCCGCAGTGCCAGCACCGCGTTCAGCCCGCCAAAGGCAAAGGCATTGGACAGCACAGCATCCACCCGCGCCTCGCGTGCCACATTGGGCACCACGTCCAGCGCGCATTCGGGATCGGCCTCTTCATAGCCCACGGTCGGCGCGATGATGCCGTCGCGCAGCGCCATGATGCAGGCCAGCAGTTCCACCGCCCCGGTGCCGCCGATCAGATGGCCGTGCATCGACTTGGTCGACGAAATCATCAGCCGGTCCGCATCCGGCCCGAACGCATGCGCAACGGCGGCGCATTCGGTCTTGTCATTGGCCGCCGTGCCGGTTCCATGCGCGTTGATATAGCCCACTTCCGACGGGTTCAGCCCCGCATCGCGCAGGGCCCCCGTCATCGCCCGTTCCGCCCCTTGCGCCGTTGGCATCACGATGTCGGACGCATCCGACGTCATCGCGAACCCCGCCACCTCGGCCAGCATGACCGCGCCCCGCGCGCGGGCGTGCTCGTATTCCTCGAACACGAACGTTGCCGCCCCTTCGCCCTGCACCATGCCGTTGCGGTTGGCGCTGAACGGGCGGCAGGCGTCGCGCGACATGACGCGCAACCCCTCCCACGCCTTGATGCCGCCGAAACACAGCATCGCCTCGGACCCGCCGGTCAACATCACCGTGCACCCGCCCGAACGGATCATCTGGAACGCCAGCCCCATCGCGTGGTTGGACGATGCGCAGGCGGTGGCGACGGTAAACGAAGGGCCCTTGAGGTTGTATTCGATGCTGACATGGCTGGCGGCGGCATTGTTCATCAGCTTGGGCACGATGAACGGATGCACCCGGTTCTTGCCCTCTTCGTACACCACGCGATAGTTTTCATCCTGCGTGTTCAGCCCGCCGCCCGACGTGCCCAGCACCACGCCGGCCCGGGCGGCAAGCTCGCCCTCGAACACCAGCCCGGCCTGCGCCACCGCCTCTTTCGCCGACAGCAGGGTGAACTGGGTGAACCGGTCATAAAGCGCGATCTGCTGGCGGTTGAAATGCGCGGTTTCGTCGTAACCCTTGACCTGCGCACCGATCTGCACCGACAGCCGGTCGATGTCGCGGATGTCCAGCGGGCCGATCGCGCAGCGCCCTTCGCGCATCGCCGCCAGCGTCTGGGCCACGTTCAGCCCCAGCGCGTTGATCGTGCCCGCGCCGGTAATCACGACCCGCTTCATGCCAAGCTGGGGCCCGGACTGAGGCCCGGGCCGGGTTCTGGTCTGGCGGCCACCA
>Ga0105044_10015588_pt1 | contig 10268 bp, 4 predicted proteins | sample MAT01_FD_78092 | JGI IMG/M metagenome (GOLD analysis project Ga0105044, IMG submission 78092) | Freshwater microbial communities from Lake Fryxell liftoff mats and glacier meltwater in Antarctica - MAT-01 | ecosystem: Environmental > Aquatic > Freshwater > Ice > Liftoff microbial mat | place...
ATCGGGCTCGACCCGATTGAGCTGCAGCCCGCAGACGATCAGCAACTCAACCGCGCCGAGCGCCGACATCTGCAGGCTTTGCTCCTGCAAGGCGAGGCGCTGCCAATGCTGCGCAGGCGTCTGCTGGATGCCCAGGGCCACGAGCAGTGGTGTTCGCTGGCCGTGATCCCGGTCGGCGAACCCGGTGGGCCAGCCGACTGGCTGAGCCTGCTGCAGGAGCTGAGCGAAGAGCACCGCGCAAGTGCTCGCGCCAGGCGTGCAGAGGACGAACTGGCGCGCTGGTTCGAGCTCAGCGATGGCGGCATGCTGGTGTACGACGCCAGCGGCCTGATCCTGCGCTCCAACGCGGCTTTTGAGTCGATGGTGGAACGTGTGCCCGTTGAGTTGGAAGGCGCAGCTGTCGAGTTGCAAAGCCTGCTGGCTTGGCACGATGGTGCACTGGAGCCGGCTCTTTTCCCGGGGGGCAGGCCCATTGAGCGCCAGGTCTTGTTGCCTTTGGGCGATGGCCGTCGACGTCGCCTCTGGGCCAGGCTGGCCTGCCTGGAGGCTGCACCTGGTGCTGGCCCTGGAGACCCCACCAGCAGACATCGTGTTCTGGCCGTGGTGCAAGACCGCAGCGCAGAAGACGAGCGTGATCTGGCGCAGCTTGAAATGGGCATGTTGATGGACACGGCCAGCATCGGCGTGGCCACCTTCGATCCCAACCGTGGCTGGATCGCGCCGGCGCAGTCGGCGACGCGCAAGGCGGATGGCGCCGAATCTCCGCCCGCAGCGGGCAGGCGACCAGCGGGCCCGTCGAACGGCGGCGCGTTGCTGGGCATCGGGCGTGAACTGGTCGAAGCCTCATCGCTGCCCGAGTTCGAGCGCTTGCAGCAGGCTCTGCGCAGCGGGCAGCGCACCGAGGTGCGCTACGCCGTGCGCCACCCTGAGTTGGGTTTGCGTTGGTTGCTGACCCGTGTCGAGCCCGGTGCGCTGTCGGGTGGGCGCAATACAACTTCCATCGTCACCCTTGACGTCACACAGCAGGAGGCGGCCGCGCGGCGCAACGATCAGCTGTTGCGCGAACTGACCACCATCCTGGACAGCTCCACGGCGGGTATTGCCTACCTGCGCGGGCCGGCGCTGGTGCGCTGCAACCGCCGCTTCGAGCGCATGCTGGGCTACGAGGCGGGCGGTAGCGCTGGCGCATCCCTGAGCGAAATCCTGGCGCGAGATGGCCAGGGCCCCCCTGAAGAAGCAGCAGTGCTGGCGCCGCGGGTGCGGCCCGCCATCGGCGTGCGCCGGATGTCGTCCGCGGACGAGCAAAAGCTGCAGCAGGCCAGGCATGCGCTCGCCGCCGGCCGCACTTACGAAACCGAGCTCAGCCGCGTCTCGCAGGATGGTCAGCGGCGCTGGTATTCGCTGTCCTTGCGTGCTGCCACGGAGGGTGATCCGAGCGAAACCGTGGCGGTGTTGACCGATATCTCGCGCCTGAAGCATCAGCAGGCAGAGCTCGAGCAGTTGTTGCGCGACCGGGAGTTGATGTTCAGTTTGTCGGAGGTGGGCATCGTGTACCAGCGCGGTTCGCGCATTGAACGCGCCAATCAGGCGATGGCCGAGCTCAGCGGCTGGGCCAGTGCCGATCTGCTGAAACTGGATGCGGCAGAGCTCTACGCCAATGCGCGTGAGTGTGTGCAGTTCGAGGCGCTCGTGCATCAGGCCCTGCGCGACGGTGGCCGCTTCAGCGGCGAGCGCAGACTGCGCCGCAGCGATGGCAGCCTGGCCTGGGTGCAGGTGGCGGTCAGGCCAGTGGACACACAAGACCCGGGGGCGGCGCTGATCTGGTCGTATGTCGATGTCGACGAGCGCTACCGCGCCCGCGACACCCTGGCTCAGCAGGCCGAGCGCACGCGAGCCATCCTGGATTCGGTGCTGGTCGGCATCGTCACGGTTGCAGGGCAGGGCATCGAGTGGATGAACCGATCGGCGCGACGCATGTTTGCAGGTGAGCTGGCCGACTTTGTGGGTGAACCCATCAGTCTGGTGGCCACACCCGAGCCGGGCCATCCGTTGCGTCGCGTCGATTGGGATCAGCGCTTGCGGCAAGGGCAGTCCGAGAGTTTCGAGTGCCGTCTGCGTGGCCGCGACGGCCGCGAGTTCTGGGTCGTCGGCAATGCCGTGCGCACGGCCGATGCGCACAGCGCCGCTCACCTCGGTGCTGCCGCGGTCCAGCTGACATTTGCCTTGCTGGACATTGAGAAGCGCCGCCAGGCCGAGGTCAGCATCGCGCAGGCGCAAGCCTCGTTGCAGCGCGTGATCGAAAGCGCACCATTGGCGATCGCCCTCTTCGATGCCGGCAGCCTGCAGGTGCAGCAGCTCAACCAGACCGCTGCGCGCTGGCTGGGTAGTGAGTTGGGGGCTGAAGCTGCCGCCAATTTTGGCGCCGGGTCTGCCGCCCGCCAGTCCGCTGCCGCCCCTGCGCTTGGGCAGGCTTTGGGCAAGACTTTGCAGGAGATCCGTCCGGGCCGCCAGGCGCTGCTGTTGCAGACCTGGCTGGCCGAGGTGGCGGCCAGCGGCGAAGCGGTGGTGCAGGAATGGCAGTCAGCGGATGCTGGTGTGGGTGTGGGTGTGGGTGTCGGTGTCGGTGTCGGTGTCGGTGTCGGTGTCGGTGCGACCCCCGAGGTCACCAGCGACACCACGCTGCCACTGCGGGTCTGGGACTGCCGCATCACGCCGCTGAATGATGGTGGCGCGCGCACCGAGCAGCTGTTGCTGGTGGCGACCGATGTTTCGGAGCAGCGCGCTGCAGACCGCGCCAGGCTGCAAGCCGCGATCGACCAGCGCGAGGTGCTGGTGCGTGAAGTGCACCACCGCATCAAGAACAACCTGCAGGGGGTGGCCGGGTTGCTGCAACAAAACGCGGCACGCCATCCCGAGATGTCGGTGGTGCTGTCAGAAGCCGTGGGTCAGGTGCAAGCCATCGCACAGGTTTATGGCTTGCAGGTGGGCGTCAGCGGGCCGATGGCGGTGGCAGAGCTGCTGCGGGCCATCGCGCAATCGGTTCAACGCACCTTTGGGCGCCAGATTGATGTCCAAGACCAGGCGGAAGTGGTGCATGTACTGCCCGAGTCCGAAGCCATTCCTGTGGCCTTGACGGTCAATGAGCTGTTCACCAACGCCATCAAGCACGGGCAGGGCGGGCCGGTGCGTTGCAGCCTGGCTGTCCAGGGTGAGCGTGTGCAGATTCGCATTGCCAGCCAGTCTCGTTTGCCGGCCGGTTTCAAGCTCGATGCGGTGCGTGCCGGCGTCTCCGGACTTGGCTTGGTGCGTGCCTTGCTGCCGCGTCGCAGCGCCGCCCTGAGTCTGACGCAGCAAGCTGAAGAAGTGGTGGCGATGGTCGAGCTGTGGCCACCCTCGGTGCAGCAGCCCAAGGCGACGGAATCCGCGGTTCTGCCCCAAACCGTGCTGCAAGGCGTCGGCCACATTGCAAACGTTGCACCTGCGCTGCATCTGGCCGGCGAGGCCAGCGGCCGGGGGCAAGGCGTGGCCACGACTCAGTCACAATCTGGCCCATGAGCACGGCAGTCGGTGGGCAATCAACGGGCGACATTGCGGCCCCGACCAAAGCGCGCATCCTGGTCGTCGACGACGATCGTCTGGTGCTGGCAACGGTAGTCCACGGCTTGTCGCAGGCGGGTTATGAGGTCATCGACGCCGACAACGGAGACGATGCGATCTTGCTGGCGCGTCAGCACCGCCCGCAGTTGGCCTTGCTGGACATCCGCATGGAAGGCAAAAGCGGCTTTGACGTGGCGCAGACTTTGCGGGATGCCTATGGCATCCCGTTCATGTTCTTGTCGGCCTTCTCCGATCCTGCCACCCTGGCCCAAGGCAAGGCGCTGGGCGCCCAGGCCTATCTGATCAAACCGCTGGACGTGGGCCAGATCGTGCCCAGCGTAGCCGAAGTGCTGGAGCGGCTGGCGGGTTCGGCGTCAGCACATGAGTCAGCCCACGAGTCAGCCCATGAGTCAGCCCGTGATTCAGCCCGCCAGCATCCCCTTGCGCCTGTCGCTGAAAGCGCTGCTTTGCAAGCTGCGCTTGCGCCCTCGCCGGCACCAGAGGCGGTCGCCGCAGCCACGCAGCCAGTTTGGGACGAGCCGGTCTCGATGGCAGTCGGCGTGTTGATGCACCGTCACGGGCTGTCGCGACAGCAGGCCTGGTCGAGATTGCAAGCGCTGGCGCAGGGCGGTGGACGCACCGTCACCCAGCAGGCCGAGCGGCTGTTGCTGGCGCTGGAAGAACTGGCGCAGTCAGGCCCTGCAGACGCCTGAAGGCATCTGGGGCTGCAGACTCCAGAAACTGGTTTCCAGGCGCCAAGGCCTCTGGCACCACAGTGTCAATCAACCGCCGCCAGCGGCGCGATCCAGCGTGAAGAAGAACGCAGCCCCCTTGCCCGGCTCGGCCTCGGCCCAGATCTGCCCGCCATGCCTGCGAATGATCCGCTGCACCGACGCCAGACCGACGCCATGACCGGCAAAGTCGCTGGCGCTGTGCAGGCGCTGAAACAGGCCAAACAGACGCTCTGCATAACGCATGTCAAAGCCGGCGCCGTTGTCCCTCACGACATAGATTCGTTCCTGCACTGACGCAGGCACTGGCATCGGCACCGGCACTTGGGCACCCGAGCCCGCCGGAGCCGATGTTTGCACGGTCCCAAAACTGATTCGCGCCTGCTCGCTGCGGGCGCTGTACTTCCAGGCATTGCCGAGCAGATTTTCGAGCACCAGTCGCATCAAGGTGGGGTCGCCCGTGGTGGCCAGATCATCCTGGATGTGGAACTCGGCTTCGCGCTCTGGCGCGCTGCGGCGCAAGTCGTCCGCCACGTAGCGCGCCAGCTGGCTGAGGTTGACGGGCTGGCGGGCCAGCGGTTGGGTCGACAGTCTGGCCAGAGTCAGCAAGGCGTCGATCATCAGATTCATGCGCGCAGCGGCGCCCAGCACCCGGTCGAGGTGATCGTTGCCCACACGGTCCAACTGCGCGCCGTAGTCTTCTTTGACGATGCGGGTAAAGCCTTCCACGACTCGGATGGGTGCGCGCAGATCGTGCGACAAGGTGAAGCTGAACGAGTCTGCCTCCTGATGGTGGCCGGTTGTCGAACTGCTGGCTTCGGAAACACGCACCAGCACCGCGCCTTTGCCCCCGCCGGCCAGGGTCGGCGTCAGCGCAAGGCTCCAGCCGTCTACCGTGGGTGGCAATTGCCCGGCCTGCAAGCCCTCCAGCGCGGCTTGTGTCTGCTCGGACAACGGCCAGCCTGACAGCATCGCGCCGAGGTCGGAAGGCCCGGCGCCGATCATCGACAGCGGGGGGGTCGCGCGCGGGGTGGCCGGCGCCTGCACCTTGTCCCCCGCTTTCAGGGTCGGCCAGAGCGACTGCGCTGCAGGGTTGAGCTCTGCCAGTTGCCAGCCTGCGCCCTGACTCCACATCACCAGGGTGGGGGCTGGGTTGGCGCGCAAAGCGGGCAGCAACAGGGCGGCTGCCGAGCGCAGGCTGTCTTCGGCATCACACCCTTTGGCGCTGCCGACGAACCCCAGGAAGCGACCCGCCGGGTCGCGCTGCGCCTGGCCATGCAGCTCCCAGGCCGAGTGGCCCGCAAATGCGGGTTTGAGTTTCAGCCGCAACGCGCTGAAGGATCGTTGACTCTGCAGGTGGTCGAGCAGCGCCTGGGTTTGCGCGCAGGCCTTGAACAAGGGGCACTCGGAAGCTGAGTCTGCGCTTGGGCTGGACTTCGGAGCTTGCCAGTGCAGCAAGCGGTGGGCGGCATCGGTTTGCCACCCGTGGGCGTCGCTCGTTGCAGCCACAAGCGCTGCAACAGGTGCAGAGCGAAACATCAAGTCGGCGCCCTGGCTGCTGTGATCGAGCTGGGTACGGGTGCGCAGTGCTGCGCCATCGCCATCGCCATCGGCTTTGCCACCGCCTCTTCTGTTCCCAGGTTCGACTCCGGCCATCGAGGCCGGCTGCCGATGCGTTTCCAGATCGACCCCTGATCTGGCTCGCAGCGCGCCCAGCGCATAGGCCAGACCTCCGACACAGATCATGGCCAAGCTGGCAAACCACCACAGGGCAGCTTCACTGGCGGTGGCCGTGCAGCCTGACAGGCCGGGCGCCAGCAACGAAATCTGGGCCACCAGGAGTCTGAGCTTGAGCCCCGCTTCAGCGCCTTGGGCATCGGGCTGGAAGCCGCGGTTCACAGGAGCAGTCGGGAGTGCCGTGCACAAACAAGCCATCGCTGCAGATTGTACGGATGCCGTTGCGTCATGAAGGTGGCAGCGCAAACCGCATTCAGGGCCGTGCGATGAGGCCTGCCCGGGGCTCTGACCGCTTGCTGCTGGTGACTTGCTGCTTTCTGCTGGCTTCTCGCCGCTGGCCCGCACATGGGCGAAGGCTGTAGGCTCAACATTTCTGCAGCGCGGCCGAAATGGTGGTGTGACCGACTTGAGCTGAGCCTGCAGATGCACACCACCCGTCGCGATGTTCGTTTGAGGCAGCTGCGCACGAGCAAGCCATCCAACCTTTAAAGTCAACAGTCCGATGAGCTCCAAGTCCCCTATGCGCGCGCCGTTGCCCAGACCCGAGTCTGGTCTTGCCCAGCCCGCTGTAGCCGCGGCTGCCGCTGTTGCCATGCCACCAGGCGGGCTCGACCCGGTGGCTTTGGGCAAGTTGCGTGAACTGGATCCCAGCGGACGCCTGGGTGTGATGCAGCGCATCCTGAAGACCTACGAGGTGTCGTTGCAGCGGGCCATCCTGCAGCTGCAATCGCTTCGCAGCACTCAAGCCGTGCCCGCCGCTGTGCAAAGGCCGCAGGCACAGCCCGGCGCTGCTGCGGGTCAGACCGCCGCTCAGCAATTGGCCGCACTGGCTCACACTTTGAAGTCGTCTTCCGCTGCCGTCGGAGCCCTGGCGCTGGCCCGGGCCTCTGAGTCTTGCGAAAAACGGCTCAATTTGAATCCTGAGCTTGACGAAGAGCCAGAAATTGAGCAACTGCTCACGGCTGCTGAAGCTGCGCTGGGCGCAGTTCAGGCTATGCTGGATCGTTAAGTCGTACCGCAGATGATCCCTACCTCATTTTCCACCGACGACAGCTTGCCCAGCCAGCCGCAGGTTCTGCTCGTCGATGACGACGAGGTGAATCTGCTGTTGACGGCTTTGGCGTTGCGCCACCGCGGTTTTGTGGTGACCGAGGCTGGCACTGGCGAACAGGCCTTGTCCATGCTGGGTGCTGTGCCGCCGGACATCATCGTGCTGGACGCGCTGATGCCCGGCATGGATGGTTTCGAGACCTGTCAGCGTGTGCGTGCCAGGCTGGGTTACGAGTCGGTACCGATCCTGATGCTGACCGGGCTGGATGACGATGCGTCGATTGCCCGCGCCTATCAGGTCGGCGCCACCGACTTCTATGTCAAGGCCACGCAATGGAGCCTGTTGGCCGGGCGGCTGCACTATCTGCTGCGGGCCTCGCGCACGCGCATCGAACTCGAACGCAGCAAGTCCAAGCTGGCCCGAGCGCAGGATCTGGCGCGCATGGGCAGTTTCGATTGGCGTCGCTCCGGCGGCGGCCTGCTGCTGTCGGCTGAAGCCCTGCGAGTGATCGGCCTGGGGCCGCAGGACCACGTCAACCTGCGCATGCTGCTGCGCATGGTGCCTTCTGAAGAGCGCCGCATGTTGCTGCGCGAGTTGCATGGCTCTCTGGCCAAGGCCGCCGTGGTCGCAGCAGATTTGCCCGTTGTACTTTTTGACGGGCGCCAACGCATCATCCATATCGAGGCCGAGCCCGAATTCAATGAATCCGGCCAGGGCGCAGGTTACGCAGGCATCCTGCAGGATGTGACGGACCGTCGTTTGGCCGAAGACAAGATTCGCCAGCTGGCAAATTTCGATTCACTGACCGGTTTGCCCAACAGACGACAGCTGATCTGGCGCGCCGAAAGAGCGTTGGAACAAGCCCGCCGTCTGCAGCACAACTGTGCCTTGCTGCTGATCGATCTGGACCGCTTCAAGATCATCAACGACACCCTGGGCCATGGTGCAGGCGACGAGTTGTTGGTTGAGGTGGCAAGGCGGCTGAAAACCTGCGTGCGGCACAGCGAGCACGTGATGGAGGGCGCGCTGGAGCCGGCCGGAAACCGCTCGCACCGCGCACTCGAGGCTGTGGGCCGCCTGGGGGGTGACGAATTTGTCGCGCTGCTGCCTGAAGTGATCAGCGAAGCCGAAGCGTTCAGGGTTGCCGAGCGCGTGCTGGAATGCTTGCGCCCGCCGATATTTGTCGGTGGTCAGGAGTGTTTCGTCACTGCCAGCGTGGGCATGGCGATGTTTCCGCGCGACGGCCATACGGTGGTCGATCTGTTGCGTAACTCGGATGTCGCGATGTATTCCGCCAAGAGCCAGGGCAAGAACGCTGCAGCCCTGTACAGCCCGCTGCTGGCTGGGCGCGGGCGCGAGAAGCTGGAAATGGAGACCGCGCTGCACAAGGCCATCGAGCGTGAAGAGCTGGTGCTGCATTACCAGCCCAAGGTGGATGTGCGTGCCGCCAAGATGGTCGGCGCGGAAGGGCTGATGCGCTGGCAGCGCGGCAAGGTCCTGGTGCCCCCGGGTGACTTCATTCCGCTGGCCGAGGAAACCGGATTGATCGTACCGATGTCGGAATGGGTGCTGCGCGAGGCTTTGCGGCAGGCCAGCATCTGGAAGCAGGAGTTTGGTTTTGCCAACTCCATTGCCGTCAACATGCCCAGCCGCTTGTTCGAGCGCAGCGATCTGGTCGAGCACATCCACCGCTGCGCCAAGGCGGTCAATGTGCCGCACCGCATGATCCAGCTGGAGATCACCGAAGACAACCTGATGAAAGATTTGCAGGAGGTCATCCCCTCTTTGCACCGCCTCAACGAAATCGGCGTCGAGATTTCCATTGATGACTTCGGCACCGGATATTCCTCGTTGTCCTACCTCACCACGCTGCCCATTTCCGAGCTGAAGATCGATCGCAGTTTTGTACGCGACCTGGGCATCACGCCACAGAGCGCAGCTGTGGTCACTGCCATCATTGCGTTGGCCCGCTCGCTGGGCTTGCGGGTGATTGCCGAAGGCGTCGAATCCTTGCGTCAGATGGAGGTCTTGCACCGTTTGGGTTGTGGCGTCATGCAGGGCTTCTTGTTCAGCCGCGCCTTGCCCGCTGCAGAACTGCGCAGCTGGTTGGAGCAGACGATTTTGCCGCGTAAGGCGGCCTGGATCGGCGCCACAGTGGATGCTGAGGCGGGCTCTCCATTGCAGCCCCAGCCCCAGCCCCAGCCCCAGGCGCAAGCTCAATGGAAGGCGGTTCGCCAGTGAACACAGTCAAGACCCGTCCGCTGGCCGCCGCCGTGCCGTCCGCATCGGCTGCCACCTTGGCCAAAGGCGCATTGCGCCGCCTGGCCCTGCAGCAGCTGCAACCCACACCCCAGAACTACGCCCGCGCCTACGCGGAAGAAGCGACGGCCAATGGCTCGGTACGAGGCCCAAATGCTGCCGATGGGGTTGCCGCCGGGGCCGTCAACCCGGTTGCCAGCCTGGCCGAAACGTCCGCAGCCGATGGTCCTGCCCGCCCGACAGGTGGCACCGATACCGGCGCGCTGCAGGCGCAGGGCGCGGCCTGGGCGGGGTTGTTGGAGCGCATGGCCAAGAACCTGGAGCGAGGGGGCCGCCAGTGGACCGCGGCGCGGCGCAGGCAGAGCCTGCAGCACGTGCTGAGCGGCAGCCGCAGCGATGCATTCAAACTCCAGCAACGACTGGGTGCCTTGATGTCGGCCTGGGAAACGGATGTGCTTGCAGATGACGATCTCGGCAGCACTGAGCTTGCGGAGGTCGCTTCGCCTGCTGATCCAGCACACAAGAGTGCAGCGACCAGTGTCGCCGGTCCGCCGACTGTCTGCGCCTGGTTGCCGTTGCTGGAGCAATTGCAAACGACGGTGCGCGTTGGCCTGACACCCACCGAGCCTCTGTCTGTGGCCTTGTCACAAAGCCTGCTGGATTGCGTGCAGTCCATCGCCAGCCCAGGCGCGACAGCGCAGCAGCAAGAGCAATTGGCTGTCCTTTGTCAGCAAGCCCGCGCGATGTTCGGGCAACGGCATCGTCTGGTCCAGCAGTTGACCGCGTTGTCGCACGAGTTGTGCGCCAGCATGGTCGACTTGGCCGAAGAAGGCAGCTGGGCGCGCGGCCAGTGTGAAGTGGTGCACGCTTGTTTGCAGGGTGAGGCCAGCCAA
>Ga0105044_10015597_pt1 | contig 10268 bp, 4 predicted proteins | sample MAT01_FD_78092 | JGI IMG/M metagenome (GOLD analysis project Ga0105044, IMG submission 78092) | Freshwater microbial communities from Lake Fryxell liftoff mats and glacier meltwater in Antarctica - MAT-01 | ecosystem: Environmental > Aquatic > Freshwater > Ice > Liftoff microbial mat | place...
AAATAGTCGATTTTTTATGCTGCACTTTTAGTGCAATGGTAATAATCGACGAAAGCTGTGAGTGATAATAATGAGTAGGAGCAAGAGATTTCGGAATACCAGAGGGACGACCGGTAATTTAATTGGTCGATCGGAAATGCCAATTTCCAAATAGGAATCAAGCTCATAGGCTAGACATTAACAACCATTAATGGATCGGAGAGGAATCAACATGTAGCGATCGTGCCATTGCAGTCTAAAATAAACAACCAAATCATTTCCCTATTTTCCTCCATGTCCTAGAATCGCCATAGCCGCTCCCTGCACCATGTCCCGAATTTCTTGCACCATTGAATCAATTCTTTATCTTAAGGCTCAGCCGTTGACCTTAACGGAGATTGCCGAGTTTGCGCGGTGCGATCGTGATGAAGCAGAACAGGGGTTACTCGAACTAATGTCTGACTTTTCCCACCGAGACACGGCGTTGGAAGTTGCAGAGCTAGACGAGGGCTATGTGTTGCAATTGCGATCGGACTATCAGGGGATGGTGCAGCAGATTATTCCCGCAGACATTGGGGTGGGCGCGTTGCGGACGTTGGCGGTGATTGCGATGAAAGGACCATTGTTACAAACAGACTTAATAAATTTACGTGGCTCAACGGCTTATCATCAGGTGCATGAACTGGTTGAACAGGGGTTTGTGAGGAAACGACGACGATCGGACGGGCGATCGTATTGGTTACAAGTCACAGAAAAGTTCAGACAATATTTTCAACTTAATCAACTTCAGGCAGGCTTTGATCCATTTGCGAAGGCGAAAGCTGAGGCTGATTTTAAAGCAGATTTAGAAGTCGAACCAGAAGAAACAATCTTAGTGCCAGAAGATGGCGAAATTCCTGAGGTAATAGAAGGGTCGCTTTCTGATGAACGATTGGCCGATGAGATTGCCTTTGAAGCAAACCTACAACCTGAATCTGTAGGGAAATGGCCTGCCGTATCCTAAACCCAACGAGAAGATTCAAAGTATTTAGATATTCGTTAACACCGATCTTATTAAATCTGTACTCCTTACGCGATCATATTAAATATTCAGATTTCATTTCCGACCATCGATCGGAAAACTAACACTATCCAAAATCCACGATCGCCATACTTGTTCAATCGCCATCGGATAAGGCAACTCTAATAAAACTAATTTATAACCCGATCGGAGCTGGGCTATAAATTTCATCTTTTCAGCACGACTCAAAAGACAATGACGACTGAGCAAAACTTGGGCCGATCGAATGACCAACAGTTTAGGAATATCTGGATTTTTAATTGAAGTTGAATTTTGCCAACACGTCAGAATCGATCGTAAATCCAGGGAATTCAAATCGAGTTGTTCCGGTTGCATTGCCATCTTTTGCGCTATTGTCCCGTAAAAAGTTGACCAACAGTCTGGTTCAATCAGAAGCCGATCGAGTGCAGTGAACATCAATGCCTGTGAGGTCACGATCGTTTTTAATTTTGTCGTAATCCGAGTCATCTGAGTTTTTAATCTTGTCGGCAGCAATATCTCGCCAAAAACAATGGGCGTAATCATCGCCGGATCAGAACAGCCCTCAAACCTTGGCCCTGACCCGATCAAATCACTTACCAAATAGGGATTCAGCTTCAGAGGCTGCTGAAGAAATGATTGCGCTGAGGAAATGACAGGCAACAAAAAACCTTCCGTCACCAATGCCCCCGTCAAAAGCTGCGATCGTCCTTGTCGCCATGCCTGATCATCTCGACAAAATAATCGCAATGCCAAATCTACCGTTGGCAATCCCGAACTTCCCGCTAAATATCCACAGAGTTCACCATATCGCCGATGAATTTCCGGCGCGATCGCCAACAGTATAGTCTGTCGTTCAAATAAAGATAAATTGTACCGATCGCACAGCCTCGGCAGCACCAGATCAATTCCAGCGGCTTGGGACTGTTTGATTCGGCTATCGAGTTGTTGTTGATAGGACTGATCTGGTGTCGCACGGCGATCGGGCGGCGGCGAATCGTAGCCCACTTTTTCAAAACTAACAATGCCTTCCCACCAATCCCGAGTAGCCCGATCGGCGTTGGTTTTGGCATGACGGTTGAGTTTCGCTTCCTGGATTCGAGCTTTTGCCACAGCATTCAACAAAATCCGTTCTAGCCAACTCATCTCAATTTTAAGATATGACCAATTGTCCCGAAAAAGATCCACCCAATCGACCTGCTAAAAAAATAAATCACACTCAAATGCAGCCTGACTTCTGCCTGGGTTTCTATTGTAGGACGATCGCACAGGTTGTAACGTTTTTATAATGGTCGGCTAACCCTAGCAATATCCGATGAGAAACTAAGAAGAACGCAGTCACCGATCAAGAGCTTGAGTATAGGTATTCTGAAATGACGAGTCAATCCATCATCAATAGCACATCCACCGTTAATTCGCCCCCCGTCATGAGTCCTCGAAAACTCTGGTGGGCTGCGATCAAACCGCCTATGTACAGCGTGGCCGTCATGCCCATTTGGGTGGGAAGTGCTATTGCCTATGCTCAAACTGGGAAATTCAAGATTGGAATATTTGCGCTGTTTTTGTTGTCGGCGATTTTGATTTTGGCTTGGGAAAATCTCAGCAATGATGTCTTTGATTCAGAAACGGGCGTGGATGTAAATAAATTCAATTCCGTCGTAAATATTACGGGAAAGAAATCACTGATTTTTTGGATTAGTAATGCTTGTTTAGCGCTGGGATTACTGGGCATTGGCACGATCGCCTTGGCTCAAAAAGATTGGACGGTCATTCAGCTAGTCTTAGCCTGTTGCGTGATTGGTTACATTTACCAAGGCCCACCGTTCCGGTTGAGCTATAAGGGATTGGGCGAAATCTTATGTTTCTTTGCCTTTGGTCCTTTGGCAATGTCGGCGAGCTATTACAGCCAAACGCAAACCTATTCACAAACAAATCTATTGGCCTCCGTGATTGTCGGAGTAATTACGAGTTTGATTTTGTTTTGTTCCCATTTCAATCAAGTCAAAGATGATGCCGCGATCGGAAAGCGTTCTCCCGTTGTGCAATTGGGCAGTGAACGATCGGCAAAACTATTACCCTGGATTTGTGGAAGTGTCTACGCTGCTGTGGGCATTGGGGTCATGATGCATGTATTTCCACCGTTAGTACTCTTGAGTTATGGCAGCATTCCAGTGGCCAACCGTCTTTGTAAACTCGTATTAAACAACTACGATCAACCACAGAAACTAACGTTCTGTCGATTGGTAGCCGTCGAAGTGCATTTTTGGTGTGGATTATTGTTTGGACTGGGGTTCTTGTTACGATAACTAGCAATAAAAAGAAAAATATTTCGATCGCCGTGACTCAATTTCGATCGGAATGGCTATCCTAGACGGTGAAGCATTATTTATTGCCACTATTAAAACCTTCATCCGATCGCCCTTGTGGGATCGCCCTTCACCATGACAACCTCCATCTCAACTTCTACGCCAACTGATTCTACGCCAACTGATTATGTACTGTTTGTTCATGGCGTAAAAGCTCGTTCTGAAGACGATTTTCGTAAGAATACCCAGTCAATTTTTGACCCCATTAACGCCAAACTCAAAAAATCTGGCCGGAATCTGGTTTCAGTGCCTTGTTTTTGGGGCAAATGTGGGGAGCCAGCTTTGAATCAGTTGCAGGACGGATTGCGACGATCGAAGGTTTGGAATGATTTGTGGTTTCGAGATTTTCGGGAGCAAGAGATTTTAAGCTTTGTTGGCGATGGGGCGTTGTATTTAAGCCGATCCATTGGGGCGGAAGTTGTGGACGCTATTTATAAAAATGCGTTGGCATTGCTGAAAAATGTACGTCGTGGCGATCGGTTGCACTTGGTGACACACAGTTGGGGCACGGTAATTTTATTAGATATTTTGTTTGCAAAACGGTGGGCCAGTGAGGGCTTTAAAGCCGTAGATCCAGAAACTTGGGACAATGTGCAGCAAATTCGGAATGCATTGTTTGGGTTGGGCGAAAATCCGGGTATCGGGCTGAAGCTCGGCAGTATTCACACCATGGGATCTCCCATTGCACTGTTCAATCTGATGAATACGGGAGACCTGAATAGTCATGACCTTGCGCCAGATTTACGATCGTTCCTTCAAAGCTTGCAATCAGGCACCGGAAAAGCATTGCCTTGGAATAATTATCTTCATCCAGCCGACCCGATCGCCTATCCCCTTGAAGGCATTACGGCCCAATTTTTTAATTGTGGAGTTACCCCCGAAACTGGAGAGCAAAGCGTTAAAGTCGTCGATGTGTTAGTTAAAACTAATGCTTGGAGTGAAAAACTAATGGCTATGACCCGATCGACGATTGTCTCGATTTTGTATGGTGGAACAGCTCACAACAGCTATTGGAAACTCCCCGAAATCCCGATCGGGATCATCAATACAATTGAGGGCTAGCTCTTTGGGGAATTGCATCTCGTTTCGCACCAATCTAGTGGCGGTTTTCAAGAATTCGGAAACGATTGCTATACTTTTTGATAGTTTGATCGTCATAATAGGGAAATATAGATAAGTTCGCCTAATCGGCTAGAAATCTCACTGAATCCTATGGGAAGTCTAATCAGCCTTACTTCTGACTTATGGCCTGACATTTCTGGATATATCGTTACTGAGAGACTCTATCTTGGGACTCGAACAGCGGTCTATCGAGCAGTGCAGACTGATTCTCAGCGTCCGGTAGTGATTAAGGTGTTGCGACAGGCATATCCCAGTTTTGGTGAATTGGTGCAGTTTCGTAATCAGTATACGATCGCCAAAAATCTCCCTAGTGCTGGAATCGTTCGCCCCTTGAGCCTAGAATCAGTGGGGAGCGGCTATGCCTTGGTGATGGAAGACTTCGGTGGGGTCTCTTTGGGTCAATATATCCAGCAGCAACCGTTGGATTTGACAGACGTATTGGCGATCGCCCTACAACTAGCCGAGATTCTTGAGGATCTCGGCCAGCATCATGTGGTCCATAAAGATATCAAACCCGACAATATTTTGATTCGCCCAGAGTCAAAACAAGTCAAACTAATAGACTTTAGTATTGCCTCCTTGTTACCCAAGGAGACGCAGGAAATTCAAAGCCCAAATATTCTCGAAGGGACTCTAGCCTATCTAGCTCCGGAGCAAACCGGACGGATGAATCGAGGTATTGACTATCGGGCTGATTTCTATGCTTTAGGTGTGACCCTTTATCAGTTGTTATGTGGCGAATTGCCATTTGTCGCAGAAGACCCGCTGGAACTGGTGTATTTCCATATTGCCAAGATGCCTGCACCTGTCAATCAGGTGAATTCTGCTGTGCCTGAAATGGTGGCAGCGATCGTTGCCAAATTAATGGCAAAAAATGCAGAGGATCGCTATCAAAGTGCGATCGGACTGAAGCATGATTTGCAGCAATGTTTAACGCAATGGCAAGAAATGGGCGAGATTCCAGCCTTTGAGTTGGGCCAACAGGATTTGAGCGATCGCTTCACCATTCTCGAAAAGCTCTACGGTCGAGAAGCCGAAGTGCAAGCATTACTGGATGCCTTCGATCGGGTGGCCACGGGCAGTTCAGAACTGATGTTGGTGGCGGGATTTTCTGGGATTGGTAAAACAGCAGTAGTAAATGAAGTCCATAAGCCAGTCACCCAAAAAAACGGCTACTTTATCAATGGTAAGTTCGAGCAATTCAATCGTAATATTCCCTTTTCGGCTTTTGTCCAAGCCTTTCGTGGCTTAATGGCAGAGTTATTGAGTGAAAGCGATGATAACTTGCAAATTTGGAAAAGTCAGATTCTGGCAGCCGTGGGGGATAGTGGTCAAGTCATCATTGAGGTAATTCCAGAACTCGAATGGGTGATTGGTTCGCAGACTCCTGCCACTGAATTGTCGGGAACCGCCGCTCAGAATCGGTTTAATCTCCTATTTCAGAAATTTATTCAAGTCTTCACCACTCCAGAGCATCCCTTAGTAGTGTTCCTGGATGACTTACAGTGGGCTGATTCTGCATCGCTGAGCTTGATTCAAGTCTTGATGGCTGAGTCGGAAATAGGTTATCTCCTGTTGATTGGAGCCTATCGGGATAATGAAGTGTTTGCGGCTCATCCGTTAATGTTGACCCTAGATGCAGTCAAAAAATTAGGGGTAGGGGTCAATACGATCACGCTGCAACCCCTGAGTCAGAGTAGTTTAAATCGACTGGTCGCCGATACTCTCCACTGTGCTAAACCATTAGCCATGCCGTTGACCGAACTGGTGATGCAGAAAACCCAGGGCAATCCGTTCTTTGCCACCCAGTTTCTTAAAGCATTGCATCAAGAAAAGCTGATTGCCTTTGATGCTGAGGCGGGTTGTTGGCAGTGGGATATTGTCCGAGTTCAAGATGCGGCATTGACGAATGATGTGGTCCAATTTATGGCGTTGCAATTGGAAAAACTACCAACCACCACGCAAAACGTCTTAAAATTAGCGGCTTGTATTGGGGCACAGTTTGATTTACAGACGTTGGCGATCGTCTCGCAGCAATCGCCCGCAGCAGTCGCAACATCTCTATGGAAAGCATTGCAGGAAGGATTGATTCTGCCTCAAAATGAAATTTACAAGTTCTATTTAGAAAAAACAGATGTCGATGAAGCGGTAAACCATGAACCATTGAATTATAAGTTTTTGCACGATCGTATCCAACAGGCCGCCTATTCGTTGATTCCTGAGAGTCACAGAGCGGAAATTCATTATCGTATCGGTCGATTATTAGTCGCCCACTTCACCGACGCTATCCAAGAATCACGCATTTTTGAGCTTGTCAGTCATTTGAATCTTGGCCGTGGTTTGATTATTGACCCCGATGAACGGATTGATCTGGCCCGATTGAATCTGATCGCAGGGCGCAGAGCCATGAGTTCGACCGCCTATGGTGCGGCATTCGGTTACTTCAACCAAGGGATTGATTTACTCCCCACACATAGTTGGCCATGTCAACCGACCCTTACCTTGGAATTACATTTGGAAGCCGCAGAATCAAGCTATTTATGTCAAGAGTTTGATCAAACAAAGACCATAACGACACAGATCCTATCTCAATCTCTATCTGTTTTCCGAGCCTATGAAATCCAAATATTAGCAGCCATTGCTCAAGGTCAACTTTTGGAAGCAATTAATATTGGGCGAATTGCTTTACAGCTTGTGGACATCGAATTGCCCCAGGTGACAGATGATGTGAATTTTGAAAGAGAATTCCAGGAAGTCTCAGATTGCTTACAGGGAAAAAGCATTAGTGAATTAAGCCGTCTACCATCGCTTAACGATATTGGTATTCACTCAGTCATGAAAGTATTGTCGCGGTTATTTGGTCCAACCTACATTGCTTTACCTGCATTGATGCCTATTGTTATCTTTAAAATGATCAAACTATCAGTTCAGTATGGAAATTCATCTGAGTCTAGCTTTGCCTATTCTCTATACGGATTGATTCTTTGCAATATTACAGATGATATTGAATCTGGCTATCAATTTGGTGATTTAGCACTCAATTTAGTAGAACAAATTAATGCCAAAGAGTATGAAGCTAAGGTTTTACATATTCATGCTGTTTTTATTCAACATCATCAGGAACATCTAAGCCAAACTATACCAAGGTTAGTGAAGAGCTATATCAGTGCTTTAGAAACAGGAGATCAAGAGTTTGCAAGCTATAGTGCCTTCAATATTTGCTCTAACTCCCTGTGGCTAGGGGTGGAGCTAGAAAAATTAGCGGCAGAAATGTCGATGTATAGTCAGTCAGTGAAGCAACTGGGTCAGCCACTCGTTCAAACCTATCTCAACATCCATTGGCAACTCGTCATTAACCTGTTAGGGCAAACCCAAAATCCATGTAGATTGGTTGGCTCAGCTTATAATGAAGATCAAATGTCAGTCCTGCATCAAGATGCTAATGATCTATCAGGAATGGGCTTTCTCTTAATTTCCAAACTAATACTAGGCTACTTGTTTGGAGATATGAAACAAGCGGTTGATTGTGCTAACCAGGCAGAAACTTATGCGAATGCCTTTACAGGTTTTATGCACAGTCCTCTACTGCATTTCTATAAAGCTTTAGCACTGCTTAGTAGTCAAAGAGAACATCTCAATTCACTAGAAACTGATTGGTTAGTTCAGGTTCAAGTTAGTCAAGCGGTGATTAGAAAACGGGCTGATAACGCGCCAATGAATTTTTTACATAAGTGGCAGGTAATTGAAGCAGAACGGCAAGCAACTTTGGGCAATAAAGCAGAGGCGATCGACCTCTACGATCGCGCCATCGCTGGAGCCAAAGAAAATGCCTATATCCAAGAAGAAGCCTTAGCGAACGAACTCGCCGGGAAATTCTATTTAGACTGGGGTAAAGAAAAAGTTGCCGCAGGTTACATGCAAGAAGCTTACTATTGCTACGTTCGCTGGGGAGCCAAAGCCAAAACCGATCGCTTAGAAACAGAATATCCCCAACTGCTGCAACCCATTCTTCAAAAAGTCTCCTCGACCTTCTCAGTTTTTGAAACTGTAGCGTCCCCGATAAAGCCAGCCAGCTTTTCTCAGCCTAGTACTAGTAAAACGTCTTCCAACACAAGCTCTTCTACGTATAGCTTGAACCAAGTTCTAGATTCAGCATCCCTGTTACAAGTCTCCCAAGCCATCTCTAGCACGATCGATCTAAATGAATTGCTCCAAATCCTGACTCAAACAATGCTAAAAACCTCAGGGGGCGATCGTTGTGTATTGCTCCTCTGTCGAGATCATGAATGGCAAGTCCGAGCTATAGCTAATCTTCAAGAAACCATCTTAGAATCAGTCCCTCTAGAAAATAATTTAACTGTACCAATCAGGCTAATACAGTACATCAAAAATACTTTAGAAACAGTTGTAATCAACAATCTCATAACCGATTTGCCGGGAGTTATTGGTGATTATCTCCGTCAATATCGTCCGAAAAGCGTCCTAAGTCTACCAATTCTTAATCAAGGAAATTTAGTAGGAATTTTATACTTAGAAAATAGGTTAGTAAGTGATGTATTTACGAGCGATCGCCTCCTAGCCTTAAACTTTCTAGCAACCCAAGCAGCGATCTCCTTAGAAAATAGTCGGCTTTATCAACTAGAACAACAGAGATTTCAGCAGTTACAAGAACAAACCACGTTACTAACCTTCAGATCTGCGATCGACTCAAATTTAACTCGGAGCGGTACACTTCAAGACATGCTTCAACGCTCTACTGAGATTGTCGTAGACCATCTAGACGCAGCTTTTGCACGAATTTGGACAGTTAGTGCAGATGGGAATATTCTAGAGTTACAGGCTAGTGCTGGACTTTATACTCATCTAGATGGGGATCATAGTCGGGTTCCGATCGGGCAGTTCAAGATTGGACTGATTGCCCAAGAGTGTCGCCCGCATCTAACCAATGATGTGTTGAATGATCCACGAGTCGGAAACAAAGCTTGGGCCGCATCCGAGGGAATGGTTTCCTTTGCTGGCTACCCCTTGCTCGTGAATGACCAACTTTTAGGTGTGATTGCGCTTTTTGCACGTCGCCCGCTTGGGACTTCTATCTTGGATGCGTTAGCGATCGCGACCTATGAAATTTCCTTGGGATTAGACCGTAAACAAACGGAAATAGCGTTACAAATTTCAGAATCTCATCTGCGACAAAAATCACAAGATTTAGAACAAGCCCTAAAAAAAGTTGAACATACCCAACTACAAATGATTCAAAGCGAAAAAATGTCAGCACTGGGGAATCTAGTTGCTGGAGTGGCCCATGAAATTAATAACCCGATGGGCTTTCTCAATGGCAGTATTAAAAATCTAAAAGACTATACCCGAGATTTGATGGGACATCTAGAACTCTATCAACAGCATTATCCGAATCCCATCGCAGCAATTCAAGATAATGCCGAAGAGATTGACCTAGAATTTTTAAGTGAAGATCTACCTAAACTATTAAACTCGATGACGGGAGCTACCGATCGGATTAAAGGCATCAGCACCAGCCTCCGAAACTTCTCCCGCGCAGATACAGAATATAAAGTCAGCGCCAATGTACATGAAGGGATTGAAAGCACTCTGGTGATTCTTAAATATCGACTGAAAGCCAACCAGCATCGCCCTGAAATTCAAGTGCATCAAACCTATGGGGAGTTGCCATCGATTCAATGTTTCCCTAGCCAACTCAATCAAGTATTTATGAATATTCTGGCTAATGCGATCGATATGTTTGA
>Ga0105044_10015598_pt1 | contig 10267 bp, 10 predicted proteins | sample MAT01_FD_78092 | JGI IMG/M metagenome (GOLD analysis project Ga0105044, IMG submission 78092) | Freshwater microbial communities from Lake Fryxell liftoff mats and glacier meltwater in Antarctica - MAT-01 | ecosystem: Environmental > Aquatic > Freshwater > Ice > Liftoff microbial mat | place...
AACAAAGACGCTTGGCAAGAAATCATTGGTCGCTGCGAGGATGCAGGCGTGGATGCGTTTGAGTTGAACATGTCTTGCCCACATGGATTGCCGGAAAGAAAAATGGGGGCGGCGATGGGGCAAAGTCCAGAAATCTTGACCGAAGTTTGTGGCTGGGTGATGGATGTTGCGAAGAAACCGGTTTGGGCCAAGATGACGCCCAACATTACGCATATCGAAGACCCAACCCGCGCGAGTTTGGCGGCGGGTTGTGATGGCATCAGCGCGATCAATACGATCCGCAGTGTTATCGGTGTCGATCTTGATACGCTGCGGCCTGAGCCATCTGTTGAAGGTTACACGACTCCCGGTGGATACTCGTGTCAAGCCGTTTTGCCCATTGCGCTACGAATGTGCATGGAGATCGCAACCGTCATTCGAGATGAGTATCCTGGACGGACATTGAGTGGAATGGGCGGGTGCGAAACGGGTAACGATGCCGCACAGTTCATTCTGCTGGGAAGCCATACCGTTCAGGTCTGCACTGGCGTAATGAAGATGGGCTACCGCTGTGTCCAAGGGATGTGTGATGAACTGCTTGCGTTTATGGAGAAACATAAGTTTGAAGCACTTGACGATTTCCGTGGCCACAGCCTCCAGTTTTTCACGACCCATGCCGACTTAGTGCGTCGTCAAGCTGACGCTCGCGCGGCCAAGAAAGCGGCTCACGAACGAAAGAGTATGATTCGCGCCGATGCTGAATGGAATGGAGATGATTTCGTCGACCAAAGTGATGCATTAGCACGCGGCTAAAAGCGACGACTTTACGAGACGTCGGAATTTGCGAGTCACCGAGAGACTCGCTTTACTGCATGGCTTTGCGCGACGTGGGTTTGAGCGACGTAGGTTGGCACGAGGTGGGTTGAGTTGGGAGCAGCAGATGACCGAATACGATAGTCCTTGGAAAGAGTTTCTGGATTTCTATCTGAAGGCGTTCCTTGAATTCGGCTTCCCCAATCTCCATGACCATATCGATTGGTCAAAAGGGGTTGTGATGCGCGATAAGGAGTTGCAGCAGATCGCTCCGGTGAGCGAGTCGAACTTGCGTGTCGTCGATAAGCTGGCCGAAGTTCAAATGCGGGACGGCCTCGTCAAATGGTTGCTTATTCATATCGAAGTGCAATCCCAAAAGACGGAATCCTTCTCTGAGCGAATGTTTGTCTGCTTTTATCGTATTAGGGATAAGTACGGCATGCCGCTGGTCAGCCTCGCAGTTCTGAGCGACGGAAACAAAAAGTGGCGACCGTCGATTTTTTCCCAAGAGCAGTTCGGTTGCAAAATTGAGTTTAGTTTTCAAACGCTAAAACTGCTTGATTACGCCAAAAACCTTGAAGTGCTTGAGTCGTCGAGGAATCCTTTTGCTATCGTTGCACTCGCTCATTTGATGACGATGAAGACTTCGGCGATGCCGAAAAAGCGTCATCTCTGGAAGGTTCGACTGATCCGATCTTTGTACGAGCGGGATTACGCAGCCGATGAAATGCGTCGATTGTTTCGAGTTATTGACTGGATGATGGACTTACCGACGGATCTGGAGATACAATTTAGAAGTGACTTGGAAACGATTGAAAGGGAAAAGCAAATGCCATACATAACCTCAGTCTAACGCCTTGCAAAAGCCGAAGGGCGTGAAGAAGGGCGTGAAGAAGGGCGTGAAGAAGGGCTGCAAACAGGTATTGAGCAAGGCTTGTCGATTGGAACGATACGCACCTGTCAGAGCGTTCTTGGTCTGACCGTGTCCAGCGAAACGGAGCTTCGGACTAAATCAAGTACTGAATTGACTGCGATTGCAGCGGAACTGCAAGCATTGGTTCGCAACCGCTTCGGGACTAACTGAGCAGTAGCTGCGTCTCGCCGAGACGCAGCAAGGCGAGGGGCAGAAAAAAAATTATCTGCTGTCTGACGGACGTCTTTCGACGGACTTGGAAGTCCGTCGTACGAACGATTGTCTAGCCTTCGTGGCGGTAGATCGTGACGCCTAACGGTGCGAGGTCCACCATGATGCTGTCGGGCCGACCATGATGACCGTGGCCAGTCGTGCTTCGTCCTGGGTAGTTGCCCACATTTGAGCCGCCGTAAGCAATGCTGTCGCTGTTGAAAATTTCTTTCCAGAAACCGCCGAATGGAACTCCGACTCGATACCCATGTCGCACTACCGGTGTGAAGTTGCAACATACCAGTAGCGGTGCAGCGTTGTGGGCCTTGCGCAGGTAGACAAGGATGCTGTCCTTGTCGTTCATGCAGTCGATCCATTCAAAACCATCGTTGTTGAAATCAGACGCATGCAACGCTGGTTGTTCGATGACAATCTTGTTGAGATCTGAAACAAGCTGCTGAACACCGCGGTGAGTATCGAAATCAAGCAATTCCCAATGTGGTCCGCGATCGTGATTCCATTCGTCCCACATCGCCAGCTCGCCACCCATGAATAGCAGCTTCTTGCCAGGATGCGTCCACATATACGAGTAAAGGAGCCGCAAGTTCGCGAATTTTTGCCACATATCGCCGGGCATTTGCGACAGTAACGAGCCTTTTCCGTGAACCACTTCGTCATGCGAAAGCGGCAGAGTGAAGTTCTCTGTGAAAGCATAGATCAGGCTAAACGTCAGCTCGTTATGGTGGAACTGGCGATGAATCGGCTCGTGCCGCATGTAGCGCAGCGAGTCATTCATCCAGCCCATGTTCCACTTGAACGTAAAGCCGAGGCCGCCTTCGTAAATCGGTTTTGAAACGCCTGGCCAAGCCGTTGACTCTTCTGCAATCGTGACCGCGCCAGGGAATTTTTCATGAACAACGGTATTGAACTCGCGGAGAAAGTTCATCGCCTCGAGGTTTTCGCGACCGCCAAACTGATTCGGTACCCATTGCCCGCTTTCGCGACTGTAATCGAGATACAGCATTGAAGCGACGGCATCAACGCGGAGACCATCAATGTGATACTTGTCAAGCCAGAAGAGCGCATTGGCGACCAAGAAATTGCGGACTTCGTTGCGTCCGTAATTGAAGATCAATGTGCCCCAATCAGGATGTTCACCCTGGCGCGGATCAGCATGTTCGTAAAGCGCCGAGCCATCGAATTGACGCAGTCCATGGTTATCTTTGGGGAAGTGAGCTGGGACCCAGTCGATCAGCACGCCAATGCCCTGCTGATGCAGGTGGTCGACGAAGTACATAAAGTCGGCTGGTGAACCGTGGCGGCTTGTCGGTGCGAAATAGCCAACGGCCTGATATCCCCAGGAGCCGCTGAAGGGATGCTCATTGATTGGCATCAATTCTACGTGCGTGAAATTCATCCGATGGCAGTAATCAGCCAATCGATGCGCAAGGTCACGGTATCCGAGCCAGCCGTGAACGCGTCCAGGTCCTTTTTGCCAACTGCCAAGATGGACTTCGTATACGTTCATCGGCAGTTGTTGCGGATTGGACGAAGCGCGTCGAGCAAGCCAATCGTTGTCATTCCAATGATGCTCGCCAAGGTCGGCGATGATCGATGCGGTAAGCGGTGGCAGTTCCGCTGCGAAACCAAGTGGATCGCATTTGTCAACCCATTCGCCAGCTTGTGTCAGCAATCGATACTTGTACTTGTCGCCAACCTTGGCCTGTGGGACGAACAATTCCCAGATCCCGAGATGATCGTGCGACCGAGCGGTCTGGCAGCGTCCGTCCCAGCCATTGAAGTCGCCGACAATTTGCACCGTACGTGCATTCGGTGCCCAGACGGCAAAGTTGATACCCGCTTGGCCATCAATGGTTCTCGGATGCGCGCCCAAGCGAGCGTACAGCTCGTGATCACGGCCTTCTGCGAAGAGATAACGATCTAAGTCCGTAAATACGGAAGGTGCTGCGTAGGGATCTTGCATCAAAGTTGTCTTGCCAGAGGAGTCAGTCATTTCAATACTATAAGCGGAAGCGTCGCGTTGCGACTGTCCGTCGGCTTGAGCCAGCAGAAAATTTGCGGACTCTGGTCGAATACTGGAAGTCGGGATGATCGCTTCGAAGAACCCGGCGGGGTGCAAACGCCTCATCGGACGCCGTGCCCCAGCCTGGGAATCGATCACCCAAGCGGCTGACGCTTGAGGCAGGAAACTGCGAACCGCAATGGCTGTTTCTCCCTGGTAGTCAATCCGATGTGGCCCCAGCAGCTCGCCTGGGTTTTCATAGGTGCCGGCAACGAGTCGACCAATACTGGACAAAAGCAACTGGGTTTGCATGACGAATTCCAAGAAAAAAAGTGAAACAAATATCTGGTTTCGGCTTGAAACTGAGGGTGTTTCGTTTCAGGCCATGTGTTCGTTCCCCGGGGAAGGCTTACTCCCCCGCGAGGTCAGCCGCACGATACCGGCCCCGCCGCGTCACAATGGGAGCCGCATCACAATTGCCCGCCAACCATTTCCTCAGTCCGTCGCGTTGACCCAAGGCTGCCGTCGGATGCGGACTATCGAACCGTAACACCGACGTTTCAGCGAACGGCTGCTTGGGCTGCTCAGCAAATGAATCGAAGCGGCTATCACCGCTTGAGACACGCGTTGTTTGGAGCAGCGATGCCGTCACGCAGTGAATGCCGAGAATGCGATCGATACGACGCCACAGATCAGCATTTTGAACCGGCATCTTTCGTCCGAACTGTTCCCACACGAAATCGTTCTCGCGCCAACGGGGCAGCGAGCGATCAAGTGAACGGATCAAGTAGCGATTGTTGCTGATCAGCGAAACAAGTCCCTTGCCATCGATTGACTCCAGCCCGCGAACTGCGGCCAACAGCGAAAGTCGATTGAGGTCACCGTCATCTTCGCATTCAGCATCCAGCAACGGCACGCCCGAGAGCGACTCCAGTGAGAAACACCAAGTTCCCCGATTGATGGATACGGATCGCGCATGACAGACAAGCAGGTACTGCTTCAAAGCTGCGGTTGAAGCGACGGCTACCGTCTTGAGCGCACCAGCAGCTTCGCTCAAATGACTATGTGACAAAACCGGCGGCACCGGAGGAATGCCTGGCATCAGGCCCCAAGCCGCGTCCGGCGTAAGATTGGCGATCACGGATGACTCCACAGCGAGTTCAGATCAGATGGTGTGGTTTTGGTCGATTCCATGACCCGTACAGCGAGCAACTCTACCCGCTAGATTTAGCCAATCGTCAAACTCGCCGCCCGAAACTTAATCGCTTCATCAGAAATCTCTTTGCCAGTCGAACACTTCAATGACAATCGATTCCACCGACACAATCAAATCTTTCTCGCTTACGCTTCGGGTTACCAACAGTCGACATCGGCGACTGCGTTGCTAGCATCAAGCTGCCAAGGCGCAGCCAGTTGTGACCAATTTCAAGGCATGACGTTGGACTTGAGCAATTCCGATCAACTTATTCACAATTGACCTACCTTTTTCGCAAAAATACTGCTACTTGTCGCGCGGTTGCTTGAGAATCATCGAAAGCCGACTGTATACGCCTGACAAGAAAAAAGACCGGCCATGACCCGTCCTGCAAAAACACGTTTGCTTTTACTGCTTCCATTGACGTGCCTTCTGCACGCGGGTTGCCAGCGTTCGATGGGCGGGTCGATGGCGACCGGTCCATTTGCTCCGGCTGGAACGGGTGGAACGGCAAGTGCACCGCTATTTCCGATTGGTCCTGTCAGCGGAGCAACCCGTGTACCGCCGCCGCCGACTAGCAACACAGCGCCAACTAATGGATACAACTCGCCGCCAACGGCTTCTAATGTTGGACCTGGGCCTTCGTCAACATTGCAAGTCAACGGCAATTCGGGAAGCGTTCCGCCACGCGATAGTTTTTCAACCAGTCCTACATTGTCTTCGCCTGATGCTTTTCGCAACTCACTAGGCGGCATGCCCGTGATTGACATGACAAGCGGAAACCAAACGCAAGTCTTGAACCCGACTTCGCCGAGCCTTGCCAATTCGTATTCAAACAATGCCACGCCGTTCGGTAGTGGCGTTTACGATCCAGCGCAGCGCCCGGTTGAAACGTCTGCCTGGGCGCGTCAACCAGCCGAACTCCTTCGTCCCATCGATCAGCCTATCGGTGCCGTTCCCGTACCAAGGTATCGGGGAATTGACGAGTCCGTTTCGCCACTTGGCTCACCCGTTCCGTACGTCGCGTCAGCGATTCAGCCAGCAGGTGGTTTCCCGTCAACAGATTCATGGCAGACTGTTCAGCCAACCCAAATGAAAACCAGCCAAACGAATGTCGTTCAAGGCGGCTTCGACCGGACACCGACTGGACAGGGTGCCTTTACGTCGCCAACAACTCGGTCCTTCAGCGGTGCGTCTGTGCCTCAGGTTGCGAGTCCCACGTTGCCTTGGCGTTCACCTACAACCGCGCGCTGATCTGGTCTTGGAGATCTGGTCTGAAAACGAAAAAAGGCGAGGCCGATTCCGAAAAACCGACCCCGCCTCGCACGGGGGGATGCTCTTGAGTGGTTGGTTGCGTTGTCTGACGCGTCTCCCCAAGACAATCAAAGCTAGTTCGGTTTTCGAAAACCATCGCGAATTCTTGATTTCTTATCAAGCAATTTGGCAAAACGACGTCAACTTCATCGCTATTGTAACGATTGTATTAGACGAGGCGGTCTCGGGCGTCTCAGACTCGTCTATCCTGGCGTCTTGAAGCATCGTCTCTACGGATGCCACCGAGAGAATCGACGGGATAGCTAAGGACTTTGTGGAAACCCGGCCTTCAGCAACGCCTTGTATCCTTGCTTCAGCGGGCGCAAATCCTTGTGGCGGCCTGCGAGCGCTTTTGCTGCTTCCATGGAACGAAAACCGGATGCGCAGTGCAAATAGACGATTTTGTCTGCGGCCGCTAGCTTGTCGAACTCTGCCTGATTGAATTCGTCACGGATTTTCTTCAATGCTAGGTGCGAGGCATCTTTAAGGTGCCCGTCGCTCCACTCATTCAATTCGCGAACATCGATCAATACGGCTTTTTTGTCGTCAATGTTTTTTTTGATCGTCTCCAGGGAATCCGTGGATGGTTCGATCGCGAGTGCACAGAACGAACTCCCCGAAAGTACGATTACGACCGCGAGTAGCAGGAAGGATAAGCGATTCATGGGTTTGGCTTTTGGTGTGGATAGGATCGTGCGTAAAACTCCGCTCGATCATATTCTACAAACTCGCTGGAGAGCACCCTGTAAGGATCAACTCATTTTCCGTTAGAATCCCGAAACAACGCCGATCACTTTTCGCGAATTTGACATGATGACGACAGCTCAAACGCCCAACATCCATGAACCGCCGATTGTCGGCGTCATTATGGGGAGTCGAAATGATTGGGAAACGATGAAGTCAACATCGGAAATGCTCGATTTACTCGGAATTCCGCACGAGCGACGTGTGGTATCGGCTCACCGCACGCCACTTCAAATGATGCAATATGCGTCCTCGGCATCGCATCGAGGTTTAAAGATCATCATCGCCGGTGCTGGCGGGGCTGCTCATTTGCCTGGGATGGTCGCGAGCGAAACCATTCTGCCCGTGATCGGGGTGCCGATTCAAAGCCGCGCACTGCAGGGCCTTGATTCGCTGCTTTCCATCGTTCAAATGCCTGGCGGCGTGCCGGTGGCAACGATGGCGATCGGGTCGTCCGGCGCAAAGAACGCGGCGATTTTTGCAGCCAGGATACTGGCGATCCACGACCCTGCCCTTCGCGAGCGACTGCAACTGTTCGTCCGGCAACAAAGCGACGATGTACTTGCGACGGCGGAACTATGAGAAGCCCCGTCCCATTCCAAACCGTGCCACCGGGAGGCACGATCGGCATGCTCGGCGGCGGCCAACTTGGCAGAATGTTCGCCATCGCAGCAGCGCAGCTTGGTTACCGTATCATCGTCTTTTCTGACCGAGCGGATTGTCCGGCCGCGTCGGTGTCGCATCAATCGATCGTCGGTGAGCTGACCGATCGCGAACGTTTAGATGAACTGGCGGCGCAGTGCGATGTCGTGACCCTGGAGTTCGAAAATCTGCCTGTCGACGCAGTTGCTTACCTGGCTTCCAAAGTCGCTGTATATCCAACACCCGAAGTTCTTCGCATCTCACAGGACCGTCGCTTGGAGAAGCAAGCGTTTGCAGACGCCGGGCTTGCCGTCACGCCGTTTCGTGTCGTCAACGATCACGGCGATTTGCGAGCGGCGATCAACGAACTCGGGTTACCAGTCGTCTTAAAAACGGCTCGTGACGGCTATGACGGTAAAGGCCAGTGGAAGATTGACCACGCTGACGAAACCAACCTGCAGCAATTGGTCATCGATCGACCGATGATCGCCGAAGCTTGGATTACGCATCAACGAGAGCTCTCGGTTATCGTGGCCAGAACGCATGACGGAAGCTGTGCAACTTACCCCGCATTCGAGAACCATCACCGCAATCACATTTTAGATGTTTCTTTTTGCCCGTCGCGCATCGCGCCGGAGACCGAGCAGGAAGCAACGAACCTTGCGATCGCGGCCGCAGAGACGATTTCGCTTGTCGGCTTGATGTGCATCGAGATGTTCCAGGACACAGCTGGTCAATTGATGATCAATGAAGTTGCGCCGCGGCCTCACAACTCTGGCCACCTCTCAATAGAAGCGTGCAATACCAGTCAGTTCGAACAACAAGTTCGCGTTGTCTGCGGCCTACCGCTGGGCGATACATCGTTGCGAGTGCCTGCCGCAGCGATGGTAAACTTGATGGGTGAGCTTTGGAGCGAAGGCGAGCCGGATTGGAGCATTGTCTTGGCCATCCCAGGCCTGCATCTGCATCTGTACGACAAAGGCCAAGCAGCCATTGGCCGCAAAATGGGCCACATCACTGCGACAGGTCACGACGCAGGTGAAATCGCCGCCAAGCTAATCGCCGTCCGCGATTCGCTGGTTGCGGTATTAGGCACTGCAAAGAAATAAATCGGGTGGCATGTGCCGTTTCGCTACTTTAGTCCACGCCATTCCCACGCCAGGATTCCGGATCGAAAGCGAGGGGAGTCAAGATTTCCTGATCGTCACTAGTGTTTGCCAACGTACGATCATATGGTTGCGGAAAGTACCTTGCGTTTGTCCGCAACAACCTTCAGCAGCGCTCGCTGTGGCTTGACGAACTTGGACACGCCCTCTTCCATCAGTACTTTGTGCATGTGCGCGATATCGAGTGACTTGTCGATCTCGGCTTGCACCGCCGGGGATGGCAATTGATCAACAGCGCGAGTGAAGGTGACACCGCTTTTGGAAACTGCTTCATTGGTTTCCGGTGGGTTGGTCTGAATGTCGCTGCCCGCAAGCGCGGCTACATATTTCCAGGCCGGCAACTTCGGGTCTTTGACTCCCGTGCTGGCGAAGATCAATTCTTGCTCAAGCTTAAGTCCCTTGTCGGACCAAAACTTGTTGTTTTCAGCCCATACGCGTTTGGCGTTTAGCAAGCCAACGTTGCCTTGAGCATCTGCCGACAAATCGGGCAGATACTTATCGGAGTACACGTCGATACGCGAAACGAAGATGCTGTAGACGCTCTTAAAGTTGGCGAGATCCCCGCGCCGTTGCGCTCCGCGCCAGACTGCTTCGCGAGCTTGGCGGTATTGATCCATGGTGAAGATCAGCGTGACGTTCAACGTGACACCGGCTGCGGCAAGGTCTTCGAGCGCTGCGATGCCGCCCTCGGTTGCAGGAACCTTGATCATCCGATTGGTGTGGCCAGTGTTCCAGTGCTTCCCAAGTTCAACGTATTTTTTCGCGCGTTGTGCGATCGATAGTCCAACGGCAGGATCCTCTAACAGCGGATCAAGTTCAAACGAAACCCAACCAGCATTGCCACTAGTCTTCTTGTGAATCGGCAGAAATTTTCGCTGAGCATCGCTAACGAGATCATTGGTTAGCTCCCACGCGATGGCTTCATCGTCATGGCCGGCACTGATAAGCGTTTCAATGTTCTCGTCAAATCCACCCGTATCGACAATGCCTGAAATAATGGCGGGGTTGCTCGTCGCTCCGACGGCTCCCCAAGCTAAGTTCTTATCAATTTCAACTGGCAACACAGAATCCAAATAGAGCTTGGTTCCAGTTTCGATCAGAGATTGCAGCGGACTTGTCATAATAGGTTCCTTTAGTTGTTGTAGGAAACGGTCGAAGTGGCAACAGAGAAAGCGAAAAGTCAAATCAACCGCGAGAGTCTTCCCAAGCGGTGCGACAGACGATTGTAGCCATTCGTTGCCACTCTAGGGGCCTACTTTGTCTGGACC
>Ga0105044_10015604_pt1 | contig 10265 bp, 11 predicted proteins | sample MAT01_FD_78092 | JGI IMG/M metagenome (GOLD analysis project Ga0105044, IMG submission 78092) | Freshwater microbial communities from Lake Fryxell liftoff mats and glacier meltwater in Antarctica - MAT-01 | ecosystem: Environmental > Aquatic > Freshwater > Ice > Liftoff microbial mat | place...
CCCCCCGCCCCGCCCCGCCCGGGCCGCCCCGCGCGCGCCCCGCCCCGCCCCGGCCCGGCCCGCACCGGCCCGCCCCGTATCGGCCCGCCCCGCACCGGCCCGCCCCGTATCGGCCTGTCCCGTATCGGCCCGCAGCACATTTGCAGCGCGGACATGCCACGCCCTTCTGCGGCATGCTATGCCAGTTCCGCGCGGTTTCCATGGGTCTCGCAGAGGTCGGCAAGATCGTGCGCCGCAAGGATTGTCCCGGCACAGGCTCCGTACCCGATCCGAGGATGCGCGCATGGTGGATCGACGCGTAGAAATCCGTATACTCCGCGACCCGGAAGGGCAGATGCAGCCGCGCGCCCGCCGCGGCACCAGATATCTTGCAACAGCCGTGCGCCCAGCTGCGCCCTCGACCAGCAGGTCGGCAAGCCGCCGCCGAAGCACCCCCCAGGGCCTGCGGCCCGAGCGCCATCGCCTCATTCCAGCGGCCCTGTGCCAGGACCGTGCGATCGGACAACCGCAACATCCCCGCCGCTTCCAGGCCCGCGACCTCGAGGATGAAATCCCCGATCGCCACCCCGCACCCCGGCGCAGAGCCGTCGCGCGAAAACACGCCGCAAGGCGGGTTCATCAGGGGAAAATCGGTGGTGGCGGTCTTGGCGCCGGACACCCAGCTGGGAGCCGTCTGCCTCATTTCAGCCCCGGGGTGCCGTCAAACTTCTTCACCAGACTGTCCCAGCAAGTGGTGTAATCGTTCTGCAACGGGGCTTCATGCGCTGCAAACGGCGTCAGACGCTGCGGAAAACGGGTTTCGAACATGAAACTCATCGTGTCGTCCAGTTTCTCGGGGCCAAGGTCGGCAGTCGCCGCGCGCTCAAAGGCGGTGCGGTCTGGCCCGTGCGGCAACATGCAGTTGTGCAGGCTTCCCACCCGGCACGAAGCCCTTCGGCTTGGCGTCGTAAATCCCGTAGATGTTGCCCATCAACTTGGACATCAGGTTTTAGGGATACCACGGCGGACGGAACGGTTTCTCGGCCACCATCCAACGGTCGCGGAACAGCACGAAATCGATGTTTGCGGTTCCCTCCTGCCCTGATGTGCGGTCAACACGGTAAAGATCGACGGATCGGGACGGTGTTAATGGACCTGCGCTCAGACCCGCATCGGAGCCCGGGGAAAAGCCGCCGGCCGCGCCTTGCATCGCCTGGTTGGTTTGAGCGTCGCTGCAGCCCTCGCGAGAAAGATAGCCGAACCGTTTGCCCCTCGTTTCGTCCGGCCCGCGCCTCACACCTGTGGCGTTCGCCTCGGCAGACCTGAGGCATGTTCCGAAAACCGCGTCGGGGGCACCATTTTCAGCAGCCTGCCAAGTCTGGTGCGGCAACCTGTGAAGGTTGAGGCCAATGCCGGTTGTGCTCGGCAAGCCTTTCCCGGTCCGCGGGACGCCGATGGACTGCAGACGAATATCCCCGGAATCCGCCGAACCGCCGCGACGGCGGCCCTGAACCTGAGAAATCGAGCGCCAATAGTACATTGCGCGCCTGTCGAAGGGATCGGACCGCCGTCCCGGCGAAGCCGAACGCTGTCATCAGGCGATCTTCAAACCAAAACTAGGTCTTGAAAACCATCCCGTTTCTGACACGGTGCTGCGGAGGACCCGACAGAGGGCGCGGGGGGAAACGAACCGCGCGCTATCATTCATCAGGAGAATGACCATGAAGCTTACCCGCAGAGTCGCGCTAACACTCGGCGCCGCGTTGGCGCTTTCCCTTGCTGCTCCGGTTGCAGTGTTTGCACAGGATGTATTGCGGGTCGGCTCCTATCCTGCAAATCCACCTTGGGAAAACAAAACCGAAAGCGGAGAATTCGAGGGCTTCGAGGTCGACATCGTCAACGAGATCGCAAGGCGGATGAATATGACCGCAAAGATCGAAGGACTGGATTTCAAGGCTCTGTTCGTGGCTTCGGCATCGGGGCGGGTGGATATGGTGATCTCATCCCTGACGATAACCAATGAACGCCTCGAAAGCCAGTCTTTCACTCAGCCCTATGTCGAGGGAGCTTTGGGAATTGCAGTCAAGAGTGACTCTGATCTGACTTCACCCGAAGGCCTGAAGGGCAAAGTCGTCGGCTCCGTCGCGACCTCCTTCCCGGAGGGCTGGTTGAAAGAGCGCCAGGCCGAGCTGGGCTTTGCCGAATACAAGAGCTATGACAGCACGTCGAACATGCTGACGGATTTGTTGAATGGTCGGATCGATGCTGCTGTGAACGATGTTGTTGGACTGCGTTTTGCGTCCACTCAGATGAAAGGTATCAAGGTCGGAGCTGAGGTCGTCACAGGTGAAAAGTTCGCGATCATGCTGCCAAAGGGTTCTGACAAGCTGGAGCAGATCAACCAGCATATTTCGGACATGAAGACCGATGGCACAATGGCCGGCATATATGAGAAATGGCTCGGTGTTGCCCCTGCTGCCGGTGGCTTGACCGTCACGCCGCTGCCGGTCCCGACGTCGGTGGATTGATCCCTCATCGGCCGGGGACAATCCTGGCCAAGCCATGTCCCGCCGGGCTGGACCCCGCCCAACCAGAAAGCCCGTCGTGACACTGGCCCATCTTGCCGCAACACGCATCGAGACAACGGCCGAGTTTGCATTTGCCCAGCTTTCGGATGTCGCAGCGATTGGAAAATGGGCGCTTGGCAGCATGAACTTCAGATCGACTTCCCTTCCGGAAGTCTGGCAGGGACGGTCAATGTTCGACGGGTCGGACTGTTTCATGGAGATCCGCGCCTATCCGGAACTTGGGCTTATTGATTACCACGTCGGATCAGTGGAATTGCGGGTGCCACGCATATCGATCCGGGTAACTTCGGGGGAAAACTGGGGGATCGGGGACTCTGCCTGCATGGTGGCGATGACCACATGGCGGGCGGATGCCGTTGATGAAGCGGGATGGACACGGACTTGCCGGATGCATGACCTGGAGGTGCTGCTGTTCAAGGCTCAGGTCGAGACGATCTGGAATGCGACCCGATGATGCCATCAGATCGGCACTGGCGCAGCGGTGCGGGGCCTGCCAGAAGCCTTGCAGCGCGGAATTCATCTCACGAACCTGACCTATGGCCCCATGTCGGACGGGCCCTGCCACGTGCAAAGAACCAGACCCTTTGCCAGAAAGGATTTCCGTCATGACCGTGTTCGAGGTTTTCTTCAACATGGACGTGTTGGTTCGGGCCTTCCCGATCCTGCTGACCGGTCTGGGAATGACTTTGATCCTCGGCACAACGGCGATTGTCTTTGGTTCATTTTTTGGCGTGGTCATTGCCATCACGCGGCTCTATGCGATCAGACCGCTGCAATTGCTTGCCATCGCCTTTACCGATCTTGCACGGGCGATGCCGGTGCTGGTGGTGCTTATTCTGATCTATTACGCCTTGCCGTTCGCGGGGATTGTTCTTTCGTCGTTTGCTTCGGCTGCCATTGCCCTGTCTTTGGTGCTTGGTGCCTACACGGCCGAAGTGGTTCGCGCCGGAATTCAGGCAGTGCCGAAAGGTCAGTTCGAGGCCGCGGATGCGCTCGGGATCGGCTTCTGGCTGGCGATGCGCAAGGTGATCCTGCCGCAGGCTCTTCGCATCGTCATCCCGCCCCACGCATCCAATTGCGTCAGCATCATAAAGGACACCTCTTTGGCATCCGTCGTCGCGATGAGCGATCTGCTGAAGCAGGCGACAGATGCACAGGCACTATTCGCCAACCCGACCCCATTGATCGGGGCTGCGCTGATCTATGTTGCAATACTGTGGCCGCTAGTCCGGCTGACCAGCTGGCTGGAGCATCGCTTCCAGCGTGCCTATGCGAGGTGAAAGACGTGGACGACGCATATTTTCTATATCATTCCATCGGGCAGTATCCCGGCAAGGCCGCCGATATCGCGCAGGCGATGCAGGAATTCGGGCAGATTTGGGGAACAGCGAATGATGCCCAGTGGAGCTATCTCCTGGGCAAGCGGGTGGAGTTTGTCGATCATTGGCGCGCAATCATTTCGGCCGCCGAAGGCACCGTGACCACCGCCGAGAATGTCACTCAGGCTGTTCACATGCTGATCACCGCGCTGCCGCCTGATCGCCTGACGGGCAAACGGATTCTGATTGGTGCGGATTGCTTTCCCTCCAATCATTTCCTGCTGACCGAATTGCAACGTCGGCTTGGCTTCACATTCGACACAGTACCGATGCGGCAAGGTGCGGCTTGGGTCGAGGATGAAGACTTCGTCGCCCGATGGGGGCCGGACGTGGCGGTAGCCGTGTTGACCTGGGTATCCTCCACCACCTCTCATCGGATCGACCTGCCAGCAATGGTTGCGCATGGCCGCCGGATGGGAAGCCTGATCGGCGTTGATATTACTCAGGCCGCGGGTCTTTTGCCGTTTGACGTCAATGAGCCGGCGATTGATTTTGCCGTGACCACCAGCCTGAAATGGATGTGCGGCACCCCTGGCGCAGGTGTCCTGTATGTCGCACCAGACCTGATTTCAGAGTGCTCGCCGGAATTGCGCGGCTGGTTCAGCCAGCCCGATCCGTTCAGCTGGGCGCTTGACCGATTTTCGTTTGCGCCCGATATCCGCCGTTTCGACAACGGAACACCGGGTTGCATGTCGGCGGCATGCTCGCTTCCGGCTCTCAGATGGCACGCAGAGCAGGACAGCGCGGCTATCCTTGCGCAGAACCGCCGCCAGACCGCGCGCATCATTCAAGCCGTCGATGATCTGGGGCTTCGGCTGATCACGCCGAGAGCCGAGAGTGCGCGCGGCGGTTCGGTCATGCTGCGGTGGCCAGATGCCGAACCCGGCGCACAGGTGGTTGACGCCTTGCGAGAAGACGGGATTTTCATAGATGGGCGCGGCCAGATCCTGCGGGCATCACCCGGCGTCATCACCACGGATGACGGCGTGTCTGCCCTGATCGCGGCCCTCGCGCGACAGACACGGGGGTAAGCGGGTGCCACCCCGTTACCCCATCACGGCCACCGGTTTCGCTTTGGTCTTTGGTGGCACAGGAGGCAGACATGACCGATAGAGACGGCATCCGTTGGGCGATGATCACAGGAGCTGCGACCGGAATAGGATTTGCCGTCGCACGCGCGCTCCACGATGCAGGGCATGGCGTCGCAGTGCTCGATCTCGACGGCGACGCCGCTTCGCGCGCTGCGGCCGATATTGACGGAAGCGGTCTGCGGGTCCGGGCACTGCACGCTGATGTCCGGCGCAAGGCCGATATCTTTCGCGCGGTCGCCGATCTTGAAGCCGAAGGGCTGCTCATCGATATTCTGGTGAACAACGCCGCCCGCACGCAAGCCCGCGATTTCTTTGAGATCGACGAAGCAGAGTGGGACGACGTGCTGAACACGAACCTGCGCTCGATGGTGTTCACCACGCAGGCCATTGCGCCGGGCATGGCGCGGCGCGGCTGGGGCAGGATCATCAACATGACGTCGGTGGCCGGTCAACGTGGTGGACCGCAGGTGCAGGGCGCGCATTACTCCGCCTCCAAAACCGCGATCATCGGGCTTTCGCGCAATCTTGCCCATGCGTTCGCGCGGGACGGCATCACGGTCAACGCCATTGCACCTGGAACCATCCGGACCAATCAGACAACGCTGGCGCCGCCCGACAAGTTGGAGGCTGTCATGAAGTCGATTCCGATGGGGCGCCTTGGTGACGCGTCAGAGGTCGGTGCGCTGGTCGCCTTCCTTGCCTCGGATCAAAGTGGGTTCATCACGGGCGCCACCATAGACGTGAACGGTGGGCTTCTCATGCGTTGAAGAGTGCCTGCGCTGCGTGATGGCGGGCACCTGATCGACGCGACGATTCAGCCGCAGCCGGAGGTTGCCCCTGATGGCGCAGGCGGCGGCGCATGTCATGGTAGCGTGACGAAAGAGCCGAATGTCCATCGAACGAGGTTTTGCGATGAAAGCCTGCTTCCAGACCCGGCCAGCATGGAGCACCGGAAAACGCGCCCGACGGGAAACCCCGGATTCGGTCGAAACTCACCCGGCTCCGGGTCAAGAGTGGGCGCGAGACGTTCACCTGCCGGGCTTGCGGGAAGATCGGTCAGCCGCACGCGCCCTGCCATTTCATTTCGCGTGGGTGGGCCGGGTCGCAACCGATTGCAAGGGTGGCTTTTGAGAGCGGGGCCCCGATAAACTCTGCCGGAATTGCCAACAGCATGCCCGGTCCGGTTTCCTGCCGTGAGGGGGGCCAATTGAAAAGTCCGTGAAAGCCGGAGCACCTCTGAAGGCGGCACCGCTCGAATTCCATCACGGGGTTTGCCAAGGAACGATACCGCCCGGCATCCGTCGTGGGGTGATTGATGCGGATACCGAAATGCGGTTCCTTCGTATACCGGAGACCTGTCGCCTCGCCCGATCTGCGCGCCAATGTTGTCATCGAGGTGGACGAGAAAGATGGGTTCGGATAGAAACTTTCCGGAAGGCGTTCTTCAGCTTGAATGCGCCCGCTGGAAGTCGGGGACTTCAAAACACGGCAACCGTTTTTTGTGCGGGAACTACAGGATTGCAGTAGTCCCGGCATAAAGTTCCTCGCAATTGGGTTGACGCCGGCAAGGAGGGCGGGAGGATGGTCGAACAGCCTGGGGATACCTCGCGACACGTCGGCGTCGTGGGGGTCGGCTTGATGGGGCACGGCATTGCGGCCAGCCTGCAACGGTCCGGTTGGCCAATTGCCTTTCTGGACCACCCCGGCAACCAGCCGGTTGCCGACCTGCTTGAAAACGGCGCGGAAGGTTTCAAGACGTGCCGCGATCTGGCACAGGCTTGTGATGTGGTCATCATTTGCGTGACGGGCACGCCTGAGGTGGAGGACGTGCTTTTCCGTGAAGATGGTCTTCTGCGGGGTCTCCACAGCTCATCCGTTGTCATCGACTGTTCAACGGCCATTCCGGACTCAACCAGACGGATCGCGGCGGCGGTTGAGGCGGCTGGCGGTCGTTTTCTGGACGCGCCGATGACCCGCACGCCGAAAGAGGCTGCAGAAGGCCGCCTCAATCTCATTGTGGGCGGAGACCGGGATGTTTTTGAAAAGGCGCTGCCCCTCATGCGGGGATATGCGGAAAACATCACCTACGCCGGTCCTGTCGGGTCCGGTCATACCCTGAAGCTGCTCCACAATTACGTGTCCCTCGGGTTCTCGGCGGTCCTCGCGGAGGCTGCGGCATCCTCGATCCGCGCCGGTGTCGATCCCCGGGTGCTGACGGATGTGCTGACGAGCGGGGGGGGGGCCGGTGTCATTCTGGAACGCTTCACGCCGTTTATCCTGTCCGGGGATACGTCCAGCTTCCAGTTCAGCGTCTCCAACGCGCGGAAGGACATCGGCTATTACGTGCGGATGACCCGCGACCTTGGTGCCGGGAATACTACAGCTTCAGCCGTTCATGCACTTTACGAAAACGCTTGCGACGCTGGTCACGAGACGGCCACGGTCCCGGAAATGATTGCGATCCTGGCTCAATCAAAGGACTGACAGCCAGGTTTAAGGGCCAGGCGACCGTGCCGCCGCGCTGCCCTCCGATGGCCAGCGGCCTGGCCAGTCTCGTCAGCAAGAACCGGTCGCGCGGCGCAGGCCGCGGATTGCACCAATCGATTGGCGATCGCCTGTCGAGCGTCGAAGGAGCGGGCTTTGTCGACGTACCGCATTGCAACGATCAAGGGCGACGGCATCTGCCCGGAGGTGACCCGAGCCACCATGCAGGTGCTCGACACCGCCTTTGGCTCCGATGTGCTCGACTTCGACCTGCTGGAAGGGGGCGCCGATTGCTGTCTGAAGACCGACAAAGCTGTTCCGGACGCGACCCTGGCAAACGAGCCTGATCGCAGTGTTCAGGGCGAACCTGTCAACCGCAAGCTGTGCACCCTTGAACTCACCTGACCCCGACCACTACCCCCTCCAGACCCTGGCATCCGTAGGGTGGGTGCCAGGGCTCCCCACTTGATGCATCCCGAAGCGGGTGGAGTCAGTTCAGCAGATGCGTCTCGGGGATGCCGTAGACCGGGGTCGGGATGCCCTCCATCCGCGCCTTGATCTGCAGCGACAGGAACTGCGAATAGTGCCGCGACTGGTGCAGGTTGCCGCCGTGGAACCACAACCCCTCCTGCTGCGTCGGCTTCCACATGTTGCGCTGCTCGCCGACCCAGGGGCCGGGGTCCTTGGTAGTGTCGGACCCCAGACCCCAGCATTTGCCCACCTTGTCTGCCACGTCGCGCCCGATCAGGTCCGCCGCCCAGCCGTTCATCGAGCCATAGCCGGTGGCATAGACGATCACATCGGCGGGCAGCACAGTGCCATCCTCCAGCACCACGGAACTGTCGGTGATCTCGCACACATTGCCATGCGCCAGCTTGATCTTGCCGTCGATGATCAACTGGCTGGCGCCGACGTCGATGTAATACCCCGACCCGCGCCGCAGGTATTTCATGAACAGACCCGAGTTGTCGTCGCCCCAGTCCAGCCAGAACCCGGCCTTCTCCAGCCCCGCATAAAACTCGGCGTCGCGCTCCTTCATCCGGGCATAAAGCGGGATCTGGAACTCGTGCAGGATGCGGTAGGGCAGGCTGGCAAAGATCATGTCGGCCTTGTTGGTGGTCATGCCGCCGCGCACCGCCGCCTCGGAGTAAAGCCCGGCCATGCCGACATCCATCAAAGTCTCGGACCGCACGATATGGGTCGAAGACCGCTGCACCATCGTCACATCGACGTCGTTTTCCCAAAGTGCGGCACAGATATCGTGGGCCGAGTTGTTCGACCCGATCACCACCGCCTTCTTGCCCTTGTAGGCGTCGGGGCCGGGGTGTTTTGACGAATGATGCTGATCGCCCTTGAACCGCTTCATCCCCGAATAGCCGGGCAGGTTCGCCTTGGCCGACATGCCGGTCGCCAGCACCAGTTGCCTCGGGCGCAGCGTCACCTCCTGCCCGTCACGGTCCACCAGCACGGTCCATTCGCCTGTAGCCTCGTCATAGGACGCATGCTTGCAGGTTGTCCTGGTCCAGTAGTTCAACTCCATGATCCTGGTATACATTTCCAGCCAGTCGCCCAGTTTGTCCTTGGGCGAAAACACCGGCCAGTTCGGCGGGAAGGGCAGGTAGGGCAGATGGTCATACCAGACCGGGTCATGCAGACACAGCGACTTGTAGCGGTTGCGCCAGCTGTCACCCGGCCGGTCGTTCTTTTCGACAATGATCGTCGGCACACCCAACTGCCGCAACCGCGCGCCCAACGCGATGCCGCCCTGCCCGCCCCCGATGATCAGCACATAGGGCTGCCTGGTGTCGCCCAGATCGCGCGCCTCGGCCTCGCGGTCCTCAAGCCAGGTCGGGCGGTGTTTGTCCGCGCCGTGCTTTGCCCCAAGCGGACGATCAAAGCCCAAGGCTTCCTCATGCCCCTTCAACTCGACCATCGAGGTCAGCAGCGTCCATATCTTGCCGTCCTTCAGCCGGATCAGGCCATACCCCCGCGCAACCGACGTCTCGAAGCTGATCCAGGCGGTGGTCACGCCACCCTCCGCGCTCGCCGTCTCACCCTCGGCAATCTGCCAGTTCGATGGTTGCGTCATGGCCAGTTGATGGCGCAGCATGTCGGCTACCTCGGCGCGGCCTTCGACGGTCTTGAGGTTCCAGGTGAAGGTGACGAGGTCACGCCAATAACAGTCGTCCTGAAACATCGCAGCCGCGCGGTCGATGTCGCCCGCCGCCAGCGCATCGCCGAAATCCGACAGGAACGCCGAGACCTGATCGGCCGTGGTGGTGTCGAGCATGGGTATCCTCCCTCAATTTCTCCCTCAGGCAGAGTGGCGCATTTTTGCGGCGAAGCGCAAAGACAATCCGATGTCGAGATCAAGTTACAGCGGTGTCGCGTGGCTTGACCGATTGCTGCCCGACGCTCGACGTCCTGATCGCGGGACCGACGGCCCGACAATCGAGCAGACCGAAAGCCCTGCTCGATCCTGCCCGACCCGCGGTTGTTCGACGTCTTCTGTTCGCTGCCCCCGGAGGCCAATCCGTCCATTCACCGGCGATCCCGCAACGGGTCTGCCGACCTGCCGAAGCTGCTTGTCAACGCCTCAGGAGTGAACCGCGCCGGCTTTGCCGGAGGGTGATTTGTTCAACGACTAGGCGACCATATCGAGTGTGTTCAGGTTTGCATAGAACGCCTCCTCTGCGTCTGCGGGGGTGATGTATCCGATGGGGCTGAGAATGCGGCGGTTGTTA
>Ga0105044_10015607_pt1 | contig 10263 bp, 6 predicted proteins | sample MAT01_FD_78092 | JGI IMG/M metagenome (GOLD analysis project Ga0105044, IMG submission 78092) | Freshwater microbial communities from Lake Fryxell liftoff mats and glacier meltwater in Antarctica - MAT-01 | ecosystem: Environmental > Aquatic > Freshwater > Ice > Liftoff microbial mat | place...
GTCCCACCAACCGTAGAACACGTAGCCCGAGAGTGTGAGCCACACGTACCGCGATCTCGCGCTCCGGAGAAGCCAGAATACGCCGTAAGCGATCGGCAAGAACGCAAAGATGAACTCAATGCTATTAAAAAGCACGAGAGAGAATCGACGATGGGAAACGGGGGCCAGTGGCAGTTGCCGGTCGGGCAAACCGGACTGCGGAAGCGAGCACATCCTTACTCGCAAAAACCATTAATGTAGCGACTGACCGAAGACGCGAAAGGTCACTGACGTTAAGGCCTCGCTCGCACATCCCGACGATAGGAGAAAGCACGTCGCCTTTCGTACCTGTGTTCCGCGTCACCGGAAAGGATGGCACCTCGGCGATCAATGCCCTAATCTGGGAGACGCAGAGACTCCCCCTACGGAGTAGTTGGGAGTTACACTTGGGTTGACTTGGCTTACCGAGAAGCTTCGATGAGGTCTTCTCAGAAGCTTGGCAAGTTCAAGCCCCTGTGTCTCTTATGATAATCTTTCCGGCCATGTAACGCCCTCGTTGCGCCCGTGGTATCGCTTCGTCAATACCACGTTCAGGTTCCACGATCACTGCTCGTGTTCCGCCTCGCGACATGTACGGTCATACAATCAAGGTACAGACAGCACCATGAAGACCTCCAGACAGTACCGCTTGAAGCGAACACGGCAGAAGTCGGTCCTCTGGCTCGCAGGGCTCTTGCTTGCATCGTGTGATCCAGACGCCACATCCCCTGCGCCGCGAACTCCTGAACCCGAACAGAGCGTTCGCTTCTTGGGGCTTCCCGACGCGATGTCTGCCGAATCTGGCGAAACCATGAGCACGTCTGCACTGCCGTTGGCTTCAACCTGGGGAAAATCGAAAGTCTCGGTGCTCAGAATTGACGATGCGCGCGTCGCGAAGGTGGTAGACGACACCCTGATCGTTTTCAACGGGCAGGGATCGAGTCGGATCGATTACATGATCGACCGGACGCTCGTGAGCGGCGTGTTCGTGGTCGGTTCGCCGAATGGGATGATGCTGGCGAGCGCCACGTCCGCTCCTCGCTTAGTCTTTACGTCTGGTACCACCGTCGTAGACTCCGGAAGTTCTACACAGTTCAGGGTCGTAAGTTCTGCAGATCGCGGCAAACCGCTGCTCGCGAGTTCGAATCTGAGATGGACGACCGACAATCCAGACATCGCCGTTACGGACCAGCGAGGCGTGCTTCGCGCGGTCGGAGTTGGAGATGTTACATTGCGGGCGGTGGCAGGGAACGTCGAGGCACGGATTCGAGTCACCTCGCGAGCAGCGTCAACAAACACCGTGTCGATGTCGCCGGCTTCGGCGAGTATCCTCGTTGGGCAATCGGTGTTGTTCGTTGTCGCACTGCGCTCGAATGCTGGGGATATTTTGGACAGCTCAACGTGTATGCTTACCTCGTCGAACGGGAGTATTGCCTCAGTGGCTGGTCGATCTCTTGTGGGAATAAGGGTTGGAACGGTGCTCGCCATCGCCTCCTGTGGGACGCGCGCCGACACTGCCGTCGTCAGCGTACAGACTGGAGGCACGTCGCCCAATCCTCCTGGGCTATGCTACGAACTTCCGTACCGCGCTTCAACGCCCACTGAGCCGAGGGGTGTCGCTGCGCTTCCAGTTGCCTTCCCCCATTTTTGTATCACGACGCCCGTTCGCACGCTCAATGTTGCTTCTGGCGGAAATCTGCAGGTTGCCATTGACTCAGCGAAGCCGGGTGATGAAATCGTGTTGGCCTCAGGTGCCGTCTTCGTGGGCAACTTCATTTTGCCCGCCAAGGCGGGGTCGTCTTGGGTCACCCTCAGGAGCGGAAACCCGAGCCTCGCGCTGACGCGCGGTACGCGGGTAGATCCGTCACTCGCCGCGGGCTTCGCCAAGATTCTTACCGCCAATCAGAATCCAGCGCTCGCAACAGCCCCCGGATCGGCGCGCTACTACATCACGCAGCTGGAAATTTCGACGACCGCTACACTCGCTTCCGCATCGCGCCTTCTTGAGTTAGGTGACGGAACGTCCGCCCAATCTGTGAAATCGCAGGTTCCGCGGGCGTTTGTCGTTGATCAAGTGTACTTGCATGGCACGCCTAATCTCGAGCTACGCCGATGCCTGAGTTTGCAGAGCGACTCTACGGCGATTGTGAACTCGTACGTTGTCGACTGCAATAACAGTGGCTTTGACTCACAGGCGATCGGTGGATGGAATGGTGGAGGGCCATACCTGATCGAAAACAATCATTTGGAAGCAGCGACGGAGGTGCTGCTTTTCGGCGGCAACGAGATATACGTCCCTCAGCAGATCCCTTCGGACATCACGGTTCGACGCAATCATATCACGCGCCAGGACAGCTTCAAGGGCCGTTGGCTCGTGAAAAACCTGGTTGAGTTCAAGTCCGGCGTTCGTGCATTGCTGGAGGGAAATGTGGTGGAGAAGAACTGGATCAATGGCCAGCAGGGGTGGGCATTTGTCATTACCCCCGATGGTCCACCCGGAACATGGAATCGTGTCTCCGACATAACGGTGCGCTCGAATATCTTCAGGAAAACGGGCACGTGGGTCCAAGCCGGAACATGGAGTGGTTTCCCTCCATCACGCATAAGCCTCATAAACAATCTGGTGTATGAGATCAATACTCCGATGTACTCAGGCAGTGGGATAGGGGTTGTCACCACGAGTGCCGTCCCGGAATTGGAGTTGATTGGAAACACAATCCTCATTACTTCGATGGGGATACTGACCTCCTCCGTAGGGTTCACTGGCCTCACGATCCGCGACAACATCCTGGGTATGGTCGTGGACGGTGAGCCTTTTCATACGCCCCAAGGACCTGGAACGAGCGGGCTGAACATCGTGGCGTCCGGTTGGACATTCTCTGGGAATGCTTTCTCCGGTGCGTGGTTCGGTTCCGACGGGTCACGGTATCCGGCTCAGAATACCTTCGTCGCCGCTGGTATTCCGCACTTCGTCAGCCCGACAACTGGCGACTATACACTCTTGACATCGTCTCCTTTTAAGGGGAAGGCGTCTTCGGGCGGTGATCCGGGAGTGAACTTCGCATCCGTCATGCTGCCGACCCCGGGGGTTGTCCGCTAACTCTGACTTGGCTCAAGTGGAGTGAGTCGGTCGTTGCCGCCCACATCTCGAGAGGCGGCGCGCGAATACAGTGGCACGGACTCGCTCCGATGGCGCGGATGAAAGGAGCTGGAGGAGGATTGTCGGCGGTTCAAGCGGTTGCGCCGTCCTTGCTTGCGTCTCGTCGTTCTAGAGTACTTTTGTGGGATATTCGCGTACGCAGTGATTCACCGAGGATGGCGGAGCCATGGGACTGAAGTTCGGCGTCGTTGAGCAATTGCTCGCGCTTACCAAGCGGACAGACTTCGCACCGCGCACTGCGGTGACGATCGGTCGTCTGAATGTGTACCTTCGAACGAACGAGTGGCGTGCGTTGGTGGCCATAGCATCACCGGACGTCGGAGCGCGGCTTCGGGTGGCTGCGGACTCCACCGCGTTTGGTGGATACGCGGACGCTCTGCTGAGCGCCCTCTGGCCCAACGTCGCGATTGACGTGATGGATGCATCGGACTACGAGGGTGCCAACCTGCTTCACGACCTGAACCAGCCGCTGCCTATGGCTCTCCACGGTGCGTACGATTTGGTCATCGAAGCAGGAACAATCGAACACATCTTTAACGTGGCTGAGGCCATTCGAACGCTCTTGCGACTTGTGCGGGAGCAGGGCGTCGTCGTGCTGGATACTCCAGCCAACAACCTGTGCGGCCACGGGTTCTTTCAGGTCAGTCCGGAGCTCATCTATCGCGTATTCTGTGCGGAAAATGGCTTTCGATTGGATACCTGCCTTCTTGAGGAATTTCGATTTCCGAGCACGGAGCTCTCGACGCGGAAACGTGTGGTGGTGCCCCGGGACCCGAGCGACGTTCGTGATCGCGTGCGTGTCATGACTTCGGGAGCGGCAGAGCTGTGCGCTGTTGCCACGCGCCTGGGGTCGCAGGACCCTTTCGGCAGCGGCTGGCCGATGCAGAGTGATTATCAGACGCTCTGGGCAGCCAGTGGAGATGAAGCGCAAGCGGAGAAAGGGATGGCACGGGTAATTTGGAGGAGGTTGCAGCGCCTGATACCCGAGGTTATTCGAGAGAGGGTACGAGGGAGGCGGGAGGTGCTAGAGGCGCGGTTGAGCAACGGCAGAAAATTCGATCGGTATCCGGGCTGATACCTTCGGACCGTGACGTTGTCACTATGCTGGCAGTCTTCTTGCAAGATTAGTGAGCGTCGGGCAGGTTTATGCTTGGATACATTGTGCCAAGCCAAAGTCCTTCGTTTCAAACGCTTCGGAGCGAACATGCAAGACAAAAATCGCGTCATCATGTTGGAGTTCAACGAGTTAAGCCCAAGCTTGATTGATAAGTTCATTTCACAGGGCTACCTCCCGAACTTCAATCGCCTTCGCCGGGAGTCGACCGCTTTTGTGACCAAAGCGGACGAAGAACAAGAAAATCTGGAACCGTGGATTCAGTGGGTCACGATGCACACGGGACTGTCATACGACGAGCATGGAGTCTTCCTGCTCGGCGAAGGACATAAATGTACTGCGAAACGTACATGGGATTTGCTCTCTGACGAAGGTGCGCGCGTCTTTGTTTGCGGTAGCATGAACATTCGCTACGACAGGCCAATCAATGGAGCAGTCATACCGGACCCTTGGACCGAGGGCGTTGAGCCCTACCCGAAAACCGAGTTCGACCCCTACCTCAAGTTCGTCACAATCAACGTCCGCGAACACACCAACGAGACCGTACCGCTCAAGGGATCGGACTACCTGAATTTTCTTCGCTACATGGCTCGGAATGGTCTCTCGGCATCGACCGTTTCGTTCATCGTAAAGCAGCAGATCGGGGAGCGGTTCGCGCCGCAGTTTCGGTGGCGCCGCGCGATTGTGCTCGACCGTTTGCAGTTCGACTTGTTCCGTTCGCAATACAAGAAGATGCAACCGCATTTCGCGACGTTCTTCTTGAACAGCACTGCGCACTTTCAGCACATGTACTGGCGCAACATGGATCCGACTTCGTTCACGGTTCAGCCGAGCGCAAAGGATCAGGCGGATCATGAAGGGGCCGTATTGTACGGCTATCAGCAGATGGACTGGATTGTTGGACAAGTGCTCGAGATGGCTGGATCCGACGGAACGATTGTATTCTCATCGGCGCTGGGCCAGCAGCCGTTTCTAAAGTACGAGGAGCAGGGAGGTAAGGTCTTTTACCGACCCAAGAACTTGGCCGCGTTTTTAAAGCACGTCGGGCTGACTATGCCACACAAGGTTGAGCCGGTCATGTCAGAGCAATTCAACTTGTATTTCGAATCAGAAGCGGCAGCGATCGAAGCCGAGAAGGCACTGCTCGCCGTCCACGTAAACGATCGACCTGCACTGCCGACCCGTCGAAACGGGCGGGACTTGATTTCGGGCTGCGGGATCTTCGCGCAGCTCGACAAAAACGCCACGATGACCACGTTGGCGCACCCGACGCCAGTGCCGTTCTTCGACTTTCTGTATCAGGCTGAAGGAATGAAGAGCGGCATGCATCACCCGGAAGGACTATTCTGGGTTCGGCGTCCGGACAGAAGTGCCAGCGCCCCGTCTGAAGCGGTGTCACTGCGTGCGTGCGCCCCCACAATTCTCAAAATGTTCGGCGTCGCGCAACCGCTGTCAATGAAGGAAGAGGCACTTGAGTTGGCCGGAGAAACTCGGGCAGTCCCGAGGCTTGTTTCACTATGAGGCCCCCCCGGCAGAATTGGACAGGTGGCAAAAGAATTTGACTGGCCGGTAGGTTCGAAGTTCCGCTAAGACATAGATTGCCTACGCGTTACGGCGAGCTGAACGCGGGACAAGGTATTTGTCCAACTGCGTGAGCAAGGCGTCATTTGCGGTGCGAGCTACTCTGCTTTCAAAGAACGCGAGACACCGTACTACTTATTCGCGAAAGGTAAACCTGTGAAGGACACTGAGGCGCTCGATCAACGCACAGCCGACGCGTTCGCCACGTCATGGAACAACCTACCGGAAGGATCGGTCTATTCCTTTGAACAATTCGAGGAATGGTTCGCGCCGATCACCGCGAAGGACGTGGAAGGACGAAGCGTTCTGGAGCTCGGGTGCGGTGGCGGCAACTTGCTGGTGCACATGGTGCGCTGGGCGCCAGCTCGGATTACGGGTGTCGATCTTGGTGCTTCCGTGGGTATGGCAGAGCGCAACATGGAGCGCGCAGCGTCCACCGTGCACCGTATCGTGAAACACGACCTCACGACCTTCACCGGTACCGAGGGATACGATCTCGCCTACTGCATCGGCGTCCTGCACCACTTAAAGGAGCCCGGCGTAGGTTTTGATGCCGTGTTGCGCAATACCAGAGCGGGTGGTCGTTTCCATTGTTGGGTCTATGCCCACGAGGGTAATGCGGTGATCCGGTGGATCGTGGATCCCATCCGCAGGTTCGCCTCCCTGTTACCTTGGTGGGCGACCAAGTACTTCATCGCCACGCCGCTGGTGGTCCCGTATTTTTTTTACGCCAAAACGCTGGACGCACTACGCTGGCCGGTGTTACGGAGACTGCCTCTCTACGAATATTCCCTGTGGATTGCGAAGCGTGGCTACACATTCTTTCGCCATGTGGCCTTCGATCAGCTGGTGACGCCGCAAACGGCCTATATTCACGAGAGTACGGTAAAGTCTTGGTTGAATGATGAACGTGTTGACCCATCCTCCACGTACATCATCTTCCGAAATGGTAACTCCTGGAAGTTCGGCGGCTTGCGCAGGTCGGCCACCAATCCCGTCTAGCACTCAAGACTTGAACAGCGTGTGCTGCCCAGGAAGCCTATAAATGCTTCACGGCGGCTCGACGAAAGTCTACGGGAGGGCAGAAGGCAGTGTTCCGGCGGAGCTGAACGATTCGGCGATCCTGTACGGGCGAAGCGACTGTACTTCGTAGTGAATGCGCATCAGCAGCTCGGCCAGGATGCCCATGAACAGCGACAGCACCGCAGCGATGAGGAACACCCCTGAAAGCGACGGCAACGGCGTTTGTACAAAGCTCGCCTTGTAATTCACACCAATCGGCGCAAGCAAACCATACTTGAACACTACCATCAGACCGGCACATCCAAGGGCCAAACCGAAGAACCCCACGGCCGTCTTTCCAAAGAAGTGCATGGGCCTATTGAAGTATCGCGACATGAAGCGAATGAGGAACAGGTCCACGAACACTTTGACGATTCGGCGACTCCCGTATTTTGAGACACCCTTTGACCGCGCGCGGTGACCGACGACTTCCTCGGTCACACGTGCGCCGTAGCGCGATAAGTACAGTGGAATGAATCGGTGCATCTCACCGTACAGGTGAAGCTGCTTCAGGAGTTCAGCCCGATACGCCTTGAGTGTGCAGCCGTAGTCGTGCAACTTCACGCCGGACAGGCGACCGATCATCCAATTCGCTACCTTGCTAGGAAGCACCCGCGCGCCCTTGTCTTTCCTGAACTTCCGCCATCCGCTCACCACGTCGTACCCCTCGTCAAGACGAGAAACGACCTTTCCGATGTCCCGCGGATCATTCTGTCCGTCGGCATCCAGTGGCACGATGACACTGCCACGCGCGGCTTCAAAGCCCGCCGCCATGGCTGCGGTCTGGCCGAAGTTGCGCACAAACGACAGCACTCGGACAGTGGGACCGTTATCGCTCTTAGAGGCCAATCCGCGCAGGAGTTCCAGCGAGCCGTCCGTTGACTTGTCGTCGACGTAAATGATCTCGACCGCGTACGGCAGTGCTGCGATGACCTCGAGAATCTCACTGTGAAGTTCCGAAACGCTCTCCACTTCATTGTACACGGGAATGACAAGGCTCAGGTACGGACGAGTACCGTCAGCGTTCGGACTCTCGCGGCCAGGCAAGGGAGTTTCCATATTCTGTTACCGTCCTCTCTGTATTCGATACACGTGTAGGGAGCCTTCGCGACGATCAAGAATCAGCGATGCGTTGGGGAGGATCACGCCATGCTGAAGCTTTCCTTCCCCATCAATCAAATCCTGTCCAGCGCCGTCTCGGTATCCTATGCCAGCACAATCTCCGTCGGCGACAACGTATGACGCCGTCTGTACTAGCCGTTCAAAAATGCGCGCGACTTCTGCCTTGGTGTAGGCTAAGCCGTTCTTATCGGGAATAAACAGTGGCACGTCCACGAGGCGCTTGGTCTGCTTCAGCTGGTCACTCGTCAGCACAACGACAATGTTTCGCTGAGCGCATGCGAGGAGTAGGGCAGGCGCTTCCGGCGTGGTGTTTTCGGACAGCCAACGGACCAGCCGTCCCCCAGCGTACGGGGATCGCTGAATCAAGTTAACCAGAAAAAACTGTCGACTGATCAGGCCTAATGGCCGAGCGCTCGCGTAGGAGGCCAAGATCTGAACAGAAACGGCGCCCAGCAATGACGCGAAGACAAGCGTGGAAAGGCGAAATCGGGGGGCGACACGTTTCAACGCCAGCCAGCCAGGGTAGATGCACGCGACGAGCAACACATGCAGAATAAGCCCGTAACGCCATTGGGCGATTATCGTTGCTTGGAAGCTCGCGTACGTCAGCCACGCACTGATAAGAACAAACGGGACGGCAATCGTCAGAGAGCGCCTTGCTCGCAGTAAATGCGCGAGGCCCATGAAGGACAGCGCGGCGACGATCGGCGACAACGTGACGAAAGAACTCAGCTGCCAGAAGGCGGCGACGAGGATTCTGTAGGGCCAGACGCCCCACACGGGATGACGCCCCGCATCAAAAAATTGCTGCGAGTTTTGATTTGCAACGGTCATCGCCCACATCGGGTCACCCGTAAGGGTCCACCAGCGCCAGACCAGCAATGCAGGGTACAGGGATGCGAAGATGCCGACCACCGGCCACACCCACCACCGCCGCATCTGATCCCTGCCCGGGAAGAAGCGATCGTCTCCGCACCACGCGCAATACGCGAAAATGGGCCCCCAGAGCACAGCGTCAAACCGAAACATGGTGGCAAGTCCCACTGCCAAACCAGCGTAGACGAGCGGTGCAATCCGTGGCTCACGCGTGAACGATTGGACGGCCACAATACCCAGGAGTGCAGCCGACACGTACGCGGGCTCGCTTGTCGCTCCGTTCAGTGAGAGAAGAATATGAAAGGGGCTGAGCGCGAGGGCCCACGCGCTCCATTTCGCCGCCTGTGGACCCAAGCCCCTCAGCACAACCCAGTGTAGGAGCGGTATGTTGCTCAGGGCGACAAGCAGATACAACCAACGCGTCGACCAAAATGGTGTGAGCCCCTTCATGAGCTTCAACGCGACCGCGGGCAGCAGATAATTTCCATCCGGCCAGAGTCGTGTGCCAAAGAATGGGTAACGCCCGTGATCCCAGTGCGCGACATCGAGCACTCGAGTCGTTTGATCGAGCACGTACCCTTCGAACGTGACCATGAACAGGAGGCGCACCACCACGGCCGCTACCAGCGCGAGCGCCAGCCCGCGCGCAACGCGCGACTGCGGTCCGTGGTCGCCTGTACTCGATGACGTTTCCATCAGTTGTTCCGGTACTGTGCCCATGTTCCAAGCGCGAATAAGGACCACAGTGGTTTGTAGTGGTCATGGCGTCCTTCAAGATGCTCGCGCAGAAGTTTTTCCCGGTACGTGGCCGAAACCATGGAAAGGGAGCTCGGCCACTCCGTTGAGAATAATGTTTTGAAGCGATCACGAAGGGCGCCGCGAATCCACTCAGAGACGGGAATGCCGAAGCCTTTCTTGCTGCGATAGACGATGTCACGAGGCAGCCACTCTCTCCCTCCTACTTCCCCCACCAGCATTTTCTTGAGCAAGTACTTGGTAGTTCCCTGGTGAAACTTGAGTGAGCTTGGTAGTCCATTGGCGAAGGTCACCAGCGATGTGTCCAGAAAGGGCGCGCGCACCTCCAGGGATGACATCATGCTGCTGCGATCGGCCTTCACAAGGATGTCGTCAGGGAGATAGAACCGCTGATAAAAGTCCAGAAGAGCCGCAACGCTATCATGCGTGGCCGACAACAGCGCCTCACCGGCCACACGCTGTGCGGTGAACGGCTCGCCGATCTGCTCGTCGTCGAAGTATCCCGGGCAGAGCAGCGGAAGTTCTTCACGAGCGAACGGACCCATCCAAGTAGGTCCGCGCAGCGCCTCAGGGA
>Ga0105044_10015610_pt1 | contig 10262 bp, 8 predicted proteins | sample MAT01_FD_78092 | JGI IMG/M metagenome (GOLD analysis project Ga0105044, IMG submission 78092) | Freshwater microbial communities from Lake Fryxell liftoff mats and glacier meltwater in Antarctica - MAT-01 | ecosystem: Environmental > Aquatic > Freshwater > Ice > Liftoff microbial mat | place...
CATCGCCCCGTCCGATGATTCGTTCGGGACAATGCTCCCAACCTACATTTAATAGCCGAAAACCGCGGCTAACACCGTGCGGCTAACACCGTGCAGCTAATGCCGTGCGGCTAATGCTTGGTTTCACTCAAAGACTTGTGGGAAAGAGCTTAGATTGGTGGCGTTCAGCGAATGCCTGTCTATCGATCAGGTGTCGACACCGGTATCTTTTGGTCCGAGCGGTGCTCGATTCTCTTTCGTCTCGGTCTTCTCTCTCCAAGGCGTTTTCTTGCGGTAGCTTTCAAGCTCCGCTTCCAGTTGATCGAGCTGAGGCTCGTCCTTTTCTCGCCCAAGCTTGACCGCTTTCTCAGACCATTCCACCGCTTTGTCGAAGTCCCCTTGTTCGGCATAGGCTGCGGCCAAGGTACTAAGAATGTGGGGTCTTTCGTACTTGGTCAACTCACAGGCCTCCAGACCCAACTCCAGCGACCTCTTTCCATTCCGGATCGAGTCGTTCAGGCTGGTCGAGAGTGTCCAGGAAAGATTATTCAGAATCGCTGACCTTTCTTCGTTATCCAGGGGAACTAGCTTCAAAGCCTTTTCGAAATCTTCGATCGCGTTCGCATATTCCTTCACCGCGAGAAACGTATCGCCACGCATGCGGTAAGCTTGCCAATAGTCCGGATCTGCCTTGACGACTTGACCGAATATCTTGATTGCCTGAGAAGGCCGATTGTCCAGGGAGTAGAGCAGCCCAAGCTGCATTAAGAGCCCCACGTTCTTTCCCGCTTCACTTGGCTGGTTCTTTACTATTTTTTGCAAATCGATAATTGCATCGCCAAAACGTTTTTGCTCCGACGCGATGGCTGATCGCATGAGGATCAATTCCACTAGGTCCGGAGCGAGTTCGATCGCATCGTCAACGTCTTTTCGGGCAGATTCTATATCGTCCGCTTCCATTGCGATTTTCGCTCTGAGTATCAAACCCTCGACATCCCCTTTGGAAAGCTCAAGAACTCGATCCATGTCTAGCTTGGCTAACTCGGCATTCTTCTTTGCGAGATGTACCTTGCCTCGCGTCTTCAGGAGTTGCACTGAGTTCGGGAGAACTTTGATCTTAGAGTCCAGCAGGCTCAGCGCTTCCTCCAGTTTTTCGCTATCTTGTGCTAGCAATTCGGCCGTGCATCGGATGATCAGTTCGTTCTCGGGGCTCGATTCTAGGACCGATCGAAAAAACTCCAAGGCTTCATCGGACCTCTCGGCTTGTACCAATTTTCCAAGCAGTAATCCGACGGATGCTTGGTTGTTTGGGTCGTACTGGATTGAGCGTTTGAGGTCCGAATACAACTCGTCGACATCTGTCCGAAGACCTGCCCGCATCATCAACAACTTGCTCAGTTTGATCTTCAGTTCCGGCGCAGATTTTTTCTCATCGACGATCGTACCGAGTTCACCAATCCCTTCGTTGGTAACCTCTAATGCCTCTTCTCGTTCGTTGAGCTGAGCGTGAATTTCTGTCTTCATGACATACGCATCGGCCAACAGCGGATCATTCTCGATGGCTTGGGTTAGGTCGCCGAGTGTGTCGCGAAACACTTTGTTCACACGCGACTTAGATGGCTTCGTACCTGCCATCGCACGGATTCCTTCTTCCGCTTTCTGAAAATAGGACGATGCGATTATCTTCTTCGCCATCGTGGTATCGACTTCATCAAGTCCTTTTTTTATGGCGGATTTCGCAAGTTCGATGATCTCCTTTATTGTATCCACGGAATCCACGTTGAGACGCAATCGGCACGCCTCCTCGAAATCCTCTTCCCCATCGAGAAGCTTAGGAAGGACTATCTCGGCGCTGTTTTTCGAGTCCTTAGGAGGAGCCGTCCCATCCTGCGCGATCGCGAATCCGGCAACCGCTCCAGAGAAAATAACTGTACCCGAAAGCAGGACGGTCCTGCACAATCGGCGGTTAGCGATCCATGTTTTTCGGTTGGAGTGAACAGCTGCCAAGCGGGAGCGAATCATAACGGATACCTGGTACATTCGGTGATTTCGATTGCATGCATTCCGACTGACTGGTTGAGGCAGACGACGCATTGGATTATTTTACTGATGGTATTGTAGCGGTTAGGCTATCGAGAAAGAAAGTTCGGAACACAAAGATTGCAGCTCGAATTGTGAAAGCAGTGATTGCTACTCTTCCGAAAAGGTGGTTGGCACTCTGGAAAGCGAATCGGGCCAAGCGGCTGCAAAACGACCGAGGAACTTTTGGCTTGGCTCGATTCTTCGCGAAATTGATAACCGTTTTTTTCTCGCGTAAAAATAGGCAAAGGCATTGATGGACCGCGGCTGGTCAGTTGCTCCCTCGAACTCCACCGAAACGATTTCTCGAGTGTATTCGTTGTCGGTACCAGCGGGGGAATAGCCCTCGATCCGGTCGAGCATTTCGACTGTTGGCTGCATGTCAACTTCGGAAAACGACCAAATCTCTCCAAGCAGCCACCCATCGCCAGTCACTGCAGCTGGATAAGGCCCCAGGTCGAACAAATCGGCTTGAATGACCCCGGCTTCAATCTTGACCGGCTTTCGGGGCCATAGACCAGCTCGCAAGTGTGCTGTTTTAAGTGTCCCGTACACGAAATAGCTGGTGATGTTGGGTGAGGCCATGAGTTGAAATGGTGGTTGGTCGAAGCGAAATATGCTGTCCAGGCTAGTGTCAGGTGCAAGCCGATAGCGTTAGCCGAGCTGATCGACAAAGGAAACAATTTGCCGATGGATAGCCTCGATACCCTGAGTCGCGTCCACGACTTGTGACTTCCCACCTGTGTTTCCGACCTGTTCCAAGAATCCTTGACGCACTCGCCGGAAATACTCTAGCCCACGTTTCTCTAGCCGATCATGCCCACGATTGAGTCTTTCGACTGCCAGCTCTGGGGCGATGTCTAGCAGAACAGTCGCATCTGGCGCCATTCCCCCTGTCGCACAACGCCCCACCGCCCACAAGTCATCGACGTTGAGCCCACCGGCAACCCCCTGATACACGACGTTTGCCAGCAAAAATCGATCGCAAATAACGGTCGCGCCCGAACTCAAGGCAGGCCGTAGCTGTTCGGCTACCAATTGAGCGCGGGCTGACATGTAGAGGAGCATCTCGGTGGTGTTGGCCAGCGGTATGTCTTCGCGGTGCAACAGGATTTCACGGACAGCCTCCCCTACTTTGGTCGAGCCCGGATCGCGAAAACACGCAACCTTCTTGCCACGCGACTCCAGATATTGCTTCAAGAGTTCGATCTGGGTTGATTTGCCGGCGCCATCGATTCCATCCAATGAAATAAACATTAGAGTGCGAACGCCTCCGCGTCTTCCTTCGGGGCGGCTTGATAACCATATGGTTCCATGGAACAACTGGCTCTCCCCTGGCTTAGCGAACGTATGGCGCTCGAGTAGCCAAAGAGTTCCTTCAGCGGAGCCAACGCGGTAATACTGGAGGAGGTTCCACGCGACTCGGTACGTTCGATTAGTCCACGCCGCTGCTGCAGATCGCCAACGATCTCTCCCAGGTAATCGGGAGGGGTTGTGATCTCCATCTTCATGACCGGTTCCAGCAGCGTCGGACCACCCGCCTTGAGCCCTTCATCGAACGCATCGTTAGCAGCGATTTTGAAGGCTATTTCATCGGAACCTACTTCCGCAATCTCCCCCCCAAGAATGCTGATTCGAATTCCAGTCAGTGGGAACGAGCCGATGAGCCCACCCCCCTCGGAACGATTCCGCAGTTCTTCCAAGGCTGCCTGCCGCAGGTTCTCCGGCAACATACTCTCAATCGGAGTGCGATCTAGCACGATCACCTTGGCAGATACGTCTTCCAGCGGTTCAAATCGAACTTGCAATCGCGCGAAGAGCTGCTGCGAGCCAACTTGTCGATTGCATTGCCCTCGTACTTCGGTCAAGCTGCCAACGGTTTCACGATAAGAAACACGTGGTTTGTAGAACTTGACGTTGAGGTGGTAGTCCCGAACAAGTCGGTTCTTGATCACCTCGAGATGCAACTCACCCATCCCGCTGATAATCGTCTGTCCCGACTCGGAGTTTTCTTGCGCATGAAAGGTCGGGTCCATGCGTTTCTGCATCTCGAGAACTTCGGACAGTTTTTTGCGCTCTGCCGTATTCTCGGGTTCTATAGCCATGGAAATAACCGATTGAGCAAATTGGATCGACGGCAATTCGATCATGTCCCGGGTGTCGCACAAAGTATCCCCGGTGATCGAATCGCGTGGACCAATCGTACATGCGATGTCGCCGCACTCGAGCGAATCGATTTGCCCCTGGCGTTCTCGTTTGGTTGCGTGTATCTGCCAAAGCTGCGCCACGTTTTCCTTCTTGTCACGGTTAGGATTGTAAACGCGCGAGTTGGAATCGAGCTTTCCTGAGTAGACACGTATCCAGAACATGTCCCCCGTCTTAGCTGGCAAAACTTTGAACACCAAAGCGCAGAACGGATCGTTTGGATCGGGTCTTCGCAGCAATGTTTTGTCCCGTTTCTTTGGATCCACGCCGTTGACAGGAGGTCGGTCCAGCGGACAAGGCAAATACGACGCGACGCCGTCGAGCAGCGGTTGTACGCCAGCGCCATGCAAAGCCGAGCCGCATAACACCGGCTGCAGCTTGAGCCCAATACACGCGTCGCGAAGTGCCTTGCGAATCACATCATTGGGGATAGGTTTTTCTTCCATCGCCAATTCAGCCATTTCGGTACTATGCACGTAGAGCTTTTCTAACATCTCGTTCCGCCAATCCATCGCATCGTCCACGAGGTGCATCGGGATATCCTCGACCAAGATCGTCTTGCCTTGATCCTCTTTGCTGAAGCGAAGCAATTTCAGATCGATCAAATCGATGATGCCCTGGAAGGGATCGTTCGTGTGGCTGGGCCCCTGTCCGACAGGAATTTGGATGGCGACCGGATCGGCGTTCAGGCGAGGGCCAATCTCCTCGAGCACACGATAAAAATCGGCACCTTCGCGATCGAGTTTGTTGATGAAGACAATCCGAGGAACCCCATACTTATTCGCTTGACGCCAGACCGTTTCACTTTGGGCTTCGACCCCCTCCCGGGCGCTGAAAACGACCACCGCTCCATCTAGCACGCGAAGGCATCGCTCCACCTCGGCCGTGAAATCGACGTGGCCGGGAGTATCGAGCAAGTTGACGGTACAATCCTTCCAATGAAAGGTCACGCAAGCGGCGAAAATCGTTATCCCACGCTGCTGTTCCTCCGGGTCATCGTCCGTTTCCGTAGTACCCGAATCTACTGCTCCAGCTCGATGCTTGGCCCCACTCATGTACAGCATTTGCTCGGTGACCGTGGTTTTCCCAGCGTCAATGTGAGCGATGATACCAATGTTTCTAATAGTCTTGAGTTCGCGAGCCATGATCAAACAATGAAGGAGTACGACGTTTTTCAAGCAAAAATAGCAGGAATCAACGTCGAAGAAATGTAGCCTCGAATGGCCTCAAAGCCTAGGCGGCATGAGGCGTTTTTGGCGATCGCTCCCTCATCTCCTACGAAAAACATGTCCATCGGTGTGCAGGACCTAGCTCGCGATCAGTTTCGGACACCTGTCATATGTCGGAAAATTCTTGGCAAGTCTCCAGCACCCGAGAAACAACCGTCCGGTCCGAAGTTTAGTTAGACGATTTCTAAGCACTTCCGCATAAGTCTTTGAGTGAAACCAAGCATTAGCCGCACGGCGTTAGTCGCGGTTTTCGGCTATTAAATGTAGTTTGGGACCATTGTCCCGAACGAATCAACGGACGGGACAATGGTCCCATCCTACGGTACGGCATCGCGTGCAACCCAGGCTAACGCTCAAAAGCTAATTGCCCCGAAAGACTCATGCACTTATGCTTAGCCCATTTGCAGTTGACTGCTCTTCGATCCACTTTACAGCATTGGAAGCTGTTATCGACATCAACACGGATTCGCCCGAAACATCGGCGAGTTCATTTTCTTTGGCAAACTGCCTTGCATAGTCTGTATCCGTAAAGATGAAAACGCACTTCTTTTCATCTTTACTAGACTGAAAGGGGACGCGAGTTTCCCTTTGATCAGCCGCAACGGCGAAATGCCACTTCTCTAGGCGGCTCAACACGCCAAACAGAGCCTCGAGCGATGCCCCGGCAGGAGGTTTTCCGGTCCGGTACGTAGCCTCAGCCAGAGCAGCAAAATCTTGAATGAGTAGTCTCGTGTGGTGGTGATCAACGAGAAGTGTCGATTTTTTGGAAAAACAATGCGCTACCGAGAAAGACTCGGTGAATAGGAAGGGGTCGAGCTCGTTTCCATTCCGAACCGCTTGAACAGCATCCACGGAGAACGGGACACTCGGTCAGGCCATCGCTTTGGCCATTTCCCAAACAGGATTCAGGTCGCCCGCGTCGGTTGTTGTCCCATGAATGTACTCCGCGCCAACTTCAACGGGTGCTCGAAACGCCGCCCGGTCTGTAAACACCCGACCGCCGATCCGATCGCGCGCCTCCAGAACGGTTACCTTGGCTCCGGACTCCTGCAGTGATTTCGCCGCCGCAAGTCCCGACACGCCAGCGCCGATCACGATGACTCGCTTCGCCGAAGGGACAGAACCCAATGCGGCCTACGAACCGATCCATGCTGTTGAAGCGAGCGCTTGAAGAAAAAATCGTCTAGCGATTTCTGTTCGCGGAAACATGTTGGACGCGATCCTTCTTGGATTCAAGCAATTTAAGGCTGTTTCGTGGTTATCGGCTTTCATGCGACGTGACATTGCCCTTGAAATTGGGTTGCTCAGCAACTGCGGCCTGGGCTTTCATCAGAGACAACGCTCGAGGGTGCGTTTCTTCCGGACCTGACATTCCCGTTTCGGCAATCACGAAGGGCAGCCTATCGACTCCTAAGTCTTTGCGAATATCGCGTATGAAGTTGGCCATGTTGGCTTAGTACTCCAAACTCCCTTTTCCGCCGTTGCGTTTTGGATCCGCCGCAATGATCCCGTGGCCCTCCATGTTAGACTGTCCCGCGAGGATGAAAACCTTTACAGCTTTCGCCGCTTCGCCGTAGTGATCGTTCGGTTCCCATGGTTCGCTCGCTGGACCAGGTGACTTTAATTCGTAGTTGGCGGCAACGTCATACGCCGCTCCAGCAGCCATCAAGCCAAAGAGTACTATCGAGACCATGGGGTAGTGTCGCAGTCTGCGATCGGTAATCATTTTTCATCCCGCATGACGCAGAGGAACCCGGACGTTTTCGATGCACTTTGTACCGTAACACAATTCGCAGAGCAACGCAGGCAACCGTGAATTTCAAGCGAATTGCGTCACACTTCCAGTCTGAACAAAACACTTCCCGCATGCACTTACCTGGCAATATTCTTACCGTATCAACGCCAAAAGTTCCTCGGCGGATAGGCGACCTGTTGATTCGCTCCCTTCGAGCAAACTATCGGCCAATTCTCGCTTGGTCGAATGCAGGTCCAAAATTCTCTCCTCGATTGTGCCACGTGTGATGAACCGATAGATCGTCACGGGGCGCCGCTGACCTAACCGATGCGCTCGATCGGACGCTTGATCCTCTACCGCCGGATTCCACCATGGGTCCATGTGCAGTACATAGTCTGCAGCCGTCAAGTTAAGTCCGGTTCCACCCGCTCTTAAACTGATCAAGAAGACATCTCCTTCCCCATTTTGAAACGCCTCAACACTTTGTTTGCGATCTTTCATCGACGTCGAACCGTCGAGATACTGATACGCGATCCCTTTGCGATCGAGTTCCGCTCGGAGAATTGATAAGTGATCGACGAACTGACTGAAGACCAATGCCTTGTGTTTGTTCGCAAGCAACTCATCAATCGTTTCAGAGAATGCGGCTAACTTCGATCCTTGTAAACCGCAATCGGGCAACAACAGATTCGGGTGACAGCAAGCACGACGCAGCCGCATAATCTCCGCGAGTATCCGCACGTGTCGGCCTTGTGCGTTGGTGTCTCCGGTAAGCAGTGCGACCGCTTTCTGTCGTGCCGCTTCGTACAATACTGATTCCTCATCCGAAAAAGTCACGGGAACGGTTACTTCGATTCGCGGTGGCAATTCGCTAAGGACTTGAGACTTGGTTCTTCGCAATAGAAATGGTTGCACCAATCGTTTCAGTTGCTGGCCAGCTTCGCGGTTGCGGTCCCGTTCGATGGGTATCGCAAAGCGTTGATGGTACTGTTCGATCGAACCAAGCAGCCCCGGATTGATAAACTGGAACAGATTCCAGAGCTCGCCGAGATGGTTTTCGATGGGAGTGCCAGTTAAGATCAAGCGAAAATTTGCTTTGAGTGACATTGCCGCCTGCGATCGTTTCGTCAACGTATTCTTAATGGCTTGTGCTTCGTCCAGAATGGCGGTCTGCCATTGAACCGACTGCAATCGCTCGATCTCCGTATTCAACAAACCGTAACTGGTTATAGCAACATCACGAGGGCCCAATTCCGCAAGAAACGCTTTGCGATCACCTCCGCCAAACAGACGCGGGTTCAACGTAGGCGCAAAACGACGCAGCTCCGCTTCCCAGTTAAAGCATACGGACGTTGGAGCGATTACCAACGCTGGTCCGTCGGCAGCTCGACGCAGCAGCATTGCGATAGCTTGCAGTGTTTTGCCCAATCCCATATCATCTGCCAAACATGCACCCGCTCCCCAATGGGACAGCCGACAAAGCCAGCGAAACCCTTCAATTTGGTAGTCGCGAAGCTCGGCGTTGAGCGTCGTCGGCACTTCGACCGTTGCATCTCCAGCCTCTTCGATTTGTTTCAAACTGGCTTTCCAATGTTTATCCGCTTCGAGAGTGCACCATTGATCCATGTCGCTGAGTGCGGCCGCTCGGATTTGTGGAAATCTCAACGACCCTCCGTTGCGTTCGCTATAGGCTGAGAGTTCGCCAAGCCGTTGGCGCATTTGCTCGGTCAGCGCGAAGAATCGACCATCGTCGAGCGCAATGAACCGGCTGGGACTTGCGGAAACCAGATCGATCAGCTTCATTAGATCCATTTTCAGCAATTCATCGATCACTACTTCGCCAGTCGCTTCGAACCAATCGCGATCTCGCTTGATCTGCACTCGCAATTGCGACGAAGCAACACGTCCGACCACTCGAAGAGTTTCCCCTTGAGGCCAGTGAACAACCAGCGAGCCTTGCTCTCGAAGTGGTTCGACTTCTGTAAGCAAGCCTAAAGCAGATTCGGAAGTAGGAAGTTCGAACGTGGAATCTTCGGTACCCTCAATCATTTCCAAGGAAGGACAAGCTGCAACAATGTTACGAGCAAGTTCAACCTCGCGGGCGAGGTCACGGCGAGTTGAAACGGACTCGCCATGAACGTTTGCGAACACACTTTTGCCGCCTTGGCCTGGCGCAAAAGTCGGCCCAGTATCGCCGAAGGGTTGCACCAAAAACTCGACGCGTAAACCTTCCTGAAAAGGGGATAGACGCATATGGGGTCGAGCATCCGCCTCGATAGTTTTGACAGTCCCATCTTTGGTGTCGGATCCCAATTCGATGTCCGATTGAACCGACAATAATGCTGAAAGAGCCTGTGCAGTGGCGAGCACTTCCGATTCGCTACTTTGGGGGCAATCGATCGCACCGTCTAGAATGCTTGCAAGCTTCTGTTGTTGGGGTGTAAACCGGACGATCGAGATTTGCTGATCGCTTTCCCTGGTAACAATCAGATCTTGACCAGCAAGCGGCTTCGGCTTGAGTTCCAGACGAAAACCTTGCTTTACTTTTTGAATGACGAGCTGGGGTGCACCTATCGTCAACTCAAGCGGCATCGAGCGGTCTTCGGGTGCAAAGACCAACGGATGCCCAACGAGTGCTTCGAGCGATTGATCCCTCTCGACATCGTAGACGATTTCAGTGTATCGATAGTATCCAGTGGATACCTTTGATTCGGTTATCGTCCGGCAAACGGCTAGATCTTGTTCGGTCAAAAAAGCGAATTCAGGTTTCGATCTATTTTTGAACAGTCGTTCAAGTGCCACTGGACGCCCTTTGGTCCATCCGTTTCCTGAAATCTTTTGAATCACAGGGCGGAGGAATGGATGTTTGTAACTGTCCGCTACCACGTTCAGCTCCCAAATCATCCGCTCATCGAAGCCCGGTGCTGTGGACGAACCGCTTATCGGCGTCGGCTTGTTACCCTCTACCATCTTCCGCAAAGTTTCGAGTTTGCGTTTCCAGATCGCAGGCGGTTCGATCCAATGGAGCATTTCAA
>Ga0105044_10015613_pt1 | contig 10261 bp, 12 predicted proteins | sample MAT01_FD_78092 | JGI IMG/M metagenome (GOLD analysis project Ga0105044, IMG submission 78092) | Freshwater microbial communities from Lake Fryxell liftoff mats and glacier meltwater in Antarctica - MAT-01 | ecosystem: Environmental > Aquatic > Freshwater > Ice > Liftoff microbial mat | place...
GGCGCCGAAGATCTTCTGCTCGCCGTAGATGTCGTCGAGGAACATCGAGAGCGCACGTAGACGTTGCTGGAGGCCACGCTCGAGGCGGCGGAAGTCCTCGGCGGCGACCACGCGCGGGAGCAGACAGAACGGGAAGATCTTCTCGGTGCCGCGCGAATCGCCGTAGACCGAGAACGTGACGCCCTGCTGGAGGAGCGCGGACTCCGCGAGCGCCTGCGCACGCGCGAGATCCTCGGGACGCATCTTGTCGAGAAGTGCCGCGATCCGCGCGAACGGCGCGCGCGGCAGCTGGGGTGACGCTCCGTCGAACATCTCGTCGTAGGTGTTCGCGAGCCCTGGATAGCCCTCGAACAGGCCGGCGAGCTGGGCGATCGGCCCCGATTGAGACTGCGACTGGCTCTGCATCAGGTCGCGTCATCCTATCGAAACCGGGGAAGAATCGCCCTTGGAGCAACAGTGGACTTTGGGCGCTGTCTCCAGCCTCACCTTGGCGACACAACCCCACATGAAGCTCGCCTCTCTCGTTGTCCTGATGGGCTGTAACGGGCCACCCAGCTGGTCGACGCCGTAGGGCATGCTGACGGCGTGCTGGTCCTCAAGCCACCTGCGCCTCTCGCGATTCCACCCACAACACGCGTCGTCTTCCTCGCCGGCTCGATCGAGATGGGCGCCGCCGAGGACTGGCAGACGAAGCTGACGGCCCTGCTCGACGGCGAGCTGATCGTCCTCAACCCACGCCGCGACGAGTGGGACGCGAGCTGGCGGCAATCGATCCAGGAACCGAAGTTTCGCGAGCAAGTCGAGTGGGAGCTCGACGGTCTCGACCGCGCCGACGTGATCGCGATGTGGTTCGCGGCGGAGACCAGATCTCCGATCACCCTGCTCGAGCTCGGGCTCCACGCGCGGGGCGGCAAGCTGATCATCGGGTGCCCGCCGGGCTTCTGGCGGCGCGGCAACATCGAGGTCGTCAGCGCGCGCTACGGAATCTCGCTGCACGCGACGTGGGATGCATTCTCGACGGCCGTGCTCACGGCATGCGCTTGATCAACGCATCGAACGCGACCTTCGCGGTGTACTCGGTGTCCTTCGAGCCCGCGTAGCTGTTGCCGGTCCACGTCGTGGTCCTGCCGCTCGCCGCGTCGAGCATCGTCAGCGAGATGTAGAACTCGCCGCCGTTGTCGTTGACGATGCCATAGAGCAGGCGATCGACCCCGAGCGTCGTGGCGATCTGCTTCATGCACGCGGCCTCGTCGTCGCCGCAGCTCGCGCGTACCTTGGCATCGAGCATGTCGAGGTTCTTGCGGCCGACCGTGATGAACCGATCGTCGTCGGCGGTCTTGCGCAGCCATTGCGTCAGATCGACCGCGGCCATCGTGCCGACCGGATTGACCTTGCCGACCAGCTCGACGCCGAGCACCTCGAGCGTGTACTTGGTCGACGACTTGCGGACGGTGACCCGCGGATAGATCCGGACCTTGTCGGCCTCGAGCTCGGGCACCGGCCGCGCCGGTTTCGGTTCGGGCTCGACCGGGTCCGGACGTGGGGCAGGGCACCCGTACAGCAGGAGCGTCATTGCCCAGGCCTTCATCGGCCCACCTTATCAGCTCTCTCAGCTCTCTCAGCTCTCTCAGCTCTCTCAGCTCTCTCAGCTCTCTCAGCTCTCTCAGCTCTGGGTGCGCCAGCGGTTGACGTCGGCCTGCCCGAGGACACGCGCGAGGAGATCGAAGAGTTGATCGACGAGCATGTCGCGTACCGCTTCCTTGGAAGCATCCTTGCTCGCAAGCCACTCGATGCTCGCGGCCTCGACCATGCCGATCCACGAGCGGATCGCGATCCGCGACAGCGGCCGTGCGCGCAGGAACGAGCTGATCGGGTTGCCCTGGAGAAACTCGTCCTGGATCCCGACGCGCACCTTCTCGAGCACGCCGGTGACCTCCGGATCGCTGCCGATGCCACCTCGCATGAGCGCGACGAACGCAGAGCCGTGGCTCTCGACGTGATCGAGGTAAGCGGAGACGCCGGCGAGCGCGCGCTCGCGGGGAGCGGTCTCCATCTGGACGTAGGTCACCGGCTTGTTGGTCAGCTCCCGCGAGGTCTCCTCGAGACCCGCGATGTAGAGGTCACGCTTGGTGGGGAAGTAGTAATAGAACAGGCCCTTCGACAGCTTCGCCTTCTTCGCGAGGTCGTCGATCGAGACCTCGTCGTAGGGATTCGAGGCGAATGCGGTTCGGCCCATCGCGAGGAGCTGTGCACGGCGCTCGTCATTCTCGAGGCGGCGGATCACGCGGCGACGTTTGGGGGCGGCAGGTTTCTTCTTCGCGCGGTTGGCTAAGGCTCGCGGCACCCCGGAGAGGTATCCCGGGGGCGCACCCGACACAACCTCAATATTGAGAGTGCCTCAATACGGTCTGCGCACCGCCGTGCGCACGAAGTGTGTGGCGTGTTGACTCGGTCTCAACAATGTTAGCGGCTGTTGTCCTCGGTTCGCGCCGCCGTTCCCGCGGCCGTGCAACGTGGCCTGGTGAAGCGCACGGCCATGCTCCTTCCGCTCGCGGTTGCCTGCTCGTACAACGATCCGCAGGCACCGTCCGGACCCGACGAACCGGGACCTGATAGCAGCGTCATCGACCCGCCCGTCGATCCATGCGAGACGCCGGTGTCGATCCCGCTGATCGGTCGCCCGATCGAGCTGATGCCGAGCGCTCGGCTCACCGAGATCGCCGGTCGCGTGCCGTGCCTCTCACCGGGCGCGCTACGCAGCATCGTCGAGTCGCCGCGCACGCTCTGGTACGACAAGCAGTCGTTGACGCCGGGCTATCAGGATTCGTTTGGCGACAACGTGGTGGCCCCGATCGGCTTCCGGCCGAACACGATCGATTCGGGGCTGATCGATCTCGCGGTGCCCGGCGGCCACGCACAGATCTTCTCGGAGCTCGGCAGCTTCCACTTCCCGTTTGGTCATCCGATCGGGCCGGTGACCAACACCCAGGTCGTCAACTTCTGGCGGCTTCCTGACAATGGCAATGGCGATGCGTACCAACCGGTCGTCCACTGGCAGCGAGATCCGAACAGCTACACGCATCGCGTCGAGTGGATGTTCCCGAACGGCACGGTGTTCGGCGAGCTGATCTTTCTCGAGGAGGAAGGCGCGCTGTACCCGTTCGAGATCCGGCTGCGGACGCGCACGCTCGCCGGCTGGGATGTCGATGCGTTCCGTCCGTTCCCGACGTCGGTGGATCTCGCGACCGCGATCGAAGCGCGACGCAGCGAGCGCCCCGAGTGGGCCGAATCGGCAGCGCTCGACGCGATGGTCGCGCAGTTGCACACCGGCACACTATCGGCGTATCGCGTCTCGGCGACGCACTTTCCCGGCGCGTGGGGTGCGCGCGACGCGGGCATCGAGCGGCTGCCGGAGCTCACCGGCACCGATGCCGAGCTGATCCATGTCCTGCTGTGCACCACGCCGTTCCGCTCCGCACGTGGGACGTTCTGGAAGCAGGACGTCCTGTCAGCGTGGGCCGCGAGTGCGACGGGCAAGGGCTCGATCGTGCCTGCGGGGTACAACGCCGCCGCGGTCGAGGTCAGCGAACAGTCGTGCGACTCGTGTCATCGCGATGCCGGCCGACCGTTCGAGACCTGGTATGGCAACATCCTCGCGTACGGCGAGCTGTGGGGAAACGACGAGACCTTCACGTGGCACCCGTTCACGCTGTCGAACTTCGTCGATGCGCAGGGGCGAGTCGTCAACTTCAACAACGACAACCGGATCATCCGCGCGGACTTCAAGGCGGCGGGCTTGATCGTGCCGTACCAGCCCCTCGATCACCCCGTCACGATCTACAAGCGCATCCAGCGCGAGTGGACGGACTTCTCCTACTGATGCGGCGCCGCGAGTTTCTCCTGATCGTCGGTGGTAGCGCGCTCGCCGTCAGCTGCGATGTCACTGCATCGTCACCGGATCCAAGGTCCGATGACAACGTATCGCCCGATGCTGCGAGCGTTCCCGTCGATACCAATGGTGGTGTCGACGCTTGCGCGCAGGTGATCGTGAAGATGCACGATACCTATGCGCAGGCCCTTTACCTCGATGGCACCAACGGTCCGCTGACCGGCGTGGTCGCCGTCGCTTACGTGATGGCGGGCACCGCGATCACGCTCGACTTCTGGCATGGCCACGGTGGCCAGCAGCACCGGTTCACGATCGAACCGTCACAGTTCGCCGCGCTCAAGGCCGGCGAGCGCGTGACGATCGGGACGACCATGGTCGACAACCACGAGCACACGCTGTTCGTCGACCCGCTCGACGAGGCCTACCGCGTGCCCGGTGCACCCGATGTCGACGTGGCGCTCGGCTGCTAGCGAACCGCGACGTCGAACGCGATCTTCGCGGCTTCGATCTGGCAGTTGTCGTCGTTGCAGACGCTGAGGCGAAACGTGCCGGCGATCTTCGCCGTGCCCGACTTGCTCGCGCGAAACGGCAGCGCGAGCGTGCCGCGCTTACCGTCGGGCGAAAACGAGCCCGTGCCGTCGACCTTGACGTCTGGGGACACGTCGGCGATCAGCTTGAACGGGTAGTTGTCGTTGACGTGGTAATCGCCGAGCGCGGTGAGCACCACGCGTGCCTCGCACGGCTCATTGGCCCGACACGCTGGCTGCTCCGGCACAGCGTCGACGCGGAAGAACGACTTGCTCGCGAGTGGTGGACTTGTTGGTGCAGCTTTCTCGGTGATGGTGATCGCGCCGGTCTCGTTGCCGAGCGCGCGGGGGGCGTCCGTGCCCTTGCACGAGGCGATCACCAGCAGCCCGAGCGCTACTTCAGTTCGCATACTTCACGGAGCAACCGTACGCCTTGCTCGTCGCGACCGTGACGGGGCGCTTCGCGGCGACATCGGCGAGCGCCGCGTCGACGTAGTTGACGAGCTTGCCGTCCGGGGCCGACTTGCCCTCGGCGTCGGGCGAGTTGTCGATCGCGCCCGCATAGACCAGCGTGCCTGCGGGATCGATCACGAACATCTGCGGGGTGTTGGTGGCGCCGTACACCTTGCCGGTGGCGCCGCTCTCGTCGCGGAGCACCGGGTGACCGAGCGACCACGACTTGACCGCTGCCTTGTTATCCGCGACCGCGTTGCCCTGCTTGCCGGCCGCGCCCGAGTTGATCGCGAGCCACACGATGCCCTTGCCGGTGGCGCGCTTCGCGGTGTCGATCAGCGAGCCGACCGAGTGCGACTTCTTGACGTACGGGCAGCCCGGGTTGAACCACTCGAGCACGACCGTCTTGCCCTTGAACGCCGACAGCTTGATCGGCTTACCGTCGAGGTCCGACAGCGCGAAGTCGGGCGCGGCCTTGCCGACCACGGCACCGGTCGGGACCGGCGTGAGCTGCTTCGGCGCTTGCGGCGCCTCGGCGGAGGCGATCAAGGAAACGGAGGAGAGGAGGGCGATCAACAGGGCGGTGCGCATGGCGAGGTTAGAGCACGAAACCAGCGGCCCGAGGATCGGATTCCCGGCCGGCAACAGTTCGTTGCGGGTGCCGATCTGACACGCCGACCGATGCATGCGCGGGGCAATTCGGTGCAATCGCTGACCACGGCGTGGCTCGAAGCCTGCACTTGCTTCGTGTTCATTAGACACTATAATGGTGTCACTTTTACACGAAGGCGGTGAAGACCATGTTTGGCTTCGGATACCTCAAGGCTCCTCCCACCACGTACGTCCTCCACTACAGGGCCGGCATCCTCAAGCGCGAGGGCACCGGGTTGTCGTTCATCTATTACAAGCCGACCTCGACGGTCGTGCTGGTCCCCGCCGCGAGCGCGGATATTCCATTCGTGTTCGCCGACGTCACGCGCGACTTTCAGGAGGTCACCGTGCAGGGCCAGATCACGTACCGCGTGGTCGAGCCGGTCAAGCTGGCCAAGCTGCTCGACTTCAGCGTCGATCGCGAGGGCAAGCACCGCAGCGAGGATCCTGACAAGCTCGACAGCCGGTTGGTCCACGTGGCGCAGGTGATCGCGCAGAGCCTGATCGGCAAGCTGTCACTGCGCGAGGCGCTGGCGTCGAGCGAGGCCCTGGTCGCCGCGCTCACCGCGGGCCTCCGCGGGCACGAGCAGATCAAGATGCTCGGCGTCGAGCCGCTGGGCGTGACCATCCTCTCGATCCGGCCGACGCCGGAGATGGCGCGCGCCCTCGAGGCCGACGCACGAGAGCGGCTCTCGCGCGAGGCCGACGAGTCGATCTACGCGCGGCGCAACGCGGCCGTCGAGCAGGAGCGCATCATCAAGGAGAGCGAGCTGTCGACCGAGCTCGCGGTGGAGGTCAAGCGACGCGAGATCCGCGTGCGCAAGATGAGTGCCGACATCGCCGTCGAGGAGCAGCGCTCGCAGCTGGTCGCGAAGAAGGCCGAGAACGACAAGCAGGACGCCGACGCGCGCGCCTACGCGATCGCCGCAACGCTCGAGCCGATCAAGAACATGGACTGGAAGACGTTGCTCGCCGCCTCGGGCAGCGCGAGCGACCCGAAGATGATGATCGCGCTGGCGTTCCGCGAGCTGGCGGAGAACGCGACCAAGATCGGCGAGCTCAACATGAGCCCTGATCTGTTGAAGACCCTGATGACCAAGTGACCCAGGAGAGCGTCCATGTACGAGAAGCTGGTCCTGGTCACGCGCAAGACGCGACTCGCGCAGCTGATCGCGCGCTTCAACTCGCGCGGTCAGGCGAAGTTCTACATCGAGCATGCCGGCGGCGACTTCGCCGACTACCAGCGAGAGGACGACGCGTATCTGCGCTCGCTCGAGGTGTTGCGCCGTCAGCTCGACCTCGGCGTCAGGGTCCACCAGATCGATCGCGAGATCGTGCCAACCTATCTGTTCGCGCCGAGCGATCTGATCATTGTCCTCGGGCAGGACGGGCTCGTCGCGAACGTCGCGAAGTACGTCGGCTCGCAGCCGATCGTGCCGATCAACCCTGACCCCGAGCGGTTCGACGGCGTGCTGTTGCCGTTTCGCGTGCATCAGGCGCACGCGGCGGTGATGCGGGTGATCGAGAACACGGCGAAGCTGCGCGAGATCACGCTCGCCGAGGCGCGGCTCGCGGATGGTCAGCGGCTGCTCGCCTTCAACGACCTGTTCATCGGCGCGCGCTCGCACGTGTCAGCGCACTACGAGGTTCGGATCGGTGACAGGCGCGAGCTGCAGTCGTCGTCGGGCATGTTGATCTCGACCGGCGCCGGCTCGACTGGCTGGCTGTCGTCGGTGTTCAACATGGCGGCGGGCATCGCGAGCTTCACCGGCGGCAACGCCGGCAAGGCCATGCAGCTGACGTGGGAGGATCCGCGGCTGGTCTACGTCGTGCGCGAGCCGTTCGTGTCGCGGCACTCGCAGGCGTCGATGATCGCCGGCGTCGTCCGGCCGGGCGAGTCGCTGACGCTCGAGTCGCGGATGCCGACCGGTGGCGTGGTGTTCTCCGACGGTGTCCCGGCTGACGCGATCGACTTCAACGCTGGCGCGATCGCGACCATCGGCACCGCCGCGCATCGCACGAAGCTCGTCGTCGCGTGAGAGCAGCAAGGTGTCTCCCGACGGCAGCGGAGGCTGCGCGGTATCTCCGCGATCACATACGCGACAGGCGATGGCACCGTCGCTTGAGGATCCTGCTGCTGCGGCAGCGCGGTTGGCTGCGGCGAAGACCGCCGGAAAGGTGGTCACGCGGGCGATCCCGGTGGTGGGCCAGGCGCTGACCGTGATCGACGCCGGAGACGGTGCCGTCACGGACTACAACAAGGCCCGCGCGGCCGGCGACAGCGTGGCGTCGTCGATCGGCAGCGGCGGCCTCGGAGCGCTCAATCGCCTGACGTTCGGCGGCAGCGACTGGCTGTTCGGTCGCCGTTGATCGAGGCGCACCCGCTGCGATTCGTGATCTGCCACGAATCGCGGCGTTGCCGGTGGCTCGCGCTAGCGCGCGAGAAGCTTCTCGATCATCGGGAAGTCTTGATCGCGCACGCCGCCGGCGCGAACGCATCGCACGCGCTGCTGCGGATCGACGAACACGTGGATCGGGATCGGCGGCGCGCCCTGCAGCCCGAGCTGCTGGTACCAGGCGTCCTGCGACTTGCTGTCCGCGAGGCGCAACGTGACCGGCATGCCTGGATGCGACTTCTGGAACTCCGCGATGTCATCTGCCGCTTCATCGACCGCAACGAACGCGAGGTCGAGCGTGCCGAGCTTGGCCTGCCACTTCACGATCCGCGGCATCTCGTCGACGCACGGCTTGCACCAGGTCGCCCAGATGTTGATCCAGCGCCAGCCCGCGGCCGGCCTGGGGGCCGCCTCGACGAGCGCGGGCCACGTCATCGGCTTCGCCGTCTCGGGCGTGGCGTAGACATCGCAGAACGCCTCGACGGTCGCGCCTTGTCGTGGCGTGGTCTTCGCGCCGTTGACGCGCGACGGGGCCTCGCCGGAGGGCGCCTTGTCCTCACAACCCGTGAGGGCTGCGAGCGCGACTGCAAGTGCGAAGCGAATGTCGATCAAAGCTGACAGTCGATCCATGCGACGAACGCGCTCCGGTTGAGCTCTTTGGTGTTGCTGGTGCTGCACTCGGAGCCCGAGCTGCGCCGCCACCGGCAAAATTCGTCCTCGAGCTGGGCGAACTCCTCGCCGAGCCACAGCATGCCGACCTCCTTGTCGAGATCGGGATCCTTGAACTGCGTCTTCAGGTGATTCATCACCGCCTCTGCGCGCGCCTTCGAGAGGTCGCGGTTGTGCGTCACCGAGCCCTCTGGCGATGCGCGTGCGACGACGAAGAAGTAGCTCGCGCCCTTCTGGTCGCTGAACACCTGATCGACGAGCGCGAGGTCATCCTTGTCGAGCTCTGACTTGTCCTTGTCGAACTGCAGGATGCCGCCGCGCTCCTTCATCGGCCGGAACAGCGCATTGAAGTCAGTGCCCGACATCGTCGCGACGTTCTTCGCCTGCACCGGCTGACAGCCGCGCGCGGCCTCGCCGGTGTTGCCCGCCAGGCCGCACGACAACAGCACGCGGCGCAGGATCTTCTTGAGCTCGGGGTTACAGTACTCGACGTCCGACGACGTGGCGATCGCGGGCTGGTTCTCGGTGGTCGCGGTGGCTTGTGCCTCGACGAGCCGGCTCTCGGCGGAGCCGATCCACTTCGCGGTCGCGCCCGCCGGGATGGCGAGCAGGAGCGCGAGCGCGACGATGCGTCCGATCATCATGGCGGTTCTCCTTCTGGCTTCGGTGCCTCGTCGGGTGGCTTGCGATCGGGGATCTTGACTGGCACGTCGTCGAGCTTGTTCTCGTCGACGCGCTTGTTCTCGGTCTTCTGCTCGATCTTCGGCGTCGGCGTCGGCGTCGGCGTCGGCTTCGGCTTCGGCTTCGGCTCGAGTTTCTTCTCGGGCTTGGTCTCTTCGGGCTGCTTGCCGGCCGGCTTCTCGTCGTCGTGCGCGCGATCCAGAGGCTTCGCGGGCGCCTCGGCACGGATCGGCGCGAGGGTGCCTGCGGCGTGGCGATCGAGCATGTGCTTCAGCGTGTACTCGAGACCGAGGTCGACGTCCTCGTCGCACAGCTTGACGCCATCGACGAACAGCTGGGGAGTGAGCACGCGGATGTTGTTCGCCACCGACCAGCGCAGGGACTTGTTGAGCCGCGACTTCGCATCGGCCGACCCGATACACGCCGCCAACTCGGGGAACCGCTCCTTCGCGAACCGCGCGGCCGCTTCGGGGTCGGTCTTGGTCGCGGTGCGGATCCGCTCCTGCTCGGCGAACGCCCACTCGAGCACGCGCGGTGCACTGTTCGGATCCTTCGCCGCGGCGCACAGCACCGCCTCGCTGATCGCGCACGCGCCCGGGTGCGTGGCCTCGGTGACCATCCAGTTGCACGTGTTATCGAGCGGAAACAGGATCGCCGAGCGATCGAGCTGGTCCGCGAATCCCGACGCCGCGAGCCGCTGCTCGAACGCACGGCACGCCGGGCACAGCGGATCGAGGACCTCGATCACGGTTGCTGGATTGCCCGCGGGCTTCGGAGTCATGCGCACCATCACGCCATATGGATCGTCGGGCTTCACGAGCGCATCGCAGGTGCCGATGTACTTGCCGTGATCCGGTGCGAGCGCGAGATAGAGCAGCACCGGGATGCCGACAAACGCGAGGCCGATGCCGAACGCGGCGGCGAGCAACCCGGTGCTCGCGGCCGGCGCATCGACCGCGGCCACCAGCGTGCGCGGCGGCGGCTCTTCCGCAGCA
>Ga0105044_10015615_pt1 | contig 10260 bp, 6 predicted proteins | sample MAT01_FD_78092 | JGI IMG/M metagenome (GOLD analysis project Ga0105044, IMG submission 78092) | Freshwater microbial communities from Lake Fryxell liftoff mats and glacier meltwater in Antarctica - MAT-01 | ecosystem: Environmental > Aquatic > Freshwater > Ice > Liftoff microbial mat | place...
GGTTTCGACAATCCCCTCGCAAACAGCCCGGCGCCCTGACCGGAGACAGAATATCATGCTCGGAGTATTCGCGGACACCACGACAGCGGTCACGAACCTGCAACAGGTCGGCATCAATCTGCTCGCCATTGCGGGCGCGTTCCTCGTCGGCACGCAATTCACGAAGTATTTCGTCATCTTCATTTTCAAGACGATGACCAAAAAGAAGCAGCCACCGCCCCGGATGGTACAAACGTTGCTCAAGTATGTTGGTGGGGTGATCTTCGCGATCATCGTCGCACTGCTGGTATTCGGCGACGGCAGCGGATTCGGCTTCGGATCGGGACGCGGGACTGGACCGGGTGACAGCGAGAACAAGGATCAGAAGAAAGACTCGAAGTTCTCGACCGAGACCGAATCGACGAGGATCGAGGTGACGAAAAAGGAAATTCCGAAAGTCATTCCCGAATCGGACTTACCGCCAGCGGATCAACGCGAACGCATTGTCGTGCTGGGCGGGTACGATCGACTCGAACGGTACTATCGGCTCGAAGGAAAGACGGATCGGGTAAGCCTGACCGAACTGATTCGATACCTGCGAGAGAAACAGCAGTCGCCGATTCATCCGTTGAAGGGCGTCACGATTCTGGTGTACAAAAACAGCCCGGCGATGGAGCATCGACTGGTGAAGGATCTCCAGAAGTGGGCGTCCGAGCAGAAGCTCAGCGTCGATTTCCCGCCGGTGCAGGATCGGATGATGCCGTGATGCAGACGAACTCTACCGTTTACTTTTCGCGTGTTTTCCAAGCGACGCGAAAAGTAAACGGCTCATTGAATCGGTGAAACGATTGACACCTGATCGGGAACCCACAGCATGGCGACCACGACTCCGGCGACGACCGTTCCGCCGACCCCCGCAGTCCCTGAAGATGCCCTGCGCGTCGTCCTGTTCGGAATGCCCGATGCGGGGAAATCGTCCCTCCTCGGCGCGCTCGCACAGTCCGCGCAAACACAGGAACGAATCCTGCAGGGACGACTCTTCGACATTCCGCCGGGGATGGAAGAACTCCGACGGCGCGTCTACGAAAATCGACCGACCGGCACCCTCGAAGAGATCGTGCCGTACCCACTGACGTTCGAGCCATTTCAGGGCACGCAGTCAAACCCCGTCCGCGTTCCGCTCGTCGTTTACGACTGCGATGGCCGTGTTGCGAACGAACTCCTCACCCGTCGCAAATCGTTCGACACCGATACGAAAGCCGGTTCGCTCGCCGAAGCGGTCCTCGACGCCGATGCGTTGGTTCTCGTCATCGATGCGGCCGCGAGTCCCGAACAGATCGACGCCGACTTCCGTGAGTTTACTCGCTTCCTCAAATTCCTGAACGACTATCGTACCAAAGATCGAATGGTTGGCGGATTACCCGTCTTCCTCACCCTGTCCAAGTGCGATCTCCTGGTTCGCGACGGTGAGTCGTCCGAATCGTGGGTAGCCCGCATCGACGACAAAAAAGGACAGGTCTACGATCGATTCGCCGAATTCATGAAACGGTCCGATCGCGAACACCCCGGCACCGAATGGCTCGGATTCGGCAGCATCGGACTCGATGTCCACTCGACGGCGGTGGTGCGACCCGTTCTGGAAAATCAGCCGTCGCCGCCACTGATGCGACCCGAACCGTTCGGTGTCGCAGAGTTGTTCCACCACTGCATCGATGCCGCAAAAGCGTATCGTGCTCGGGCCGCTCACTCCGATACTCGATTGATGTGGACGCTCGGGCTAGCGGTCGCCCTGATCGCGGCGATGCTCGTATTCGGCGGAATCGTGCTGATGCGTGGCGAGGGTGGGCCGGAATCCCCGCTCCTTGCGAAAGTGCAAAACTTTCAGGGAACCGAACCGCAGACCGCATCGCAACGATTGCGAGAATCAACGCTCCTCACCCGGCTCGCGGTGCTGACCGAACTCCACGACGATCCCGATTTCAAAAAACTGCCGAAGACCGAACGCGAGTATGTCGAAGGTCGATTGAAGGAAATGAAAGACTATCGATTGTTCCGCGAAGCGTTCACGAACCTGAGCGCGCCCGCCGAGGTGACGACGATTCAGGAACTCGATCGACTCCAGAAATCGCTCACCGACGCGAACATCCCGGACGAATACAAAACGGAATGGGCACAGACCGAGGCCGTCAAACTCCGAACGAAGTGGGCCGCCGATATCCCCTTGCTTCGAGACGCGATCAACAAAGTGAATGGCGAATACCTCGACATGATCGGTCGCGGGAGTCGATTACTGTTCGCCGGTACGCTCGACGGCACCTGGCAGGGCGATGTCCGCGACCTCATGCAACGCGATGCATCACCCACCTACCCCGAAAACAAACTGATCCCCGAATCGGAAACGCTTCCGTTCCCTCGCGATAAGCCGCTGAAATACAAGACCGCATATGCGATCGTCGATGCGAATCGTCGTCAGTGGGAAACCACCCGCGATAAAATCCTGCTGCTCAACGAGATGGCGATGGCACTCGGCATTCTCGGCAATCCGAACGACGAACGCGCCGTCCTGGTGTTCGGTCCATCAAACATCGGGACCGACATCTCCGCTCTCGAAACGAAACGGTGGAGCGCACTCAAAAGGGCGTACCCGCGGTATCGCGAATGGTCGCTGAACGGGTTGCCCGAAGCGATGAAGAAGCAGATCGGCGTTCATTTGCAATCGACCCGCGATCAACTCATCCGCGACGGCCAGTTGTTGATCTCGAAAAAGTTGATCTCGTCCAATGTCACTCCGGGGAAGGAGACATTCGACGATTGGAAGAGTATCGGTAACTGGCTCTCGGAGTCGAACAATCTGACGGTCCAGGACTATCGCGAACTGTTACTGTTCGTCGAACAGTTACTGACACCCGGCTCACCCGATTCGATCACGAAGTTGATTCTCTTCCTGCGAAAGGACACGTTCGACCTCGAATTCAACGTCATCCGCCTGAAAATCCCGACGACGCTCGATCCGGTCGTGCGACCCGCCGGGAAGTTCATCGTGTACTTCAAAGGGACTGGCGATACCAACACGAAATCGCTCTTCTTCAAAGCGGACGATGGCGGAATGGCGGACGGCACGGGATTCTATCGATTCGTCCTTGACGGCAACGATCAGATGTCGAAGTTCACCTACAAACCCAGTGACCAGTTCTGGGCGACGTTGCCCGTACAGGACAATTCGGGGCGACAATTGCAATTCACCTGGTCCGATTCACGCAGTCCGGTCTTCCAGTTCGAGCGATTGCACCGCGATCCCAAACTAGCCGCACCGAACGCCGCCGCCGGTCAGCGAGCGGAAAAAGTGATCGTCGAAGTGTTGCCGCTGGGCGGGGTGCCTACCGTGCCCGACCTGTTGCCGAACACCACGAACTGATTCAGGAAGGCTGACAGGAATGGCCGATCCTTCAACGAATGGAGACGGGGTTTTGGCACCGACGAGCCTGCACGGGTTCGCTTATGGCGAACACCTCGACGGGCCATCGCAACGCAGTCTCGGTTTTCGCATGCTCGCACCGGAACCGACCGACGTCTGGTTCGCTGAAGTCGAAACGCTCGCACGACGATTGCAGTCCGCTCCGTATCCCGAACACTGGGCGACGACCGAATTGTTCTGTTCCGTGTTGCTCGACGATGGTCAACGCCTCGTCGCGGCGGCACGGTACGGGGTCGTCGATCACACTCGTTCGCAACGACGCGGCGGACTCGAGCTGTGCGGGGTCGTCGGCCCGAGCGATCTGAGCGTGACCGCTTCGCTCGCGATCTATCACTGGCTGCGCGGACGACGAACCTCCCTCACCGATCTGCGTGGATTCGGCGGGGAATTCGATCTGATCGAAGTGCTCGCTGAGGCTCCGACGCCCCCGCCGATGGGCGATCCCGTGCCAGTGCTCCCGATTCGATTGTGGCAGGAAGGTGCGCTCATCTTCGCCGCAACGAGCGCGACCGATCCCGATTTGCGCCTGTCGATGTTGGAACAGACGGCAGATGCGGCATGGCAATGGTTGCCTCTCATCGGCTCCGACTTCCCGTTGAGCGTGTACGCGTCACGCGGTCCGCTCATTGCATGGACACCGCATCTTGCCGGTGTCGCACTGAAACTCAATCAATCGAGCGTGGTGAATACGCCCCTGGTGACGGTACAACAGGTCGGACGAAACGGGTTGACGACGACGTTGCTGGGCATCTTGATCGCACTCGGCGGAGCGAACCTGTTCGCGACGCTCCGCAACGAGAAGCCGACACCGTCCTTTCCGTCCGTGAACGAGAAACAGAATCCTGTTCCGTTGGTGATGCAACCGCGAATGACGGACGATGGCGAGCAATTCGTGAAGTCGCTGTATCGGTATCTGAATGAACAGGGATTAGTGCGTGAGACCCAGCAAGCGGGGTTATTGCGGCATTACGAACGAGTGATCATGACGAACGACGGATTAAAGGTTCAGTCACCTGAAGCGAAATTGGTGATCGGGTTGTTGGCCCAGATGAACCAACGATCGCCGAACTATGTGCGGAACGTGATTCGGGATGTGGGATCGAAAGAGTTCAACCCGCAGGTGATCGAACTCCTCGCGAAACTGGTGTATCAACGGCTCGCGGACGAAAATGAAGGACCGTGACCCCCGTTTACTGTTCGCGATTCCGCAGAACCGCGAACAGTAAACGGGGATCATTCGGTTCAGAGGTAACCGTAGTAGCCCGGATCTTCATAGTATCCCGGATCCTCATAGTATCCCGAATCTTCAAACCCCGGATCGTAGTACCCCGGATCGTAGTACCCCGGATCTTCATAAAATCCGGGATCTTCATAATACCCCGGATCCTCGTAATATCCCGGATCCTGATAGAAGCCCGGATCTTCATAATAACCCGGATCTTCGTAGTATCCCGGATCCTGATAATACCCCGGATCTTCGTAGTATCCCGGATCCTGATAATACCCCGGATCGATGTACCCAGGTTCGTAGTAGCCCGGATCATAGAAGCCCGGATCGAGGTAGTAGCCCGGATCGGTGAAGAACGGATCGCTGTATCCCGAACCGAAATCATAGATCGGATCGTAGATATTCACCCCGACCGACGTGAAGAACGTCTCTTCATAGAAATAGCCCGGCGTCAGATAGATGCCCGGCCCGTCGTAGAAGTACGGCATGAACGCATATCCGCCGTATCCGCCGAACCCGAACGCATCATACCCGCCGAGATTGTTGTAGAACGGATACACCGGCACCGCATATGGAATGCCGACGATGTTGTTCGTCTGCGGCGGAGTGATCTGGGCCTGCGTCCGATTGCGGAACAACTGCTGATACGCCGCCATCACTTCGGAATTCGGTGTGGAAGGGAAGACGGTATTCCCCACGCCCGCCGACACGAACGTTCCACCCATGAAGGTTTCGGGATACGCCTGGAACGCTTCGCCGGTGTCGCCCTGCTGATTCGAGAAGATCTTGATCACCGCACTGCCCGTCGTACCGGGAGCGGTGATGATCTCCGCACTGCCGTTGCCATCGAGATCGGCCGTCGAGACTCGAACCCCGCCGCGGAACGTCGATTCGTAGGCGAAGAACGATCCGAGCGGACCGGCGACCTGTTGACCGCGTGTTCCGGTGAACGTGCGGACGTGCGATCCACCGCCGAAACTGGTGCCCGTCACGATCTCATCGCGACCGTCGCCGTTCACATCGCCCGTAGCGACGAAAATGCCGTTCGAGAACGTCGGATCGTAGGCGAAGAACGAACCGATCGATTGACCATTGCGATTGAGCATCTGAACGTGCGGACCACCCGTCGCGCCCGCACCGGTGATGATCTCGTCGAAGCCATCGCCGTCCAGATCGCCCGCCGCGACGCGCACGCCCCCGGTGAACTTCGGATCGTAGGCGAAGAAGTTCGCAATCTGATTCTGAGTCCGACCATCGTACACGCTTACCTGCGCGCCACCACCACCGCCCGGAGCGGTGACGATGTCGTCGGAGCCGTCGCCGTTGAAGTCGCCGAGTGCGATGTACACGCCACCCGCGAACGAATCGGTGTACGGTTGGAACGAATAGAGTTCCGTTCCGGTACGACCGTTGAACACTTTGACGAGCGATACACTGCCGGGACCGTTCGCGACGACGATATCGGGGACGTTATCGTTATTGACATCGCCGACCGCCGTTCGGACGCCGCCGAGGAACGATGCATCGTAGGCGAGGAACTGCGAAAGCACCGTGCCGCTCGCCGCATCGACGAACCGGACTTCGGGCGGAGCACCCGCATCCGCACCGACGGCAACGAACGCATTCGCGAGGATCGCAGGCTGTGCGCGATCTTCGAGGAACTGTATCGAGAGCGGCGAACGCCGAATCGGTTTCAGACGACGCGGCCGGAACAACCATTTCCAGAACATATGATCACCTCATCAGAAGCGAGTCAGGGAGGCGAGCGAGGATGAATATCTCCATGTTAACGGCGCACTTCAGGAAACTTGCGCGATATGGAATGAGAATTGGAAAAATCGGTCGTTCGATCGTCAACATCGTCAGAAGACGAGGGATGTGACGGGCTGGATGGAAGCTCTCTCGGTTCATTCTTTTAATCATTGAATCATTTGAAATAATAAATATCAATAATTATCAACACTCAGCATCGCCCTCGAAAACTCCAGAAAACCACCCAAAACGACCGAAAACCACACGGTTTCCACATGATTCCAACATGATTTTGGCATATAATTCATGGGATTTTGCTCTTGTCGCGAGTCTGTAATCGCGATGACGGTGGCGAAACCCGACCGATTCCATGCCGTATCCACTGATCAAATAATGACTTGCGTGAGTCGAGTCCAAATCCGAAGTGAACGTCACCGCGATGCGATGGCGGCAATCAGCCCGGAGGAAACGATTTTTCGCCGATTTTTACTATATGTGTCGTCGGTTTAAATCAGAATTTGTTTGAGATCAGTGGATTGAACTGCGAAGCGGTGGCAGAGCATCGCTCAAACCGGAGACCGACTCCCTGCTATTGCACCGATCGGCATTCGTCGTTATGAGTCCCCCTCGCAGTGCGGAAATGTCTCTCGCACGGAGGGGGTGTGTGATGGCGGTGCTCGGTGTGTTTCGCGAATTCGTCGAACAACAATTGTCCGACGAAGGGAGTATGCTCGACATCGGATGCGGCTCGAACGCCCAATTTGCGCATCTCCGCGCATTCGATCGCGTGATCTGGGGCACCGACATTCAATACCATCCGCAACTCATCGATCCGCAGTGGTTCCGCATCATGTCGCCCAACGGAACGATCCCGTTCGGCGACATGCAGTTCGATCTGGTCACCGCCGTCGCACCGTTCGATCCGCAGACACTGAAACTGAGCGAAATCCAGCGTGTGCTGCGGCCCGGTGGCGTGTTCGTCACGCAATCGCCGATCGGCAATCCCCTGCTCCACACCATCCGTCGCTGCCTGAAACTCGATCGTCGGAAATCGACGTTCGCGACACTCGCGAAATCGGCGGGACTGGAACTCGTCGAATTGCGATCGGCCATCATCGTGATGAAGCGACCGATGGAAATGGCTACTCTGCTCGCGGCGTGATCTGCAACGATTCGAGCGGATGTTTCGCACGAAGTTTCTGCCAGCGCGCCCACCATTTGCCGAACCGCCGTTTCTCGATCCCGACGCGCTTCGTCTGAGCTTTCCGCCATTGATCAAGACCCGCACGCAATCGCGAATGGTGCTCCGACTGATGATTTTTGAACTCGTTGGTGATCTGCGTCAGTCGTTGTGCAATGTTCGTGCAGTCGTTGATACTGCCGAGGATCGACTGCGCCTCTTCGATCGCGGGATAGAGCGCGTTGCGGAACGGATCGGCGAAGCACTCCGCGAACACCTCCATCGAATACCGCAATCGTTTGCCGATGATGCGGATCGCGTGCAACTCTTCGACGACGGTCGGCAACAACAGTGCCGCCGACTCGAATTCGTATAAGCAAACGCGAATATGCGAAATGCCCAGATCGCCGAGTGCGTGTTCGGTGTTCGACGCGCATTTCGATGTGAGCGAATCGCTGACCAGCAGCCATCGACCCTGGTAACTTTCGACGACTTCGCGCAAATTCGTCTGCACCTGTGCGCGACACGCGAGCGCGTATCCGAGCAACAACGCACCGGCTTCGGCGGGCAACAGACCGGCTTTCATCGCGTCGGTCACGTCGATATGGAACACGTCCCAATCGCGAGCCTCGCCCGCCGCGCGTCGAAATCGGCGCAACAATTTTCGTGCGTCTCCGCCGACCGAATCGGGGATCACATCGCCGAAGATTCGCAGAGCAGCGTTCGCGCGTCGGGTCGCGACCCGGAGCTGATGCACGTTTTCGAGATCAGCGACATTCGGCGCGACGATGAGCGGCAGATAGTGCGAGACGATCTCGAATCGTTGTTGCAGGACATGCGGGACCGCTTCGACGAGGGGAGTCGATGCGTTGACGCCGACGATCCATTTGGAACTGATCATGCGCCGTACAACCCCGTGACGTTCGCGGCCTGCTGACGTTCGTCCAGCCACGTCCGCACCTGTTTCACTTCTTCGGTCAACTGATCGACCTGTTTCATTTCTTCCTGCAACACCGCCGCGATGTCGCCCGGAATCGCCGCGTAGACCGCCTTCAACTCCGCTTCGAGTCGCGTCTGTAACTGATGATGAAACTCGTCGCGAATCGCGCTCCATCGCATCGGCAACAGCAGTGCGATCATCACCTGAATCAATATCAGAACGACGACCGTGAGCAGGATCGGCAGAACGAGGTCCATCGTCTCGAGTTTGTAATCGGGGACCATGAAGTATCGCCACAGCACGAGCAGGAACGCTCCAACGAACGTCGTTTCGGGGAGCGTGTTCGCGAGGAAGATCACGCCGTTGTGGACGAAATATCGAAATCCCGTCGGACGCATGCAATTCTTTTCGACTTCGGCGAGTGCCTCCATCAGTGCGCGATCGTAGCGTTCGTGCCAGTTCAGTTTCGCCGCATCGCTGGTCGGCTGCTGGAGCAATTGCAGCGGGAACTGCTGACGATCCGCTTCGACGAGCAATTTGTTCACGAGGGCGGGACCGCGTTTATCGAGGACACGTTCACCGGCCACTCGACTGCATTCGCGAGTGAATTCGCTGAGGTTCCACACTTTCGGCGCATCGACTTTGCTGCCGCGCGGCGCGAACGGGATGCGATCACGCAGCGAAATCCCCGCGTACTTCGCTTTCGTGAACATCCGCATCCACCACGCGACGAATCCGCGAAATCGTTGTTGTCCTTCGACACTGAAATGATGTTCGACTTCGGCCTGATACGGTTCGAGTGTGCTGAGGAGCACATCCGCCGAAATGCTCGCTTCTTCGTCGAGGAGCCGATCCCACTCCGATGCCGTTTTGGACGCGATCTCATTGAGTTCCGGCGGCCGCACTTTCGTGACCGCCTGTTCGAGTTGCGTGAGGAGTTGTTCGACCCCACGTGCTTTGACCGCTTCAATTTCGAGTCGTGTGAGACCCATTTCGAGCCAATTCCGCAGTTCTCGAAATTGTTCGCCTTCGGGCAATCCGGCGGGTGCGGATTCGGTCGTCTCGCCCTTTGCGACCGCGACCTCATGATCGAGCCACGATTGCGCCATCGTGCGGAACAGGATCGGCGAAGCGAACCCTTCTTCTGTCAGATCACGGAGTAAATCTTCGTCGGGTCGCAGCCCCGACGCACCGGGTTGGAGGCATCGATCCCACTTATTCAGCACGAACGCGAACGCACGCCGCTTCCGTTGCTCCTTGAACATATCCCAACCAATCTGATCATGATACTTTTCCTGTGACCCGACGTACAACACAATGTCGGCGAGCGGAAGCACCGCCTGCAATCGTTCGCGATTGCCGAGATCGTTACTGTCGAGATCGGGCGTATCGACAATCAGTTTCTGCGCGAGTTCCTCGCGCTGATGCTGAACGAGTCGGCAGTGTCGCAAAGCGGGGTCGAAGCGATCGGGTTTGAGCGATGCGTGATAGTACACGACAGGATCGCGTGTCGTCGGTCGCTGGAACGACGCCTGTGCGATCGGCGCACCCGCGAGCGCGTTCAACAGTGTCGATTTACCGACCCCCGTTCCACCCATCAGCATGATGACGAGGAGCGGACGATCGGAGTCGAGCGAATCGGATCGACGCTGGAGATCGGTGGTCAATCCTTCGAGTCGTCCACGATCGAGCATCGGGATCGGAAA
>Ga0105044_10015616_pt1 | contig 10259 bp, 5 predicted proteins | sample MAT01_FD_78092 | JGI IMG/M metagenome (GOLD analysis project Ga0105044, IMG submission 78092) | Freshwater microbial communities from Lake Fryxell liftoff mats and glacier meltwater in Antarctica - MAT-01 | ecosystem: Environmental > Aquatic > Freshwater > Ice > Liftoff microbial mat | place...
CGCTGGAACTCGCCGTCGACGGTGGTGTTCATCTTGTTGAGCAGCACACCGTCCTTGTCCTGGGCGAGCAGGTCGTCCCACTTCGAACCCCAGATGACCTTGATGACGTTCCAACCGGCACCACGGAACGTCGCTTCGAGTTCCTGGATGACCTTGCCGTTGCCGCGCACGGGCCCGTCGAGGCGCTGGAGGTTGCAGTTCACGACGAACACGAGGTTGTCGAGTTGCTCGCGGGAGGCGAGCGAGATCGCCCCGAGCGTTTCGGGTTCGTCGATCTCACCGTCGCCGACGAAGCACCACACCCGGCTGTCGGACGTGTCGTCGATGTGACGGTTCTGGAGGTAGCGGTTGAACCGGGCGTGGTAGAGCGCCGTGATCGGCCCGAGGCCCATCGACACGGTCGGGAACTCCCAGAAGTCGGGCATCAGCCGCGGGTGCGGATACGACGACAGGCCGCGGCCGCCGCGTCCGATCTCGCGACGGAAGTGGTCGAGATCGTCCTCGGTGAGTCGTCCCTCGAGGAACGCTCGGGCGTAGATACCGGGAGCAGCGTGGCCCTGGTAGTAGACGTGATCGCCGGGCCGACCGTCGTCCTTGCCGCGGAAGAAGTGGTTGAACCCGATCTCGTACAGTGCGGCGGAGCTGGCATAGGTGGACAGGTGGCCGCCGATGCCGTCGGCGGCCTTGTTGGCACGTACGACCATCATCGCTGCGTTCCAACGGATGAAGGCCCGGATGCGCCGTTCGATGTGTTCGTCGCCGGGGAACCACGGTTCCTGCTCGCGCGGGATGGTGTTGACGTACGGCGTCGACACCGTGGCGGGGAACGACACCTGGGTCTCGGTCGCACGCTCCATCAGGCGGGTCAGGAGGTAGCGGGCCCGGGTCTTGCCGTGTTCGTCGACGACGGCATCGAGGCTGTCCAACCACTCCTTGGTTTCCGTCGGATCGATGTCGGGCAGCTGATGGACGTGGCCGTCGAAGATCATGGCCGCCAGTCTCGCAGCGTTACCGGTCGGTACGCACCGACCTCGGCCAGAAGCCGGTCGCTGGAGTCGCGAACCGAGTCCACGGACCACTGGACGCCGCTCCGAGCATCGGTGCGATGTACGAGCTCCTCGGCGATCGCGTGGCGGGCGACGAGAGCTGTCACGGGTGGCGCTCAGCCGTCACCGCTAGGTTCATCGGGATGTCTGGTCTCGTGATCTACACCGACGGAGCCTGTCGAGGGAACCCGGGTCCCGGTGGTTGGGCGTGGGCGACTGCGCCGAGCGGCGAGCCCAACGGCTCCGGCGGTGAGGCGCACTCCACCAACCAGCGCATGGAGATCTCTGCAGTGCTCGACGCGTTGCGCACCCATGCGAATCTCGCCGACGACCACGGCGCACCGTTGCCGATCGAGATCGTGTCCGATTCGACCTACGTCGTGAAGTGCTTCAACGACCGGTGGCACGCGAAGTGGCAGCGCAACGGGTGGACCAACTCGCAGAAGAAGCCGGTCGCCAACGTCGACCTGTGGAAGCCGCTGATCGAACTGGTCGAGGCCGGTTCCGTGACCTTCACCTGGGTGAAAGGCCACAGCGGCGACCCGATGAACGACCTCGTCGATCGTCTCGCGGTCGCCGCGGTGCCAGGCGCCGGCTGACCCCTGGGGGTGTCGTCCGGCAAGAACCTGTCAAGTCGCACCCCGAAGGTGTCGAAGAATCTGTCGTGCCGATGCCCCCACTCTCCGCGCGCACATTACCGTTCGGTTACATGCGCCGAGCTGCTCTCGTCGTCGCCGCCGCTTTGGGGGTGACGCTCCTCACGTTCGCGCCCGTCTCGACGCCCCGAGCCGTGGCGGCACCGACCGACGTCATCGGCGTGGTCATCGACGGCACCGGAAACGGCCACGGACGAGGCCTGAGCCAGTGGGGCGCCTACGGATGGGCCGTCGACCACGGTTGGAACTGGGTGCAGATCCTCGACCACTACTTCGGTGGCACGGCGATGGGCGACGTACCGAGTTCCGAGCCGATCAGCGTGCGGCTGCTCGCACTCGATGGTCAGACGTCGGTCGGCGTCGTCGGTCATGGCATCAATGGTGTGACCTGGAACGGTCAGACGTATCGGTCGTTGCGCGCCGAACGGAACGCTTCCGGGACGTTCGACATCTATGCGAGTTGGCTGGCGACCTGTGGCGCCGAGACCTACATCGGGACCGCCGCCTCGGCTGAATTCACCACCCTCGACGACACCGACGCCGGTTCGGCGGTCGCCCTCTGCCAGCCGAACGGCTCGGTGGTGCACTACCGCGGCTCGATCAGAGTGTCGAACGAGACGGTCGGCGTGCGCGTCGTGAACCAACTTCGAGTCGAGGAGTATCTCCGAGGCGTGCTGCCCAAGGAGGTCCCGGCGAGTTGGGGCGATGCCGGAGCAGGGGCGGGGATGAATGCCCTCTACGCACAGGCTGTCGCTGCCCGGTCGTATGCGCTCGCCCAGAACCGGTACTCCTACGCGCGGACCTGCGATTCGACCTCGTGTCAGGTGTATGCCGGAGCAGCGACGCGATCGGTCCCGAGCGGTGCGGTTGCGTTGGTCCAAGACTTGCGTACGGACGTCGCAGTCGCGCAGACGGCGGGCAAGGTTCGACGCTGGCCGAACGGCACGATCGTGTCGACGGAGTTCTCCGCGTCGAACGGGCCCCGAACCGCCGGCGGCGCCTTCCCGCCGCGCGACGACGCCCTCGGCGACGGCACCTCGCGCAACCCGAACCATCGCTGGACCCGCATCCTCGACGCCGACGCGCTCGCCGAGCAATACGGGCTCGGCACGTTGACCGGCGCCACGATGGTCGAAGCCGAATCCACGGTCAACCAGCAGTTCGACGGCATCTGGTTCAACGACATCGTGCTCACGGGTACCGGAGGCAGTCGCCGGATCCCTGCCTGGGACTTCCGGGGCACCCAGGGATTCCCGTCGCCTGGCTTCACGGTGCGTGTCATCACCCGTGACTCCGTCACGTCGTCGGTCGCGATGATCGGCGACTCGGTCGGTAACTCGGTCGCCGGCGCCACGACGTCGGAGTTCCGCATCCTCACCGACGGAACGTTCCCGGCGCTGTCGATCGACGTGCTCGACAGCCGCTTCATCACCAAGACAGCGCCGTCACCGAGCGGCGTGCAGGCAGCGGGCTCGGTGCCGACGAACACCGAACTCGCCGTGGTGCAGTTGGGTTACAACCCGTCCAACAACATCGCTGCAGACATCGATTCGATGATGGCAGCGCTCACCGCCCGTGGGGTGCGCCAGGTGGCGTGGGTCAACCTCGCCGACATCCGCACCAGTGGCGGAGCGTCGGTGTACGCGCCGACGAACGCCGCGCTGAACGCGGCTCGCTCGCGCTGGTCGAACCTGACCGTGCTCGACTGGAACGGAGCGAGTGCCGGTCCCGACCGACCCCGCTGGTTCTCCGACGGCGTCCACCTCACCTCGACCGGCCAGGCGCAGTTCGCGCTCTGGCTGCGACAGTCGCTCGTGGCGATGGCACCGTCGATCGCCGGGCGTCTCGGCCCGCCACGACGCATCGAGATCCCTGTCGTCGGCCGAACGGTCACCGCTGCGGACGGCACCGTCTCCACGGTCCCGGCCAACGCCACAGCGGTGTCGTTGAACGTCGCCGCCGTCGATCCGGCCAGTGGTGGTTTCATCACCGTGTGGCCCTGCTCGGTGACACGACCGCTCACCTCGAACCTCAACTACACGCGGGGAGCGATCGACGGCAACGGTGTGATCGCCGCAGTCGACGCAAACGGCAAGACATGTGTGTACTCCCACGCCGTCACCGATGTCGTGATCGACGTCAGTGGATGGTTCGGCCCCGCCGACGCATCCGGTTCCGGATTCACGGCGATCACCCCGAAGCGACTGATCGACTCCCGCGAGGGCATCGGTGTGCCGCTCGGTCGTGTGCGTCCCGAGGCCCCCGTGACGCTGCAAGTCGTCGGCGCTGGTGTCCGAGGAATCGATGGCACCGAGATGGCGATACCGGCCAACGCCGTCGCCGCCGCGATCAACGTCACCGCAGTGACTCCCGCTGGCTCCGGTTACGTCACGGTGTGGCCGTGTGGGGTGTCTCGACCGGTCGTGTCGACGTTGAACTTCAACGCCGGTGACATCCGGGCCAACGGGGCGATCGCTCCGCTCGGCGCCGGAGGCACGCTGTGCTTCTACGCCCACGCATCGACCGACCTGGTCGTCGATGTCGTCGGATGGTTCACCGCTGGCGCCACTCAGGCCTCGTCCGGGTTCGCGTCGGCGGTGCCGGAGCGATGGGTCGACACCCGCGAAGGTCTCGGCTCGCCGACACCGATCCGACCGAGCCAGCCGCTGCAGATCCAGGTCACCGGGCGCCAGATGAATGTCGGTGGACAGATCGTCACGATCCCGGCCGACGCGGAATCGGTGTCGATGAACATCACCGCCGTGGACCCAGCGGCCGGCGGATTCGCCACCGTCTGGCCGTGCGGCACGACCCGACCACTTGCTGCGAACCTCAACTATCCACCAGGTCGCGTGACCGCCAACAACGTGACCGCCACGATCGGCGCCGGCGGGTCGGTCTGCGTCTACACCCACAGCGACACCCACTTCGTGGTCGACGTGACCGGGTGGTTCAACCGCACCGACACCTACGCCGCCATCGTTCCCGACCGGGTGGTCGACACGCGATACGGCGTCGGCCCCGCTCCGCTCTGACGGGACAAGACGTCCTGACATCGCGTGAGGAGTACCTGCACCTGACCGATTGCTCGTTCGGCCAGTCGGGCGAATAGCTTTCGCATCCATGGACATTTCTGGAGCAAGCGCAATCGTCACAGGTGGAGCATCGGGGATCGGCGCGGCGTCAGCGCGCAAACTGGCCGCCCTCGGTGCAAAGGTCGTCATCGCCGACCTGCAAGAGGACAAGGGCAACGAACTCGCCGACGAGATCGGCGGCGCGTTCTGCAAGGTCGATGTCACCAACACCGACGACATCATCAACGCCGTCGAGATGGCCAAGTCGATGGGTCCGGTCCGCGTGCTCGTCAACTCCGCCGGCATCGGCTGGGCGCAGCGCACCATCGGCAAGGACGGCACACTCGAGTCGGCCGCCAACCTCGATGCGTTCAAGAAGGTCATCGCGATCAACCTGATCGGCACGTTCGACTGCATACGCGTCGCTGCCACCGCCATGAGCACCACCGAGCCACTCGAATACGGCGAGCGCGGCGCCATCGTGAACATCGCGTCGGTCGCGGCGTTCGACGGCCAGATCGGCCAGGCCAGCTACTCGGCATCGAAGGGTGGGGTCGTCGGCATGACCCTGCCGGTCGCCCGTGACCTGTCCGCCGTTGGCATCCGCGTCAACACCGTGGCACCCGGCCTGATCGACACCCCGATCTACGGCGAAGGCGAAGCGAGCGAAGCGTTCAAGGAGAACCTCCAGAAGGGTGTGCTCTTCCCGAAGCGCCTCGGCGACCCCGAACAGCTCGCGTCGATGGTGCTCGAATGCATCACCAACAGCTACATGAACGCCGAATCGATCCGCGTCGACGGTGGCATCCGCATGCCCCCGAAGTGATTTTCTTGTTGCACTTCGGGAGGGGCGGGTCACCCGAAATGCAGCGCAAACGAGGTTTCGGTCGGTGTCGCCCCGTTTCGGGAGATCGACCGATCGGGGTGGCGGTCAGAGGAGCGTGAGGCTGCGGAGGGTCAGGCCGATGCCGACCACGATCACCAGCGTTGCCGTGGCGTACGGGGCGATGGCAACCCATCGCCCGATCGTGGAGTGAAGGCGCCCGGAGGAATTCTCCATTCGTCGTTGGTAACGGTCGCGTAGCACCACGAGCGCGATCCCTGCCAGGGTGAGCGTGATCGCCATGCCGAGCCCGTAGGCGAGCACGAGGACGGCGCCGAACGCGGTGCGGCCGAGCGCGATCGACGACAACAGGATGATCAGCGCCGACGGACTGGGGACGAGGCCGCCCGCCACACCCATTCCGATGAGTCCGCGTCGCGAAAACGGCTTGGCCACGATGGCGGCCTCGGTCTCGTGCGAGTGGCTGGCCTCGGGCACCTCGACGATGTCGGTGCCGGCGCCTCGATCGGCTGATGATGCGATCGCGACTGCAAACACCGTCGTGCCCGACGCATGTGCCATGGCGTGCTGCGGCACGTGGTCGTGGTCGTGGTCGTGGTCGTGGTCGTGGTCGTGGTCGTGGTCGGTGTCGGTGTCGGTGTCGGTGTGACCGTCGTGCGCATGATCGTGGGCGCCGTGATCGTCGTCGTGGTCGTGGCCGAAGTGATGCTGGTGTTGGCCGAAGCCGGTGCCGTGGCTGTGGCCGAGTAGACGCGATGGCCTGCCCGTCGTGCGCCGACGTATCAGGCCGATGAGCAGCACGACGCCGAGCGCTGCGACGAGGACGCCACTCGATACGCCGAGCCATCCGAGCACGACCTCGCCGGCCAACGACGTCGACACCGTGAGTGCCAGCCCGAGCAGCAGGACGCCACCGGTGTGGGTGGCGGTCACCGTTGCGCCGACCATGACGGCGTCGACGATGGAGCCCCGCCGTCCCGCGATGTACGCCGCCATCACGGTCTTGCCGTGTCCGGGCAGCAAAGCATGGGACGCGCCGAGCACGATCGCCAGACCGAGTGCGAGCAGTCCGACCCCGACCGTCAGATCGCGCCGCGCCACGAGGTCGTCGAACATGCCACCCAGCGGGGTCGAGTATCCGCCGACACGATCGATCGCGTCGGCGCTCGCCGACGTCTTCTCGTCGACGGGGGTGGCTACAGGAATCGCCGTGACATCCGGGCGCACTCGGAACGTCGCTGCACGGATGTCCATCGGAGACGACAGCAGGTCGATCGGGTAGTCGCGGAGGCCGTCGGTGACGCTCACGGCAGCCACCGGCGAATCGATGATCGCCACGCCGTTGCCGTCTGCGGTGATCTCGCGCCAGCCGACACGGTCGGTTTCGAACGAATCGACGAATTCGATGGTGCGTGGCGTGGCGAGGTCGGCCTCGGCGACGAGTTCGCACTCGAGGCGGCTCGTCGCCAACGACGCTTGACCCTCTCCGTACTGGAACGACGACCGCTCGACCGAGAACGCGACGTTCACACCGTCGACGCCGAGCGACTGTGCCGAGGCGAGCGCACTGCACCGCTCCACTCCGAACTGCACCAACTCTGCTGCGCTCGCCTCGCCATCGCCATCGGTGTCGACACTCGGCGCGTTCTGAGCTGTCGGGATCTCAGCAATGTCGACGACGGCGTCGTTGACGATGCGGGTCGCCTCGAACGTGAGCGCATCGAGATGGTTGACACTGAAGTTGCCGAGCGGATGCGCATAGGCGCTCTGGCCACCGACGAACGGTGCCGCAACGACGACGAACGCGATCGTCGCCAAAGCCGCTTGCCCCGGCTTCACGACGCACCACCGAGCAACCGCAGCTGTTCGGCCGCCAGTGGCGCAGCGAGCGGATCGAAGAACGGGTTGATCGACAATGCTGTGGTGAGTTCGGCGCGCGCTCCGTCCTCGTCACCGAGCGCGAGGCGGATCATGCCGGCGTGGTAGCGGTAGAGGGCGCTGTTCGTGCCGATTGCGAGGGCCGCCTCGATCTGGGTGAGGGCTTCGTCGTGCCGCCCGGCGGAGTGGAGCGCCCAGGCGTACGCGTCGTGCATTGCGATGAAGGGCCGGGTCTCCAACGCCGCCTCGGCGTCGGCGACGGCTTGGTCGACGTCGCCGATACGAATCTCGAACAACACGGCATCGGCATCGGGCAACTGACCATTCGTGGCGAACAGTGCCCGTGTGGCATCGACAACCGCGTACTGCGCTTCCGCATCGGCGGTGCGACCGACCGATTCGAGGAGCGATCCGTAGTAGACGAGATAGCCCGGCTCGGGTGCCGCGAGGACGAGTTCGGCCAGATGATCGAGCGCCGTCTCGGTCTGTCCGAGTGCCGCTTCGGCAACGGCGCGCCCGAAGCGTGCCGTTGGGTCGTCGGGTGATCGTTCGAGGGCTTGCAGTTCGAGTTCGAGGGCCCGGTTCGCGTCGCCGCTGTCGAACGCCAACATGGCGAGGTGGTGCAACGCGAAGGTGCGATCGGCGTCGGTGGGCGCGTCGTCGAGGGCGCGCTGCATGAGTTCGGTCGCTCGTCCGGAGTCGCCGCGGAGTTCCCACGTGTAGGACGCTCGCGCGAACGAAGTCGTGTCGGGCGACAGGTCGAGCATCTGTTGCACGGAGTCGAAGGCCTCGTCGTACTCGCCGAGCTGGATCTGGGCGTCGCTGAGCGCGCCGTAGAGCAGCGCGCTGTACGGGTTGATCTCCAGTCCTGTCGCGGCGAGGTCACGAGCGGCCGGGAAGTCGTGGCGGGCGGACGCGAGCGCGGAGCGCCCTGCGTAGCCCAAGAAGTTGTCGTCGGGGTCGATCTCGAACGACCGATCGAGCGCACCCTCTGCTCGGGGGTAGAACTCGGGGTTGACGGTGATCCGGGCCTTCTGGACGTAGGCGAGCCCGAGCGTCGCCCACGACACATGATCGCCCGGGATCGCTTCCAAGCGTGCCTGCAGGCTTTCGATGGTGGCGTCGAGCGAGGAGCCGTCGATGCGTGTGAAGGAGGCGGCGGCATCGGGGAGACCCGAGGCGCCAGCGGGAACCGCTGCGACCGTGGGCTCGGTGCCGGAGGTCGGCCGTGTGAACCCGAAGGCGCCGGCGGTGACCAGCAGGGCACACAATCCGAGCCCAGCGATGACGAGCGTCGTGTGTTGTCTCATGTCGAAGATGTCCAGTCCCAAAATTGCCTGCCCTCTGGCAGGTCCCGGTAGTCAGCAGATACCACGATCAGCTACCACGATGCGGGTGTGGCAGCCGTGCTCGGCACGGCTGCCACATCCACGTCATCATGGCGATGACGTTGCAATTACTTCAGGGGTTCAGCCCAACACCGTGTCGATGAAGTAGCCGTTGATGTCGACCACCAGATGAGTGCTGGTCTGGGTGTAGATGCACACCCTGCCTCCAGCACCGATCTTCGCCATCACCATGTTGGCGGTGTCGGAGTTCGAGTAGTTGAGGTTCGACGTGAGCGGACGCGGCGAGCCACACGGATACACCGTGGCAAAACCCTGCCCGGTGTCGCTCTCTGTCGACGTCAGGTTCAAAGCCACCGTGCCGGCATCCGCCGGAATCTGGGTGGTGCCGGACTGTGTCACCTTCAACTCGATGGTCTGGTTCCCGGTCGGCTTGAGTGCCGAGTAGTTGATCCGGCTCGTCGGGCGGGTGTCGAGCACTCGCTCGGACGTCGTCGGCACGAACGCCGAGGTCGGAGGAACGAATCCGAGGAGATCGACGATCACCTCGGTGGCGCTCTGGACGTAGACGCAGACCGAGTTGTTCGCACCGATCTTCGCCGTCACCAGATTCGCTCGTGTGAGCCCCGGGACGAGGTTGATGTTCGATGCGATCGGCACTGCTTCACCGCATGGGAACACGCTCACCCAACCCGCCGCCGAAGCTTCGGTGACGGTCAAGCTGAGCACGGCCGACTTCGCCTCGGCCGTCACGGCAGGATTGCCGAGACCGCTCACCTTGACCGGGATGATCGCGCCCGCCGCCGGCTTCGCTCCGTTGTAGCCGACTTGCATACCTTGGCGCGTTTCGAGAACACGGACCGGCTGTGTGGGCACGTACTCGGCGGTCGCCGGGTGGTATCCCTGGACGTCGGCGATGAGGTGGGTCGCCACGTTGGTGTAGAGGCACACCGTGCCGGCCGCGCTGAGCTTCGCCGCGACGAGCACCGTTGTCGGGTGGCCGTTGGTGGGGTTGAAGTTGGACGCCAGGGGACGGGGAGCATCACAGGGGTAGACGGTCACGAAACCGTTGTCCGGTCCCGACAATTGGTCGGCGGTGATGTTCAAGTACACCGTCTTGGCGTCACCGGGAACCAGGGTGGTTCCGACGCCGGCCACCTGCAGCGTGGTGGTGGAACCTGCTCCGGGCTTGGCGCCGCTCCGGGTGTCGAGGATTCGCTCCGGGTTCACGCCGATGTATTCGGGCGAACGCGGTGAGCGATCCACGCCGAGGTTGACCGAACTGGAGTGTGGCAGTGCCAGGTACGGGAACGTGGTCCCGAACGCCTTGTCGTTGCGATCGACCGAGTCGAGTGTCGCGAGGGCCGGGTTGAGCTGCCCGGTGATCGCGGCGCCCTCCACGACCTGGATCGCGA
>Ga0105044_10015619_pt1 | contig 10258 bp, 8 predicted proteins | sample MAT01_FD_78092 | JGI IMG/M metagenome (GOLD analysis project Ga0105044, IMG submission 78092) | Freshwater microbial communities from Lake Fryxell liftoff mats and glacier meltwater in Antarctica - MAT-01 | ecosystem: Environmental > Aquatic > Freshwater > Ice > Liftoff microbial mat | place...
CGTCTGCACGACCCCGCTGGGGCAACGAGCACCGGACTTCGATTCGGCGCACATCGAATGCCGACTCGCCCGCCCTTGTCCGTGCCGCGGATGGCGAGAGCGATGGAGCCTGCGCTGGGTGGTCGCGCCAACAGCTCGCACAGGCCGAGTCTCGGACTCGAGCGCATCGCAGGCGGGCGCGTCCCGGCACTCACACGGTGACGAACGCCCGCCTCGATCGTGCGCGCGACCCCGCTCGGGAAACGAGCATCGCACTTCGATTCGGCGCACATCGGATGCCGACTCGTCCCGCCGCACCCGTGCCGCGGATGGCGAGAGCGGTTCAACTTGCAGTTGGGGCTCGCACGAACGGCTCCCGCAGCTCAGGTCTCGGACTCGAGCGCATCGCAGGCGAGCGCGGCCCAGCGCTCACACGCTGACGAACGCCCGTCGCAGTCCTCTGCGCGACCCCGCTGGGGAATCGTGGATCGGATCATGATTCGGCGCACATCGGATACCGACTCGTCCCGCCGCGTCCGTGCCGCAGATGGCCAGAGCGATTGAGCTTCCGGCTGGTGCTCGCACGAACAACTCGCACAAGCCGAGTCTCGGACTCGAGCGCATCGCAGGCGTTGCGCGTCCCGACACTCACACCGTGACGAACGCCCGTCAGAATCGTCTGCGCAACCTCGCTGAGGCAGACCGATGACTTTCGCTTCGGCTCATCCGGCTGCCTTCCCGGAACGCGCGTCGACTGCGCCCGTGCGCAGGACAGCACTTCGGAGCGCGGCGCCTGTGAGCCTCGTGATTCATCCGGGCTGAAAGGCAGTGAGGCCATCGAGCTTCCAGCCGCGCAGGATCAGGTGGCCGCGCTTCGCGTTGCCACGACTGTGACTTCTCGTCGGCGCTGAGAGCGCCTGAAGAGATCGAGTTCGCGCGAGCTCAGGTCCTGCTGGCCCGGCTCGCGCGTCGTGTCGCCCGTGATGAATTCACGAACTCTGTGAGCGCTTGAGCTTTTCCGCAGCGCTGCGAGCGACGCGCGCGCCTGAGCGCGCTCGACGCGCCGACGTTCAGTTCGCCGGCGCGCTCCACGCCATCCGCTCGCGCAACGAAACCCAGCGGTCACCGGCCACGACGACGTGGTCGAGGAGCGGGACGCCGACGAGTTCTCCGACCCCGATCAGCCGGCGCGTGACCTCGACGTCGGCGGTGGACGGTTCGGGATCGCCGGACGGATGGTTGTGCACCACGATGATCGAGGCGGCCGCCTCGCGCAGCGCGGGCGCGTAGACCTCGCGCGGGTGGACGAGCGACGTCGAGAGCGTGCCCGTGCTGATGTGCGCGGTGCGCAGCAGCCGATTGCGCGTGTCGAGGAGGAGCACGTGGAATTCCTCGCGGTCCAGCCCGCGCAGGAGCGGCGCGGCGACCGCGTGCACGAGCGACGGCGCGTTCATCGGCGCGCGCACGGCGGGTGCGGCGCGCTCGACGCGCCGGCCGAGTTCGAACGCGGCCGCGAGCCGTCGCGCGGCGGCCGGGGTCAACCCGGTGCGCACGCGCAGGTCGCGCGCCGAGCGCCGCGCGAACTCGGGCAGATCGTGCGTCGAGAGGTTGGCGGGCGGACCGCCGCCGCGGGAGCCGGCGACGAGCGCGATCAACTCGCCCACCGAGAGCGCTTCGGCGCCGGCCTCCGCCGGCTTGCCGGGCCCGACCAGGAGCGCGGCCCGGGCCGGCGCCGCCGACGGCGTCTCCGTCCGCGTCTCTCCGTGCGCTGCGCCTCCGACCGCGGTGCTCATCCCGACCTGAGACGCTCGGGCGCGGCGCCGGTCGCACCCTGCGGTGTCCCGAATCCGGCACGCCGTGCGCAAGTCTCGCGGAATCTCGCGCTTGCGTGGAATCAAGCGCGTGCGATCGGCCGATCCACTCTCTTGCCTGAGGGGGCATCACGAACCGGCACGAAAGGCAGCAAACTTGGAGACTCTGACTGTCTTGGGTGGATTCCTCGCGGCGGTGTGGGTGGCGGAAAGCGTCCTGTACGTCGGCCTCTACCTGACCACGCGCGATCGAACCGGGTCGAAGTCGCGCAGCTAGACGACGCGACCCAGACCGTGACCGGTCGCCGACGAGCCGCGCGAGCGGGCGCCGGTGGATCTCTGGGGCTCTAGGATTCGAGGAGCCCGACGAAACGGCCGGCCGTGTACCTGACACGGCCGGCCGCCTGTTCGAGATCGGGTCGCGCGCGGGAGGGTCCCAGGCGAGAGAGACGCGCGAGCGAGAGACGCGCGCGCGACTACTTCCGCTTCGCGGACTTGCTCGTCGAGCTCTTCGCGGACGTGCCGCGGTCGAGGGGCGCCTTGTCGGACCCGCCCGGCGAGCGGCTCGGCAGCGCGGCGGCGGGCGCGATCCCCTTGCCCGAGCCGCCTTCCCGCGCTTCCGGCGAGGCTTGCGCCTGCCCCTTCGAGATCGGCGCGACGTGCTCGATCGGGCGCGGGGTGCTGACCGCGGCCAGCGCGTCGATCACGGCGTCCCGCGTGGGCGCCCTGCGCGCGGCGCTCTCGCGCGCTACGCGCGTGAAGTCGGCCAGCGAGAGGATGCCGAGCAGCCTCCCCGACGCATCGGTGACCGGCAGGCGGCGGACCGCCTTGCGGTTCATCGTGTCGAGCGCGTCCGCCGCGGTCGCGTCCGGGCCGACCGCGTAGACGACCTTGGACATGACGCTCGACACGGGGATCTCGTGCAGCGCGCGGCCTTGCGTGTAGGCCGCCATGCAGATGTCACGGTCCGTGACGATGCCGGTGAGCTTGCCCGCTTCGTCGAGCACGGGGACGGAGCCGCAATCGCGCTCCCACATGATCTGCGCGGCGCGCGTGAGGTGATCGGTCGTGGTGCACACGGCGGGCGCGTGCGTCATCAGTTCGTGGACGTGCATGGTGGGTCTCGGTCGGTGGTCGGGCGGCACGCGCAACTCGGCCGGAAGCCTCTCCTCCAGCGCGCGAGAGCCAGGGCCCGACGGGTGAGTCTAGCGCTGGACGCGCGCGCGAGCACGTGCGACTCGCGTACAAGCACGATTCGTCGCGCGTCGCGCTCTTCGTCGGAATCGATCGCGGCTCGCGGTCGCCGGCGCGGTCGGACCCGACCGCGGCGCCGCAGCAGCGCCATTCTCGAGGGGCTGCTAGCGTTTCGCGGCCGTCCGGAAGTCCTCGAACACCGTCGCGAGCGGCAGTCCGGTCGCGCGCTCGAACGCCGCGGCGTGACCGCCGGCCGACTTGCATCCGGCGACCATCGCGAACGGCACGCGGTCGCCGTACTCGCGCTCGGTGTAGTCGAGGAACAGGAGCGCTTGCGCGTACGCGCGCTGGATCGACGCGTCGTCGCCGACCTGGCCAAGGCTGCCGCTCAGGCTCTCGAGCGTCGCGAGCGGCGCGCCCGCGATCTTCCGTCGCGCGGCGTCGAGCGCGCGGCCCTGGGTCGCCGGGTCCTGGTCCTCGATCAGTTGCGCGAGCCCCTCGTTCAACCAGCCGGGCACGTCCCGTCCGCCGGCTTCGTGCACGAACGCGTGCACGAGTTCGTGGCGCAGCACGCGGCGCAGTTGGTTGCGCTCCTTCCCGAGGTCCTCGAGCGGCACGCGGATCGATCCGTCGTACAAGCCGCCGGCCCAGTGGCCGATGCCGGTCGCGCCGTGGAAGCCGTCGCGCTTGTAGAGCACGACGCGGATGCGCGCGCGCCCGCCGGCGACCGGATCGATGCCGAACAGCTCGGTGAAGTCGAGATAGCCGCCTTCGAGCACGTCGAAGATCTCCGTCGTGCGGAACGCGAGGTCGTCGCGCGAGCCGTCGTAGGAAAGGTCGAAGTGGCCCGAGGATTCCGTCCAATTGCCGGCTTCGGATTGGGCCAGCGCGAGCATCTGCTCGAGTCGCTTCGCGATGTCCTCACGATCCGGCGCGAGCTCGGCGGCGCGCTTCATGTGGGTGATCGCTTCGCCTTGGCCTGCGGTGCCGCCGCGGTCCCATTCCTCCGAAGCGAGGCGCGCGAGAGCCTCGGCCAGGTTCTGCTGGAAGACCTTCTCGTTCGGAACGGCCGCGACGCACTGCTCGAAGAGCGCGACGGCCTCCGCGAGTTCGCCCTTGTCGAGCAGTTGGATCGCCGTGCGGTTCTTTTGCGCCCACAGCGGATCGACGCCGCGCGCCGGTGCTTGCGAGACGCCCGCGCTCGACGACGGCGCGCCGCCGCCACCGATCGCGACGCGGCGGGACGGACGGCCCGCGTCTTCGTCCGATTCGGCGCGCGGCGTCGGAGCGGAGAGTTCGGGCTTCTTCCTCTGCACCGGCTCGCTGAGCGCGAGCACGACGGCCATGCCGAGGGCGAGCGAGAGGCCGGCGACGGCGATGGCTACGGGCTTCACGGCGTCCCCTCGAGTGCGAACCCACGTGCACGGAGCAGAGCGCGCGCTTCGCCGTAGGCCGCGGGGTGACCACACTCGCGCTCGATCGCGCGGGCGCGCTCGCGCTCTTGCTCGTGCGCGCGCTCGTCGGTCGCGGCCAGTGCGCGCGCCAGTCGACAGCCCAGCGGCCGCGCCGGACCGAGGCGGCAACCATCGGACTCGCGTCCGTGGGCGACGGCGTAGTCGGCTTCGAGCGCGCTCATGTAGAGATCGTCGACCGCGGCACCGGCTAGACAACAGCGCGCACCTTGTGAAATCGGCTCATCCGCGGGTTCGGACGCGGAAATCGCGGCGTAGAGCGCCGCGAGCCGGTCGAAGGCGGTCCGCGCGCGCTCCGGCGCGACCTCGACGGCGATGCCGGGGCACGTCGCGCGCGCGGCCTCGAAACCCGCCCCGCCGGCCATCACGCTGGGCCAGTACGGGAACTCGCGGCAGTGCGCCGGGCGCGCCTCGTATGCGCGGCAGGTGTTGCGGCCTTCGAGCAACGTGCAGCGTCCGTAGGCGCGCTCGCGCAAAGCCAGCCGCCGCGTTCCACCGCGCGGATCCGGGGCTTCGCGCACGTGCAACGCGACGAACGAATCCGTGTCCATGTCGAGCGCGCGGGCCAGCGGCTCGAGCTCCTCGTCCGCGATCCACGCGCATCCGTCGCCGCCCGAACAACAGTGACCGCAGCGCGAGCACGCGAAACGGAACGGCACCGCCGCGTCGAGCCCACGATCGCGCGCGGCGTCCATGCTGTGGCCTTCAGAACTTTCGTCGCCGCGGAGGGGCCTTGCGGACCGGGTTGTCGGCGCCGGCTTCCATGGCGCGCATCTTCTCCAGCGTCTCGCGCGTCTCCTCGACCTCGCGGCGCAGCTCGGCCCAGCTCTGGAAGCGCAGGCCGGGGTCCTTCGACATCATCTTCTCGATCAAGTAGTGCAGGTGCGGCGACACGCCGCGCGACTTCATCTCCGGGCTGGAGAGGCTCTTCATCACGTGCTGCCGCAAGAGCTCGTGGTCGTCCGTCGCATCGAACGGCAATCGTCCGAGGCGCAAGTGGAACAACGTCACGCCCAGCGAGTACACGTCGCCGCGCAAGTCGGCCGTGGCGCCGCCTTGCGCGCGCTGCGGATCGAGGTAGGCCGACGTGCCCGACGCGGTGCCCTCGGCCGAACGCTCGCCCGCGCCGGCCGCGAAGCCCAGGTCGATCAGCTTCAGGGTGCCGTCGGAAGCGAGCATCAGGTTCCCGGGCTTCACGTCGCGGTGCACGACGCCCTGCGCGTGCAGGTAGTCGAGCGCGTCGGCGACCTGGCCGACGATGCCGAGCAGATCCTCTTCCTCGAAGCGCTCGCCCGCGTCGAGGCGTTCGAGCAACGTGGATCCGTCGACGAGCTCGAGCACGGCGAAGTACACGAACGTGTCGGGTGCGAAGCCCGGGAACTTCGCCAGCCCGCGCCCTTTCACGATGTGCGGATGCGCCAGCTCCGCGAGCCGGCGCGCCTCGTTCACGAACGACTTCAGGGTCGCCGGGCTCCGCGCCGCCACGGGGGAGAGGACCTTGAGCGCGACGCGATCGCCCGACTTCCGGTCGCGCGCCTCGAACACGTCCGACGTCCCGCCGGTGCCGATGCGCTTCACGACTTCGAAGCCCGGGATCTCGGGCGCGACACCCGCTTCCGTGCGGCGCGCGCGGACGACGGATTCCTTCGTCCAACCGGCCTTGCGCACGAGCAGGTCGTCGATCGCCGCACCCGCGCGCAGCTCGGGGTCGAGAGCGCGCGCCATCTCGAGCGGGAGATGTCCGCGTTGCACGAGGGTCGCGAGAAAACGGGCGTCCTGAGCGGGTTCCATGCGGGCCGCGCATCCTATCGACTTCGGCGCTCCGAGTTGCACGCTGCCGCACCGCCCCGTTCGCCCGCGGCGATTCCCCGACGAGCGGTCAAGTCCGGCCAGCATCGGCCCGAAAGTAGCGGACGTCGCGCGGCCTCCCCCTGAGGCCGCACGCCCAGGGAAACCCCGCCTTGATCCCGATCCAAAGCCGCGCCGTCTGGCGCTATTTCGAGCCCGCCGACACGTTCGTCCGCATCGTCGTGTGCGACGCGGCCGCGCTGGACGTCGACGCGCACGAGCGCCTGAACCGCGCCGCCTACCGCCGTCTCGTCGTGACGGCCTGCGTGCCCGACTACCGCACGGAGCTCGGCGCGCGCCTGCACGACCTGTGCCCCGACGATCCGCTGCTGGCCGAGGACCTCCTCTACCAGCTGTGCATCGAAGTGAATCCGTCGCTCGACATCCACACGGTGCGCTTGCGCGGTGAGAAGAAATCCGCGTCCGAGATGCCCGATCTCCAGTCCGCGCCTTCGCTCGTCAACGTCAGCACGGAAGACTTCCACGACCGGCTCGCCAAGCGCTCGCGCGGGCTCGAGCAACGGCTGACACGGCGCGTGCTCGGCCAGAGCGAAGCGATCGAGAAGGTCGTGCGCGCCGTCGAGAAATCCGCCGCCGGACTCGGCGCGCCCGGTCGACCGCTGGGCTGCTTCCTCTTCGTCGGTCGCACGGGCACCGGCAAGACGGAGCTCGCGCGAGCGCTCGCGCAGGAGCTCTTCGCCGACGAGAAGACGAACCCGAAGGGACTCGTGCGCGTCGATTGCTCGGAGTACGGCCTGGCCCACGAAGCCTCGAAGTTGATCGGCGCGCCGCCCGGCTACGTCGGGCACGAGGACGGCGGATTCCTCACCGAAGCGCTGACGAAGCACCCGGAGACGATCGTCCTCTTCGACGAAGTCGAGAAGGCACACCCGCGGCTGCACAACCTGCTGCTTCAGATCCTCGAGGACGGGATCCTCACCGACGGCAAGGGCCGCACGGTCAGCTTCGAGCACGCGCTCATCGTCCTGACTAGCAACGCCGGCGCGCGCGAGATGATCCAAGCTCGCCGGCGCCTCGGTTTCGAGCGCAACGTGACCCTGGCGCACACGTCGCTCTCGGACATCGCGACGGAAGCGCTCGAAGCCAGCTTCAGCCCGGAATTCCTGGGGCGGATCGACGAGACCGTCGTGTTCCAGGAGCTCGACCCGCGCACGGCGGTCGGCATCGCACAACGTCAATTGGGCGAGCTCGCCGCGCGCGCGCGCCGACGCGGCTTGAAGGTCGCGTTCACGCCCGCGGTGGCGAAGTGGGTCGTCGAGCGCGGGTTCTCCAGCGACTACGGCGCGCGCGAACTGCGCCGCGTGGTCACGCGCGAAATCGAGGGCCCGCTCTCGCGCCTGATGCTCGACGGCACCCCGCGCCGCGGCCTGATCCGCGCGCGGATCCAGGCCGACGCGCCGATGTTCGAACTCGACGACTGAGCGCGCGCTCCTTCAGGCCTTTGAACTCCGAGGCGCGCGCGGTCAGGACAGCCAGTTACATCGAGTCCGCGGCGGGTCAGGAGCCGCTCTTGATCTTCGACAGTGCGACGAAGCGCGCTGCGCGTTCACTGGACTTCGTCCCGGCGTTCTTCTCGGCCAAGCCCTCGGCCTTCTTCACGTTGGCCGCTTCGAAGGGCTTCTTCTGCGCGACCTGGGCCACGAACGTCGTGTAGGCCTTCGAGGCTTCGCGCTCCGCGGCGCGATCCGGCTCGGCGAGACGCGCGACTTCCGCGGCGACAGCCGGCTCGAGATCGGCCGCGCCCTTGACGTCCTTCGCGAGCCGACCCAGGTGTTGCTCGACCTCGACGAGGTAGCCGTTGTCCACGAGCCACTTCGCGCGCGCGACGCGGCGCTGCGTGCGCACGACGAACTCCTCGCGCGCGGCCTTGGCCTCGTCCGTCGCGAGCTTGTCGCACTCCGCCAGCGCGGCCGCGATCTCGCCCTTCAGGAACGACTTCCACGCGCCGCGAACCTCGGTCGGCGTGCCTGCTGGCGCGTCTTTGACCTTCTTGATCTCGGCGGCGATCGCTTCCTCGAGCTTCTTGCCCATGTCGCCGGGATGACCCTGCATCAGGATCTTCCCGTCGATGCCGACGAGCGCGGTCTCGGGCAGGCCGTTGCCGACGGTCGGGAACGGGCGCTCCTCGGTCCACATCGAGTGACCGCCCATCCACTTCATCTTCCAGGCGAACGCTTCGTACTGGTCGCGCGTCGAACCTTGGCACTCGACGAAGAGCACCTGCAGCGCGTCACCGTACTCTTGTTGCAACTTGAGGGCGCTCGGCACGGAGCCCCCGATGCAACCGGGTCAACGCGTGCCCCAGAAGTCGACGAGCACGGGTTTGCCGCGCAGATCGGCGAAGCTCGCGATGCCGAGCGCGTTCACCGGGGCTTGGCGGAACTTGTAGTCGACCGTGTCACCGACGCCGGCGTGCGTGGTCGGTGCGGCCGCGACGAGCGCGAACGCGGCGAAAGCCAGGGAGCGGAGCTGCATCGTGTGCCTCGGGGATCCAGGACGGAACGCTCCGACGGTACGGGCGCTCGACTTTCTCCGCAAGATCCGGATGCATCGGGGCTTCGCGCGCACACGCAGGCCGAACCCGTCGAGCACTCGCGGGCTCGGTGCCGCGCGGCAGCGTTACCGGAAGCGGAGAGAGCGCCAGCTCAGTCTGCTCAGGCGCTCTCGGCGCCGGTGATGGATGGACGCGCGCCACGGGCCCGAAGCGTCGCAACGTGGGACTCCGCGCGCAATCTCGATTCCGGCGCGCGCGCTCAGGGCTGCGAAGCGCGCCGCCAGCGCTCGCCGGCTTCGATCTGCTTCGTGCGGTCGCGCCGCGCGGCGTACCAGGCTTCGAGTCGCTTCCAGGCCGCCACGCTGTCGGCGCCGACGCGCTCGAGGTCGCGCGCGGCCATCGCGCCGGCCTCGACGTCGCCGATCCGGTCGCACACGTCGAGCACGAACACGTGCGCAGCCACGTCCTCGGGACGATCCGCGAGGATGCGCGCGAGGTTCTTGCGCACGGAGCGCCGATCGCCGACCTGCGCTTCCACTTCGACGAGCTTACGGCGCGCGCCCGTGTCGCCGGGTTCGTGCTCGAGGTGCGCTTCGAGCCGGCGGATCTCCTGATCGGAGCGCGAGAGCAGTTGGAAGCGCTCGCGCGCCGCACGCGCTTCGGTCTCGAGACCGAGGTCCGTCAACGCGGCCGACAACGCGAACCATGGACGCGGCGACCAGGGCAGGAGATCGCGCGCCTTCTCGGCCGCCGCGCGCGCTTCTTCGGCGCGATCGAGGTCGAGCAAGACCTGCGACTTCCACGTCCACGCGTCGGCGTGGCTGGGATCGCGCTCGAGGACGCGCTTCAGGTCGGCTAGAGCGCCATCGACGTCGCCGAGCCGGTAACGCGTGATCGCGAGGCCGCGCAGGGCCTCGGTATCTCCCGGCGCCGCCGCGATCACGCGCTCGTAATGCGCGCGCGCCTCTTCGTAGCGCCCGAGCGAGTAGAGCGCGTGCGCGAGTCCACGCGTGTCGGCCACGCGCGTCGGAACGACCGCGAGGTAGCGCTCGAAGCACGTGCGCGCGTCGCCGTAGCGCTGCAACTGGAAGTAGACGACGCCCAACTGGTGCCAGGCCGGCGGGAAATCGGGTTCGCGCTCGAGCGCGCCCGACAGCAGCGCGACGGTCGCGGGCAAGTCACCCGTCTCGAGCGCCGCATGCGCGGCGAGGAACTCGCGCGGCACGGACTCGGGGGTCAACGTCTTCGGATCGAAGTCTTTCCAGCGCTCCGCCGCCGCGCGCGGCAGCGCGGACAGATCGCGCGACAAGACCGAAGTCCGCTTGTCGCTCGCGCTGGGCTTGTCGCTCGCGCTGGGCTTGTCGCTCGCGCTGGGCTTGTCACTCGCGCTGGGCTTGCCGCTCGCACTGTGCTGGGGGCTCGCACTGTGCTGGGGGCTC
>Ga0105044_10015621_pt1 | contig 10258 bp, 1 predicted proteins | sample MAT01_FD_78092 | JGI IMG/M metagenome (GOLD analysis project Ga0105044, IMG submission 78092) | Freshwater microbial communities from Lake Fryxell liftoff mats and glacier meltwater in Antarctica - MAT-01 | ecosystem: Environmental > Aquatic > Freshwater > Ice > Liftoff microbial mat | place...
ACATTTCTCACGTTTTCAGGGCGCCAAAAATATTGGTGATTTTTCTGTTTTCATAACATCTGCTGATCCTTACGAATATGATACCTCACAAATGACGTGTATTGCAGGTTGTATCCATAGATCACTTGGAAGGAACAGCCACCGCAGCTCAAGTGGAGGTGAGGACCATTGTGAACCAGTGCAACAAATCAGATGTGTGTGTGTGATTTTACAAAGGGTGGTAGCACAGCCTGGGTACTGAACCATTCCTACCCTAGTAAGAAGCCAAGCAAAAAAGCGGCGAACAAAATAAAGGGGCCACGTCACCGAACGAGACGGCTAACCAAATCAACAACAGGAAGTGAGCAAGACCCACCCAGCAAACAGGACCAGCAAAACAAACATAAGGCGAAAAATAAAAGAATGCCAGGCCTGAGGCAACCCAAAGGGCAAAAACCAGATCGGAAAATGCGCAACAATACAGCACGACCAGTGCAAGAACAGGGACCAAGTCACCATCCCAGCTCAGAAAACAGAACGCTCAACCAAATGGTGCACCAACCAATTAGGTATCAGTGGCAACCTGGGGTTGTGGGAAGTTGATGGCAATTTGTCCATCACGAATGCAAATGAAAGGATGGTCAGTGCCAAGTGTCAACAACGGCCCTGGAGGACACGTGCGCACATAGTCTTGAATGTTGTGCCAGAACCGAGCAGCTGCAGAGTTGGCAATTTGTTGTACGAGTGGCAGCATGTCATCATGCACCAATGCATATGGTTGTGTTGCTGCATGTGCGACTTGATGCAGTGGGTGTAGGTGCTGGGCCCAAAGAAATTTCCTGCCATATTCCATAGCATCTACAGCTGCCAAACAAACCACTGTCCAGACTGTGCAATCTACTCCTGGCAGTTCCTGCAGCAGCCAGACATGTTGTTGCTGCAACAGGTCTGGCAAGCCCAAACATGAAGTGATTTGATGCCGCACTGCCATTGCCACTGGGCATTCCCAGAACGTATGCTGCCTGCTGGAAGTGATGGCACCTGGCTGTGCTGTGCATGGACACCGCCAGGGTTGATAGTTGGAGCCTGGAATGGCGTTGATTGCTAAGCGCCACAGGGGCTCTTTGAGTTTGTTGCAACACGGTGTACGCCAAGCAGCTGCTTGCGCTGCCCGAAATGCAGCAACTGCCGCATTCAAACCAATTGCGCTGCCTTGAGCCTCACGAACAAAAGCCTTCAACTGGATATTGCAGCGATCTGCTGCTTGTGTTGTGAGTAGTGCTGTGTACTGACGGACGGTCACCACTGCACCTGCTGGTGCAACGCCGTTTGAGTTTATGTGTGGCCTGGAACACTGCCACTGTAATTGCGACAGCTGTGTTGCCAAGGGAGTGTCTCCATCAGCAGGAGTGGCGTTGGTCAGCATCCGGGCCACCACAGAAGTACTGGCGGGTCCAGCACTGTGTGGTTGCATTGTTGATTGATAGCATAGAGGGCCAGCAGCGGACACTACTGCCCGTAACGCAACTGCCATGTTGGTCAGGGTGCCCGGAGGGATGCGGTGGGGCTGCTGTAGGGACGTGATATCAAGCACACCTCGTGCAACCTGATCCGGGGATGCCAGTGTGGCGGCCAGTAATGTCTGAGCTGGATGGAGGGTGGGGCAGGTATGTTGGAGTAACACAGAAGCTAGGCTAGTCCAGGGTGGGATGTGGTGGGGGTGGTGCCCAGCCAGGGGCTGGTTGTGTGCACTGCATAGTTGTGTGGGATTCACCGGGCAGTTGCCTGTGGCTGGCGAAGGTGGAAGTGGTGATGGATGCCGGCTGCGCCGGGTAACCAGGCAAGCCAGAAACCTGAGCACAGTGGAGAGGATAGAGGGAGCAGGCAAAGGGATGGTATTCATAGCAGCTGCTTGGGGTGGTGGTGACTGGTTTGGGTCTAGAGTAGGGTCTGCAGCAACAAGTGTTGCTGCGGGGTCGCGTGGGGTTTGTAGTAATGCCAGAAGCAATCGGGATGCCATGGCCGCATGTCGGGCTTGGATGTGTTCTGTTAACGGTAACAAGCCAAAGCCGCCACGTGCTGGGCTGCCTGTTAGCAGACAGATAGCCACTCCGCTGCCTACTGCCCTGGCCACGGATGTGTTGAACGCATTTGTTTCCGGAGGCAGACCTTCAAACTCTGCATGGTATAGGAAGGAGCTGAGAGCGTAAGCTGTGGCTGCCAGGCCACGTCCCATTGCAGATAGCGGCAATCTACCTAGAGTTTCCACACGCCTGGAGGTTTTGGCCATACGGTCGGACCAGGCTGTGACAATGGCTGCAGGGGTTGGTGCTGGTTCGCAGCGTGGAGGACGCTGGCTGCCTCTGGTGTTGTAGGCACTTGGTGCCCTTGGTGCCGCAGGGGGTGGGAGTGTACACTGGGTGATGCCTAGAGATGTGGTGTGCTGCACAACTGGAATGCCTGCCAGCACGGAAGGAAGAGGCGGATGTGGTGTGCCCATGAGGATAGCCTTGGATTTGGTGACATTGACGTGCTGACCTGACGCACCTCCAAACGTGGCCAGGGCGTTTGTGAGGCTGGTCAGTGCCTCAGGCGACAGATTACCGAGATGAATTTGCGTGTCATCTGCATAGTGCGTAGAAACATACCTAATGCCCGCAATGGTAACTCCCAGCAGGGGTTGTGCTCTCAACCAGGATGCCAATGACTGAGCCACGAACAGATATAGTAAGGGAGACAGTGGACAGCCTTGCCGCACCCCAGTAAACCAGGTGTGCTGTCCTGATTCTACTCCATTGGCATGTGTGGATGCACGTGTGTTGTGCAGCAGAATGCGTGCCCAGTTGACCATGCCAGCAGAGGCACCCATGGTGTCCATGACCTGGAAGAGAAACTCACGATTTGCGGAATCGAACGCTTTGGAGATATCAATAAAGACGGTTGCCCCGGTGATACCATGAACTGCCATGACATGTGGCAAGAGGGAGGTGAAGTTGACGTTGTCCCCAATAAGCCTTTGTGGCAGGTAAGCGGACTGCTCAGGTCCGATACTAGGGCCCAGGGCAGCACCAAATCGGCGTGCAAGAATTTTTGCTAAAAGGCGATAGAGAGTGGTGAGAAGGGTGATGGGACGGTAGGCCGCAGGTGAATGCATTGTTGGAGCTCCTTCCTTGGGTAATGGGGTGATCGTGCCTGAGTTGAAACCAGGAGGTGTCCAACCAGTTGTTCCGATTGCTGTCAGTAGCCGTGCTAGCAGGGGTGCCCAAACATCATCCCCAACACGCCAGAGAGTGTAGGGCAGTTTATCAGGGCCTGGAGAGGAACTAGGGTGGCTGCTGCGCAAAGCTTGGAGCACCTCTTCTGGTGTTATCACTGCCGCCCCGGCGGCCAGAGCCAGATGTGTTGGAATGCAATTAACAGAGCCCAATTGCAACTCCCTTCGCAATGCTGTTAGGATGGCTTGTTGTGCTGTGGAATCCGTTGTCTGTGGGCCGCTGATGCTGGCATAGTGAGATGCCAACCGGTTGGCAATATCACGGTTTTCTGTGAGCATGGTTCCATCTGTCGCTGTGAGGGAAGGAATGAGAGAGGCATTGGCGGGTGGCCTTGTCAAGGCAGTGAGGGTGGGTGATGGTTGTTCGCCAGTATGCAGCCAAGTTTGGGTAGTGCTAGCTACTGAGGGTGCCACCGCAGCTGCTGTAACTGTGTGAAGGGTGGAGCGAGCTGATGCTGCATTGAGCAGGGCATTAGGAAGCGATTGTGGGGTAGCTGTATGGACCGCCTGCATAGCTGTTGCCAGCATTGCTTGAGCAGAGGCAATGCCAGCATTTTCTTCTTTACGGTGTTGTGCGGCCATGTAGTTCAAAGAACGGGCATGGGCCGTGTATGCCTTCTGCGCAATGGGCCACCATTTGAGCAGGTCACGGTCGTCTAGACGAAGGCCAAAGGCAACAGCACGCCTGGCCCAAGCTGCCAAGGAAGTTGTAGCAGGGGCAAAGCTGGGAAGTGTAGCCGGAACCGGCCTGCGGCCTGGTCCCCGCGGTTGCAGTGGTGTAGCAGGTAACAACTGCAGCACGAGGGCGTGGTGATCGCCTCGTGGTGAGTAAACGATTTTGTGGCTTTGTATGTGGGCTGCAAAACCTGGTGGCAAGTAGAAACGATCCAGCCTGGCAAGGCGTGGACTGGAACTACTGCCATGATGGTATGTGTAAGACTTTGCCGTGGGGTGCTGCTGACGAAAAGTGTCTATGTGATTTGGAAGCACTGCACTAAGTTGCGTTGTAGTGGCAGCGTCTGCCGTAGCTGTGCTGCTTATGTTGGGAAGGCGGTCCAGGGACGAATTTGGTGTAAAGTTGAAATCCCCAACTAGCCAGGTCCTTGCAGGAGCGGACAATGCCGGGGCCAGACTAGAAGTGATGAAGCGTGAACGATCTGCCCGGCCTCTACTGGGCCAGTAAGAATTTGCCAGGGTGAAGGCATGCCCGGCCCATTTGACGTCAAGCGTCTGGATCCGTCCGCAGGGGTAAGGGGTATGATCAGAGGTCAGTAAGTGTGCATCACACCGAACAAGGATTCCTACACCATTGTTACCATCCTCGCTGGTGTTGTGTGCCCAGTAAGCTGTGTATGGTTTGATGCCTGCTGAAGTTGTTGCCTGATGCAACCACAGCGCTACCGTTGCAGCATCCACTGCTGTCCCATTGTTAGCACTGCGCCCTATCCAAGTTTCTTGCACACAGACAATGTCCAAGTCAGCTTCATTCCATACTTTGACCAGACCAGCCACACCAATGGCTGAGGTGAAGCCGGTGACGTTATGTGTGGCTACTCGCAATCCACGAATGAGTTTGACGGTCGGGCCTGATCCAAAAGTGTTTCTGAGGAAGGTGAGGGCTCGGTTTGACAGAGATGGGGCTGGATCGGGTGTGCCAGCATGAGGTGGGTTAGGGCTTGCAGTTGTTGTGGGTGGGGTGGGCGTGGAAGGCTGAGGCCACAGGCGCCGTCGAAAACGAGGAATCATATTGCGAATTGTCTGAGCCAGATTGCCGGCTAATCGTTGACGCTTTTCACCACGTGATTGCAATCTGGCTGGAGAGGGTGACCTGTCACTGCGACGGCGTTTGATAACCCCTGACGGAGTGTGTGCCGGGGGAGGGGGCTGGTGAATAACAGGCATATCCTGCAGCTCGTGGGCAAGGTGGGCTAAGTGCGGTGGTAAAAGTTGGATGAGTGAATGGATAGAAGCAGTACCAGGGGAGAGCTGCTGAGGAGGGGGAGGAATTTGGCGGCGAGGGGGCAATGGTGGTGGTGGTAGAGGGGGGGGAAGGGGGAAAGGTGGTGGAGGTGGGAGAGGAGGTGGAGGGGGCAGTGGGGAGATGTGCAACTGGTTCGTAAGAGTGGATAGTGGCTCAGTTGTGTGCTCAACCGGTGCCCGTTCACTGACTACTACTGGTGCCATGCCCAGGGATGCCCATTGTGCACTGGACCATGTGAGCATGTGGCGCTTGAAGTTGTCGTTGGGACCAGTTCTGTGATGGCGTCCAGACTGTATGATGGCCGTTAGTACGGTTTGGACCTCGGTCCGGCTGGCAGCGGGGACCATACACGCTGGCAGCTGGTAAGCAGAGCAGGCCTGCAGCTCGGCCAGTGTCATGTCAACCCAGCACGGAGAATTGTGTGCTACAGTTGTCTCTGACACCACCCTGGCTTTAGTGGTTAGCCCAACCTGGATGTTTTGGATGATGAGTGCATAGCCTCCTGCGGGCTGACATGCAGGGAGTTTTAGCCAGATCCAGGTAGCCTGGGCTGGAACGGTAGTGAGTTGTGGAGAATGCGCAGGAGGGACGTGACCTGAGGTTGTATGACGCACACTCTGCATGCGTTGTGCTGCTCGTACATGTGGAGGGCGGTAAACATCAGTCCTGCTGGTGCGTGTGCTTGGCTGGTATGTGAGAGCGTCTTCCACAACCATTGCAGCTGGTGTGGCAGCAGAATGGTTGGAAGGGGACGTGCGCCAAGTGGAAGGAGGGTTTGCAACGTCTGTTGCAGGGTCTACTTCCATTGGTGTTACGGGAGTGATTGGAGTAGCCAGGGCAGCAGAGCTTGTGTCCACATCCATAGTTGCTGGGAGGCAAGCAGGCATAGCAGCACGTGTCTGTGACGTTTGCCTTCTGCCACGCGGGGTGGATGAGTTCAAGCGTTGCTGGACAGGCCGGGCGGGCTGTTGGCAACGAGGCGAGCGTGTTGTGGTTTGAGTTGATGGAGCAGTTGCCACCCGACCTGGTATCATTGGGCGTAAGAGTACGTCAATGTAGGGAAGGGGAGGGCCGGTGTGTGCATGCCTTTCTAGATCTGCAGACTGGCACTGATTGTGCTCACATTGGGCAGTGGCTGGAGGTACAGCTGAGCTGGTGGGCGGACCGTTTGGTGCAGTGGGCAGTGTACTGTGGCAGGCTGGAGCCGCAGGTGATTGTAGTGGAGATGGAGAGAGTGCATGCAGGCCTGGGGGGGGTGTAGCATCATCAGTGGTATCTGGAAGAGTGGGTGTAAGCCTAGTAAGTGATGTGAGTTGGTGCTCGGACACATCTTCCGGAGGGGTCAGAGGTGGGAAGACTGGCAACGAGGCTGGAGGGTGAGCAGTGCGTATAGGCAGCCGAAGAGAGTAGAGGGCACTGTAGGGTGGAGGAATTGGGCGTGGATAAAGGAGTGTGAAAGGTGTAGGTGCGTGTCCCCCAGCTGGATGGTTTTCTGGTGTGAGCAGCACCGGTCCTGCAGGGTCAAGGGATTCCAATATCCACCACTGACCCTGAAAGAACCGAAAAGCAAACATGTGCCTCTGGGTGACTGCCAAGAAGCCGCAGGTACCGTGTTGGTGTGCCAAAGTATCCAAAAGAGGTGAGAGTGGAACAGTGGGATCTGAGCAGTCCGAGGGATAGCAAGCTGATGCCAGGTATGTGCAGGTGTGTTGCTGTAGCCATGAGCTAAGGAGCGCACCAGTAAACCTGCCGTCAGGGTCGTGAGAACAATCTTCAGCATCCAGGGTTATGGCACGGTCTATGTCATCACTGGTGAAAACAAGTGTTTCTGGGTCAACTGACGCCCGGTATTGTAACATCTGAGCGCGCGTCACGGCTGGATACCCTAGCAGTGCATTGATGGCATGTAGGCCACAGAGCTGAGCTTGCTGAGGTTCAAAGTACATCGTTGTTGTGTAGGTTACAGCATCTGTAGGTGGATTGGCATAGACGGGTGGGGACTGTGGAGGGGAGGGTAGGACGTGCAGAGCTGGCACGCCTAGAGGGACAGCGTCGTCATGATCATTGTCACACGCTTCAGCTGCGCCAGGCTCTTCTGCTTCTCTGAGAATGAAGCGGCACTGTGGACAAGAAACTGCTCCGGATCCTACACTTTCCAAATATCTGTGCCAGCATTCCAGGTGTAGGGCGTGTGGTGTGGCAGATGGCTGTGTGGCACAGGGCATAGGAAAAATGTCATCGCCTGCTGTCAAGTCCTGTTGGCACACAACACAGAAAGCGCTGGGGAGGCTTGCAGCGGGAGCTAACTCAGCGCGGCCTGCTGGAGAGGTGCTCGTGTGAGCACCGGGCAGTGCGGGTAGGGTTGTGCTAGCCGTTGCTGTGGGGACTGCGGCGTCCTCTGGATCTGGGGTGGTGGTAATTTCGTAAGCAGCCAAGGTGATATTGACCTGTTGGGCAGCAAGATCAACGGCAGACAGTGCAGTCGCTGTGCCAAGGTGACCTGAGGGGTCAAGAAGAGGAGTAATGTTGACTGCAACAGCTGCTGCTGTGGTGCTAGGGCTGGTGCTGGGGCTGATGTTGGTGCTCGGGCTGCCGGTAGTGGGGGCAACTGCCGCGCTGGGTCTGGCATCTGTGGTTACATTTGTTCCCGCAATGTCAGGCTCGGTAGCTGTGATGTCAGTGATTGGGGTTTGGACAGGCGGGCGTGCCGGTGCAATAGCAGTGCCGGCTGTCGTCCAGCTGGGAACACGTTGCGCAGTGATGCGGCACAGACGATAGGAGCATGTGCCAACATCTGAAATTTGCCAGGTCCAGGGACGTGCCAGGAGAGCCGTGGGCGCATGGCCAAGAAGCACAATGGTGTGAGGTCGCAGGCGGTACTGAGCCGGCAATGGCAAGTCAGCCAGACTGCCTGACGCCGTGGACCGGTGAACTATGCAGCCTGTATCGTTGAGCACCCCCAACCAGTGCACATGAAGGGTGGACCCTAGGTGAGAGAGCAGGACATGCCAATCTGCCACTGATCCCGAGTAACGCCGTGTGCCAACTGGCTGCAGACACAGGAGCTGGGCATCTGGCAGGCTTGCTGAAATTTGCAGGCCTGACCGATCCTGCAGGTGAAGCCCCCCATGTTGTCTCATCTGAGCTGATCGCCACGTGCTGATAGCAGCAGGTTGCGCGCCGCTGAAATCTGCAGTAACTTGCCAACGTGTGTAAGTGCCATGCTGGGAGGTGGAGTGCACTGTTGCCTCAACCCAGCTGGCACCTAAACCTGTAAGGAGTGCAACACGTGCTTGTTCAGCCAGGTGCTGACGGTCTAGCCTGCCAACATCTGACGTGGCCGTCATGAAGGAAAGATTGATGGTGTCAGTGACGCCTGCTAGGATGCTGAGGGTGCTACTGGCCACAATAAAGGGGGGATGGTCGCATGGTGGAACAGCCTGAGCAGGGGCAGGAGAAGGTGGACCACCAAAAAACTGGCGCAGAAAGCCAGGGGAAATGTGAGGTGTTACGCTGGAGATGTCTGTAGTGGGGTATGTGGTGGAAAGGGTGTGACCAGTGAAAGGCTGTTGTGGGCCAGTGGGGATAGTGAGAGAAGGTGAACAGCCTATGACAGGCCCCTGTGTGGATGCACGCAGCCGCTGTCGCAGGCATTTATCCCAATTTGCTATTGCCTGCACACCTGCCACGTCATCAACGTGACAAAGCACATACCCTGGGAACTGACTGTCACAGGGAGAACACTGGGCTGAAGCAGCTGAGATGTTGGCTGAGAGATTAGGAGGGGGTGTATGGGTGCCATACGCCTGAGGTGCTGCCTGCATATGGTGTGATACTGGCAGGGCCAATGGTGCTGCACCCTGCGCCATGCAAGCCAATGGCCTGCCAGATTTCGGCTGTGGCGAGCAGTGCAAGGGGCGGCAGCTAGGTGTGCTACCTGTGGCTGTGCCATGGCTGTGATGCTGCTGCTGACGTTGCATGGGCTGGTGAGACGGAGGGGATGTGAGGTGTTGGTTGACAAGTTGCACTCCATCGCACCCCATGGGTGTGCATAACCCACATGTGGTGTCTGCCAAGAGAAGGAATGTCAGAGACCAGCCCATTACTGCATGCTTACCTGCACCCATGCAGTGCTTGCTAGTGCGCATGGCCCGAGCCTGTGCTCTGGTCGGTTGATGACGAAGACCGGTGAACTTGGTCTGATACCATCCCGTACGAGCCCCACTCCATGCAATGGTAATGAGAGCCACCAGGAGCAAGAGGCTACATGCGCGCTGCCGCGTAGGTGAAGCCATGGTCCGGTGGAGTGGGAAAGGAAAGAGTACGACGTGAGTCGGGGGCCAAAAATAATCTCGGAAGAGTCAGCTACCAATGAATCGCTGAGCACTGAACGTTTGCGGAGCTAACACGTACCATCGAGGGCAGGTGTTAGCCTGCCCACATAAAGTCTTGTGCAAGTTGGGTATTGGTGCCAGAGGGTACGCGCCAGCAGTCGCAGCTCATCCAGACAGTGAAGGTGTGTGGTACGAGGGGCAAAGGGGGAGAGACAGTAAGTCGTGTTCTAGGGTTTGATTACTGGCGATGCCAGCAGCGTACAGGGCCTGCCCAGCACTGTTCCTCAAGGAGCAAAGACGTACCGGCGAGGGCAGGTGTTTAGCCTGCCCACAGAATTTGCTGTGCAAATGAGTTCGCCAGTCGTACGTCCGCCGCGCCTCGCAGCCTCAATTGTGTCACTAATTCCGGGGTAGTGAAGCCGCGCAAGGTAGACAAGGTAGTTGTAAAGTGTCCTATTCGCTATTGCAATTGTACAGAAGCTGAGAGATTGGGGCAGGGTCTGGCATCTGCAATGACTGGATTTTCTTGATATGTGGATCAAGGTGTGCAAGCTGCTTTTGGGTGTCACCTGCAAGCATGGACATGTCTGTCCAGCCTGGAGAGCCTGGTGGAAGTCATGCTTCAGTAGTGTCCCAATCGCCTAATGAGGCTTCGCCAAACTGCCAAGCCTATGCTTGTGCACTTCAGGT
>Ga0105044_10015625_pt1 | contig 10257 bp, 11 predicted proteins | sample MAT01_FD_78092 | JGI IMG/M metagenome (GOLD analysis project Ga0105044, IMG submission 78092) | Freshwater microbial communities from Lake Fryxell liftoff mats and glacier meltwater in Antarctica - MAT-01 | ecosystem: Environmental > Aquatic > Freshwater > Ice > Liftoff microbial mat | place...
ACAGCTGAGGTACTGAAGCTCTTGCCCGATCCTGTTCCGGATTCGGTGATAGGAGCGAAGAGCATCAAATCCGTCCAAGGCAACCTCTCGGTGATCGCACCGGGACCTGCAGAGCTTCGGAACCTGTACGGCACGGGACATGGCAAGCATGGCCGCTCCAAAGGACTTTCGGCTCGCCACGCTCGATTAGCGGTCGGGTTGGCGTCGGCTCTAGTGACGTTTCTTTTGGAGAAGCAGGCCGAGCAATCGAAGCCTCGGCCAGGTTGACTGGCGAACTGATCGTGGATCAGAGTTGCTCGCCTCGTGTGTGGGGCAACGTTTATTTCAGCGCACAAAAGAAGGAGTTTCACAGAGTCTGATGGAATCCATTAACTAGCCCACTAATTAACGGGGAGAAATGGAGTCAAGCATGGACCAGTTAGGATACTCAGATCTGTACAGTAATCCCATTATCAAGCCAGGCATGTACCTGGCCAAGTTTCTGCGAGTCAAAGCCTCGACCCGCGAGGATGGAGCAACCACCCTCAACATCGAGGTGGTCATTGACCATCACGGCAGCGAGATTGACGGGACCAAGCTCGTCGCTATCGTGCACTCAAACGAGAAAGCCAAGAAGTTCTTCGACGCCTTCCTTCAGGCCTTTCGGGTGACCGATACGACGGTCCAGCAGGCGGTGGGGAGGTACGCAGCAATCTGGGTGTACGACGCCCAGTACGGCGGCTCATTCTTTTCAGCGGTCAGATTCCCCTTGCAGACGTTCGCCGTGCAGAAAAAAGTGATAGAGATCGAGGCAGAAGAAGCGGCGGCCAAGGTTGCTCGCTCAAAGACTTGCACAAAGCCAAGGCCTCCCGAAACGCCGCCAAGCGGCTACATCGACTGGAACGTAATTTGACGCACATCGGCGGAGTGCGTGAAAGCCGGGTCTGCTGTGTTCGTCATGGTCGATTCAGAAGCATGGTAACCAGAAGTTCAATGACGTGGGCAAGCGGCAGAGGCTGGGAGCAATGGAAGCTCCGCTTTGGCAAATACCGCGGGCGACCGCTCGGCGAGATCGTCAATGACGACCCAGACTATCTGATCTGGCTGAACGGAGCGGTTAGACTCAACGCTTTGGACGCTCCTCGCGTCGAGGCTGCGATGTTGGCTGCGTTGACAACAAGACAAAGCAGAATGGTCGCGGAGGGCAAGCCCAAGAGGCGAAAGAGAAAGTCGTGAGCTGGTTCAACGCATGTTGATTAGCTCGATGCGAGTCACAGTAGAACCGGGATACATAGCCTGTGCGGCGCGTCCAGCGCTGCCGCTGTCCATCGCGGAGATCGTGACCTGAATGCTGCCGAACTTCGGGCTTTGGACTGAAACAAGATACTGTTGATAGACGGACATAGACAAGTCTCCAACTGGCTAGAGGACATGCCGCTAACAGCGGCGGCGTTACCGCTCAGAATAGTCGTGAAAGTCTAGAGTCAAGATTGAGCCTGTTCGGAAGCCAGCGGAGCAACCACATGCCGCTTTGCGGTCTCAAAGTTCTCGTGCGCGCCCCAAACCAGATACTGAACGGCTCTCGCCCTGTCGGCCTTAGCGCAGAATGTTTCATGGGTGATGACGCCCGTGTCGCGAGCAGCTTCAAGAGCGTTAACGAAACCCTTCAAGGCACGGTCGATGATTCCAAGCTGGTTCTCTTCGAGTTCAAGGGCGATGCACTCGTCGCGAACAGTAATGGTCCTGGGCATTGGGCTGGCTCCGATGTCTTTGAACGGAGACGCCGAAGTAGCGGCTCCATGCACTTAAAGACCCACCAAAAAGTCTAGCGTCAGATTCAATACTGCCGTTTCGTGGAGCTTTGCGGTCAGACCTCGCCAGCGGCGGCAGGAAGCGCCATAAGGCTGAATTCTGCCCAAATCCGTTGAGATACGGGGAAAGCTCATCAGGTCCGACAAGGCGAAGGCCGTAGCAGCGCATGCGGGAGGCTACCTCCGCCGCGTAACCATCCTTTAGAAATCACCCCCCCTCCGCCTGGGGTGGGGGGTACTGACGAAATAGTTTTGCGTGAAGCCGAATCAGAGGAGGCGACGAGCAGTCCCGACTCTAGACTTTCGCTGCGTTTTTGTGTGGGATGCTGATGTCGTCGCTGAACCGCTCTCGCCGAATCGGAATTGAAATCGAGATGGCGGTGCCGCTCATCGGTGGCGGGCAAGCCCATGACCTGCGGTGCAGGATGGCTGACATTCTCAGCGTCAATGGGATCCGCGCCATCGCCCGCGACTACTCCCATAGCCCTGTGCCTGATGGGTACGACGTGGTGGTTGAGAGCGACAGCAGCATTCGTGGGGAAACCCAGTACCAAGGGATTGAATGGGTGCCCGTCGAGGTCAAGACCCGCATTCTCAACGGTAGCGATGACTTCGGCCGAAATGTCAAACGCCTGTGCGATCTCTGCCGGTATCTTGGCGCGCGGCAGAACACCAGCACAGCGGTCCACCTGCACATCGAGTTCATTGAGGTGAAAGAGACCCCTGCGGTCATCAGGTCGTTCTACAACCTTGCCCATCGGTTCGAAGCGGTTGTGTTCGGCCTTGTCGCACCGTCGCGGCGGGACAACCAGTACTGCAAGCACCTGCCGAGCAAGTCGAAGCTCCTCCATTCCTGCTCGCGATTGGAGCACTTCGGCCGGGTCTTGAACTTGGCGGGGCTTGAGAGGTACTGGGCGTTCAACCTGACTCATCTCTTCGGGGGTGCTCCTCGGATCGAGTTCCGGCACCACCACGGGTCGCTCGACTTCGAGAAGCTCATGCACTGGCGAAACCTCTGCCTGCGCCTCATCGACCACAGCATCCAGCGGAGCTGCAAGGCAACGACGGCTCCGCTGCCCAACGACCTCGCGAGCATGAAGCGGATGCTGGTCACTCTGGGCATGAAGCCAAACACGAGGGTCTTCCCAAAGGTTGACGCGGACCTGCGGGCGACTGGTCGTTTTCTTCTTCGGCGCTGGCAGACGCTCAACCCTCGTCCGCCCGCTGTAGATCCCCAAGACCTTCATCCTCCGCAACCTCCTGAGGTTCCTTTCTGACGCTTCTCGACAGGTCGGATCACTCTGATCGTCGTCGCCGCTCCTTCTCCCAGGCGGAATGATCTCGCCCAGCAGACAAAACGTTCGCCGCCAAGTCGCCGCGAGCGTAAAGCCGCTCGACAGATCACACACGCGCTAATCCCCGCCAAAAGGGTTCGCCGCTTTGCGAGCATCCCTCGACGAGTCTGAACCCCCCTAGTGACGCCAGAACCGACGGTTTCGGAGGATTTCGGCCACCGACTTGACTTGGCTGGCGTGTCGGCCTGGTGTGTGGCCCAAGATCCTGACACTAGACTTTCACCGGGAAAGTTGCAGGACATGGGAACCAACCATGCCTGAGAAGAACCCTCCTAATCCTCCCTCAAACACCCCTCCAACGCTGAACCATGTCATTGGACAGCGGCAGGTCATCGACCGCCTCAAGGTGGCCCTTGAGGCGTCCTTCGCGGATGACCAGCCCTTCCCCCACACGCTGCTCCTGGGTCCGCCAGGACTCGGGAAGACGACGCTGGCGCAGTTGGTTGCCAAGGAGCTGGCCTCTGAGTTCTTCGAGGGTCTGGGGCAGACGCTCTCGACCCCGGCGATGCTGAATGGCTTCCTGCTCAGGCCCCAGAAGGACAAGGCTGTTCTCTTCATCGACGAGATTCATGAGCTTCCGACCGCCGCTCAGACAGCCATCTATCGCGCGATGGAAGAGCGAACCGTTTTCCTCACCAATCTGCACGCCGACTCGGTGATGAAGGTCGAAACAGTCAGGTTCACGCTGATAGCTGCGACGACCGACCCGCAATGTCTCCTGTCTCCCCTCCGCGACCGCTTCAAACTGGTATGCCAGATTCAGCCTTACGCGGAAGGTGAACTCGTTGCCATCCTGCGACAGCGCATCCGACAACTGAGATGGGCTGTTGATGAAGCATGCCTTGTTCCTATCGCGAAAAGGAGCTTCGGCACCCCTCGACTCGCGCTTCGTCTGCTGGAGTCAGCGTATCGGACAGCGAGGTCAGAAGGGCTGAAGCTGATCAGCCATGACCATCTGGAGCGGACGCTTCAACTGGAAGACCTCGACAGCCTTGGTCTTGGACTGAACGAGCAGAAGTACCTGCGATTCCTGGCTGAAGCCTCCGGTCCAGTACGGCTCGGAGTGCTCGCAACCAAACTCAAAGTCTCGGATCGCACCGTCAGCCACGTCATCGAAGAGCGGCTTGTCTATCTCGACTTGATCGAGCGCCGACCGCAAGGCCGCATGCTCACGGAGAAAGGCTTGGCGCATGTCGGCAATGTTAAGATTGCAGCGGAGGTGAATCGTGCCTGAAGGAAACGTGCTTCGACAGGTCGCCATGAGCGTCACCGACATAGCGCGGCTGGTTGGCCTTGGCCGCAGTCGATTCCACCAACTGATTAAGGAAGGCGTGTTTCCATCGCCGTGCAAGTGTCCTGAAACGGGGCGACCGTACTACGACTCCGTGGGACAACTAACCTGTCTCGACGTGCGGCGGACTCATCGCGGCATCAATGGTCGAACCGTCATGTTCTACGCGCGTAAGTTTGGTCGTTCAGAAGACTTGAAGTCGAAGGGACGGTCCAAGCCTTTGAGCGCGCAAAGTTCTTCCCCGCGGAAAAGAAACCCGACCCCGCCACCACCCGGTCCCTCAAGGCTCGACATTCTCGTCGAGTCGCTAAAACAGCTTGGGCTATCAGCGGTCACCAAAGCCCAGGCGACTGACGCCTTAAACGCCTGTTTCTGTGAAAGCGATCAGAAGCCCTCGGATCAAGCCGCTCTCCTCTCCGTCTTTCGGTATCTGTCCAGCCAGAACTCGGGCGGTAACGTCGGTCGATAAGTCACCTTATCACCCCAATAGAGGGGTACAACTGTCTGATTCCTGTCCACTTTCAGGCCACAAACTATGCAATACTCGGACGATAATGTCTTTCATCCCTCTCTCAAGACAGTCCTGATCCCTCTCGTCGAGCGCTTCATGGACGGGACCGACTACGCCGCGGCAAGTCGTCTCGCTATCCGCTCGGATCTCGGGAAGTTCGGGGTGTGGTTCGTCGAGGCGAACAGCGAGGCATTCGATCTGTCCAGGATCACCACTCGCGATTGCGCCGACTTCCGCGACTCCCTCAGGCGTGACCGGAACCAGTCGGTGGCGACTGTGAACCGCAACCTTGTCTCCCTGCGACGCTTCTTTGGCTGGCTCAAGGAAAGCGGGAACATCTCCTCCTCGCCGGTCGAGGGCGTTAAGGAACTCAGCCGCCAGGAATCGGCCCCCAAGTCTCTTGATCGAGCCAGCATTCGGAGACTGCTGCGAGAGTCGGAAGCGAGGCAGGACATTCGTGCCGTCTGCATCTTCTCCCTGCTCTTGTACTGTGGGTTGCGGGTCTCCGAGCTTGTCGCCTTGCAGTTCCGCGACCTGGAGCTTTCAGAGCGATCAGGCTGGCTCGTCGTCCGCAATGGCAAAGGAAACAAACAACGTCGTGTCCCGGTTCCTCTTGTCGCGCGAAAAAGTCTAGAGTCGTATTGCGAGACTCGGACCGTTGCACGTGCGGAGCACATCTTCGCTGGGGAGAGAGGACCATTGACGACCCGAGGGGTTCGGTCGCTTTTCTCGAAGTACGCTGGCATCACCGGCGTCAAGGTCCATCCGCATCTACTGCGGCACTGCTTCGGACGACAGTTTCTTGAGGTCAACCAGAACGACCTCGTTGCTCTCGCCGCCTTGATGGGGCATGAGTCATTGGATACAACTCGTCGCTACGTCCAGCGGACACCGGAGCAGCTTGAGGCGGCGTCAGAAAGGATGAGCTTCTAATTCTCACGACGAAGAAGGCAATTGATGCAGTCACTAGATCCATCATATTAGGTAATCTTAGCTACGGAGAATTCCTCGGGTGTTTCGCTCGATGTAGACGATAGTGGCACCCATCGCTCCTGTAACGTAGAGACCATATCCGCCACCGAGTAACGCTACTCCCGCAAACCCCGACTGCGCGGCATCAGAGTAGTCGCGCGGATTGTGTCCGAGTTGGCTGAGAACCAAGATGACAGCTATGACGAGCGCGACTCCGCCGAGGACCATTCCCACTATTCCCAGAAGAAGTTGTAATGCAAAGAGGCGACGCAAAAAACCGAATGCTTTCCACATTAATCGATCAGCCCAATCAGTGGTTCTGATCGCCTGCTGATCTGCGTCGAGGGCATTCTGAGCTTCCGAGTTCTGCTTGAAACGTTTCGCTGCTTCCATTTCGATGGCTCGTTTACGTTCCCGTTCCTCGTTGACTTGCTTCTCGACACGCTGCTTCCGTGCCGCCTCCTCCGACGCGAAGGATGCCATTTGCCTCTTCTGTTTCTCGATTTCTCCGGGAGTGTGCTGCGCCCCGCCGCATGATGGGCAAGACTGCTGGGTTCCCGCATCTGAGAGCGGAAAGATAACGGTCTGTCAACACATAACACAAGAAAAAGACACTTCGATCTTTCCCAAGATTGACTTGCTGAGCTTGTAGTCCATTAGTGATCCTTGACAACGGGTTGCCTCGACGGCTGGTGGTGCGGCCAGTCCCCCAGCGGACTTGGTCTAGGATTGTACCAAATGGTGACACTGAAATGTTTAGCAGTCAGCCAAGCTGTCTCGCCATCTTCTCGTGCAGCCTGACCATCGCCAGCGTGTCCTGCTCGCAGTAGGCCAGAAGGGCTAGTCGGGTGCTCGCTTCTTGCTGGGGGTCGCAGGATCCCGCCGCGAGGTTCGCGAAGGCTGCGATGGCTGCGTCGCCATCGCTAATCTCCATCCCGTCGTACCCCATGCTGGGAATCAGGACTGGCAGCACGATCTTAATCGAACTGCTCCCTCGGAATGCTGGGTGGTAATATGCGGTTGTGAACACTCGCTCTAGGTCGAACATTCGGTCGAGAAGTCCTCGCAGAGGTTTTCGCAGGTCTGGGAAGCGTTCTGCAAGGTTGGCGATGACCGTTTTCTCGAAGCTCGCGTGGTAGGCGACGATGCTCCCTTCACCAGCGGCATCGGCAAGCAACCGCTGTGCAAGTTCCCTGCGACGGTCGCCGCTGGCGTCAGCGAGGTGCTCGCAGTGATGGTTGATTTTGCCGAGGCGGTCGCAGACGTGAATCGAGTACTGGGTTACGACTTGTTCATGCGGCGCGACCCCAGGCCAAAGAGGAAGAGCGGTCTTGACCGTCTCGAAGTCGAGGTAGACAGCAGGCCATATCACCTCATCCATCAACGCCTTCAGAGCGCTTCGGTCGCATGACGGCTTGCCAGAGATGACCGCCTGTCGAACACGCTCCTGACTATCTGTCAACCCGAAGTCTAGCGGAATGCTTCCGATAGTCAGGGCCGCCTCGTCTTTGAGCGCCGCAAACTTTTTGAGGCTAAGCCTTGGCAGGTCAAAGATGGGGTCTTCAAGATCTTTCCCCAAGCATTCGGTCTCGAAGTAGCCGCATCCCTTGCATCCGAGGATCACCGTCGCGGCGGGAGACTTCTTGCCGAGGACAGCTTTGGCAACTGACGCGGCGAGCTTCTCGAACTCGCTTGCTCTTGAGAGTACCGCCCTAGTGTGGTCCGATCCGACGAACAACTCTGACTCAGGCATCCCCAGTCGCCAGTCTCTTGACAAGAGGACCAGTTCAGCTTTGGCGATTCGATAACCGGCCTTGCGCAAGACCATCGCCGTGAAGGCGAGATCGTCGATGAGTTCGTCCTTGACCTCTTCGTCGTCATGGAGGCTGGACTTCACCTCGACAAGATGGACGCCGTTGCGTGTTGGCAGAATTACGTCGGCCCTGGCGGCAAAGCCATCGACCTCGAAGGCTGCCTCGAAGATGACCTTGGCGGTGCCGCTGTCGAGAAGCGACTTCGTTTTCGTCGGGTTGCCAGCAAAGACGCCGCTGGGGTAGAGGCAACGAGATCGCTTGTGAACTTCTTGGCCCTCCGCCATCCGCATCAGGTCGCCGACGCTGGGCGGTGCCGAGTCAAGGTTCTTGGCGAGCCATGCCCGCGTCTTGCACGCTAGGGATTCGAGGAAGACCTCTTTGGTGACTTTGGGTGGGTAGGTCATGGGCGGGGGTTCGATCGCTTTGCCGTACTTCGGACCGTCAGGTTAGGGTTTCATCAAGAACACTACCGCCAAGAATCGACAGCGGCACCAGTTCGACCAACAGCTTCAACGCCTTCCTCGCTTTTTGGTACGGCTGCGGGCGGTACGTTCTCTGGACCCTTCTCAAGATGTGATGCAGGCAAGTTTCAACCGTCTCTCCGTCGATGCCCGCTTCGATCAACGCCGTCGAGGCGCTATGGCGGAGAGGCCCGGGCGAGAACTCGTCCCCAATCGTCTCGGCGACGCGCTGGCAGGCGCGGCAGTAGTACCGGTGCTGCGTGTACTCAGGCTCGATCGTCTTGAGCAGCGCCACGGCTTCGTCGGTGAAGACGATCCTTGTCCACTCGCCAGTTTGCAGGTCTGTCTTGCCCCTCTTGAGCTTGAAGACGCCGGCATTCCGTGCTTCGAACTCCCCCTGCTTGAACAACACCTTTGAGACCTCGCTGGGTCGCATGCAGGTCCAGAACTGAAGCAGCAGCATCCTGGCGAGGTTCAGATTTACCTTGGCGACAGCGGCGATAATCTCCCGAACCCGCTCGATGGGCAGCGACTTGTCAGGCGTCGGCGGAAGCGGAACCGACTTGAGCAGGTTCATCCGCATCGGCTGCTGCACAAACTCCATGTCAAAGCAGAACCGGAACAAGCGGCGGACTGAGGCGAGGTGATGGTTGACCGACTTCGGGGCGTACTTCCTGATCAGCTCGGTGCGGTAGCGATTGAGTTCGCTGGCTCGAATGTCGTTGATGGACTCCGCGCCAAAGACGGCGAGGAACGAACCGAGCGTCTTGCGGTAATGACGAGCGGTGTCAACTCCCTTCTCCGCTTTGATGGACTCGAACAGCTCATCCGCCGTCAACGAGAATGTGCGGCTCACGAGGACAGTGACCGGATGCTTTTTCTTCCAACGCTTGAAGTCCCGATCGATCTTGTTGATGAACGTGCCCATGATAACGTACCCCTTGGGCCTCGCGCCGCTAAGGAGATGAACTCGCGCGGGGCCGAGCAGAGCGACCGCCTTGCTCTGAGCCTCGTTGAAGTTGGTGCTGAGGTAGATGTCCTTTCCGTTCTCGCGCACAAAGAAATGGCCTCGGCTGTGCTGGCGGACGGTGAGCTTCCTGACCGAAGCGGCCTTGCGGCGCTTTGCGGGAGATTCGATGGCACCAATCGGCGCGGCGAGGGGTTCTGAGAGGGGAGCGGAGGCGTTGATGTCGTTGGACTCGGGCGTCGTCATAGGGTGTCTCCTAAAAGGGGGACACACCACAGGACAGGATCGCTCCGAAGTCAAATCGAAGATGTGGAGCCGAGGGTGGCCAAAGGCCTTTGGACGTTCAAAGTCCGTCGCTGGGACCTGGGATCGTCAGGAAGGCGACACAGCCACCTTGGCGGTTTGGGGAGGCCACTTGGCCAAAGACCGCCAGCTCAGTCCCTCAATGGCTGACCGGCCGCAGCAGGAAGAGAGGGGAAGAAGGGCGGTAAGGGGCTGTCTGGCGACCCACCCCTTTCGCGCCTGTTTACACCCCCGAGAAGCTCGCGAGCGGGTCGGTCTCCACAAGCAACCCTCGTTACTCAACGAAAAACGGCCCTTACGGGCCGTCTTTCTTCCACTTGTAGTGGAGGCAAGGGGACTCGAACCCCTGACCTCATCCATGCCATGGATGCGCTCTACCAAAACTGAGCTATGCCCCCATGATCGACCGCGGCGGCCAACCACGGACCAGAATGTCAAACCGCCGCGAAACGTGGACTGGACACAAACGCCGGCTCGATGGCATGCAGAGCCGGGAGGTATTCTAGCCGGTTCGGGACCAAAACCAAGTGGACATGATTGATCGCCCTTCGCGGGTCCGGAGGAACACTGATCGCCCCGGGCGGCGTTCGACCCTCCGCCTCACCCTGGCAGTTACGCCTCAGCTCTCGCCAAACCCCCGAGCAGCCGATCAACCGCCCTGATCACTTCCGCCGTGGTGATGCGATCAATGCGGCAGCGCTCAGGGTGATCGTCGGCGAGTTCCTCCGCCGCGAGCGTCGGGTCGGCGGTGATGATGATCTCGCGCGTCGTGCCGGGGTGTTCTGGCAGCAGC
>Ga0105044_10015626_pt1 | contig 10256 bp, 11 predicted proteins | sample MAT01_FD_78092 | JGI IMG/M metagenome (GOLD analysis project Ga0105044, IMG submission 78092) | Freshwater microbial communities from Lake Fryxell liftoff mats and glacier meltwater in Antarctica - MAT-01 | ecosystem: Environmental > Aquatic > Freshwater > Ice > Liftoff microbial mat | place...
ACCGAACTCGGTGATCGGCGTTTCCGGCTGGAAATTCAAGAGATCTGCGGCGGTCACTTTGACGTCGGGACGCTGTTTTTGCCACTGGTTCGGCTGGTCGCCGAGCACATCAACAAATTCCTTCATCGACGCTTCCACGAGGCCCGGATGCGCGACCCAGCCGCCGTCGTAACCATCGGTCGCGTCGCGCTTCTTGTCGGCGATGATGCCACCCATCGCGATGGCGTTCTTCTCGGGATCGTTCTTGATCGGGATCAGCGCGCTCATGCCGCCGATGGCCGGTGCGCCACGTCGGTGGCAGGTTTGCAGCAGCAAGAGCGCGTATGAGCGCATGAACGGCGCAACCATCGTGACCTTGGCGCGATCCGCGAGACAGAAATTCTTGTCGAGCTTGAATTTCTTGATGCAGGAGAAGATGTAATCCCAACGACCGGCGTTGAGGCCCGCGCTGTGTTCACGCAACTCGTAGAGCATTTCTTCCATCTCAAACGCGGCGTTGATCGTCTCGACCAGCACCGTCGCCTTGATCGTACCCTGCGGCAGGCCCAGCTCGTTCTGCGTCATGATGAATACGTCGTTCCACAGGCGCGCTTCGAGATGCGATTCAAGTTTCGGCAGGTAGAAGAACGGGCCGAAGCCGCGCGCGATCTGCTCTTTCGCGTTGTGAAACATGAACAAGGAGAAATCGAAAATACCGCCATGCACGCGCTTGCCGTCGATCAACACATGCTTCTCTTCAAGATGCCAGCCGCGCGGACGCACTTGCAGCGTCGCGATCTTGTCCTTCAACTTGTAAGTCTTGCCCTTTTGCTCAAGCGTCAACGTGCGGCGAATCGCCTTGCCTAAGTTGATCTGGCCCTGAATCTGGTTGTCCCAAGAAGGCGAATTCGAATCCTCGAAGTCAGTCATGTAGCTGTCCGCGCCCGAGTTGAAGGCGTTGATCACCATCTTGGCATCCACCGGCCCGGTGATTTCCACGCGACGGCATTCCAGCGCGTTCGGCAGCGGCGCGATTTTCCACGACTCATCGTCACGGATGTGCTTGGTCTCGGCGAGGAAATCGAGCTTTTCACCTGCGTCGAGACGCTTGGCCAGCACGACCCGCGCTGCGAGCAGCTCCTGACGACGCGGCTCGAACGCTCTATGCAGCTTGGCAACCAGCGCCATCGCTTCGGGTGTCAGGATGGTGGCGAAGTCAGCGGAAATGGGGGCATTGATCTCGATGCCGGGACCGTAGGTAGGAGTTGTCATAGGTGAAGAATCGGTTTGAGCAGAGGTGATTTATGTGAAATTGTGTGCATGCCAGGAGCAAGGGCGATGCCAAATCAGCGCGTGTGCCCATGCGTTCGGATAACAAAAATGGTTTTGCGGGAAAGTCTGCTGCCGAGCGACGGATCGCGACGTCGGGACGAGGTTGGTTCCCATTGCGGTGCACAATGTTAGCGTGCCGGACGCAGCTAACTTTGCCCGCAGCGTCATCCTGAGCTCAAGCGAAGGATCAGATGGTGTGGACGAAGCCGCAATTAGCAGAGTGATATTTGCCACCCGATCCTTCGCGAGACTCAGGATGACAGGCGGCTACTCCGGAGTGGCCGCCACTTCATCGGCACGAGCCCGTGCGGCCGTGCGCCGCCCCTCATTGAGCACGTACAACCCGCTGGCCAGAATCACCATCATGCCCAGCAGGGTGAACCCATCGGGCAAATTGTCGTAAACCAGCCAGCCGTAGAACGTAGCAATCAGCAGCTGCACGTACATAAACGGTGCCAGCGTCGAGGCGTCCGCGATGGAATAGGCCTTTATCATGCACCAGTGCCCGAACATGCCGAAGAGGCCCAGAAACGGCAGGATCAGCCACTCGGCCGTATTGTTCGGCATGCGCGCTACCGTCGGCGCGACGACCGTTAGCGCCAAGGCTCCAATCGCATTCGCGTGAAACAAAAGCACCAGCGAATCGGCCTGATCCGCCACTTTACGCGTCAACACCAGATACAGTGAATAGAGCGCAGCGGAACCGAGCGCGGCAATCGCACCGATGCCGGTGTGAGTGAGCCCCGGGCGCAAGGCGATTAACACTCCAATAAAGCCGATGCCGAGCGCAATCCAGTGCGTGCGCTGTGGTCGCTCACCGAGCAGAAACGCGGAAAATACCACCACCATCGTCGGCCCGATAAAGGACACCGTCGCGGCCTCCACCAGCGGCAAATGCGACAGCGCGGTCCAGAAACACAGCGTACTTAACACCAGCGTAATGCCGCGCAAAATCTGGATGCCGGGGCGCGGTGCGTGCGCAAACTTGAACCCTTTGGTCGCGACCAGATAGCTGCCGACCAGCAGCGTCGGTACCAGATAGCGCAACCAGACAGCAGCCGTCAGCGGATAAGTGCGCGCCACCCATTTCGCGGCTGCATCCATCGTCGCGAAAAGCGTGATGCCGACGAACAGCCAATACAAAGCGGCACGTTGACTAGGTTGCAAGCGGCGCGCCCTGCGTCTGTTGATACGGCGTAAGTTGCCATTGTGCGAGCGTCTGCAGGTGCCCTTGCGTCAGGTGCAACACGCGATCACAACGAGCGGCGAGATCGCGATCATGGGTGACCAGCACGAGAGATGCGTCGCGGGTGCGCGTCGCGTCCAGCAGCATGTCGAACACGCGATCCCCGTTTTCCTGATCGAGGTTTCCGGTCGGCTCGTCAGCCAGCACGCAGGCGGGTTCGGTGACGAGCGCACGAGCAATGGCGACGCGTTGGCGCTCGCCGCCGGAAAGCTCGGAAGGCAAATGTTGCAGGCGGTGCGACAGACCGACCGTTGCCAAAAGCTCGGTCGCTTTCGCGTCCGCGATCGCGACCGGCGTGCGCCGAATGCGCAGCGCGAGCGCCACGTTTTGCACAGCGGTCAACTCGGCGAGCAAGTGATGAAACTGGTAGACAAATCCCAGCGCGCGATTGCGCAGATCGCCGCGCGCGGCGTCAGACATGTTGGCAAGCGGATGGCCCAGCAAACTCACGCTTCCCTTGCTCGGCGAATCGAGTCCACCGAGCAAATGCAATAGCGTGCTCTTGCCAGAACCGGACGCGCCAATGATGGCCACCGACTCACCACCGGCCACCGAGAACGACACATCGGTTAACACTTGCGTGGTCGCAGGGCCACTCTCATAGCGCTTGCCGAGACCTGTGGCCTCAACGATGGGCCTATTCATAGCGCAGCGCCTCCGCCGGGTTCACGCGGCTGGCGTGCCAGCTTGGATACAGCGTCGCGAGCAACGAAAGTCCGAGACTCATGAGAGTGATCGTCGTCACATCACTCAGCAAAACTTTCGATGGCAACTCGGTAATCAGGTAAATCGTTTTGTCGATAAACGTTACCCCAAACAGGCGCTCAATCGCCCCCACCACATGATCCAGATTGAAAGCAACAAGCAACCCGAGCGCGAGCCCAATCAAGGTGCCGATCACGCCAATGATGCTGCCCTGAACGATAAAAATCTGCATGATGCCGAACGGTCGCGCGCCGAGCGTTCGCAAGATAGCGATGTCGGACTGCTTGTCCGTCACCACCATGACGAGCGTGCTCACCAGGTTGAACGCAGCCACCGCGACGATTAGCGTCAGGATGATGAACATCACGCGCTTTTCCATCTGCACGGCCTTGAAAAAACTCGCGTTCATGCGCGTCCACGGCACCACTTCAATACCCGCAGGCAACGATTTCAGCCACTGGCCCGTGACCGCATCGGCCTGCATCAAATCACGCAGCTTCACGCGGATGCCGGTGACGGTATCGCCAAATTGATAGAGCTTTTGCGCGTCGTTCATATGAACTAAGGCAACGCGGCTGTCTGCCTCAATCCATCCGATTTCGAACAATCCGACAACGGTGAAATTCTTCAAACGCGGCACCGAACCCGCCGGGGTCACCGTCGTTTGCGTGGACACGAGCGCTACTTTCTCACCAACGCGAACCCCGAGATTCCTCGCCAGATCCACGCCTAGAATCACGCCCCAGGTGCCCGGTTGCAGCGAATCGAGCGTGCCCACCTTCATGTGCTTCTGGATCGTCGCAATCTGCGCTTCATTCGCCGGATCGATGCCGCGCACCAGCGACGGTTTGCTGATTTCGCCATTCAGCCACATGCCTTCGCCCTGCACATAAGGCGCGACGGCTTCCACTTGCGGATTGGCTTTAAGCGTAGCCGCCACGCCCTGCCAGTCGGCGAGCGGCGAATCAAACCCCTTCACCTCCACATGCGCCGTAGCGGCCAGCATGCGCTCACGCAGTTCGCTCTGAAACCCGTTCATCACCGAAATGACGATGATCAACGCGGCAACGCCCAGCGCGATGCCGAGCATCGAAATGAGCGAAATGAAGGAGATGAAACTGTTGCGACGCTTGGCACGCACATAGCGAACACCAAGCTCCAACTCGTAGCGGGAAAGGAGTGACATTGAGCCAAATTCTACGCGTCGGGAGCCGCTAGAGACCGCCTGCGTTGCAAGTTCGTTCCGCAAACCACCTACGCGCGCTCAACGATGGACTTTACGGCCGCCAGCGACGCCGACAAATTCAAAATCCGACGTCACCGCCAGAATTGCTCGGTTTGTGTGATTGTCGTGGCTTTTGTCTCATCCGTGTTGATCACCTTCGTTCGATGATCAACACGCGTTCTCCACAAAAGCTAAATCGTATCGCTCAGGCTCATTCTTCTTTGGAAATACAGGAAAAAAGACGAATAAGCGGCCTGTTCTTTGCTTTGCCGCTTTTTTACATAGGTATGCCGTCGACTTGCACTGAGCACGTACCACCCGATGGCAAAGCGCTGCCCGCCTGGCAGGTGGTCAAGGGCGCTGTAATGGCAAAGCTCCCCGCATTGCTGAGTGTCACACTGCGGATGATGATTGAGCGACCCACATTATTAACGAACGTATAACCTTTTGCACCACAGAAGGTTGCTGCGGTGGGCGAGGTGACCATTAATGTTTCGGTCGGACACATCAAAACGGCCTCCGCCGGTGGCGCATGGCCGAGCAAACTACCGCCCGCCGCCAAAGCGCCCAGCGCTACCACGACTGAGGCTAAACGACGACGACCGCGAAGGCCCCGCACCGCCAAAGCACTGATTACGAGCGTCAGGCCCACCGCCACCCAAGGGCCGAGCGGCACCGAGGCGTCGACGATGTCGAAACCGATAATAGGCCCTACCGGGCTATTCTGCGCATAAGCCGACTGCAGGGCGAGGCCTACGATGCCTGCTACCAAAAAACAGTTTCTATACAACTTGACCATATGACAACTTTCTCGCTTTCGCGTACGAAGAAAATGATGTGGCCCTGCTTTTAATCCTCGAAACGCTCGAATCGAGATTTCTCATCAGGGCCATAAACATGAAAAAACCGTGAGCCATCAACGATTAACCCTAATGCCAAGCCTAACTCCGACAATTTACGGCCTTGACGGAACGGGTTAACTGCGCCAACCGTATCAGCTCCGGAAACCAAAAGCAAAAAAGCCCGGCGATAACGGGCTATTTAGCTGCCGGTTGTTGCTATTTCCCAATTGAGCAACCGGAAGTTGGTAGGACGTAGCGGGCTCGCGGTTAGTAAAGCATCGGAATGAAAGTATTTTCACAGCAGGGAGACACGGTCCAGCTGTCCCTCAACCCGGTCGCAGTGCTCGTTCAGCTTTTTCCTAAAATTCCTTTCTACAAGGGGGCTAGTTGACGTTTTAGCCATTTGTCGACTCCTGATTAGCAAGGTGCCTCCGCATGGGAGTTGTCGTGCTGAGCATGGCGAAGGATCAGTGCGCCTACTAAAACGCACTCCACGACGCTCAATGCTTGCCACCTGATGTTTCGCTTCATTCAACATGACAACCTTCCCGAAAAGCCACTTTGCTGAGGCAGCTTGCTAATCAGGTGTCGGCTTTTGGCAAAAATCTCTTCCAGCCCTTGCGCAATAGTCGCTTCAACAAAAAGCCGTTAAGCCTTTCACTTGCGCTTACGGGCAAAAATTGATCGAGGGTGAATCAAAAGACAACGGCACACGGTTGGCTGACTATTGCATTAGGATCGCACTGCAGTTTCGCTTTCGCGAAGCCTAACGCCCTCAGTTCACGACAGCTCTTTGCCGCCCCTGCATGCCATTACACCGTCTCCGTTTTCACATTTCGATGAAATGCTCGCTTGGTCAGAGGCGATTCCGAGTCAGCTTCAAACGGAGTTTCAGACTCAGCTTCAACCTTTTGGCGGTCAGCCCCAGTCCCAGTCTCAAACGTTAGGACAGCGATCACACTACGTTCCCTACGGCAACTGGCTCGCCGAGACGCCCCAGACCTCCCTAACGCAGCGCCGTGCGCAGGCCGACCTGCTGTTCCGTCGTATCGGCATTACGTTTACCGTGTGCGGCGAAGGAGGCGGCACGGAGCAGCTGATTCCGTTCGACGCGACCGCCGCTACGAGAGCAAAAACTACACAATTCGAGTCCGATCAACCTTCTACCCGAAGGCAGCCCTGAGCCGTGACACGGCAAGGAATATGCTGGCCGGAAAACTGGTGCCGACTGCAAGCGACTCCGACGGTGCCGCGTTTCAGGAAGGCCAAGGCGATGCGACCGGCCCAGCAGTGCACTACGTTCGTGGGCCGTTATCGGTGGAGCTGAGAATTCTCGGTCTGTACTACAAGGAGCTGGCGAGCAAGCAAAAGGACATGCTGGAACTTCGCGAAAAGCTGGCCCGACTCAGGCGAATTCCGTAATGGTGAGCAGACGTTGCCTGTGACACCATTCTTCAAGCCATCGGCCTAACCTGTGTCCAAAGCGGTTTCATTAAGTCATGCCCCGGCCCCGAACACGTGGTTGGCGATTGGTCAACTGCAAATCGTATTGCAGGCCGTGATCGATGGCACACTGCCCGATCAATCTCAAGCCTGCATCGGCAATCACTTTCGTCAATTATTTGCACTTTAGTTCACGTGCGCCCACCGCAGCCGAGATAACTTATTGCCGGGATTTCATCGGGCACGTATTGATACCCAAGAGCGTGTAGGCGGGGCACCACCCGATGAGGCCGGTCGCCAGAGGCACCACCCCGATCCAGGCCCACAGGCCCGCGACGCCAGTGGCCGCCAACGCAATGAGACCGATACCCGCAATCAGCCGTACAGCGCGATCCACGCCGCCCTCGTTCGTTTTGAACATGACTTTCTCCAATTCACAGTTTGTTTGTCGACAACCGACACGAGCATTTGATGCTTTGCCGCGCGCGGTGTCGGTGACGCAAGTCACATGGCACACATCAAACCGCCAAACCGTTGGCGCATGCGCGCAGCGCAGCGCTGTCGAGGATACGAACGTGTTCTCGCGCCAGAGATATCCAGCCCTCGCCTTCAAACCGATGCAGCAAACGGGTGACGATCTCGCGTACGGTGCCAAGCTCGTCGGCGAGCGCCTGATGCGTGGTCGTGATGTCACGCCCATGCCCAACCAGCAAACCCGCCAGGCGCTGGTCGAGTCGCTGGAAAGCGACTGCGTCGATCAGCAGGGCAAGCTCTGCCATGCGCTCGGCGTACAGACCGAGCACCGATTCACGAAACGCCGCATGTTCAAGCCAGCGAAAAAACGTGTCGGGCGGAATTAGCGATAGTCGCGTCGGAAGCGTCGCGACGCCAGTGGCCGTCATGGTCGTGTGCCCGAACAGGCTTGCCGACGATACCAGACAGATATCCCCGGCGACCACGCGATACAGCACGAGCGAGCGACCTTCAGCCGAGCGTCGCAACACCTTGACCTCGCCCTCCACGACAAGCGGAAACCCCTGACACGGCTGACTCACGTCAAACAGCGTGGTACCTGCGGGAATCGGGTGCGCAGTCAGCGCGTTGAGCTCTGTCGAATTCAACGCGCCGAGCGCCGGATAAAGCGTGGTCAGCTCGGCTGCAAGCGTCTCACCACTAAGGGGGAGCGTCATGGTTTCAGGTAGCGTTTGTCATCAAACGTCGAGATCCATTGAGGCTTGTACACCACAGCGATGGTCACAATCATTCCGGTAAGCAGTGCTTCGGAAAACGCCAGGTGGATGCCGTAGGGCAAATAGTCGGAGAGCAATCGCTCGAGTGACCTCTCGTTATTGAACGACCAAAGCGACAACGATGCCAGCAGCGCCATAAATCTCGACAATGCGGCGCCACCGAATGCGACCACAAAGATATAGACAAAAAAGTTCGCAGGCAACCACCGCTGGCTTGCCCAAAGCACGAGCCGTGTCGTCACGATCGGCACTAACGCGAGGGTCACCCAAATTGCTGCAACATTCGCAAACGACCCGGAATGGATCGTGATGAACACGATTATGGCGAGCGCGGCAGACAGCAACGCGAGTGGAACGCCCAGCGCCAGCGTAATGCCCGTCATCGCCAGCAGGTGAAAAGTAAAGCCACCGTCAAGCGTTGCCTTCAGGCTCCACGTCGCGACGACGAGCGCAACCGTGGAATGCCAGACGTGCGTCAGCGAGCACGAGGCCAGTCGTGCCCAGTCGCCGTATTTCGAAGCGTAGAGGCTCGCGAGCAAGAGCGTCAACAGCATCAATAGCCAGCAGGTCACCAGACTAGCCAATGACAGATTTTCCGCGTACAGATTCACTGGCTGATGATAGTCTCGCACCGCCGATTCGTCATTGACGCAGCGCAAGGCGCGCATGTTTTGGCCCACACGAATGAAACAATGAGGTCAAGCCGTGACAAACAGTTTCAATTTAATTGGAACAGAAGTGGCTGCGATGGAATGTTAGGAATCCGTTTGACAAAGAAAGTCATAAACTGTTTGTCATGAATTGACATTGGCTGTCGAGAGTTGGCGGTTACGAGTGGACGTTCCCTTGTATGGACTTTCGGTTCCGCCGGCCCCCCCCTTTTCGGTGCCTTTCCCGCCTCTAGGCCGAGCAGCGTTTTTTAAGACTAGACCCGCTCGCTGAAAACACGCTGTTTGACGCGCATCAACCCAGTGGCCTGCCTGCGGTAGCAAACTGAAGGGCTGTGTCATCAGTTTTGGAGAGCGCATGGCGTCCAGTCGAAGCAAACGTTCCAATCCCGCAACCGCAAATTCCAAGGCTAAAGCGAAAGCGCCTGCCACTCCCAAAGCACGAAGCAGGGCAAACAGTTCAACCGCAAAAACGTCGGGTTCCCGTCCGCCTCGTCGTGTGGCAAAAGGCGACACCGCGCCAAACATGAAGCGAGACGCGCTGGAGAGATTTACGGCACGTGAGGCGGCAAAAGGCGCTGAAAGCACGGAGCTTTCGGCGTTGCAATCGGTGCTCGACGGCAAGCAAAGCGGTGCGGATAAAGCCAAAGCGCTGCGCGCGTTGCTTGATGGTGCTTCAAGCGATGATCTGGCCGCGATTCAACGACGTTTGCTAAACGCGAAACGCGATGGCGGCAGGCTCGCAAAATTGAACCCCGATGAAGTGCTGTCGGAGAATTGGCGCGACGGCGGCTATCCATACAAAAACCTGATGCTGCGCAGCAATTACGAGCAGCATAAATACCGCTTGCAAGTGGAGCTGCTGAAATTGCAAGCGTGGGTCAAAGCCACGGGGCAGCGCGTGGTGATTCTGTTTGAGGGGCGGGACGCTGCGGGTAAGGGCGGCACCATCAAGCGCATGATGGAGCACTTGAATCCTCGCGGTGCGCGCGTGGTGGCGCTTGAAAAGCCCACGCCTACGGAGCAGGGGCAATGGTATTTCCAGCGCTATGTGCAGCATCTGCCTACCTCTGGAGAGATCGTGCTGTTTGACCGCTCCTGGTACAACCGCGCGGGGGTTGAACGTGTGATGGGGTTTTGCACCGACGGCCAATACGACGAATTTATGCGACAAACGCCTGACTTCGAGCGCCACCTCGTGCGCAGCGGCGTACACCTCTTCAAGTTCTGGTTTTCGGTGAGTCGCAAAGAGCAGCGCCGCCGATTCAAAGAACGGGAAAATCACCCGCTCAAGCAATGGAAACTGTCGCCGATTGATAAAGCCTCGCTCGACAAATGGGACGACTACACGCACGCCAAAGAGTCGATGTTCTTCGATACCGACACTGCGGATTCACCGTGGACGGTGATCAAGAGCGATTGCAAAAAACGCGCTCGACTCAACGCCATGCGCTACGTGCTGGCGAAGCTGCCGTACGATGCGAAAGACTTGAATGCCGTTGGCAAAATTGACAGCCTGATCGTGGGCCGTGCGCACGTGGTGTACGAGCGCGGCGAGCGGACGGC